>JAABUR0100007425.1_pt1 | contig 12965 bp, 16 predicted proteins | sample 5560091 | NCBI WGS metagenome assembly JAABUR01 (sample SAMN10711879, study PRJNA513375) | rock metagenome | isolation source: Antarctica rocks | place: Antarctica: Victoria Land, University Valley sud
CACCAGACCGGTCGTGGGAGCGGATCAAACATGGAGTGACTCTCGGCATACGGGTGCCTTTCTCTCCTCAAGGACCACCGGGCCTTTCCCAGCGAAATGTCCATGAAGATCACCCACATATCAAGCATGTCCGGTCGCTACCTACACGCCGGCAGGCGGCGGATAGACGCATCTCGCGCACCGCGGGGGACCTCGCCTGTTACGAGGCGAGGGCGATGCCCCCACGAATGCCGGAAGGAGGTACTGGGATTGAGTGGATTCCACCGGCGCCGTTCGCTCGAGCGTGGCGGGATCTACCGCGAGCCGGCAGCGTCGACCGTTGCGGAGATGTGCTCGAGGTCCGCGATGTCGGGCTCAGGCTGTCGTACTGCGGTGATGATCGGTCGTCGGATCAGCGACGGATGGCTCACCATCAGCTCGGTCCAGCGGTCCCGCTCATGCAGAGGGTGTCCAGGTCCAATTCACGGGCCAGTGGTTCGCTCATCCTGTACAGCCGCCCGCCCGAGCTTGGAGTCGACCTGGACAACTCGCCGGGTCATCTGCGCAACGCCGATATCACCGGCAAGGTGATTGTCCAGACGACCACCTCCGGGACCGCCGGCGCCTTAGCCGCACGTCACGCGGCCCCCTTGTTGTGCGCCTCCTTCGTCAACGCAAGCGCAACCGCTCGCTACCTGAAGGCCGCACATGAAATACCCGTGACGTTCGTGATCACCGGCTCGGACGGCCAAGCGGAGGAGGACCTAGCCTGCGCTGACTACATTGCGACGATGCTGGATGCGACCACTGAGGTCGACCCGGCGCCCCTCCTTGCTAGGGGCGGCCCAGTCCGATGCCCGCAAGGAACTCGACGCGGGACACGGGGCCGGATACGCGGGTATCCATGCCGACGACGTGAGCCTTGCTTGACGGCTGACGCTCTAGACCAGGGGCTTGTCACGTCCCGGCGGCATGACTACGTGCTTATCCGCGGAATGATCAACTGATGCCTCGATCAGTGCTGCGACCCCCAACCACGATGGAACCAACGCAGTCCGGCTGGACACTTGCAGGTATGGAGGAAGACCTGTTGGTCACCGACGACGATGTTGCCGTGTGGCAATCACTCGCCGGAGCCGACGCTGAAGCTCTGAGCCGGCTCTATGACCGCTATGCGACGGCCATCTACAACTTTGCGTTCCGACGGTCTGCGTCGTGGTCGGTCGCCGAGGACGTCGTGTCCGACACATTTACGGTCGTCTGGCGACGGGCCAAACGATCCGATCTTCCTTCTCTGGAGCGGCCGACCGCGCTGCCGTACCTGCTGTCGGTGGCCAGCCACGAGTGTGCGAACCGCATGCGCACCGATCGTCGCTGGTCCGCCGCTGTGCATCGGGGCGGGTTGACCCTGGCCGAACCAGATCCAGCCGAGACCGTTGCCAGCCGCGTCGACGAGGAAGCCAGGATGAAACGGGTGAGGGCGGCACTGATAAAACTGCCACGTCGACAGCGTGACGTCGTGGAGTTGGTCGCGTGGGCCGGACTCTCGACGGCGGATGCCGCACAAGTGCTCGGCATCGCTGCGGGCACTGTGAAATCCCGCATGTCACGTGCCAGAAAGTCACTCAACGACATGGTCGACAACCCCGAAAGGAACAGCGGTCATGAACCAGCCTTCTCACATGGAAGCACTCGAGCTGCCTCCGGATCTGCAAGTCCCGGCGGAACGGACTCCTCCGGCCAGTCTCCGCGCTCGGACGATGCATGCCATCGTGACGCCGAGTCCTGTGACCACCTCTCGGCACGGCTGGCTGCGTCCCCTGACGGCAGCTGCGGCAGCCGGCGGCGTCTTGGTTGGCGGCACGGTGCTCGTCGATTCAGGATTGGACCCTTCCTCGGAACGTGGGCTGTACGCACCGACCGACCGGTCAAGTCAAACGGCCGCCCCACACCAGGAGACACCCCCCCGCGCAGTAGCGGAGACCGTCCAGCTCGACCTCGGCCCCGCCTCGGCCGCGCAAGCCGCCACCGTCACCGCTAGATGTGCGGCCCAGGCCGGCTTCGACCCGCAGACCGCAGACGTCCTTTATGCACGCCGGGTCGACGGAATGGCGTTCACGACTGGGCCTCAGGTCGTGATTGTGGTCCGAGCTAGCAGCGGAGACGTGTGGGCGTGCAGCAGCAGCGCTGGCTTCTCGTTGATCGGGGGACCGTCGGGCAAGAGTGGCTCCATGGTGAGCCCATCGAGTCCGCGTGACATCGCGACCACCGACTATGGCGGCTACCAATGGGCCGACGATCCCAAGCGCGGGTTCTACTGGGACTTCAACGCCTTGCTTGTTGTCGGACGCGATGTCGCGCGTGTCGATACCCGCGTGACCAGCCCAAACGACCTCGGTGTCTGGAGAGTCGCGCAGGCCCATGGCGGTTTCGTCTACTCTGCGGCCTGGTTCGACCACGGCCGCTACGATCCGTCGGCAGGAGACGTCCAAGTCGAATACCGGGCGTATGACAGGAGCGGTGACCCGATCCACGACCTTGATCTGGCACCGATGACACTTGACTTCCCCGACGGCACCCCAGGTCAGCCAGGCCTCCAACCTGGAGAATGACCGCGTCTGCCATGGTTTGCGCCGACTGAGTGCCGTTACAACTTCGAAGCGCCCTGATCGCGGCGGTGTAGGTGGCCAATTGCCGCAACCAGGGCCGAATCCGCATCTGATGTCTCCAGGGCTAAGCGCCCTCCGGAGCGTGACTCGTCCCAGGGCTCATAGGTCATCGCTTGAACCTTGTCCCATGACGGACCGGGATACCCGGACTCGGCGACGCTGGTGCGCCGTTTGATCCTCCGACGATGTTCGCGTTCGTCGCTCAAGAACGTCTCCAGGAACTCCAACCGGGCCTCTGTGGAAGCCGCGAACTCCAACCACTCTTGTCGACGTACATGTGTCGCGTGAAGTCCATCCACGATGACGGGAACACCTATCTCAAGGTTCTCCCGTGCTACCTCTCGTGCAATCTCGTAGCCGGTTTGGGCGGCCCGAGGTTCATCGTCCATCAGCGCCGCATCGAGCATCGGCACGACAATTGCATCAAGTCTTATGTACGCGCCCTCAAGTTCCGTGGTGAGTCGCTTCGCCAAGGTCGTCTTTCCAGTGCCCGGTCGACCGACGATCACTACCAGGAGAGTCTGCCCGTGGGTCACGCATCAACCCTATGGTTAGACGACGACTCGGCAGACGCTGCTGATCGTGCGCTGTACCCATCAGGAGCTCGCCACGCAGTTTTCCGGGCTACCAGCTCCTCGCCACCAGCGCAGAAGACCACGTCACACCCTGGGGAGTACCCAGCAGTTCACCGCGATGCTGCTCAGTCGGTCGTCCCCGGTTCCATAGCGCAGGGGGCTGCGGCTCGGCGTGACGGCTACGGTGATACGTACACCCTGATGATCAATGATGACCTGGCCCGGCACAGGGGCCGCGCGTCGAAGCGAGGAGTCCGGCATGCATCCCGTCCCGAAGGTGGTCGTCTTCGACGTCAACGAGACGCTTTCCGACATGTCGCCGATCGCGTCCCGGTTCGCCGATGTGGGCGCCCCTGGGCACCTGGCCGGACAGTGGTTCGCGGCCCTGCTCAGGGACGGGTTCGCAACCGCCCTGACCGACAGCCAGGCGCCGTTTGCAGACCTCGGCAGCGTCGGTCTCCGGGGCCTGCTGTCCACGGTGGACCTCGACCGCGACCTGGAAGCCGCCATTGACCACGTGATGACAGGGTTTGCGAGCCTGTCGGTTCATCCCGACGTCGTGGCCGGCATCCGTGCCCTCGAACGGGCCGGATTCCGGCTTGTCACCTTGAGCAACGGTGCAGCAGCCGTGGCCGACCGCCTGTTCACCACCGCCGGTTTCCGCGACGCGTTCGAGGAGCTGTTGTCGGTCGAGGACGCCGGGATCTGGAAACCAGCAGCGCGCGCCTACGAGTTCGCCGCGAGCCGCTGCCAGGTCGATACCTCCGAGATGCTCCTTGTGGCCGTGCACCCGTGGGACATCCACGGCGCTGCGCACGCCGGCCTGCAAACGGGATGGATCAACCGCACAGGCGCCCCGTACCCGACCTACTTCACCCCGCCCGACCGCGCGGTCACCTCCCTGACGGAGCTGGCCGACCAGCTAGCCCGCTGAGGAGGACCGCCCAGTACCGCCGGTGGACGAGTCCTGGTGGTCGTAGCGGGGTGCCAGGCCTACGACTAGCAGGCCGATGCCCAGCGCGAGCAGCAGGGCGAACGTGGAGCCGCTGCCATCTATCCAGTTGGTCGAGCGGCCGAACTGCACGAGTTGCAGGATTGCCGCCGCGATGTATGCCGCCCCAGCCAGCTGGACCAGGATCCGACGACCGGTGATCCCGCCGACCAAGGCGCACATCCCGAGCAAGGGAAACACGATCATGGCGGCGCCCTGCATGGTGACGAAGTTGTTGTTGGAGCTGGTGGACAGGGAGAACGCCAGGCTCGCAACCCCCGCGACGCCGAGGGTGGTCGCCGCCTGGTCGAGCGGGTGCCTGGTCATGACAGCCTCATCAGGACGCGCGACAGCCGGCCGTCCGAGGACCGCCAGATCGGGCGTAGTGCGCCGTCCAGTCCATAGGCCCTGCCCGCTGCGGTCGCGAAGATGCCGATGTGCGCCAGGATCATCAGGTAGTACGACCATTCCCACTCGTTCGGTGCGTTCAACACCGACATGGTGATGGCGAGACTCTGGCCGATGCCGATCAGGGCCCACAGGCGGGTGGCCAGGCCGATGAAGAGAAAAGCGCCGATCGAGGCCTCCAACAGCAGCGTCATCCAGGCGAAGAACGTGAAGTTCGGCAGTACGACGTGCTCCACGACCCAGCTGAAGGGGCTGAACACCGGATGCTCGACGGCATCGGTGGTGAACCTGCGCAGCGACGAGAAGTCCGGCGGCCGCTTCCACCCGGCATTCTCGATCCACATGATCGCGACGCCTACACGCAGGACCGCCAGCAGCACACGCGTGCCCCTCGAGTCCGTACCGACGTCCGACGGTGGTGCCCCCCGAGCGACTGCTGTGGTCATGGTCATCCCTTTGACGTTGGTACGGTTGAGCACGCTGCTACCACGCTAGGTCACCGGGCGCCGGTTGTTGCCGCTCCACGACGAGACGTCACCGTCACGTAAGGGAGCGGTCCTCTCCGGATCAGGTACACCGAAACACCTCCCGGCCCTCGGCTGAACCGGCGGCCTGCACCGCCAGGACGTCACGGATCACGTCCAGAACAGCTGCCAGCGGCAACGGTTGGTCGGCGATCTTCAGATGCTTGTTGGTGACCGCCACCGGATGCCACCACGCCCCGTCGACGGCGATTGTCGGCTCCGGCTCGACCGTGTCGAGTGAGATGTGGATCCCCTCGTCGGCGAACCCCTCGGCCGCCACCGGTCGGATCAACCGGTCCTCAGGGACAACACCCAGGTTCGTGAGCGCCGCGTGCAGCTGATCGACCGAGCCGAGCTCGTCCTCCCCCAGCGTGGCCGCCACCCGGACGCGGAACCCGAGCTGCTTGGCCAGCCCGATCCCGGCCAGCGCGCGCGCATGTGAGCCTGCCCCTCGTTGACGGTCGTGGAGGGCGGGCCCGGCCGAGTCGAGGCTGACCTGGAGCGTCACGCGATCACGGTCCAGCGACTCGAGCTGCTGCCGCCGGCGACCCTTCCCGAAAACCATCGCGTTGGTGAGGATCACCACCGGGACCTGCTCGGCGCCGTGCGTCACGATGGCTCCGAGGTCAGGATGCAGGAACGGCTCGCCACCGGTGATCAGGAGCTCGCGTCCCCCCTGTGCGGCGAACTCGTCGACCACCGTCCTCGCCAGCTCCAGCGGAAGCAGCCGCGCGTCCGCCTTCGGCGACGACTGCGCACAGCAGTAGTCGCACGCCAGGTTGCAGTGGAAGTTGCTGTAGAGCCACAACCGGCTCCCCAGCGGCACCGCGGATCCGGAGGTGAAGCCCGCCCCCGTGCTCGGCGAGGCGCCTGCTCTCGGTGCGCCGCGCAGGATGGCCAGCCGCCACGGGCCGGCACCGCCCCCGTCGTCGGCCACCGTGAGCAGCTCATGCCCGGCGAGTCGCGCCCAGGCGGGCAGGTCGACGAGCACCGACTTCTCCTCGGTCCGCAGGACCAACACGTCCCCGATGTCGATGCTGCGCATCGCGCCCGTGAGCGATAGCAGCAACCCGCTGCCGCAGTCGGCCGTCCCGCCGTCCAGCTCCGCGGCCGCGGTCCACGCGCCGACCGGGTCGGGCACGACCTCCGATACCGACATCGCCGGGCTCAGAACGAGAGCGACGTGGCGCCGTCGGCGAGCAGCGCAACCAGGGTCGCCCCACCCACGATCGTGGCCCCGTCGATCAGGTCGTTCTCGCCGATCCCCCGCTTCTTGGCGCACGGACTGCAGACGAGGAACTTGCCACCGCCGTCGACGTAGTTGCCCACGAGCTCCGACATCGGCGCGAAGCCGTCTTCGTGGAGCTGGTCGGCAACGCCGCGTTTGGCCAGGGCGACTCCCTCCGAGGACAAGAACACGGTCGTCTCCTGGGCCGAGGCGACCGAGGCGCCGGCGACGACGATCGCGACGCTGCAACGGTCGACGTCGTCGGTGGAGTGCGTGAGGTTGATGACCAGACCATTCATGGTGAGGCGTTTCCTTTCGGTGGTGGGGTGGGTTCTGCCAGGCGCCACGGTTGTCCGGGCCGGGTGTCAACCGCCCGTGCGCAGACCTCTAGGTCGTAGTGCGGACGGCCGTCGTCTTCCTGCCCCGGTCCAAGATAGGCGTGTCCGGTGAGGTGGCACCACGCTGGGATGTCCAGGGGTGCTGCCGGGTCGGTGGCCACCAGTCGGACGACGTCGCCGGCGGGCAGCGCATCCATCCGGCTCACCAGGCGCATCAGCAGCTCTCCGCACGCGAGGTCACCGCCGTCGACCAGATGCTGCGAGCCCCGACCGGGACGCCGTCGCGCCGCCCAACGGATCATCGCTGGGACCGCGATGACGCACACGAGGCTGAGCAGGGCCACCAGGAGTACGCCCGCTCCGGCATCGGCGACCAGGCGGGTCAGGTAACCCTGCACGCGCAGCGCCACGTCCACGACCGCGTCGTCGGTCGTGGACCCCGAGAGCACCCGCACCTCGAACCAGCCGTACCAAGCGACGTAGGCTCCGGCGACGACGAGCAGAGCGCCGCTGACCCGACCGATGTAGGCGCCCGCCCTCCGCATCCGGGTGACCGCGGCTGCCTGTGCAAAGGCAGCGGCCAGGGCGAGGACCAGGATTATGGTGCCCATCCCGAGCGCGTACGCGATGTACGACGCCATGACCTGCGTCGCGGTGCTGCCCCGCAGCGACGTCGACGTGACGGCGAGGAACGGACCGATCGTGCACGAGAGCGACGCCAGCGCGAACGACACCCCGTAGCCGACCTGCGACCACCATGAACTGGTGGGTCCGGAGCCGCGACCCGCCAGACCAGGCACCGTCAGGGCTCTGCCGGCGAGCAGCCAGCTGCCGAGCAGCACCAGGACCACACCGATCACGACGGTGAGATAGGGGAGGTAACGCTCAACGGAGAGCGCGAGCGGAGCGATCACGGCCCCGAAGGCGCCGAACACCGCGACGAAACCGACGGTCATCCCCGAGGTGAACCGCACCGCCGTGAGCACGGCGCTCAGCGTCGGACGAGCCCCCGCCGGTGGTGGCTCGCTCCTGGGGCCGTCGGCAACCAACAAGGAGAGGTACGCCGGAAGCAGCGCGAAGCCGCACGGGTTGAACGCCGCCACAGCACCGGCCAGCAGCGCGAGTGCGAGGACACCGCGATCCATCGGTGTCCCGTCAGCTCGTGAGGAGTGACTGCGTCATCCGGCGAAGGTCGTCGCCGCTCAGACCCGACGGCACCAGCTCGGTGTGACCGGATCCGTCGATGAAGACGAAGGACGGTTGGGACACGACCCCGAACTGTTGCCACAACGCCCCATCGACGTCCAACACATGCTGGAAGCCGCCGGTGCCGGTGTCGTCGACGAACTGCCGCATCGGCCCGACCTCGCCGCGTCCGGGAATGCCAACGAAAGTGGCCTCGTCAGCGAACTCCGCGGCTACGTCGGGTGCCTCGGCGCGGCACACGGTGCACCATGGCGCCCAGAACCACAAGACCGCCGGCTTCCCCGCCAGGATCGAGCTATCGAAGGACGCGCCCTCCAGCGTCGTACCTGTGAACGATGCCTCACCCGCCGAGGATGTGCCTGAGCCGTCTCCTCCCGACGTTCCACCCCCTGAGCAGGCAGTGAGGACGAGGAGCGTGCACGCGACCACAATGGTCGCCAAGGTGTGCCGTGTGCGGCGGGAGGGCTGCTTGGACATCCGGACTCCTTGGCTGGTCTCCACATAAGGAACCCACTAGCGCCCCCGAATGGTTCCCGGCGAGGAGAAGCAGCCATCAACGAGCGGGATGAAACCGACGCGCTCACCGGGTTCCCCTGCTAGCGACGACTCGGGCTGCCGCGGCAACACCGGACGTCACGATCGACCGGAGCAAGCATACACCTGCCCTTGGACACCGACCGCTGCCACGCGCGCAGGCCGACCTACGTCCCGTCGACCGGGTGATCGGGCTATCGGCGCTGTGGCGTCGGATCCGTGCTGCCGAGCTGGCGACCCGGCCGGTGCATCCCGGGACACGGGTGGCGCTCGCACGACGGTGGCGCGAGCTCCCCGACTTCCGGGGTGGCGGCCACCACGCCCGTGATCTACGCGGTGAGCAACGTGATCCTGCGCAGCGCGCGCACCTCGGACCCCGTCAACGTCGCGGCGATCGACCCGGGCAGCTACCAGCAGGTCGCGCCGGTCACCGACCTGCAGTTCACCTCCGGGGACGCCGCCGGCGAGCTCGGAAGCCTCGAGAAAGATCCAACCGCGGTGCTGGTGAGCGAGGAGATGGCCGCCTTCCTCAAGGCGGAGGTCGGCGACACGCTCTACGCACTCCTCGTCCGCGCGACCAACGCCCAGACCGAGGTCAAACTGCACATCACCGGCACCTACGAGCGGCTGCCCGGGTTCCCCGAAGGCGCCGACGCCGTGATGTCGATCGCCGAGCACACGGCCGCGGTGCCCTCGAAGTCCCCCGACTTCTTCCTCGCTCGACCACCGGCAGCGACGACGCCTCCCTGCAGCGCGCGTTCACCTCGCTGCGCGAAGGCCCCGGCAGCCTCGACCACCTCCAGATCGACACCCGCATGAACACACTCGCGCGAGACCAGTCAAGTCTCGCGGCCCTGAGCATCGCTGGCCTGGTCCTCCTCGACAAGACATTCGCCCTCGTGATGGCTGCGGTCGCCATCGGGATCTTTGTCTTCGGCCTGCTGCTGCAACGACGACGCGAATACATCACCATGCGCGCCCAGGGCCTGGCACCCCGCGCCCTCAGGATGCTCATCGCCCTCGAGGCCGGCACCGTCGCGGTGGGTGGCCCGCAGCCGGCCTGCTGATCGGCGGCGCCATGGGCTACTACTTCATCAACGTCCTGCGGCCACTCTTCGTCCTCCCCCCGAGCTACCGCCTGTCGTTCCTCGACGCCCTCATGCCGATCGCGCTTATCTTCGTCGCCACCGTCCTCGCCACCGTCGCGGGCTCCCGGCTGGTCAACCGCCTCGAACCCACAGAACTGCTCCGAGACGAGTAGGTAGCCAGCATCCCCTGTCAGCCCCTACCCCGTCCTGGAGGAGACAGACCGGCTGAGGCCCCTCCCTTGCCTGAGCCTTGACCGAGTCCTCGCCTGCCCGCTGCCCCATCGTGACGCCCATCCGCGCGCTCATGCCTGTCAGATCGTCAGCCGGGATTGCGCACACGGAATGGCCCTCACACTCACCGTGAGAGCAGCTTCGATTGGTGGCGGGGGAAGCCCGCAGGAATGACAAGCTTGCGCCACTCGAGCCCGGCGATGATGCCGAGCCCGGCCCGGACTCGGGGGAGCACTCGGTCGCCCGACACGCGGTGTGGTCGAAGCCCCGCTCGGGATCGACCCGGGGACCGCCATCGCCTCGCAGCCACGGCTCCCTGACGCTGCGGATCGTGGCGTGGTGAGCGTTCTGCGTGTCATGCAGGGTCCGACTTAGCAGCCGAGGCTGGGTAGATGGTCTCGACCGGATCGGGCGGGTCGATCGTGGTCCATAGCGGCCAGCATCGGTGGCCACGGGCCGGGGTTCGTCGCGTCACTTCGGCGGTCCCCCCGGGCAGTCACCGGACTTCCGTGCGGCAGCCCGGCCCGACTACTCGGACTCGCCGCTCTCGTCGGCGTCCTGGTGACCCGGCTCGTTCGAATTCGCGTCCGGACCCTGGTCGGCACCGTCGTTGGTCTCCTCGACACCCTCGGACTCCTCGACACCCTCGGACTCCTCGGCGCCCTGGGCACCCGCGGACTCGCCGCTCTCGTCGGCGTCCTGATGACCGGGCTCGTTCGGGTTCGCGTCCGGGCCCTGGTTGGGACCGTCGTTGGCCTCTTCCACCTCGCCCTTGTCCGAGTGCTCGACGGAGGGCTTGTTCGGCGAGGGGGAGTTGTCGGCCTGTGCCGCCAGGACTCCACCGATGCCCCCGCTGGCGATGACCGCGGTGAACGCGGTGATTGCCAGGTTGCGCTTGAGGTTTCGCATTGTCTTCTCCCTTCGTCGACCGCGGGGTGCGGCCCGATACGAGAAGCATCTCGGGAGGGCGCTGAGAGGACGCTGAGACTTCCTGAGAGCGACCACAGCGCTCTCCGGTCGGGGCGTCGCCGGCAACGTCGCGCGCAGATGTGGCTTCACAGCGCCTTCTCAGCCGCGGAGGAGGAGCATGCCGTGGGGGGCGTCGACAAAGAGTCGACAAGGAGAGGCAGGCCCGCATGCGTGTGCTGATGGTCGAGGACGAGGTCCGTCTCGCCGAGACGGTTCGGCGTGGGCTCGTCGCCGAGGGGTTCCTCGTGGACGTCCACACGGACGGCGTGTCGGGGCTGGAGGCCGCCGAGGCGACGGCGTACGACGTCATGGTCCTCGACATCATGCTGCCCGGCCTGAACGGGTACGACGTATGCCGCCGACTGCGGGAGGCCGGCGTCTGGACCCCGATCCTGATGCTGACCGCCAAGGACGGTGAGTACGACCAGGTCGACGCCTTCGACCTGGGCGCCGATGACTACCTGACGAAGCCGTTCTCGTTCGTGGTGCTGGTGGCGCGGCTGCGCTCGCTGGTCCGCCGTGCGGCTCCGGAACGTCCGACCCTGCTCGCGGCCGGTGATCTCACGTTGGACCCTCGCACGCGAACCGTGCAGCGGGCAGCGGAAACCATCTCGCTCACCCCCCGTGAGTTCGGTCTGCTCCACTACCTGATGCGCCATCGAGGCGACGTGGTCTCCAAGTCGGAGATCCTCGAAAGTGTCTGGGACCTCAACTACGACGGTGACGACAATGTGGTCGAGGTCTACATCGGCTACCTGCGCCGCAAGGTCGACCAGCCGTTCGGGCGCAAGTCCATCGAGACCATCCGTGGGGCTGGTTACCGACTGGAGGGCGACGGTGGCTGACCGTCGCCCCCAGCATCGACCGGGCGGGGTGCGGTTGCGGACCTCCGCGGCCGCCACGCTTGTCGTCGCTCTGGTGCTGGCAGGCGCCTCGATTTCCTTCATCGTGCTCCAGCGCCACCTGCTCGAGGGCTCGTTGACCGACGTTGCGCGGCAACAGGCCAGTGACGTCGCGGCCCAGGTGGCCCAGGAAGGTGTCGGGGTCGACCTGGGCGGTGGCGGTGGCGACCAGTCCCTGATTCAGGTCGTCGGCGGTGCGGGTTCGGTGGCGGCGGCCAGCGCCTCCATCGACGGGGAACCCCCGGTGCTCGGCCTCCGCCCTGACCCCGGTGAGGTCGTCGTTGCCACCAGCTCACAACTCCCGATCGGCGAGGGAGAGGCGTTCGTCGTCGTCGCCGAAGGGACCACCAGCCCCGACGGACCCATGGTCGTGCTGGCCGCCCAGAGCCTGGAGACCGTCCAGGAGTCCACCGCTGTCGTCGGCGAGCTCCTGCTCGTCGGCTACCCCCTGGTCCTGCTCGCGGTGGCGCTGACGTCGTACTGGTTGACCGGTCGGGCCCTGGCGCCGGTGGAGGCGATCCGGCGGCGCGTCGCGACCATCGACGGCACCTCGGGCCTCTCCGCGCGCGTCCCGGTACCACCCGGAGGGGACGAGATCGCCCGACTGGCGCGCACGATGAACTCAATGCTCACCCGTCTGCAGGCCGGCGCCGAGGCCCAGCGGCGGTTCGTCGGTGACGCCTCTCACGAGCTGCGCAGCCCGCTCGCCACGATCCGTGCCGCACACGAGATCCAGGCCCTGCACCCCGGAGCCACCGACTGGACCCACGTCTCCGGGGAGGTTCTCTCCGAGCTGGACCGGGTCGACCGCCTGGTGGCCGACATGTTGCTGCTCGCCCGCTCCGACGAACACGGTCTGGCGCTCAACCGGCACGACGTCGATCTGGACGACCTGGTCGTTGCCGAGGCCGCACGACTGCGGCACGCCGGCGTACCGGACCTGGTGGTGAGCGCACCCCCGGTCCGGGTCCTCGGCGACCCCGATCATCTGGCCCGGATGCTGCGCAACCTCACCGACAACGCCGCCCGGCACGCACGCAGACGGGTGGCGGTGTCGTTGCGGGCCACCGGGGCCACGGCGGTGATCGAGGTGGCCGACGACGGCCCCGGCGTCGATGCCGATGACCGCGAGCGGGTCTTCGAGCGCTTCGTCCGCCTCGATCAGAGCCGGGCCCGGGACAGCGGCGGCACGGGCCTGGGGCTGCCCATCGCCCGCCAGATCGCCCGCGCCCACGGAGGAGATCTGACGCTCGACGACCACGCGCAGGGCGCCCGCTTCGTCGTCGCGATCCCCCTCACACCGCCGGAGCCTGCGCCGTGAGC
>JAABUR0100007427.1_pt1 | contig 12964 bp, 15 predicted proteins | sample 5560091 | NCBI WGS metagenome assembly JAABUR01 (sample SAMN10711879, study PRJNA513375) | rock metagenome | isolation source: Antarctica rocks | place: Antarctica: Victoria Land, University Valley sud
TCTCGTCTTTTCATAGCCGGTGAAGCGTATGCAAAGACGCAGGTTCGTCTTACGGGGATCAACTGGTTCGACCAGAAAGGGGAGCTCGGTCCAGCGGGACGTAACCTCCAGTTGATTCTTGGTTGTCTCGGATATACAGTCAGGCCTCCTGCTCCGGTCAGAATCCAAGATAGCTGGGTAGAGTCACGCGAGAACGGTCTGAGTACTGCGTACACCACTGACATCTTTCCATGCCATCCGCCAAGCGGCGGCGCGCCTTCGGGTCGCGAGGTAGCAGACGCTCTGGAGCAAGGATTTCTTCTCCGTGAGCTTGAGATTCTTCGGCCAAAAGTGATCCTACTGCTCGGAGATAAGGGCTATCGGGCCTTCTACAAGAATGTCCTCCAGAGGGAAGCAAGAGAGAATATCTCGGATGTTTTTCGAGAGCTTAGCCACAGAAGTCGCTTCGAGCTCTACAGAGGGGCAACGGTAATTCCCTTTTTCCACCCGAGTCCACGGAACGGTCATTTCTCACCGTGGCTCAAGAAAGTGGGGGCGTCACTCTGCGAAACACCCCAGGTCAAGGCTATCGAGAACGCTCTGGCAGGCTAGGTGGGGATCTTGCCCTCAAACACCCTCGCTAACTGGAGCCGCGAGCAACTATTACGGCGCAACGCAATCTTTGAAGACTTCTTTGAGGCTGAAACTCCTCGACTGGCCGAAGCCTGCCACGAGATGTCCCGCCGGTTCCTGGTGGGTGGACGGTTCCTGGCGTTCGGGCGTGGTTCCGCCGCTACCGACGCCGAGCACGTCTCGGTGGAGTTCGTGCACCCTGTGATCGTGGGCAAACGGGCGCTTCCGGCGATGGACGTGGGACCGGACTTCGAGGCCAGGCTGCCAGTGATCCTGCACCCCGATGACATGGTGATGGGCTTCTCTTTCCCGGAGCCGGATCCCGCCGTGGAGCGCACACTTTCGGCGGCGCGGGAGCGTGGGGCGATGACGTTCGCTCTGACGGGGGAGGCTGGAGAATACTCTTTCGCCCCACCAGATCCTGACCCTTTCGTGTGCCAGGAGGTCTTCGAGGTCCTCTATCATATGCTCTGGGAGACGGTCCACGTGTACTTCGAGCACCGCGAACAGGGCCACGACGTGGGAGCCTCGTCCTTCCTGTATCCGTTTCTGGGCAAGGGTAAGCAGAGCCTCGAAGGGGTCGTTGACGAGGTGTGGGGTTCGATGCTCCAGAAGATGGAGGAGGTCAATGCCATGCGGGCCGCTGCCGCCGCGTCTGAGGTGGACGCTGTATCCAGTATCTCAGTCGCCATCTCCGAGCGGCTGAATCGGGGAGGCAAGATCCTCACCTTCGGCAACGGTGGATCTGCCACCGACGCCAACGACCTTGCCGCCGACTGCATTGACCCACCGCCTGGCATCAAGCCCATACCTGCGGTCTCGCTCTCCACCGAGTCAGCCAACATCACGGCCATCGCCAACGATATAGGGGCCGAGGCGATCTTCACCCGCCAGCTCATCGCCCACGCCAGGCCCCATGACGTGGCAATAGGTATCTCGACGAGCGGCGGGTCGGCGAATATCCTCGCCGCCTTCGCCGAAGCGCGCAAACGTGGACTCCTCACGGTCGCCATCGTGGGCTACGATGGCGGGAGGATAGTGGGCGAAAATCTCACAGACCATGCGGTGGTCGTGCGTTCGGACTACATCCCGCGCATCCAGGAGGTTCAGGCTTCCATCTACCATGTGTTGCGCGGGCTGATAGACGAGTTGGTGCGGGGTTAGCGGATTTGCACGAGATGGCAATAGCCGAGTCCATCGTCCGGATTGCTGGCCAGCACGCAAACGGACGCCGGGTAACGAAGATCTACCTGAAGGTCGGCCATTTGCGACAGGTCGTTCCCTCCGCCCTGACGTTTGGATTCGAGATAGTGGCGCAGGGAACGCCGGTCGAGGGCGCGGAGCTGGAGTTGGATCAGATCCCAGCCTCAGGCAAATGCCGCGCCTGCGGAACAGAGAGCCAACTCCCCGGATTCCCCCTGCAATGCCAGCAATGCGGAGGCTTCGACCTCGAGATCACGAAAGGCGAAGAACTGTACGTCGAATCCCTGGAGATGGAAGAATGATGGATAGCGTTCAGCGATCAGCAGCCAGCCAAACCGCGAACGGAAAAGACGGCACGCAGAGTGAGGCGGTTAGAATAGAACGAATGTTTCGTGGTTGTATATGGGCGGCAAGCAGCACCATGAAGCTGATAGCTGAAAGCTGACCGCTGATAGCCGCCGACCGAAGGGAGGCAACAATTGCACCGCACCGCCGTGAAACAGGTAGTAATGGAGGGAGTCCTCGACGCCAACGATGCCCTCGCACAGGCCAACCGCGAGAGGTTCGATGGCGCCGGGAACTACGTGGTCAACATGATGAGCTCCCCCGGCGCGGGCAAGACCGCGCTGCTCGAACGCACCCTTGAGTGCCTGCGCGGCAAGCTCCGCCTCGGCATCCTCGAAGGCGACGTTCAGACCACCCTGGATGCCGACAGGCTGGCCCGCTTCCACGTCCCGCTGGTGCAGGTGAACACAGACCCTGGTTTTGGCGGTGAATGCCATCTGGATGCGAACATGGTGCGCTCCGGACTCTCCGAACTTCCACTAGACGACATCGACGTGCTCGTGATCGAGAACGTCGGAAACCTGGTCTGCCCGGCTGAGTTCAAGGTCGGGGAGGACGCCAGGGTGATGGTCTACTCCGTCACCGAAGGCGAGGAGAAACCGCTCAAGTACCCGCTGATGTTCCGTTCCGCTGACCTCGTGATCGTGAACAAAGTCGATCTCCTACAATACCTGGACTTCGATCTGGAGCAGTTCCTCGGTAACCTCGACACCGTGAACCCCGGTGTCCAGCGCATCCTCGCGAGCGCCCGCACGGGGCAGGGCGTGGACGAGTGGTGCTCCTGGCTGCAGCATCGCAAGGTCTGAAGCCTCGAATCAGGAATCGGAGGGATCGAATGCGCTACATGCTGCTCGTGGTGGGAGGGTTGATGGACCTGATCGGCGTCATCTGGCTCTTGCAGGGCATCGGCGTACTGCCCGGAAGTTTCATGACCGGACAGACGTTCTGGGCCATCATGGGTGTGATCTTCATGGTTGTCGGCGGCCTGCTCTTCTTCGGCGGACTTCGTATGGGCAACCGCTGAGAAATCGAGGAGTGGTCCGCCGACCTCTGATGTAGGGTAAGCTCTGTCACGGTCACTTTCGGTCAGAGACATTAAACTTTCATCAGACTTTTCGAAAGGGGCGTTGCTTTTGCGCGGCAGCCAGGACAGCGTGGATGCTAGGACGGTGCTAGCCAGGGACCGCTCGGCCCGTCTCATGGAGCGGGCGGTGCGGAGGATACCAGGCGGCGTGAACAGCCCCGTGCGGGCTTTTCGCTCCGTTGGCGGTGACCCGCTGTTCATGCAGCGCGGCGAAGGATCTCGCATCTTCGACGTTGACGGCAACTCCTACGTTGACTACGTGATGAGCTATGGGCCGCTCGCCCTCGGCCACGCGCACCCCAAGGTAGTCGAGGCAGTGGTGGAGGCGGCGCGCGGCGGCACGACGTTCGGGGCTCCGACGGAGATGGAGGTGGATCTCGCGGAGACCGTCTGCGATGCCGTACCGTCCATCGAATCCGTGCGGATGGTCAACTCGGGCACAGAGGCCACGATGAGCGCGATCCGGCTGGCACGCGGCTACACGGGACGTGAGCGCATCCTGAAGTTCGACGGCAACTACCACGGCCACGGCGACGCACTGCTCGTCTCCGCTGGTTCCGGAGTCGCAACCCTCGGCCTCCCCGACAGCCCCGGCGTCACGAAGGGCGCGGCGAAGGACACAGCGGTGCTCCCGTACAACGACCTCGATGCCGTCCGGGAACTCTTCGACCGTGAAGGCGAGGAATTCGCCGCCGTCATACTGGAACCGGTCTCTGGAAATATGGGATGCGTGCCACCGACCGAAGGTTATCTGGAGGGGCTGCGCGAGATCACAGCCGAGTACGGCGCCGTCCTGATCTTCGACGAGGTTATGACAGGTTTCCGGCTGGCGCGTGGCGGGGCGCAGGAGCGGTACGGCGTGACGCCTGACCTGACGTGCCTGGGCAAGATCATCGGTGGCGGCCTCCCGGTTGGGGCGTACGGGGGGAAGCGTGAGATCATGGACCAGATAGCCCCATCAGGCCCTATCTACCAGGCTGGAACCCTCTCGGGCAACCCGCTCGCCATGGCCGCCGGCCTCGCCATGCTGCACGCCACCGCCGAGCACGGTTTCTACGAGCAACTGGAGAGCCTCGGGGAACGCTGGCGTCGGGGAATGACCGAGGCTGCATCCGGTGGAGAACTTCCGTTCACTATCAACCAGGTTGGCTCGATGGTGAGCATTTTCTTCACCGCCGGGCCGGTGACGGACTTCGAATCCGCCGCCGCTTCTGACACAGAGGCTTTCAAGGATTTCTTCTGGCACATGCTCAGGCGCGGCGTCTATCTTGCCCCGAGCCAGTACGAGGCCGGTTTTATCTCCACGGCCCACACGGACGGGGATCTGGACAGGACATTCGAGGCGGCGGCGGCGGGATGGTTCTCGTCCGCAGGGGATCGTTAGTTGGGAAGGGCCACGGATCGCACGCCGGATGTATCGTTGGAGCAAGTCTTCCTGCACGCTGCCGGTGAGTTGCCCCAGCCTGATGAGCGCAGCGAGGTCGTGGCGGAGGCGCTCGCGCACCTGCAACGCGGGTTCAACTCCCACTACGCGACTAGCCTGTCAGGGGATCGGCGGGCTACGGACGAGGAGATCCTGGTCGGGGACAATGCCTACGCGTGGGCCGTGGAGACGATTGCCCGCCTGGACGAGCCGCGTTTCGTGGCGGTGGCGAGCCGTATGATCCGGGACGGCGCTGGACGCATCGCCGAAGGCGACAGCGTCTCCCTGAAATTCTGGAGTCCCCATCTCGGAGATCTCCTCGGCATCATCTCAGGCGAAGACAGGGAGACCTCACAGGCCCGCATCCACAGGGCCGCTGGTGAACTGGGCGGTGAAGGGTCATAGCGCCAGAGGCCCAAAAAATGGGTGACGGCCTGCCGTCAGGGGAGGAGCGGGCGCGGCTCGTGCGGGAGATGTTCGACCGCATAGCCCGCCGCTACGAACTGATGAACGTCGTGATGACGGCAGGGATGAACAGGATCTGGAACAAGAAAGCAGTCCAGGCGACGAAGCTCCGTACCGGCGGCCGAGCCCTCGACCTCGCCTGCGGCACCGGGAGCCTGACCCGCGACCTCGCCAGCGAAGTCGGCCCCGCCGGATACGTACTCGGCGTGGATTTCTCACCAGAGATGCTGCGCGCTGCGAAGAGCCGTCCGCTCCCCAACGTGGAGTACCGCGTCGGCGACGCGACGCGGCTCGAAGGCGTCCCGTCGGAAGGCTTCGATGCGGCGACCATCGCGTATGGCGCGAGGAACATCCCTGATCTGGACGCGCTGTTCTCGGAGATGACGCGTTGCGTGCGTCCAGGTGGGCGGGTGGTGTGCCTGGAGATATCCCGTCCCCCCGGGAAGGTGTTCGGCGCTTTCTATGGATTGTGGTTTGACAGGATAGTTCCAAAGCTGGGGGCTGGGATCTCCGGGGATCCAAAAGCATACGCATATCTGCCCGAATCAGTGAAAGAGTTCGTGGTGCCAGATGATTTAGCTGCCATAATGGAGAGCAATGGATTACAAAACGTTACATGGAAGAGGCTCGCGGGCAGCATCATCACCCTCCACAGTGGAGAGCGGCCAGGGTGTCCTTGACGCGCCTGAGGTTCCCGAGGCGGCGTTCGAGGTAGTCGAGCAGGTCGAGGACTTGCTGGCCGAGGTGGGGGAACGGGCGCCCGCTCCACTCGTCGCGCCAGCCACGGAGGCGTTGACCTCGGGTGGCAAGCGACTGCGGCCTTTGCTCCTGATCCTGAGCGCCCGCATCGGGGAGGCGAAGGATGAAGCTCTCCTCAAAGCATCAACGGCCATCGAGGTGCTGCACACTGCGACGCTCATCCACGACGACTTAGTGGACCGGGCCGAGACCAGGCGCGGGGAGCCGACGACGGTCGCCCGGTATGGGCGGGAGATCGCCGTGGCAACCGGCGACTACCTATTCGCGGAGACCTTCACGGAGCTGGCCGAGATCGGGGACCCGAGGCTGATCCGGGCTTTCTCGGAGGCTTCCCAGGGCCTCGCCGCTGGCGAACTCGAACAGTATCGGGCCAGTGCCGCTGGAACCTCCGACGCCAACGGCGCGAACGTCGAGATGTACATGGACCACATTCGCATGAAGACAGCCGGCCTTTTCAAGGCGGCGTGTGTGGCGGGCGGTTCGCTCGGTGGCCTGTCGCTGCGACAGATAGACGCCCTTGCAACCTTCGGGCAGGCGCTTGGGATCGCGTTTCAGATGTCTGACGACATCATGGATCTGGTCGGCAAGCCCGGCCTTATGGGCAAGGGTATTGGGACGGATCTCGTGGAGGGCACCGTCACGCTGCCCATCATCTTCGCGCTGCGCGAGGGCGATGCGGGGACCATACGCCGGGCGCTCGTGGCGCCTGACCCCACGCCCGAAGTTCTCGAAGCCGCCATCGAAGCGGTACTCGCAACAGACGCCGTGGCAAAGACCGAAGCGTGGGCCAGGGGTGAGATCAAATCCGCCTTCGAGGGATTGGGCCTTCTGCCAGGCGGCCCGGAACGCGAGATCCTGGAGGCCGTCGCCGCCGAGGTGGTCGGAAGGAGTGCCTGACCCGGAACACACGGCGATATACGCCGCGGATCTGGTCCTGCCAATATCCAGGCCCGCAATCCGTGAAGGCGCAGTGCTCGTCCGGGAAGGTAGGATCTCCGCCGTCGGAACCATCTCCGACCTGAGAAAAGACGCCCCAGACGCCGAAGTACGGCATTTCCCCGGCCACGCCATAATCCCTGGCGCTGTAAACGCCCACGCCCACCTGGGTTTCAGGCACGGCGACGCCCCTGAGGGCGGCTCGTTCTCGAATTGGCTGGCTGGCCTCATCGAACGCCTCCCCGAGAAAGAAGCGTGGACGGCGGAGGCTGCTAGAAACTCCGCCCGCGAGGCAGTCGAGGCTGGGACTACCTTCATGGCTGAATCCTCCCCGTATGGGGAGTGCCTGCCGCAGCTTGCGGGGTCTGGAATGGCAGGCACCGTGTACGCTGAGTTCTTCCCCGGTGACTTCGATGGGGCGGGGCCGGAGGAGATCGTGGATTCCGTCGTGCGCAAGATCCAGGATCTGCGCGGGGGCCTGCCGGAGCGGGTGGACTGTCAGATCAGCGTCCACTCACCGTACACCGTGGACCCTGAAAGCTCGCGGCTCGCTGCGCGGCGCGCGCGGGAGCTAGGATGGAGGCTCGCGGTCCACGTCTCCGAGAGCCCCGAAGAGGTCGAGTTCGTGCGGAACGGGACAGGCGGCCTCACTGACATCTTTGGAAGCAACGAGTGGGGCGGCGCCGGCCTCTCTCCCGTGCGCTACGCAGAAAGTATAGGGCTGCTCGCGCCGAACGTCATTGCGGCCCACCTGGCGACCGGCGTCTCGGATGAGGAGGTCGAGGTTCTCGCAAGCACGGGGGTTGCTGCGGCGCATTGTCCGAGATCCAACGAGTTCCTGAACTGCGGTGTCTCGCCTGTGCCGTGCATGATGGAACGGGGCGTGCGGGTCGGGATGGGCACTGACGGCCTGTGGAGCAGCCCGAGCATGAACCTGTTCGAGGAGACGCTCTTCGCCGTGAAACTGCACGGCTTCAATGGCGCGACGGGCCTGAGGCTTGCGACGCTCGGGGGGGCGCTGGCGCTCGGCATAGGGGGCGAGACTGGGAGCCTGGAGGCGGGGAAGTGGGCTGATCTCGCGTTGGTCGAGGCGGTTCCGTCAGATGGGGCATCGGAGCTGGAAATTCTCGAAGCGGCTGCGGGTGGGGGCGTCGCGGCGACGGTCGCGGGCGGGCGTCTGATATACAATCGGGCCGAAAGCTAGTACCCGGAGGACATTCCCGCCATGATGATGAACCGCGAAAAGCTCACCTTCTGGACGAGGGTGTTCGCGATCGGGCTCTCTGTAGTTTTCGTTGGTGGCACCATCTTTTTCGGGATCGGCTCCAACGTCAGCTATAATCCCCTGGATCTTTTCAACAAATCCAACCAGCAGAGCGCGTCCCAGAGCGCAAACCCGCAAAACCTGATCCAGGACGCGGAAAAGAAGTACCAGAAGAATCAGAAAGATCCCGAGGCGGCCCAAGATCTCGCAATCCTCTACATCCAGAACGGACAAACGGGAGAAGCAATCAAGGTGTTGCAGGATAGCCAGCAGGCAGCCCCGAAGGACGCTGATACCGCCGTGCTTCTCGGGCAGGCTTATGCCCAGAAAGCCCAGGCTGCCGCCGACGACAAGCAGCGCAAAGATCTCAACGACAAGGCCGGGGACGCGTTCGCCGCCGCTGCGGAGGCCGAGAAGGACAACGAGGACGCTTACCTCTTCGCGGGTCAGTCATACGAGCAGGCAGGGGAGCCAGCGCAGGCCATCAAGTACTACAACGGCTACCTCGACCTCGAGCCGAAGGGCCAGCAGTCCGACGAGGTAAAGAGCCGTATATCGTCGCTGCTCAAGGGTGGAAATACCACGGGGGCTGCGGGATCGTGATCCACGCGGGGTACGTGGGCGTATAATGTGGTGCGTTAGCTTGCAGAGAGTCGGTCAGGAGGAAAGATGTTTGGTTCGCTAGGTCCTACGGAGTTGATCGTCGCGTTGGTGATCATCTTGCTGCTCTTCGGGGCGAAGAAGGTTCCAGAGTTGGCCCGCGGTCTGGGTAGCGGCGTCAAGGAGTTCAGGGCCGGTACGCGAGAGGGCGAGATCGAGAACAAGAAGAAGGAAGAAGAGCAGAAGAAAGAGGAGCAGCGGAAGAAGGACGAGGAAGACCTCGACTCCGACAGCGTCAACGGCAAAGCCGAAGGCGCCCACGATGAGCACGACGTTACCGCCGAGGCGGATCACGCAGAGCAGAACCAGCGCTAGACCCTAGATGGCAAGCCGCCTGAGATTACCCTCCCGTGAGGGGATGACGCGCAACGAAGCGCGGATGTCCCTGATCGAGCACCTGGGCGAACTTCGATCCAGGATCATCAAGGTCGCCATAGCCTTCGTCCTGGTGGCTATAGCGGCCTGGTTTTTCAGGGAGCAGATCTTCGATATCCTTCTCGCACCTGCCGGAAAATCTCTGGACGGCAAACTGTACGCGACATCGGTGGCCGAGCCGCTGCTCAACGACATAAAGCTCACGCTGTACACGGCTTTCCTGGTCACCATTCCGATTCTTCTATACCAGATCTGGGCTTTCATAGCGCCCGCTGTCGGGGACATGGGCCGGACCTTCACGTACATTCTGATCGGGATGGCGTCAGCGCTGTTCCTGGCTGGCGTGGCCTTCGGGTACTTCGTGGTGTTGCCTGTGAGCCTGCACCTTCTGCTCAACTGGGGCGGTGGCCGCTACGAAAACATCACCACCTCAGCGTACTATCTATCTTTCAACTCCCGGTTCCTGCTGGCATTTGGCATAGTCTTCGAGTTGCCAGCGGCCACCTACGTGGCGGCGAAACTCGAACTTGTAGACGCAAAGCTTCTGAGGCACTACAGGCGGCACGCCATAGTCGCAAACACCGTGCTCGCTGCGGTCCTCACGCCCACGCCAGACGTGTTCACCATGCTCCTGATGGCAGCGCCCATGCTCCTGATGTACGAGCTCTCCATCATCATCGCCCGCTACGTGAATCCGACCCCCGAGGTTGCAGTCCACGAGCGCGACCCGGATAGTGGCGACTTCGAAGAGGCGGACGATGAAGAGCCTGGCCGCAACGGCTACGAGGAAGACGAACGGTAATCCCCCGAGAGGCGTTCGCCGAGGCGTCTCATGGAACGACGCAGGAGATCCTCCGCAACGCCTCGAAAGAACGGCCTGTGGGAGATACGGTTGAGCCACGTTGGCTTGACCTCGTAGTCTGTCCAGAAAGTCATGCGCACAGCCCCCTGGCCTGCCTGCTCCAGGATCCAACCACCACCTCCCACGGCGCCCTTCACGTAGCGCCACTCGATCCGGCGCGGCGCCTGAAGCTCGACTATGGTGCTGTGGACCTCGTGGGTTAAACCTGCGGCGCTGAGGGTGAAAGACATCGTGACCCCAAATGCCAGGCTGTCCCCGTCGAGCAGGCGTGACTGTTTCAGGCCGAAGGACCATTCGGGGAAGCGGGGCACGTCGAGGAGCGCGGCGAAAACCTCCTCTGGCGTGGTCCCCGAGACCAGTTGGCTCGCGCGGGCTGGGCGGTTCATGAAAGGCATTGTATTTCCCATGGCGCCGCGTTTGTTCGCTGGCTAGAGACTTCGGTAGAGACTTCGGGTGTCGTTTATGATAGAAACCGCTCTCATGGAAGCTGGTAGCTCGACCAATTTTGCGAGCACCTACCTCCGGCTGGCCCGTCCGAAGCAGTGGACCAAGAACGGGTTCGTGCTGGCCGGATTGGTGTTCTCGGGAAACGCCTTCGACCCTGCGTCGGTGGTGGCGGCGTCGCTCGCTTTCGTGGCTTTCTGCCTGCTCTCCGGGGCAGTGTACGCAGTCAACGACGTGCTCGACGTGGACGAGGATCGCAAGCATCCGCTGAAGCGGCTAAGGCCGGTGGCTAGCGGTGAGATCTCAGCCCGCGCCGCGGTAGGCTACGCCGTGCTGCTCGCTGCGGCTGGGATGACGATATGCTTCTCTGTCAACCTCGGGGTTGGGCTGGTCGGGCTGGTTTATCTCGGTTTGCAAGGACTGTACTCGCCAGTCCTCAAACACATGGCGATCCTGGACGTGATGGGCATTTCGGCTGGGTTCGTGATCCGTGCCCTCGCAGGCGTGGTGGCGGTAGGAAGCCCGATCTCTCCCTGGCTCATAGTCTGCACCGGCCTCCTGACGCTCTTCCTAGGCTTCTCCAAGCGGCGCCACGAACTGGCCACCCTGGGAGAAGGAGCCTCCACCCATCGCAAGAACCTGAGTGATTACTCTGTGCCGATGCTGGACGAGATGATGAACATTATGATCTCAGCGACCATCATCGCCTACGCCCTGTACACCTTCACCGTCTACGAGCGGGACGCCGAGATGTTCATGATGGGGAGCATCCCGTTCGTGGTGTACGGGGTGTTCCGCTACATGTTGCTGGTCCATCGCGATGGCGGCGGCAACCCGGACACCCTGCTCCTCCAAGACCGGCCGCTCCAGGTCTCTCTCCTCCTCTGGCTCGCGGCCGTCGGCTCTGCAATCTACATCTTCTAGTTCGCGGTGGAGCGTCTGAGACATAACCTCGCTATCGCCCTGGCGCTCGGCATCGCTGTGTACGTGATCCTCGCCGTACTCTCGGATTTCGGGAAGTTGCGGGATGCCCTTGCCAGCTTCAACTACGCCCTGATCCCGGCCATCCTCGGCCTCGTTCTCCTCTCCTACGTTGGGCGATTTTTCCGGTGGCTGTACTACCTGAAGGTTCTCAAGGTCTCTATTCCGCTGGGAACTAACGCGGCGATCTTCGCCTCGGGGCTATCCATGGCGATATCACCGGGAAAGCTCGGCGAAGTGCTGAAGTGCGTCTTCGTCCGCCAGTCCTCTGGCGCGCCCATAGCTCGCACCGCCCCCGCTGTTGTGGCCGAGCGCGCCACCGACGGCACTGGCATGGTCGCCTGGGGCTTCCTCGGGGCCTTCGCGCTGAACATTCCACCTTGGACGATGCTGGGATTTTTAGCAGTGGCTGTCTTCGGCATCGCGGTGCTGCGCTCCGAGCGCCTCTCGTTGCTGGCCGAGCGCGTCCTTCTCAAACTGCCGATCCTCGACCGTTTCGCGCCGCATTTGCGGGACTTTCATGGGGCCTCCAACACGTTGCTTGGAATGGGGCCGCTCGTGGTGGGAACTATTATTTCGTTCCTCTCGTGGGGCTTGGAGTGCTTCGGGGTGTATCTGTGTATCGTGGGGCTTGGGCTGGACCAGCAGTTTCTGCTCGTGGTGTTCGTGTTCGCCGTCAGCTCGCTGCTCGGCGTCGTGAGCATGTTGCCTGGTGGAATAGGGGCTGTCGAGGCGGGCCTGGCTGTGCAGTTCGTGACGCTGGCCGGGCTCTCCCGTGGAACCGCGGGGGCGCTGACGTTCGTGATCCGTCTGGCGACGCTGTGGTTCGCCACCCTGATCGGGGTCGTCGGGTTGCTTGTCGTGCGCGCCGTGCTCGGGGATGCCGAGCCACCGGAGGCTGTGAGCCAGGAGATCTAGCTAGGCTGCTTCGCCAAGAACTGACCGCCAGATCTTACCTGTACCTCCGGATCAGCCGCAGGTAACGCCTCATCTTGAAATGGTCGCCGGGGCAATTGGTGGATGAGACCTGGCGGTGCCTGACTATGTGATCGGTGTCCACCGGGATCTTGTACTTCCTGCTCACGTAGGCGGATAGGCGGGCCGAGGCATGGTACATGGCGTCGGTCCAGGTGCTGGCGTTCCCCCCGTAACCGGCATGCTCTATCCCGATGCTGTGCTGGTTGTACCACCAGTCCCCCGCATGGTAGGCGATGTTCTTGTCGCGCACGCACTGGGCAACCTTGCCCCTACGTCCCACCACGTAGTGGGCCGAGACGTAGGCGCTCCTGTTATTGAACCAGTCTATCGTGCCAGAATAAGAACCCTCGGCGACGTGGATCACGATTCGGCTAATGTTCAGGATATTCTCGCGGCTTCTTATGCAGTAGTTGTGCTGGTTCTCGCATGGCCCGGATATTCCATTGTGGTATGCTCCGTACCATATGGCCCTGCTGTAGTCTGCGGTGGCCATGGTGGTGTAAACGACTGGCACTTCCACTCCATCCTGTGACCCCAACTCCAGGGCCTCGCCGGTGGCGATCGTCAGCGATG
>JAABUR0100007428.1_pt1 | contig 12962 bp, 10 predicted proteins | sample 5560091 | NCBI WGS metagenome assembly JAABUR01 (sample SAMN10711879, study PRJNA513375) | rock metagenome | isolation source: Antarctica rocks | place: Antarctica: Victoria Land, University Valley sud
TCACCTGGTAATCTTACAGTAGAAGAGAGTATTGACTATCTCCTCAAACACAGCGATACATGGTACAAGGATCAAGTCGAGAAACATTATTCGAACGGAATCGCCCACACCACAGCAGAGGTTGAAGATAACGCGCGAGACCCTAGGAAATGGATCAATCCTCTAGAAACGCGACTCCCTCTGGCGCCAAACTTGAAAATATACTGCTTCTACGGCGTTGGCAAACCAACAGAACGAAGCTACTTCTACCGCGAAGACCAAGACCCGAACTCCAACCTCAATGTGACTATAGATACGTCAGTCACGATGGGTGTGGTGGACCACGGTGTCATTATGGGTGAAGGCGATGGGACTGTACCGCTGTTGAGCAATGGCTACATGTGCGCCAAGGGTTGGCGGATTAGGAGGTTTAACCCAGCAAGCGTGCAGATCAAGGTCTTCGAAATGCCTCATGGTAAGATTCAAAAGGGTCTAGTGCGTTGTTATGAGACTGACTTGTTGTAGAGCCGGATCGATATTCTCCCAGAGGTGGACCTAATACGGGTAAGAATGACTTTCAAGGACAATTTCCCCGCAATTGGTGATAGAATTGGCTAATCATGGACTAGGCGATCACGTTGATATTCTTGGGCGTTCCTCGCTAAATGACCTGATCTTACGAATTGCAGGTGGGAAAGGCGACCAGATCGAGGAAAACTATGTCTCAAACATACGAGAGTATTCAGACAAAGTAAAGGTTTATGAAGAGAAAGGAAAGTGATCCTCATGTCACTACAAGCAACTCCTCGGCGTTAGAAGATATACAGACCTCACTATACTATAGACACGATACCAGGACGTCTGGGGCGAGAAATGGATAGAACATAGAGGTAGATTCCAAAGTTTGCATGTTATTGACTCTCGTCGATTCTGCTTATATCTCAAGCAACTTTCGGTGTGCGTCGGGCAAGTGTGCTCTGTCTTGAATCTCTACTATTGTCTCAATACCAAGACAACTCGAAGCTTTGACTAAATTGAACAATTCACAAAGATGTCTCGTATCCTACTTCACCACAAGATGACCGAATCAGATGGATTATTCTGGACAGTCCACATGTTTCGGTTTGCTCATTCCACGATATTTTGTCCTGTGGTGTTTAAGTCGTATCTTGTCTTTAGGCAAGAAGTAAAACCACTCTTTCAGCGCTTTCGCATGTATCTGCATGTAAGAAGCGGCTGACGTGGGCAGTCATTCTTGTACAGGATATTATTGCACCATTGGGTTTTCAAAAGCAGTTGGAATCCTACTGCGTCAACATCCACAAGCACACCTTATTTGATAAAAACAAACAAACATCATGAACAGAATGTTCGAATCCGTCACCAGTGCGGCCAAATTCTTTATAGCAATCGTGCTCTGGCTGCTTTCTCTATTAGCCTCTAAATCCATCGAGATCCTGACGGAGTTAGATAACGCTCTCCGCAATCGCACGCTATGTCGATCGTTCCCTGAGGACAATCCCATTGGCAATGCCTATTATAATATCAAGATCTTCGTATTTTCGCCCCGTGGAACTATCAGAATGGTAGCTGAGAAGGTATCTGGACAGTCAGTAACCCGGCAGCTGGAAGAGGGGCTGGCACCGGTGGAGCAGCGACGGCAGAATCACGACCAGCGAATCCACAAGCCAGAGAGCACTATTGGTACTAATCGAAGCTGCCATTGCCATGAGGGGCCGATTGAGAAACGAAAGGTGAGAGAAGTGAGAAAAGAAGAAGAGGAAGTAGAAGAAGCCCTTGAGGCCTTACATCAGGACCCAGAAACTGCAGACCTCGGCATGATGAAGCCTGTTGAAGGTTTGGGAGATCCGCCTCCTAGCATCCTAGACTCTAACCCTCCAGGGATATGGGTAGGGAAAAATTGTAGGGGAGAAGTTGGAAGTGCTGAATCAGTGGAGAGCCTCGAGCGTCAGAAAGGAACACAACGCATCGCTCTACCGCGGTCAAATCCTGTAGCCATCGACTCCTCCCCTTCAGGTGAGGTCACTCGAATGCACGGATCCTTTATGCAAAGGTCGCTAGATTTAGAAAGAGAGCCGGCGGGGGCTCGCAGCACGGAAGAGGCTCGCAATGCGCAAGCGTCCCGTGACAGGGAACAGGCTCACTACATGGAACAGTCACATTCCACAGGTTTACCAAAACCGCTCAAGGCGGTGGAAGACCAAGCCCCCGGACGATCAGGCCAACCATTAAGCGGGGGAAGAAGCAGGGCTCCACAAGTACAATCCAACTCACTACAGCGCCATTACGAAGAGCTCAGATACCCTCTTGGTCGCGTGTATCCATCAGATCACCGGCGGAAACGTTGAAGTGGCGAGGCGTGCCGGGTGCTAATAATACGACGATTGAAATGTGAATTCGGGAAAGAAGGAGGCTTGTGATTGGTTCAAGGAGGACATCGGTAATTTCTAGATTTCCTTGCTGAAGTTTTTATTTATTTCATATGTGACCTTTACCTGCTCATTGTTGGTCGTTTTAGACTTTTACGTCTTCTTGATCAGCTTTGAAGAATTTCCGCTTAAAGGCTGTGTTCTTTGAATTTTTTGGTTTTCATTGACCTTGTCGACTGTTCAGAATGGAAATCTCTAGAGAGCCGTCCGCTGTATTGTTGAGAACTCCACCTATACGTTGATCTTCATAATGTGCCGTTCAAGTAATGCACACTTACTTGATTGCGCTAGTAAATTTACAAACAACTCTTGTCTAATGGTGCACATATTACAATGGTTCTTTGAATGTCTCTTAGATGTTCCATGTAATCTTACTATATCTCGCGACAGTGTCTTATGTTATGAAGCCAGATCGTTCTGGTTGGCCTCCCGGCTTCCTTGGTACATACAAAGCTGGCAGATCTTCGAATAAACATCTATCCTTACTTGGACAGCCTATGAACTACATTCAATCTTCAGTTCTTTCCGCTCAATTGGTCAAGAGAAGGCGCAACTCCCAAGCTTGACTGGAAACTCTACGATCATCCTCTTCTAGATACTTGCTAAGATTTCACTTGGACGGGCTCGAGATCAAGGAAAAAGGCGTTAGAAAAGGCGAAAGCGACGGTTTCCATGAAAGCAAGAGACGTTCAAGCAGTAGAGAGGGTACTTGATGCTGATAAGAAACGAGCCGGTCGATATAGGGACGTTCAGTATGGAAAGAAGGAGAAAGGGGCGGGAAAGAAAGGCATGATACAGGAGGAGTAGACGCAAAGCTCGGAAGCGCCGTCGCTGGCTCGCTACGATCTAGGACTGCGGTTGGTGTCGTAGGTAGTAGGGGAGTAAGAGATAGGGGTTAGAAGAGTCTATCGAGCGCCAAGGGAGGTTTCAGATGACCGTCTAACAAGAGGTCTAGGAACTCAAGCTTCTTGGCGATTAATTGAGAAATGCAAGGGGAAGCAAAAGGAACAGGATCATGACCGGAAGAATATATATCCTGCTGGATCCTCAGAGACCAACCATCGCAATCACTGCTACAATACACAAAGACCAACCAGAACGGAGAGCATGATATGCCATAGCGGCAAGTCAGAACATATGTACGCTTTAAATTCCAGTGCCAGTCCGGTGAAAGTGCCTCTAACGTTATATAGGGACGAGGGGAGAAAGTATGCCGGTTTTCGTTGAAATGTTTCTCTTAGTGCTTTGCAAAATTTTGTTCTTAAAACTTTTACTCTTCATATTGTGTTTACTGGCATGTATTCTCTTGTTGCAGACCGCCGCAGATTTCTAGATTTGCAATGTTAGACAATGTGAGGTTTTCTGTTTCACAAGACCTGCCATCCAAAACAGTAGTCTTTAGCTCTATGCAAGAACCCTCACAAAGAAACCAATCTTTCGCTATAGCGAACTCATGCTACCTTCTAGCATCATGAGAAAGGGAATGAATTAGAATCGCCTACAGCGTTCCAACCATTGTCCCAGATGTCTTTCAGAAATGTCTTATTTCGTCTCGTCTCAAATTACTTGCTGGCAACAAACGAGATGCTCCAAGCTCTTACCTTGATATGCTATATCTATGGCTTCAGCCGGGAATGGAAGGACATACAAGCTTAATATGATCGTTCCAAATTCAGCTTATTCGCAATTTATACTCCAGTTGAAGAATCCCACTACGCAGTTCGCGCTCACAAACATGTCCGATTTCAACGCCACGCCTCCCCACGCAGATCAGTCTCAAGCGGATTGCTCCAGCTGGCTAAATATCTTGGCGCTCTTACTTCAGGGCATACTCATTATCGTTATGCTCTGGCTTGGACAGAGAGCTTTTCAGTTGCTGCAAGGTGAGATACAAAGCCAGCGCGACAACCTTGAAAGCCTGCAGACATGGGTTAGACAATTGGACAATGACCTCAACGAGTTACAGACATCGCAGCCACTTAGCGCCGGAGGTCTTAGAGGCATGGCGACCGAGAAGGAATTGAGAGGACAGTACCAACGGCTCGATTTCATGAACGAGAGGAATGCGATTGTGATCGATATGCTGAAGAGGGAGTTCAGCGAGACGGTCGAAGAGCTTGGGTCGTCAAACCAAATCTGTATGTTAGCCGACTTATTGGAGGAGGAGGAGGAGGAGCGGAAGGATGGACTAGAAAGCGAGCAAAATGAGAAGGTGGAGTTGGACGGAATGATAGAAGACGATGTTCCCGAGCTTTCAGGCGAGCCACAAGAGATCGATGTCGAGGAGAGCGCAAGTGAGGAATCCATGTGCGAAGAAGCGAGTGACGATGGAAGTGATGGAGAAACTGGCATAGAAGACGCTCGAGAGGCTTCAGGAAGGCCTGCTAGGACATTCGCTGCCGCCGATGGTCGCCTCATTCGAGTCCGCCTACCATGGCTTCAAGAAGCAGAAGAGAGCAAGGATTTGGGAGAGACCTTCTGAGGTGGATTGGGATACCTGAACGAGGAATAAAGGGAAGAAAAGAACGGCGAATGCAAGGGTAGAGCATTGATCATTTCAAGAGCATTATAGACTTGGATTTTTGGCGTTGTGCGTTTAGTCTGCTAGTAATCATTGAAGTCCCAGTTTCTCCATTTGGAATGGGTTCTTTGCATCCAAAACTGGACACTTATTTTTCAGAATCTTTTGCTTGTGTTTCATCCCAACTATTAAAACGCTGCCAGTAAAAATCGTCTGTTGTCTTGAGAATGAAATTGAAGCCTTATGGGGAGCGTTGGGATTAGCAAGGTGGCAGGATTTTCAAAGTCTGAGCGTGACTGAGTTTGAGTTACCATGTCCTCTGATCCTATGGATGTACGGAAACGCGTAGAACTGTTGTGGTGTCTTAGTTTTTGTCTGTTCCAGAGAATCCTGGTGATAATCTGTCTGTCGCGGTTCAGCTTGTTTTTGTTATGGTGCAAGTGGATCGGAGATGTAGAATCAAGAAGCCTCGCCACGTTTCATATCGCGACGTCAATGCTGGAAGTTGTTCACATGATCCTTTGAGAACCAAGAAAATATCTGTGTCTTGAAAAGCTGTAGAAGGCGGGAGAGAGCTGAATGTTATCAGGTCTCAAAAATCTTGTCTAAATGTAGCTTCGCTCCAGGTATATATACAGAGATGTAGAGAACACTTTTGGACACACTTCCGACTGAACACCACAAGCAGCCCATTGCCATATCCATCACCGATTAAAAGATTAAAGGTTGACGCAACTCTCCCAACTGGTCAGCTCTTTGAGATCGTAGTTCGTAGCAACATGTCTTGCCTCACAGCCCTGAGCAACATCTTTAGATCGAGGACGCTACCCAAAACATGTGACAGTTGGACTGCGAGAGCCTGGGATCATAGCATTCGACCTGATGAGTTTGTCAATTTTTCGATGGAACTGGTGCCGAGCAAAGCCTCCCAAGAAACAGCAGAACGGGAACAAAAGCCCAAGCGCTACAGAGCCCAAGGAAATGGTCCCGAGCATTTGCAGAGGCCGATCCCGCCGATTCGGTCTGAAGAAACGCATGTACAGCTACCGGAGCCTTGGAAGAGCTTACAACAAAATGGACTCGCAGCGCAACGTGCTAGAGGAATAGGGGGGCAGGAACAGTTTGGGGGGGCAATGAGAACGGAGAAAGGAGAAGAGGAAGGTAGACGTAATGCCTTTGAATTGCCTAGAGCGTGAAGGAAGCTCGTATTTTGTGGACTACAATGTACAGGACTGATAGGAAGATGTGGGAGCTTTGGTACTTCGTTGCAGCGGATTCCCGCTTTTTGATGCAATTGCTGGAAAAGTCGAGGAGTAGTAGTTGAACAATGAATAGGAGATGATGCCGTGGCATCAGTGCAGGACAGTAAGAGATAGTGCAGCTGGTTAGACTAGACCAGATTTTCTTTAATTTGCGTTGTACACAGTTGATTAGCTAGAGGGCCTTGTAGATACACCGTCGTGGACGAGACATGATGGCAACCCAGAGGAGGGCTAGAGTGTTAGAGAAGAAGTTTGGCGGAGGGAAAGCAAACACGCTGACCATGTAGTCACGCGAGCGCGCGAGCGGTGTTGGCCATAGGGCTGAATCAGGCGCGGGCGAGATGGCAACTTTCGAAACACCAGCCTTGTCTATCAAAGTACTTTGTAGGTTCAGAAGTTTTTGGCAGACTTTAGTACATCGAACTCATTTACGACTACCGGGTCTTCAGACCATGTGCGCATGATATCATGCCAGAACTTTCACGCAATAAACTGTCAGCTGCTTTCAAATCTGACTGACAAGCGCCGGCAGCTTCGACTGGTGGATTGAGAAATTTGTTTCGCAAGGCATCTGGAAAGGTGTTAAATACTAACATCCCTTTACGCATGTAACTCTTCATATCCCTTTTCGAGTTTCCCCCTTATAGACGTTCGTGACACCATCTCTAAGTCGCTCGAAATGAATGGCAATGCGGGCTCCAAGAGCCCGGATGGCAAAGACAAATCATTAGATACTAGCTCTCAGATACTCAGTGCCCTGGAGGTTATACACGATCCTCGGTCGCCCAACGAAGTACGCCAAACAGCTTCCCACTATCTTGAAGAAGTGAAGTCAGACGACCAGGCACCCTACCATGGCTTTACACTCGCCTCGACCAAGTCACAGCCAGCTATCGTCCGTCATTATGGGCTCTCACTACTAGAGCACGCCATACGCCATCGATGGACAGATTATACACTGGAACAAAGCACGGTACTGCGAAATTGGGTCCTGGATCTCGCCCAAGAAGTCGATGACGAGGACCTTTTATACATTCGTAACAAAATCGCGGCAATATGGGTAGAAATAGCAAAGAGAAGCTGGGCTTTGGATTGGATGGATATGGACGAGCGACTAGTCCGGTTATGGGGGGGTCCGGTCGCGCAGAAGGTCCTGGTGTTAACAGTGCTGGAAAGCCTATCGGAAGACATATTCGGGCACGAGGATCTTACCGCAGGGCTTCGGGGTACAGATCTCAATAGGGCTTGTGTGGAAATCTTCACGCCATCAAGTGTGCTTGCCGAGCATTTCCCAACCAGAGAGACGAGCGTTAATGTTAGATATGGTGAGGAAGGATGGCTCTCTCGTATAGGGAACCTTATTGAATGGTGTTCAAGCGAGAATTCAATGGAAGCATTTCGCCAGATTTGCGCTGTGAAGGCCTTGTGCACCCTCAAATCGATCATTGGCTGGGTCATTCCAAGAGCCCTAGTGACAACGCGTTGTGTCCAGCGGGTATGTGGGTGTCTGGCAGCCTCGAAGCTACCGATTCAATTGGTAAGTATGTCTCCAGGTCCACAAGGAGGATCGAGTACACCACTGACTCAAAGGCTTAGGCTGCAGTGGATGCGCTTTATACGCTTTACAACCGCTCGCGGTTTTCCGAAGATGACTTCAAAGATCTGGTGTGTCCATTGTATCAGCAGGACATTATTAGCCTGCTTAAAAGACTGTATGAATGGTCCGTTGTGGATGCTGCAGATATCGATGAGGAGAAATACCTTTTAACTAAGAAGTTTTCAGAAGTAAAACTATAAGAAAATGTCCTTATAAAAGCTTATGCTAATATATGCTAGATGATATTCAATATCGGCAGGCTTCTTGAGGAAAGACCTACACTTATACCTCAAGACAGTGATTTGTCTGGCTTCTTTAATCTTCTTCTGGACATTGTGAAGAACCAAAGTCTCCATGTCTCCATCCCGGCGCTGCACCTCTGGGTCAAGTTGCTGAGTTCTGAGAAGATTGGGAGCTCCCCAGCCGTATCAACTCTTATACCAGATTTACTCGAGACCTGCAGCCACCGACTTGTGCGCTATGAATCTTTACCTGAAGACTCTAGCAATCCAAGCATAGTGTTCCTCAACGAAGATGTAGACACAATGCCGGAAAGACATGCATTCTTAGGAAATTATACAAGATTCTGCAACCAGATCGTGGAGACTATTGTCCAGGCGCAGCCCGCCGATGCTCTATATCATATCCTTGGACAAGCAGACCAAGTACTCGACCACCTGTACGATGGAGAACCGGCTTTCTCAATTCAAACTTATACGAAGACTTCTGTCCCTCTCATACGTCTCGACGCACAGTTCTCTGTAATAGAAGCTGCTCTGAAAGGCTACTCGAAATGGTTGTCTCACAGAAGCAGTTCTGCGTCAGAAAATGAGCACGATATCATGACTTCAAATCTTCAAGTATGGTGTGATCGATTGTTAAGTCTTATGTTTGAGGATCCATTGATCAAGGAGCGCGTTATTCAATTAGCTGTCGGGTTTGCGACTGGCCCCTTAAAGCGGAATGCACGGTTTGCCTTTAGAATATTCGAGTACACACTGGACACTAGATGTCCTGACGATCCTAATTGTGCGACATATAGCGATGCTGTGAAAGACCTCCATGGCTTTTGTCTTCATCAATTACAGCGGCTTGCAATGCGTTTTCCCGATTATCTTATAACGATCTTTGATGAAGTGGAGCAGAAAGTCAACCAAGTCAGTCAGGCCGTAACTCTGGATGAGCAAACTCGCGTACGATACTCTTCAGTTCTGTTCATCATAACCCATCGAGCGACCAGTGTAGACTCCAAGCCACGTGAAGCGCGACTTGAAAACTTTCTCCAACCTATGATGGCACAATGGCAGAATCAGGCACTTACTGAGTCACTTTCGTCTTTCGAAGGGTTCTGTGACCTTCTTGGCCTCGGAGGGATTCAGCAATATGTCACTAGCCGTGCTGTGCACCAAATACCGGACTGGTCAACCCATCCATTGGATGACGACGGAAGAGCTCTTCAACTCCATATGCAGAATGCTCTCGAGCGTTTGCCCCTTAAGGCGACGAAAACAATCTTGAGTGTAAGTGTTGAGAAATTGGAACCGGGCTCAAGGCCGTACAACATGGCATGCGCGCTGTGGCAGAGAAACATACCTCTGATACTGCCAAATCTTCTCCACTTCATCAGCCAAGCGCACGCTTTCCACGATCCTGCTAATTGGTCACATATCGCTCCGGAGATGAATGGCATTGTCCGTCGGATTCTCACGGATCGATTCTGGCAAGTAGGTATTTCGACTGGAAGTCGAGATGAGTTCTATGCCAAAGTCGGCGGTACCAGGACGACAGTTGAAGGCTTCGCTTCGTCTATCCGCGCCACCCTGAGAGCTGTTCGCGAAACCGGATATCGACTACTATACTACATGAGCCTCCTTGGAGAGCATTTCTACAGCTATGAGGAATTACCTGCGCCTCTTTCCCGTGCCTTGTTTACGGACGCTTGCGCATTGTCTACCCACCAGATGGCTATACTGGTAGAGATGATCCGTCCCATCATTGACCAGTGTCCCATTACCTGTCGAAATCACTTCCTGCCCCCGATGTTGGCCGCATTGTTTGAGCAGCTCGATCGCAAAGCTAGTAATGAGTGGGAAAGGATCGAGACAAGGACAAAGGCGGCATCAGAAGACGACAACCTAGCCGATGAAATGAGAGATGAGAGTATCCTTCGACAATTGACGTTCACTTCGGTGATGATGGTGGTAGGCCTACTAGATCCACAGAAAGCCAGTAAGTATTTAAATGCTACAAGAGCGCAAGACCGCTGAATGCTGACAACGGACAGATCCTACAGGTGTGGACGTGGTGTTGGACCTGGTGCCAGAACCACAAGGCGAAGTCCAGCATAGCCAGCCCACCATACGATCATTTATCATAAGCACACCAGACATTCTGAAGCCAGTAATCCTCTTCTGCACCCACGCACTCCGGATGCGCGATACCCGATCCTGCTCGTTCATCACGCGGGTCCTTCGCTCTCTTATCCCGGATTTCGAAGGCACTGATCCTATTGAGATCGATGTCCGAGAATTTATATCAACGGAAGTCCTTAAGGCGTGTATAACATCTTTACACGACCCCTACTTTGTGGACCTGCAAAAGGATCTTGCTCAGCTTATCGCTAGTATTGTCATCGCTTACAGCCCACGGACGGAGACTCCGAAGCAGGTTCTACTGTCACTCCCTTCGATCCCTGCAGATGAGGTAGACCGTACTATACGTCACCTGGCGAGAGCACATTCGAATAGCCGCCAGCAGCGAGCTATAGTACTGGACCTGCTCGAAGGGCTTCGAGGGATTAGTGTTAGTGAGCAGGGCAAGGTCACGAAGCCTGATCCGAAGAAGATTAGATCGGCTATGCAGGAAAAATATATGACAGTTGACGTGCAAGCAAATGGAAAAAAAGACGAAAGCCCGGATCTTGGCGGCATTGCTGCTATGTTTGGTTGAATGGGCATAGTGGGCGGCGCAGCTCTTGTTGGAGCCTGCCAAGCTCTCCATTTTCTTGCGAATATGACGACTCGGTGTTCTGGTGGCTCTATCAATGCATTTACAAAACTAGAAGATAGACCTGATACCCCATGAACGCCTATTTTCTACACAGATACTATTTGGTAACTTTCGCCGGCGTTATTGCGTATGTAGGGCGCACGAATCTGCAATATAAAAGGAAGCATTAGCGAGCATCCCCATACGGTTACAGCCAGACCATCGTCCTTCTGGCCATACAGTTATCATCGGACCCCAGCCATGCCTCAATGGTGCAAAACCACTTGTCTCTATCCACCCAGAATCAGTGATAGAATTCAAAACTTACCTATCACCATGGTAAACCTTCATCTCACTCCCCGTCAATTCCCTCTCCCTCGCCTTGTCCGCCCAATGCCTCCGCACCACATCCCGATCCTCCTCTGCTTGCAGCATTGGTATCAGATGTATACGGCTCCACATCTTCTCTCGAGCGAGTTCACTATCGTAGCATCCCCATCAGCACACCCCTCCTAAAAAGCCCCAGTGCGAAGGCGCGAGTATCTCCGCGCGCATTGAACACGACTCCCGAATGACCTGGGGCCAATGGCACGCACTTTTGTTCCCTGATCCCCTTGCCAACTTTGTAAAACCCATACGTCATTATGAGGCCCATAGCGGCGAGGTAGTAGGAGGGGCGGAAACCGCGGGCGGGGATGTTGCGCTTGGGGGGGGGTTAGCTTCGGTTGTTGAACTCAAAGGCGTGTGTTGGGAGGTGATTAGAATATACCTTGTATTGGATGGGCTCGTAGCCGCCGGATGGAGGCAGGTCTTGCGCCATCGCGATGTGAGAATGGAATAGCGGACTTGGTGGTCGAGGTTGAGGTCGAGGTGCGGTATCGGTCTAGACTTGATATGTTCTAGCGCCAAATCTACGCACGCTAGCTTAACTCTTGACTCTTGAACTTTTTTCCTTTATGAGCAGAATTCCTTGCATGTGGAATCATTCAAATGTAATTGCTCTTAAGAACGAGACTGATTGATTTCTGGTTCTTACGATATCTGTAAGAAACCAATACGGAAGCTGCCCTCTATGAACTCATTAATTAAGAGCATAATACCAATCCTTCCAGAGCAAGGGTCTGAAAGCAGGCCAGATGAATATTTGAGCTATCCCATGCGTTCTTTCACTCCTCTCTTTTCAACATAGGCTTCCGTTAGGGATTTTCATCGCCAAATTGTTTATGATACATACTTCCCTTGGGAAATTCTACAAATCAAAGACTGTCCTTACGTTACGTACTTGGAGAAAAGTCAATCTAATACCATTAACTATTGTCGCTTGGCGAGATCTTCCACTAATGAAGAGGAAATTCACCAACATGGAGGCTTCGTCCAGTGGAGAAAACTCTGCGAAGGCGGGGGTATCCCCATATGTCGGATCATCTGTTGCAGCTGGAGGACCCAATCCTATGGATGAAATGGTACCGCCTACTGCTATAGAAGTCAATGCTGTCGTGAATGATCCTCCGCCGTCGAAGAACAAGCTCAAAAAGCTCAAACGAGATCAAGAATGGGAGGAGAATCGCGAGAAGCGAAAAGCCCGGCGAAAAGAGAAGCTCCAAGAAAAAAAGCAGCGAATGCGAACTGCGCGGGAGGAGGCTGCAGCGGCGACTGGGACCGCCATCGATGCTGGCGCGAATGGAAACCCTCAAAAGCGTGAACCCGAGAAATCCAAATTGCGCAATCACCGCCATGCTATTCAGGTTCCGATTACACTAGTTATTGATTGCGGCTTTGACGATCTGATGATGGACACTGAGCGGAAATCCTTGGCTTCTCAGCTGACAAGATGCTACTCTGATAATTGCAAGGCGCCATATCCGGCCCATCTTGTTATCAGCTCCTTTGGGGGGCATCTCAAAGATCGATTCGATACCATTTTGTCTGGTAATCACAAGTCCTGGAAAGGCATCAGATTCTTGGCCGAAGGTTTTGCTGAGGTTGCGAGCCAGGCCCAGGAACAGATGAAGGAGGACAACGGCGATAAAATTGCTGGAGCTCTTGCGAGTCAGAAGGAGTCTCTCCAGGCTCTACCAACAGATCCGTCTGACGAAGGGGAGATCATCTACTTGACGAGTGACAGCCCGAACACATTGACAGAGCTACGGCCATATAGTACATAC
>JAABUR0100007431.1_pt1 | contig 12960 bp, 8 predicted proteins | sample 5560091 | NCBI WGS metagenome assembly JAABUR01 (sample SAMN10711879, study PRJNA513375) | rock metagenome | isolation source: Antarctica rocks | place: Antarctica: Victoria Land, University Valley sud
ACCCGCCGGGCAGGGCATTGCGATCCTCAGTGGCAGTCGGCCCGACCAGGTCTTGGGTCAGCTCGGTACCCTGGATCGGATCTCGCGGACGCAGGCCGAGGTGATGGCCGGACTCGCCACCGCGCGGCAGCGGCAGGCCGCCGCCGCCGCCGACGCGCAGGCCGCCGTCCAGCAGACCAACGCAACCGTGACGTCGCTGCAGAGCGACAAGCAGTCGGTGGAGACCGCCGCGACGCAGGCTCAGGGCCTGCTGGCGGACCTGCAAGCCAAGCAGGCCCGGCTGATCCAGGCGGCCAAGGACGCCGTTGCCCGCAAGGCTGCGCAGGCTCAGGCCGCAGCCCTGGCCGAGCAGGCCAGGCAGGCTGCCGTCGCCCTGACGGCCTTTCGGGCCCAGCCCGTGGCGGTCGAGAAGGCGGTCGTGAAGGCGGTCGTGAAGACGGCCGTGAAGACGGCCGTGAAGGCGGTCCCCTCGGTACCGTCCGGACCGTCGTACAGCGGGAGCGCCGCGCAGACCGCCGTCAAGGTCGCGACGGACCAGCTCGGCAAGTCCTACGTGTATGGCGCGTCCGGTCCAGACCACTTCGACTGCAGCGGCCTGACGATGTACGCCTACGCGGCCGCCGGCATCAGCTTGTCGCACTTCACCGGCGCGCAGTGGAACGAGGGACGGCACGTGAGCCAGTCCGAGCTGATGCCCGGGGATCTGGTCTTCTTCGGGAAGAGCCTGGGCCACATGGGCATGTACATCGGCAACGGGCAGTTCATCCACGCCCCGCACACGGGCGACGTCGTGAAGATCAACTCGTTGAGCGGCTACTACCAGAGCGAGTACGCCGGGGCTGTCCGGGTGGCTGGCTGACCCAGCGGGCCACAGCCGCCAGGCCGCACGGGCGTCAACTGTTCGATGCCCCAGTCGCGCCGGTCCTCGCACACTAGGTGCGAGCCGCCCGAGGGAAGCCGGTGGTGACCCGGTCACCCGCCAGGGCCGCCCGGTAGGCCGCGGCCTGTCGCGCTGCCAGCTCGTCCCAGCGGTAGCCCCGGGCCAGCCGGGCGCCCCGCTCACCGAGCACGTCCGCCTCGTCGGCGTCCAGCGCCAAGGCGAACAGAGCGTCGGCGAAGGCTGGCACGTCGAACGGCGGCACCGTCCGGCCGACCTCATCGGTGACGAGCTCGGCCAGGGCCGGGATGGCGAAGGCCACCACCGGGGTGCGGCAGGCGAAGGCCTCGAGCGCCACCATCCCGAAGGTCTCGTACCGCGACGGCATGGCGACGACCGCAGCCCGGGCCAGCAAGGCGAACTTCTCGCCGTCGTCCAGGCGTCCGAGGAGCTCGACCTGACCGGTCAGCCCCCGGCGCTGGATCTCCCGGCGTACCAGGGCCTCGGCCGGACCGTCACCGGCGAGCAGAAGCCGTCCCGGCCAGCGGTCGCGGTGCCGTTCCCAGGCCTCCAGCAGCAGGTCCAGCCCCTTCTGGCCCTGCTCGAGCCGGCCCAGGAACACCACGTCGCGACCGCGCGGCCGGGGCGCGACCACGTCGAAGGCCTCACCGGGTACGCCGTTGGCTATCACGTCGACGCGAGCCCCGGGATGGCGTCGGCGCAGCTGCTCGGCCACCTGCTGCGAGACCGCGACGTACCGATCGTGCAGGCGGACCCCGGCGTCCTCGAACAGCCCGACGGGCAGGTGGTACTGCCGGGCCTTGTCGTGCGCGGCCAGCCACTGCACGACGGCCAGGACCGGGCCACGCGCGTAGAGCGGCACCAGAGCACTGCCGATCGGGGCGGCGAAGTCCTCGACGACCAGGTCTGCTGGGTGCTTCCGCACCGCCGCGGGCAGCGCCAGGAAGTAGCTGAGCAACTGCACGGTGCGGCCGCCCCGGCGCAACCCCACGTGGACGTAGCGCACGCCGTCCTCCACCCGGTCCTGGCAGCCGGGCCACGAGGAGACCACGGCGGTCAGGTCGTACATGTCGCTGAGCCGCCGGTTGATCTCGCGGCTGCGCACCGCCCCACCGCCGCTGCCTGGTCGGCGGTGGTCCTCGTAGGCCAGGTGCAGCACCCGCGGTCGGTCGCCCGGCGCGGCACCCGCACCGCGACCGGGCTGCGTGCGCAGCAGGGCGCGCACCGCGACCAGGCCAAGCACGACGGCGGGCACGGCCCACAGGGCGAGCAGTGGCCGCGCGGCCGCCATGAGCACAAGCAGGACCAGCACGCCAGCGGGCAGCGCGAGGGGCAGCCGGGCCTGCCAGATCCGCCGCGTCTGCACGACAAGCAGGGTCGCCGTGGTGATCGACCCCAGTGCGGATCCGGCCGCGATGCCCGTCGTCCCGCCGAGGGCGTACCCCACGAGCAAGGCCGTGACGTGCACCGCCAGCCCCACGAGTTGGGTGGCCATCGAGGTGCGGTAGCGGCCGAGCGACTGGAAGAAGGTCGTGACGACGTTGACCAGCCCGAGGCCGAACCCACTGACCGCGAGCAGCGGCAGGAGCCTGCCGACATCAACGTACGACGCGGGGAACAGCCGGCCGGACAGGGCCGACGGCAACGTGGCGACCACGACCGTGTAGCTGCCACCTAGGACGGCGTACAGCCGGTAGGACGTGCGGATGACGTCCGGGACCGACCGATCGGCGCGGGACAGCAAGGGGAAGGCGGCGACGGCAACCGCACCTCCGAAGAACAGCGGCACCCGGGCCAGCACGACCGCCGCCTGGTAGGAGCCGGCAGCACTGCCGGTGACTGGCAGGACCGCGACCAGGACCACATCGAGGGCGGCGAAGACCGACACCAGGGCCTGCACCCCGCCGATGCCGAAGGCACTGCGCCACAGCCCGCGACTGCGCAGGGCCCCGTGGACCCGGCCGAGGTCGCCGCGCAACAGCACCAGTCCGGCGACGACGACCACCCCCGCCCCCCAGCCGAAACCGGACAGCGCAGCCGCCGCCCCGCCGCCGATAACGACGAGTCCGCCGCCGGCCGCGACCTTCACCAGGACCTCGGTCACCCGCAGCACCGCCGCCGCGCCGAGCCGCCGCTCACCCTGCAGCCAGCCCTGGGGGGTCGACGCCAGCAGGATCAACACGGTGCTCACCAGCAGCACCAACGCCACTGCGGGACCGGCGAACTGCAGGCCGAGCGCGGCCACGAGCACCCCGGCGACCAGGCCGAGCCCCAGGTTGATCACGAGGGCGAACAGCACGGCGCGCCGGCGGTCCTCCGGCGTCCGCGCCTTGACCAAGCCCTCGGCCAGCACCCAGGGGATGCTGGCCGTGGCAACCGTTCCCACCGAGAGCAGCAGCGCCTGACCGGCGCCGTAGACCGCGAACCGGCTGGGTGAGAGCAGCCGGGTCAGCACCAGCGCGTAGCCGTAGTTGACCCCGCCCACCACGAGGGTCGCGAGGGTGAGCCAGCGGGTGCCGGTGGCCAGCGAGCGCAGCGAGTCGTCGGCGGCGGCCGGCGCGCGAGGGGCGCTCATCAGGGTCAGATCGCGGTGATGAGCTCGCTCGGACGGGCTACTGCAAGGCTGCGGGGCGCGGGCAGCCCGAGCCGCAGCACGAAGTCCTGCGCCTCCGCCTCGTCCAGGCCGTGCAGCAGCAGCCGGAAACCGGTGACGTCCTCCTGCCAGCTGTCGGTGCGCCGAAGGCCGGTGAGCAGGACCTGGGCGACGCGCGCCCGGTCGACGTCCGGCACGTCCAGCTCCACCTTCACCGCGAGGTCGGTGGTCGTACGACGCCGACTCCTGCCCCGCCGGGAGCGGGCGATCTCCGTGACCAGCACGGCGGCCAGCCGCTCGGTGCTCTGCTCCCAGGTGAAGCGGGCGGCCCAGGCGCGGCAGGCGCTGGCGATGCGGGCAGCTCGGGCGGGGTCGGCCAGCTGCTCCAGCGCCTGCAGCACGCTGCTCTGTAGGTCACCGCCCTCGGGCGTGAGCCACCCCGTTGCGCCGTGCCGGATGGAGTCGCGCAATCCGGGCACCGCGAACGCGCACGACGGCAACCCCAGGGCGTTCGCCTCCACGATGGACAATCCCCAGCCCTCCGCGATCGAGGGGGAGACGGTCAACCAGGCGCGGGCGAGCAGCTCGTTCCGGCGCTCGTCACTGACCCGCCCGTGCAGGGTCACGACGTCGCCCAGGCCAGCCTGTACGACCTGGGCAGCGAGAGCGTCCTGAGAGGGGCCAGTACCGGCAATGTCCACGTGCAGCTCCGGCCACCGCGCACGCAGCCCCGGCAGCATGTCGATCAACAGGTGCAGCCGCTTCTGCGGGACCAGCCGGGTCACGCACGCGATGATCGGCGTCGCTGAGCGTCGCACGGACGGCGCGTCGCGGACCGCTACCCCGTTCGGGACGATGTGGATGGGACCGGTGAAACCGAGCAGCCGCCGCACCTGGGCCCGGGTCGACGCCGAGACCACCACGATGGGCCGACGACCGTAGATCCGGCGGCTGACGGGGCCTTCCAGCAGGCGACCCAGACGCGCTACCCGAGGCGGGTAATGCAACGCGAACTGCTCCTGGTGGACGTGGTGGATCACGCACACCACGGCCGTGCCTCGCGCGGCGAACACGGGGGCGAAGAAGGGGATGCCGTTCTGGAAGTCCACGACGGCGTCGTAGTGCCGGCGATGCCGCAGCAGGTGGCGTGCGCTCTGGGCGTAGACACCGAACGTGCCGCCGGAGCGGTGCAGCTGCACACCCCGCACCAGCTCGGCAACGGGAGCATCCGGGTGCGCCGCGGTCACCAGGTGCACCTCGACGCCGGCCGCCGCGAGCCGCTCGCCGATCTCCTGGCAGTACAACTCCGCGCCGCCCGCCTGGGGATGCGTCAGGTCCCGCCAGTTCATCAGCAGGATGCGGCGGCCGGCCAGCTCGGACGTACGGCTCGTCGTCACCGGACTCCTCGTCTGAACGGCCGACACGCCGCCGCACTGTCACGCATCGTACGCGACCCGTGCGCTCGCTCGGCCAGTCAGTGACGACAGACGGCCAAGACGTCCGTGTTCTGCGCACAGGGAGTCACTGAACACGGCGTCGGCGCTCAAGCGGTGGCGGCTTGCCGCCGATCACGAGGCATGGTCCTTCGTACCCGCACCTCCTGTGCCATGCCCCTCGTCGCCCTATGCCTGGCCTCCGCCGGTGTCGTCGGCAGCGTCGGGGTCGCTGCCCCCGCCTCGGCCGCTCCCGGTGCCGCGAGGTACGGGTCGGTCGCTCCCGGTGCGGCGAGGTACGGGCTGGTCCCTCCCGGTGCCGCGAGGTACGGGCCGATCGCTCCCGGTGCGGCGAGGTACGCGCTGGTCCCTCCCGGTGCCGCGAGGTACGGGCCGATCGCTCCCGGTGCCGTGAGGTACGGCCCGTCGGCCGCCCGGCTGCGGGCGCCCGTCGTCGGGCCGAACACGGTCGTCGCGCCCCGGGCTCGCGCCGGTGCCTTCCGTCGTACGACCTGGCGGCCGGGCGCGCCTGTCTTCGGGCCACCCGCGGTCGTCACGCCCCGGGGCCGTCTCGGTGCCCTGCGTCGTGCGACGTGGCGGGCGGCCGCCGGCCATCATCCGGCCGTCAGTCGAGCGACCGGCCGGCGCACCCCCGGGCCGGCCACGGCGCCCGCGCGCCTCACCGTCGCTGCTCCGGTCGTCACCCTGCCGACCCGCGCGATCCCCGGTCACGTCCGGGCCGGTGTGCTGATAGCCGACCGCCGCCACCTCGCCACCGACTGGCACGCCGGCGTCCGCGTGGCGGTCCTCGAGCTCAAGTGGTCCTCCTGGGCCCCCTCCGCCTCCGGCGCGGATGAGGCCTACCGGGCCGAGCGGGTCGCCACGGCGGTCGCCTACCGTGCGGCCGGCTTCGAGGTCGCCGTGGACCCCGGACTGCAGCACGCCCCTAGCTGGGTGCTGAACCAGCCCGACGGCCAGCTGCGGGCGCAGGACGGCTCCGGCTCCGGCACGGCCGACTACGTCTTCAACCCCGTGGTCCGCTCCCAGGCGGCCGCGTACCTGCGCGCGCTCACCGCCGCGCTCGGCCCCGTCGCGTCGTACCGCGTGGGCCTGTCGGGATCGGGTGAAGCCACCTACCCCGAGGCCGGTGGCAACCAGTGGTGGGCCTTCGACCGCTACGCCCAGGGCGGCCGGGCAGGTGTCGCCTCCGGGCACGCCAACCCGCTGCCGGGCTGGGTCCCTGGCTCGTCCTACCACGACGCATCGGTGACAGCCGCCCAGGTCGGGCAGTGGTACGCGTGGTACCTGGGTGCGTCCGTCGATGCGCTCGCGTGGGAGATGCGGACGCTTCGCGACAGCGGCTTCTCCGGCGCCCTTCAGCTGGTGATGCCCGGCAACGGCGCCAACACCTGGGTCGTCACGCACCGCCTCGCCGACGGGCTCGCCGACCGGTCCTACGACGGCTTCCACACCCTCAACACAGGCGCCGTCTGGGACCGGGTGCTGAGCCTGCTGCCCGACCTGACCGGCGTGACCGTCGACGTCTCCTCGGTCTACGACCACAGCGGTGACGTGCGCGGCAACGGCTGCACCAGTGCCGACGACGCGGTCTCCTGGTCGACACCCGGGGCCATGGACGGCTGGTCATCCACCCGCGTGCTGGCCTACCTGGCCCGGCGGCACCATCTGCCGCTGGTCGGGGAGAACCCGGGCGCCTCCAGCGGCGAGGACCTGCGGCACGTCTTCCACCTGGCGGCCTCCTGCGGCCTCGGCACGGTCTACTGGGCCTGGGACTACCAGCTGTACGACGGCCAACACGCAACCCCAGCCGACCTCGCGGAGGGGTTGCGCATCAGCTGACCTGTCGTCAGGAGCGCGCGTCAGGACCTGGGAAGCGGTACAGCTGCACCGCCTCATGCGTCCGGCCGGGTGCGGAGAAGACCAGGGTGCCGCCGGTCAGGTAGCCGTCCGGCCCGAAGATGTCGGCCGGCGGGGCGTAGCTGTAGCCCTGCCGAGCCTCCTTCACAGGGACGATCAGGTACCGGGCTCCATGGTCGGCCCGCGCCTGCGGGCTGCCCCACGGGCCACCGTCGTACTGCCCGCGCAGCATCAGCTCTGCGGTGCCGTCCAGGACGGCGATGGCAGTACCCCCCGGCACGTGCGCGCGCAGGTAGCCCAGCAGCCTGGCGTAACCGTCGTCCCGCGACGTGCGGACCTGCAGATAGCTGCGAGCGTCCAGCACCACGACGGCCACCAGCAACACCCCGAGGGCTGCGGCCACCGTCGACCGTGAGCTCAGCAGCCGGACCAACCAGATCCCGACGGTGAGCAGCGTCGGCACGATGAGCAGGTAGAGGAACTGCTCCTCCAGTGTCCCCAACGTCACCGAGTAGGCCAGGAGCAGCCCAGCGCTGACGTGGAACAGTCCCTGCAGGCGCAGCTCCGGGCGGTCGGCGCGCAGCAGGAGCAGAGCGAGCACCGCGCCGACCGCCAGCAGCACGTAGGTCCCGCCGAAGGTCAAGGCCTGTGCGGCGAGCGTGCTGGTCAGCGACGGCGCGCCGGTGTGCTTGAAACCGGTCGTCTTGACGATTCCGAGCAGGCGCTGGATGCCTGTCGTCTTGGAACCGACCAGTTGCTCGGCGTGCCGCTGCTGCAGGCTGACCAGGAAGTAGAGGTAGTACGGAGCCGCGGTCATGACCGTCGCCCACACCGCGGCGCGGCGGGTCAGCAGCCACCCGGTCCACCCCAGGGCTGCCAGCGGCAGCAGCGTGACGATAGCCAGGTAGTCCTTGCTGAGCACCGCGAGGCCGAAGCACAGGCCGGCGGCGACGGCCATCCTGGTCGCGGCGGCGCCGGTACGGCGGCTGGCGACCAGCAGCAGCAGGTAGCCCAGCAGCACCCAGTCCATCGCCACGGTCTCCAGCAGCACCCGCCCGTTCTGCCGCAGCGCGTACGGCTCGAGCGCGAACAGCGTGGCCGCGACGAGTCCGGCGCCCACTGAATGCAGGTAGCGGCCGAGCAGTACCAGCAGCGCCCCCGTGGCGCCGGCTGCGAGAGCGTTCAGCTCGCGCAATGAGTACAACGCCGGGAACAGCGCCGATGGGCGCCCAACGAGGTGCATCCACGCGGCCTCGACGTAGAAAAAGCCCGGCGGGTGCAGGAAGAACAGGTGCGAACCGGGGAGCCGTGCGAACCCGCCCGAGTAGACCGAAAGCCCCAGGTCGCGGTAGACCATCTCGTCCACGAACAGGTCGTACGCCGGCCCCGCCCGGTAGAGCCGGAGTCCGGCGACGATGCCGGCCACCAGCAGGGGCAGTCCCCAGCCAAGCTGCGGGAAGGAGCTGCGCGGGCGGGTCACGACCGGCGTCCGGGTGATCGGGGGCGCCTGGATCTGCCGCCTTGTCACGCGGGTCAGCCTAGGCCTGAGGGAGGCCTCACAGCCCGAAGCCGACGTCCATCGACACAGCTGCGGCCGGGGCCCCGGTGACCGGGACGTCCGCCATCCGCGCGAGCAGGCGGTAGAGGGAGTAGTGGCTCAGCGGAGCGGCGTCGACCACATGGTTGGTGTGCTGGGACGCGACCGTGGTGAGCACGGTGTTGTCACCGGTGCGGTCGTCCTCGTCGAAGGTGACGACGACGGCCAGGTGCCCGGAGGTGTAGTCCGGACCATGCATGATCTGCCTCAGCCAGCCCCTGAGGTAGTCGTCGGCCGAGCCGGCGGGGCAGTCGTGCCCGTCGTGGCACAGGTCGGGGACGAGCAGGCCGACCTCCGGCAGCGACCCGCCCTGGACGGCGTCGTGCAGGGCGCCGGCGTCGAGCGTCCCGGCCGGGACGTCGGCCTGCCGGCAGCGGGCGCGGGAGTCACCGTCGGAGAAGTAGGTCCAGGGGTTGTGTCGCGGTACGTACTGGTCGCGGGCCACGGTCTGGCACGGCTCGGCCATCCCGTCGGCGTACACCGCAGCGTGCCGGCCGGCGACGATGGCGCGGTCGAAGATGCTTTGCCCCGACAACGGGTGCGCGGCCGGCTCCTCGTCGTCGGTGATGCCGGACGTGTTCCCGCCCGCAATCGCCAGGTAGTTGGGCAGGCTGGGATGGGCGACCGCGTGATACGAGCCGGTGCGGCCGTGCGCGTCGGCCAGACTCCTGAGGTAGGGCATCGCAACGAGCGTGTCGGTCACGGAGCGGTTCTCCTCGACGACGACCAGAACCTTGGTCACCCGGCCCGCGTCGGCGGCCCGTGCGGGCTCGGCCGGCAGCACGGAGACTGGGCGCGACGGGCTGGACGTCGCGCAGCCGGTGAGCAGCAGGACAGCGCACAAGCCGGTGGCGAAGGGCAGCCGCATTGGCTGAGTATGAGTGGTGGACCTGTGGAGCGCGCTCCGTAGCCGGGCTGCTCCTCCTGACCTCAGTGGCTGTCGGCCGACCCGGTGGCGGACGGATCAGTGCGGTTGGAGCGGGGTGTAGCGCAACCGCAGCCGACCTTGACACAGCTGGATGACCTGCAGGTTGACCCGCATCGGCCCGGTGAGTCCGGCCGTCGCCTCGACCCCCAGGTCGGCGTCCTTGCCCAGCAAGCGGTAGCCCGCGGCTGCCAAGGCGGCGACCGCCCGGTCCCGCACAGCCAGCAGGTCGGTCGGGCGGGCCGCCACCCAGGTGTAGTAGACGGGATAGCGGAACTCGTCCGGCTTCGTCTGGTAGAGGTGCGCGCCGGCCAGGAGCGGCAGGTCGGGCGGCAGCGGCGCGCTCACCGTGGCGTCCAGCGGCCCGGCCAGGGAGCAGGGCTGCCCGTCGGCGACGGCGGCCGCCGCGGTCAGCCGACTCGCGACGGCAGGGCTCGCGGACCGGGGTACCGCGACCGGCCGGGGGGCGTTGGAGGAGCACCCGGTGAGCACCGCGGCACACACCAGCAGGTAGGCCGTGGCCCGAGCCCGACGTCGGGGGCGGTGCGCGGACGGGCGGGCGGCCGGGCGCGGCCAGCTCACGTCGTTGTCCACGGCGACAGGGCTCGCCGCAGCGCGAGCACGTCGCGCGCGGCGCGCGAGCCGTGTCTGACGGGACGGAACGTGGACCCGGTTGCGTCGGTCCAGGTCACGGGGACCTCGACGACGTCCTGGCCGGCCCGCTGCAGGCGGCTGAGCAGCTCAAGGTCAAAGGCGAATCCGTCCACGAAGGTGTCGCCGGCGATGTCCCGAATGATGTCGCCGCGGAAGAACTTGAAGCCGCACTGGGTGTCGCTGACCCCGCGGACCAGCCCCTTGGACAGCGCGCGGAACCCCTCGCTGCCGGTGCGTCGCAGCCGTGACTGCGGGACAGCGAAGCCGCCGCCGGGCGCGCGCCGCGAGGCCACCACACAGACGGCGCCGCGCTCGAGCAGCGGGTGGACGGTGTCAAGGGTCGCGATGGGGGTGGAGCCGTCGGCGTCGAGGTAGCCGACGTAGCGCGACGAGCCGGTCCGGAACCCTCGGCGCACGGCGCTGCCCTTGCCCGGCCGGGCGCAGCCCACGACGTAGACCGGCAGGGCCGCGTCCAGGAAGCGGTCGGCGATCTCTGCGGTGTAGTCCACCGAGCCGTTGTCCACTACGACGACCGCGCTCGAGTAGGGCTGGGACTTCAGGTAAGACAGGGTGGACTGGAGCGTCGCGGCCAGTCGCCGCTCCTCGTTGTACGCCGGGATGACCACCTCGAGATCGACGCGCGGCCGGACCGGCCGGTGCACGGTCTGCGCCAACGGGTCGGAGGCGCCTCCAGGCGCTCCTACGACAGGGAGCAGCTCGCCCGGTTCTGCGGCGAGCTCAAGCGGCTCCAGCCGGGACGAGGCGGAGATAAGGCACTCCTGGGGGTCAGAGCCAACCGGAAGCCGCACGAAGGCGGGCTCCGGTGCTGGTGACGCAGCGTGACACGTAAGACACGAAATGTCCAATCCTAACCGGTATCCTCGTAGCCGTGCCGCTCCAGTTCGTCGGCGCGCATTACCTGACGGGCATCTGCCGTGCCACCATGCCGCCGTGCCACGCGTCCTGCTGCTGACCAGTCATCCGGTCCAGGGACGGGACGGGGCCGACAAGGAGATCTCCCTCGGGCTGCTGCAGAACAACCTCGACGTGGACTACACGTGGGTCAACCGCGCTGGGTCGCGGCAGCTCGCGGAGGTGGGTGGCACCCGGCTGACGATCATCTCGCTCCGGGGGACACCGCGGTTGCTCGAGCGCGTGCAGACCGCGCTGCTCGGGCTGCTGCACGAGCGCCGCGTGGAGCTGGTGCACGTGGTGTCCACCATCGGACCGGGCTTCCGCAGCTACAGCCGCCTGCGGGCCGTCCTGGGCCGAGCCGGCCTTCCCGTAGTGCACACGGTGCCGGGCTTCGTGCGGCCGGAGAACCTCATGGACGCGCGCCCCCTCGGCCTCACCGTGGCGGTGTCGACGGCCACCCAGGCGGCTCTTGTCGCGGCCGGCTTCGGGGCCGTGCGGTGCATCCCCAGCGGGATCTCGCTGAGCCGCTGGCCGATGGCGTGGCCGGAGGTCCACCCGCGGCCGGTGGTGCTGTTCTCCGGACACCACGACCCGGGCGGCGGCGCGCATGAGGTGCTCGCCGCGGCAGCACAGCTCGAGGCCGGTGGCACGCCCATCCGGCTCGTTCTGGCCCTGCGCAGCCGCGGCGGCGGGCGCGAGCGCGAGGCGCGCTTCGTACTCGAGGAGGCCAGGCGCTTGGGGCTGTCATCGGTGGCCGTCCACGGTCGGGTCCTGGACATGCCGCGCCTGGTGGCCGGCTGCGACATCCTCGTCTTTCCCCCGGCGCAACTGGTCGGCGGCAAGGCGGACGTCCCGCTGGTGGTGCTGGAGGCGCTGGCCACCGGCCGTCCCGTGGTGGTCACCGACCTGCCGCAGTTCGGCGCACTCGCAGAGGCGGTCGTGCGCGTGCCGGTCGCTGAGCCTGGGGTGCTGGCGGCGACGCTGGCGGGACTGCTCGCCGACCCGGTGCGGTGCGCGGCCCTGGCTCAGCACGGGCGCCATCTGGTCGAGCAAGAGTTCAGCGCCGCCCTCATGGCCACCCGCTACCGCACGCTGTACGACGAGCTCCTCCGTTCTGCGGCCCGTTTGCGCTAGGCGAGCTCCACGACGATGGGCACAAGGCCTACGCGGCCGGGGTCTACCTCGAGGAGGGCGACGCGGGCTGACCGCTGTCACCTCAGCCGGGTCTGCCTTCGGGGTGGTTCACCTACTGCCGGGCCGCGTCACCCGCCAGATGCTGAACGGCAACAAGGCGACGAGCGCGACCGGCACGATCCACCAGACCCCGGGATGACCGTGGTGGCTCAAGGTGAACGTCAGGGGAGCTGGCGGCGGCGATGCGCTACTTCACGCAAGGCTGGAACGAGCCGGACGGTCCGCGGCGCAGCATGTTGCTGGACACCAGGCAGTTCAGCCGCCGACGGCACCGCCTACAGGTGGCCGCGCCAAGGCCAAGGGTAAAAAGGCGCGCAGCTAGCGGCTGCAGCCGTTGCCCGGCCCACCGCTCCGTTCGCCCCCGGCACGCCCTGGCGCATCGTGTCGTCCAGGAGGGCAACAGCCGGTTCCCGGTGAGTGGTGCGCATGTGGGCGTGCGGGTAGGGCCGTGAGGTGTCCGCTGACCTGGTTCGCGACCTGCCTCTCATCCTGCTCTCCCACCGCGGCCCGGTGTCCTTCACCACCGATGCTGATGGGGAGCGCGTGGCACACCGCGGTGCCGGTGGGCTGGTCTCCGCGCTGACCGGCCTCGTGACCCAGCTGCCGGACGCCGTCTGGGTCTGCGTCGCTCCGCCAGGGGAGGACGCCGCGGTCGCCCGGGAGTCCGGCGGAGAGCTCGTACGCCTGGACCTAGGACCACCGACGCGGGTACTCGACGGGGGTGAGCCGAGCACCCGGGGCACGGTGTCACTGCGGTTGGTCGAGATCCCAGCTGACATGCACGAGCCCTTCTACGGCGTCATCGCCAACCCGCTGCTGTGGTTCGTCCAGCACCGGCTGTACGGGCTCGCCACCGAGCCGTCGCTGGGTCGC
>JAABUR0100007434.1_pt1 | contig 12957 bp, 10 predicted proteins | sample 5560091 | NCBI WGS metagenome assembly JAABUR01 (sample SAMN10711879, study PRJNA513375) | rock metagenome | isolation source: Antarctica rocks | place: Antarctica: Victoria Land, University Valley sud
CCCGGATCGGGAAACCACACCGGGCCCTCGGCGTGGTGGGCGACCGGGTCGGTCAACTGCTCGGCGTCGGGCACGGGCACTCCTCGGGTGGGCAGCTGGCGGCCTGGTCGACGATGGCCACGCGCAAAGTATGGACGGGCAGCACGTCGGACGGCGAAGCAGGGCCTGCGCTGCGACTAGCAGAACCAGGTGCTCGACGGCTGACTCCACCCGCTGGGTCGAATGCCTCTATACAACGCAGTACGGGCCAAATCGGCTGGCCATGCCGACCTCCGGAAAGGCGACGACCGCGTGCCTCCACCGCTCTCAGCTGATTCTGAGATACTCCTATGTGCAACGGCAAACAAGCCCGTGTAACGAAGAGAGGTTCAGCCATGTCCGCTCACGATTCACCGTCACGTGGTTCCAGCTCCACAATGCAGCGCGAGCGCATGCTGTCTATGGTCGCCGGTGTCCTCGGCGTCTTGATGTTCATCTGGGGGTTCCTGAAGTGGCTGAAGTTCGGCGACGGCGATAGCGCACACAAGTACTCCGGCTACGCCTTCCAGATGCCGACCACCGCCATCATCGGGTTCTCGCTCGCAGCCGGCCTGCTCGCCCTTCTCGGGGCCACCGAGCGGCGCCGCGGCCGGGGCGTGCCCAGCGCCATCCCGACCGCCCTGGCCGCTACCAGCCTGCTGCTCGCGGTAGGTGTCTACCTCGGCAAGGGCAGCATCAGCCCCGACTCCGGCAGCAAGGTGGGTGTCCAGATCGGTTTGATCCTCGGTCTGCTCACCGCCCTCGTTCAGACCGCCGTCCTCGGCATGGGCCTGGCCAGCCGTCACGACGACGGAGACGACAGCGGTTCTGGCACCGGTCGGGGTCGAATCTAAGTCAGACCACAGCACGCAGCAGGGCCACCTTCGCGACTGGAAGGTGGCCCTGCTGCGTTTTTAGTTATCCAGAAACGCTGGGGCGAAGGTGCCTACGGCGTCCGAGCGATCTCTACCGTTGAAGCGGAACTTAGACGACCCCGTTTAGCCAGGAAGATCGACGCAGAAATCCCGCATGTTTGCTGGGCTAGATGCGTTTGGTTGCGCTGGTTGCCGCCAGCATTTCTCGGATATTTTGTGAACTAGCTGCGGACTAACCATGATCTAGAGAGACCAACTGTTCGCTGCTTGCGATCGACAAAATGCCGTTCAGCACGGCAGCCGACAAGGATCAGCTACGGTGCCACAGTGAATCGCACCGGCGCGCCTTGCGGCGAGATGCGCGACAGGCCGTGGCCGTCGGTGTGCGCCGCCGATAGGGGTCGACGAGCCCAGCGACGACGACGCAACGGACGGAGCCACGAGCCGATTAGCGCGACGCTTCGCTGTTGTAGATCCTGACCGTCACGAGAGAGCTGAACCTTACCCACCATCAGCCCGGTTAGCCCCACTGCCTGTGTGCGCGGAAGATGTAGGAGTATGCCGAGCCAGCTTCCCGGCTTGGAGCGATCCGGAGCGCTGCGCCGAGTGCAGCGAGCCCAGCTGGCACAGGGTTGCCTGCCGCGAGACTCCAGGCGGCTCCAGTGAGTCCGAGACCGAAGCCACCAGCGTCGGTTGGTCTCTTAAATGCAGCGAGGGTGAGCTTTGTCAGACCTCGCGCCTGGTCGTTGAGGCGCGCTTGCCGTTGTTGCAGCAGGCGACTTCTGTCAGTCGGATCAGCGGCAGAAACGTCGGCGATGAACAGCCGCAGGTTCAGCATGTAGTCACGGTGCTCATCGCGGTGTCGGCTCCGAAAGTCAAGCACCTCATCGAGCGGAACGGCATCAAGATCGATAGATGCGGTTGCCAAATCGAACGCCACGACGTCCTCGCGCGAGGGCATCGGCGCCAGCTCAAGGAATCTGCGGATCACCTCCTCCATGTTTCTGCCGTTGGTTATCGGCTGGAGATCCAGGCCCTGCCTCTGACCGGCCTCCCGTGCCTCCTGAGCGAGCAGCAGAAGGTAGACCTGTCTGACGTCGCGCCGAAGGGGGATCGACAGTCCATCCTCCGTATCGCGGGCGAGGCCTCGCGCCTTCAGCTCGTCGTGGATCATGTCGAACACACCGCGATCGCGAGAGCCCATGCGTGACATGGACAGTTCAGCGAAGCCCATGCGGCTCATCGAGAGGGCGTCAAACGGAGCCGGATCCCCGGTGCCGCCGTCGAATGCGCCGCCCGTGATGAGTTCGACCATGCCCTCTGCAAGACGGTTGGAGAGCTGGTCGTCAACGAACCACTCTGGTTCGAGCACAGTCAGCAAGCCGAGGTCGGCCAGCGGCTCGGCCAGCGAAGGGTCGGCTACCAACTCCCGTCCGGTCATGTAATTCGGCAGGAGAATCGCCACGCCGTCAAAGAACAGCAACAGCGACTTGATCCACGAGCTTTCGTGGGCCACCCAGTAGGGCTCCGGATAGTAGTACGCGAGCTCGGGCCGCATGGGAATGTCGTCGCTGATCTCCATGAGGGCAGTGTCCTCCGAGGCCCCAAGATCAATCGGCCGGCACACGCCGAAGTCTGTCCCATTCAAGCCAGCTAAACGCGCACGGCCCCGATACACCGATAGCCAGAGTAGCCAAGCACGCGCTGACCACCCGGGAGCATCCCGCGCGCTCGACCAGCCCAACAGCAGCAGCTGTCTCGTCTGGCCGAAGGCTGCGATCGTCGTCTCGATGTTGCTGTGAATCGCAGAGTGAGTCCGGACGGTTTGCTTCGACCTCGTCCAGATACAAGATGCGAAATTGGTGGGGAACGCGTTGGCGGAGAGAGTCGCCTCCGGTGTGGCGGCCATCGGAACTACCCCAGGCCGCCTCGAGTTCGATCCGCGCCAGCTTGGATTCGAGTCGAGACTGCCACCGACACCACGGCGGTGCTGGCCTGGCGGCTGCAGTACGAGGAGTCCCGCACGCCCGGACCGTTGCCCGCGGCCTGCCGCCCGTGCCCACGACGCTTGCCCAGCGCCCGACTGGTGCGGCTACTTCGGGCGACGCATCGAGCTGCTGGTCCGGGACGCTGACCGGTGCCGGGCCGAGGCTGCGGTGTGGACAGCCGAGACCGCACCAGCGTGGGCCGCTCGGTTCGCCGGACGCGACCGCGACCTGGCCGGCTGGCGCAGCCAGACCCACCTCGACCGGGAAGCCGAAAGAGGTGTCCTCGCTGCTCCGCCCAACCACAATTCTCGTCGCGAGAACTGGCCGACACCATCGATCCCCGGGTGACACGGGACGCACACTGGCCCGCGCTGGAGCGGCAGCTCGACATCGCATCGCGACGGCCACGACATCGCCGCTCGCACCCGTCGGGCGCCCGCCCGGCCGCTATCCGACGACCAGCCCGCCGCCGCGCTGCGCTGGCGCCTCGTCGACGCCATCGCCGCGAGCAAGACCAAACGGGACGTCGATGCGGACAAGACTGTGCCCGCGCGGACCCTGTGCGTCGTTGCGCGCCCTCGTGTCGATGAGCCAAGGCCAACGCAACCACGTCCGCCTGAAATCGACTACGCCCGCGGCTTCGGCAACAAGCCGATCCCCCGGAGCAGGGATCGCGCGAGAAGCGATCGTTGCTGACCGGCGCCGACCTACGACACGTCCTCGTCGCGGATCTCGTCGTAGGACTCGGCGAGGTACTTCAGCAGCGCCTCGCGGAAACTGGGCTTTTCGAAGAACGCGTTGAACAGCTGCCCGTTCGCCTCGTGCCGGTCGACGATCATGCTCTCGGCCTTCTTTTGCAGCACGACGCCGTACTGGTCGCGGTCATTGTTGAGCGCCACGACGCGCATCTGTTCGTCGGACTTGATGGCCTGCTTCTGCTGCTCGAACCAGACCCGGTCGGCGTCGTCGAGGTTCATGCCGTAGCGCTGATTGAGGTGCTCGATCAGCTGCGACAGCTTCTCCATCGGCGACTCGTACGCCTTGCCGGTGCCGCCGCCGGGCAGCGCGACGCCCGGCTCGTCGGTGCCGGTCGTCAGCGACAGGTTCTCCTCCTCGCCCTGGGCTTCGGTGCGCAGGTGGGTGAGCAGCACCGACTCGCTGATCTGCGGCAGCGGCTCCCCGGGTGCGGTCGGCAACAGTGGGAGCAACGCGCGACCGTAGAGGTAGAGCGATTCGAGGTCGCGGTCGGTCCACGGCATCACCTGGGCCAGGAACGAGTACGTCCGCACGAACGCCTTCAGGGCGTCGCGGAACACGTCCTGCGCGTCGTCATCGAGTGCGACGAACCGCCCGACCGCGGGGTTGACGTTCGCGTAGACGATCTTCTGGTTCACCGAGCCGCCGGCCAGCAGCGCGTCGACGGCGGCCTTCTGCTCGTCGGGGTGGATGACGTGCCCGGCCGCGATGGTGTGCTCCAGCGCGTAGAGCAGGTTCGGATCCGTGGGCGCGGCCGAGGTCTGCTCGAAGAACGGCTCGAAGGCGTCCTGGATCTCCTCGGCCTTGTTCGCAAAGTCCAGGACGAAGGTGTCGGTCTTGCCGGGGTGGGTGCGGTTGAGCCGCGACAGAGTCTGCACGGCCTTCACCCCGGCGAGCTTCTTGTCGACGTACATCGTGTGCAGTAGCGGCTGGTCGAAGCCGGTCTGGTACTTCTCGGCGACGACGAGGACCTGGTATTCGTCGGAGGCGAACCGCTTCGGCAACTTCCCCTCACCGAAGCCGTTCATCATCGGCTCGGTGTAACTGACCGCCGGATCGGTCGGGTCGACGACGGTTCCGGAGAACGCCACCAGCGCATCGATCCGGGCCGGCCCGCGGTCGTAGCCCTTCGCGGCGATGTAGGCGTCGATCGCCTGCTTGTACCGGACGGCATGCAACCGCGACCGGGTGACGACCATCGCCTTCGCCCGGCCACCGATCTTGCCAGCGGTCTTCTGCCGGAAGTGCTCGACGATTATCTCGGCCTTTTGCGCCAGGTTGGTCGGGTGCAGCGACACGAACCGGGCCAGTGCCGCCGACGCCTTCGACGTGGGGACGTCCGGGTCCTCGGACGGTTCGGTGTTGGCGAGCCGGTAGTAGGTGTCATACGTCGTGTAGTTGGCGAGGACGTCGAGGATGTAGCCCTCCTCGATCGCCTGCCGCATCGAATACAGGTGGAACGGCACCCGCACGGGTTCACCGTCGGCGCCGGTCACCAGGTTGCCGAACAACTCCAGCGTCTTCGGCTTCGGGGTGGCGGTGAATGCGAAGAACGCGAGATTGCCCTGCGCCCCGCGGGCGGTCATCGACGACGCGATCAAGTCGACGGTGTCGTCGGTCTCGGACTCGATCTTCGCTTCGGCCTGCTCGGCCACGGTTAGCGGATCGGCGTCGGCGCCCATCAGCGTCGACGCTACGCCGAGAACGCGTTTCATGTCCTTCATGGCCTCGCCCGACGTGGACGAGTGCGCCTCGTCGACGATCACCGCGAACCGGCTGCCAGCCACCGAGCCGGCCTGCTCGGCGACCACGGGGAACTTCTGCAGCGTGGTGATGATGATCCGCGCGGTGTTGCCTGCCAGCGCCGCCCGCAGCTGCGCGGAGTCCTCGTCGATCTTCAGGATCGTGCCCGGCGTGTGCACGAATCCAGCCACCGTCGACTGCAGTTGCCGGTCGAGCACGACGCGGTCGGTGATGACGATGACCTTGTTGAAGATCGGCTGGTCGACGCCCAACCCGGCCGCCCTGACCGCGTCGGTCAGCTCGCCGTGCCACGACGAGGTGTGCAGCCGCGACAGGTGGTGCGCCGTCCAGGCGATGGTGTTCGACTTGCCCGACCCGGCCGAATGCTGGACCAACCGGTTCGTTCCCGGGCCGGCCTGCTTCGTCGCCGCGAGCAGCTGCTGCACCGCGTCCCACTGGTGATAGCGCGGGAACAGCGTCGTTGTCTCGCCGGTCTTCTGCCTTCCCCCGCCGGCGTCGTAGACGTCCTCGACGTGGACGAACTCACCGAGCAGGCCGAGCCAGGCGTCGGGCTGCCACACCCGCTCCCACAGGTAGGCGGTGTCGTAGCCGTCGGGGTTGGCCGGGTTGCCGGCACCGCCCTTCTGGCCTGCGCCGCCGGAGCCCTGGTTGAACGGCAGGAACCGCGTCTGCTCCCCCTGCAACCGGGTGGTCATGTAGACCTGGTTCGGGTCGACCGCGAAGTGGACGACCGTCCGCGCCCGGAAAATCAGGTCGGATGGGTTGCGGTCACGCTGGTACTGCCGCATCGCGTGCCCGACGCTCTGGTGCGTGAGCGGGTTCTTCAACTCGGCCGTCGCGGTCGGGATGCCGTTCACGAACAAGGTCAGGTCGAGCGAGTCTGCCGGGTTCGACTCGCTGTGATGCAGCTGCCGAACCACCGTCAGCCGGTTCGCCCGGTACCGCTCCCACAGACTCGCGGTCAGCCCGTTCGCCGGGGCGAAGAAGGCAAGCCGGAACGAGACCCCGTTCATCTTCGTCACGCCGCGCAGCACATCGATCGTGCCACGTTGGGTGAGCTGATCGGCGACGTACTTGGCGACCCGCTCCTCCGCGCTCCCCACACCCCCGAGCCGCTGGGTCAGCTGCTCCCACTCATCCGGCTGCGACGCCTTCAGGAACGCGACCAGCTGGGCCGGGTCGAGCCCAAGCCCACGGTCATAGCCGGACGGGTCGCCCTTCAGCCAGCTGTTCGCGAGCAGGTGTGATTCGATCGAGTCCTCGAACGCCGACTCCGACGTAACCTTCGCCACCGCGTCCTCCCGATGATCAATCTCGCTACTCTACGGTCAGCCGACGCACCAGCCACCCGGTCGATCCGGCTCGGCGGCACGTTCGCAGCCGGAAATCGGCGCCCTTGACACACCCGTCTGTCAGAATCGTCGGGTGCCGTCCGAATCCCTGCTGCTGCGCGAAACGTACTCGGAAGCCGAAGCCGCCCGGCTGCTTCGGCTGCCGCCGTCGACGCTGCATTATTGGCTGGAGGGACGCGAATACCGCGGCCGCAGTTACTCGCCGATCCTGCGCGAAGCTCCGAGCGCGACCGGCGGGCCGCGGACGCTCACCTGGGCCGAGTTCATCGAGGCCGGCGCCTTACGGCAGTACCGCCGCGACCTCCGCGTTCCGATGGCAGAACTGCGCGCGTTCATCGGGATCCTTCGCACCCAGTTCGGCGTGCCTTACCCACTGGCAACGACCCAACCCTGGACCGACGGTCGCCTGCTGGTCATCGAAGCGCAGCAGGCCTCCCAGCTGCCCGAGGACCTGTGGTTGTACGCGCCGACGACGGGACAGGGCTTGCTCCTGCCACCCGCGCAGGCGTTCCTGGATCGGGTCGAGTTCGACGACGGCATCGCGACGCGCTGGCGCCCCGCACCCGAGCCGGAGTCGACAGTGATCATCGATCCCGATGTGCGCTTCGGGAAGCCGTCGGTCGGCGGCGTGAGCACCGAGGTGATCTGGGAGTACGACCAGGACGGCTACTCGACGGACGAGATCGCCACCGAGTTCGCGCTGATCATCGGCGACATCGACTGGGCGCTTTCCTACGAGCGCGCCACACACGCCGGCTAGCGTTGATGGCTCAGGCCGCGACGGTTCGCTTCTACTTCGACGCGGACGTGCTGGGCCTGGCTCATGTCGTGTGCGCACTGCGTCCGGACTGCACCTTCCCGGGCGACCTGGGAGCGACGATCAAGCGTCGGGTTCGGCCCGCGTGCCCGGTCGCGTCGCCCAAGGTCAAGGACCCCGAGTGGATCCCGATCGTGACCGCCCAGAATTGGGTGATCATCAGCCGGGACTCACATATCGCGTCGCGTCCAGCGGAGATTGCCGCGATCCGCGACCACGGCGCTCGACTCATTGCGCTCGCTGGACGTGACGCCGGAACGCCGTGGGAGCAACTCGAAGTGCTGCTCACCCACTGGCGCGCCATCGAGCCCCTGACGGCAGACGCTGGGCCGTGGGTGTACACGGCGACTAGGACGCGCCTCCACCGAGTCGAGATCTGAGGACAAGTCAGCCCAAGGCCCGCGACCCGTCCGCCGTCGACACTTCAAACTCCCCCGTGACCGCCGCCGTGATCAACGACCGCTTGAGTTCCTCCATCAGCGTGATCTGCCGAGACTCGGTCGCCAAGATCGCATCGAACTCAGCGATGAGCCTGTCGACACCGTTCGAGATGCGCTCCTGCTCGCTGTCCGGAGGCACCGGCACTCGCAGCGACTTGATCTCGTCGATGTTGATGCGCGTGAACGTGCTGCCAACTCGAGCAGCCTCCAACTGTGGAGAGACCGCGAAGTTCAGCACGTAGTACAGGTACCGCTGCGAGTGTCGAGCCGACGTGATCCGGCAAACGTCTTGTCCCATGGTGAACGGTTCGTCGGTGGTGACCAACGCTGCAGTGCCAGCCGACGCGTTGCGGCTATAGACGATGTCACCCAGCCGACAGCGCCTGAGAGCGTCCGCCAAGTCCGCGTAGTCGGCCTCGTCGACGAATCGGTGACATCGCTGGAAATCCAGCGGCGCAGGTGAGATGTCGCCAGGGCTAACGACCGGGTAGCCGACCCTAACGTACGCGGGCGTCCGGTGCTTACAGTCGATGACCTGCCATGCCGCACGTAGCGGTCGAACCGGCCAACTCGAGGGAAGGTTGCGGTACCAGGCGGCGCTCGCGGACCCAGTCAGATCGCCTCCTGCGAGGAGGCGGCTGATAACCTCCACTTGGCGTGCAGCTGTGACAAGCGCAATTTGCATGCGGCGTGCGGCGATGATGTTGTCGATGCGGGCGACCTGGTCGTCGAGGAAGTCAGCAATCCGCCGCTGTTGGTCGGCGCTGACGCGAGGGACGACCAAGCCTGAGATGTCGTCGGCGGTGATCGCTTCGTACGTAGTTCCGGTCGCGAAGGATCGGAGCGAGCTGATTGAGCTGCTGAGCACATAGCGCAAATAGCGACCATCGGTGTCGGCGTTCGGCCGAATTGCCGCCAGGCCTCGTCCAATTCCAAGTGCCTGATCCGCCACATTGATTGCGCCAACCGGGGCGCGGACGGACAGAAGTATGTCTCCCTTCTCAGCGACCTTCGGCGCTCTATCGCACTCGAGCGTTGGTCGTGGATGAACTGGTCCGAACTCAGCATTGCCTTGGACAAAGGCCAGCCCACTCCTCAGATCAGTTACGGCGCCGGAGGGTGGCGCCTGCCCGACGATCACGCGAGCCAGGTACTTGAGCGGCGTGGTCACCTCGCGAGGCCATTCATCCATTGCTGGATCTGCACTTCGAGCGCACCGATCTCAGCACGAATGTCGGCGACGGGCCGTGGCGGCGTGTAAACGTAGAACTGCCGCGTAAACGGGATCTCGTAGCCGATCTTGGTCTTGTCGTGGTCGATCCAGGCGTCAGGCACGTACGGGTGGATCTCGTCGACCAGGTGCTTTTCGGCCGCTCCGCGCACCGCGTCGACCTGCTCGGCGGGGGTCATCACGAGGTACCCGTCGGGCAGCGGGATGTTCTCCTGGTCGCGCAGGTCGGCGTCCGCCTCGTAACCGCCGCCCTTCTTGGCCTTGATCGGATCGACCTCAGCGTCGTACACGGCGATCGATTTGAGCACCACGGTGATCTGCTTGGGTTCGAGCCCGGCATTGACCAGCGCCGGGCGGGCGTCGTACTCGCGTCGCCACGTCGTGCCCAGCAAGGGCTCCAACTGTGCGGTGATGTCCGCGGGCAGGGCAGCCGTGGTCGTCTCGTCCACCCGCCACACCCGTCGCATCGGCCGCTCGACGGTAAGTCGCGCGAATCCGAAGTCCTGGTTGCGCATGACCTTCACCCGGGCGTCCGAGCCGTTCAGCTCAACCGCGTCGCGGAACAGGCGGGCGATCTCGTCGATCGCGTCGCGAGTCAGTTCCTTTCGCTTGTCGCCGAGCGACTTGCGCATCTTTGTACCCAGCTCTCGCGCGTCGACCAGCGTCACAGTGCCCGCTCGCTCGGCGGGCTTGCGATTGGTCACGATCCACACGTACGTGGAGATGCCGGTGTTGTAGAACATCTGGTCGGGCAGGCCGACGACGCCTTCGAGCAGGTCGTTCTCGATGATCCAGCGCCGGATCTCCGACTCCCCCGAACCTGCGCCACCGGAGAACAGCGGCGAACCCGACAGCACGATCGCCAATCGCGACCCGCCACCGGCCGCAGAGGCCGGCTTCATCTTGCTGATCATGTGCTGCAGGAACAGGAACGACCCGTCACTGATCCGCGGCAGCCCGGCATGGAAGCGGTTCGACCCACCCGCGGTCAGCGCCTCGAACTTGATCGGGTCGGCGTAGGCCTTCCAGTCCACGCCGTAGGGCGGGTTGGCCAGGATGTAATCGAAGCGCGTCCCGCGGAACGCGTCGTCGACCAGTGAGTTGCCCGGCGCCATCCGCTCCGGCGCGACGCCGCGCATCATCAGCTCCGAGCAGGCGATCGCCCACGTCTCGGGGTTCAGCTCCTGCCCGGACATCTCCACCGTCGCGGCCGGATTGAGCTCGCGCAGCCGCTGGTCGGCCATGGTGAGCATACCGCCGGTGCCGGCTGCGGGGTCGTAGACGGTCCGAACCGGGGACTGCCCGGTGAGCGCGTCGGCGTCCTCGTCGAACAGCAGGTCGACCATGAGCCGGATGACCTCGCGCGGCGTGTAGTGCTCACCCGCCGTCTCGTTGCTCATCTCGGAGAATTTCCGCAGGAGTGCCTCGAAGATGTAACCCATGGCCTCGTTCGACACGACGTCCGGGTGCAGCTCGACGTCGGCGAAGTCGCCCAGCACCGCGTACAGCACGCCGGCCTTGTCGAGCCTCGCGATCGTCTGCTGGTAGCCGAATGCGTCCAGCACATCAGCCGCCGCGGGACTGAACCCGGCCACGTAGGTCTGCAGCTGGGTGGCGATGTTCTTGTCGTCAGACAGCATGGTCTTCATCGACAGCGGGCAGGTGTTGTAGAACGGCAGCCCACCCGCGGCCCGCTTCAGCAGCGCATCCGCCGCCGGGCTGTTCAAGTCCAGGCCGTCCTTGCGGGCCAGCACCGCCGGCTTCGTCGGCTCCAGCACCGCGTCCAGCCGGAACAGCACCAGCGTCGGCAGCATCACCGAGCCGTACTCATGCGGCTTCAGGTGACCGCGCAGCTTGTCGGCTATCTTCCAGATGAACGCGACCTTGTTCTCGAACCCTGCCGGTGTGGCCAACGCCGTCCTTTCGATCGGTTCCAACGAAAATGCCCCACCAGTCCCGGGGGACGGTGGGGAACTAGGAGCCCATCGTCGCACGCTTCCCGCGGAACGGTTGGGCGCAGCGGCTGCCGGAAGTCAACTATCTGACCAGGGATTGAGGTACTCGACGCCGGCACGTTCGAAGTCTCGGGTGTTGCGGGTGACCACGGTCAGGGCACGGGCAAGCGCCGTGCCCGCGATCAGCGCGTCGTGCTGGGGCGCTTGGTCGGGTACGTGAAGCGAAGCGACGCGGCGGGCGGCGGGCAGATCGAGGGGGAGGATACGGTCCGCGAATCCGGTGAGCACGTTCTGCTCGAACCATCGGGCCAGGATCCGGGCCTGGTCGGGGTCGGTCGGCCCTTTCCGCAGGATCCCGGTCTCGATCTCGATGACAGTCACGACACTTATGGCAAGGTCAGCCGCGCTCTGCTTGGCCACCCACTGTTTGACCCCGGGGTCGCCGCGCCGCTTTCGGAGTTCGCTGACGACATTGGTGTCGAGCAGGTACATCACACGTTCGCGGGCCGGATGTCCAAGCCGACCGGTTCGATCTCGAACTCGACCTCCTCGTCCATCTCCAGCCACACCGCCAGGTCGCCGGGCGTGCGAAGCAGCCGCTGATACTCGGCGTAGGTCAACAGCACGAAGGACGGACGGCTGTGCTCTGTGATCACCACCGGTTCTTCCTCAGCCGCGCGCTTGACCTGGCTCGGGCGCTGGTTGAACTCAGCTGCGGTAACGGTAGCCATAACCGCCTCCTTATTTGTAGTACATCTAACTACATCCTAGGGTGTGATGCTGGCAATCGCCAGGACACGCTCACATATCTACACGCCGCGTGGTCCGCGGCGTGGGTTCTGAGTCCCCTCACACGTTGAAGCGGAACTCCACGACGTCGCCGTCGGCCATGACGTAGTCCTTACCCTCGATACGAACCTTGCCGCGCGCCTTGGTCTCGGACATCGAACCGGCGTCGACCAGGTCGGAGAACGAGACCACCTCGGCCTTGATGAAGCCCCGCTCGAAGTCGGTGTGAATCACTCCGGCAGCTTGCGGCGCGGTCGCCCCCTTGGGAATGGTCCACGCGCGAGCCTCCTTGGGCCCCGCCGTCAGGTAGGTCTGCAGCCCCAGCGTGCCGAATCCCACGTGGGCGAGCTTGTCCAGCCCGGATTCCTCGACGCCCATGGACTGGAGCAGCTCCAGGGCCTCGTCCGGCTCGAGTTCGACCAGCTCGGCCTCGGTCTTGGCGTCGAGGAAAATCGCCTCGGCGGGTGCCACCATGGCGCGCAGCGAGCCGATGAACTCCTCGTTTTCGAGTTCGTCCGGATCGACGTTGAAGACGTACAGGAACGGCTTGGCCGTCATCAGGTGCAGCTCGCGCAGCGGCTCGAGGTCCAAGCCGGCACCGAAGATGGTCCGGCCCTCTTCGAGCACCTTGAGCGCCTCTTTGACGGCGGCGACGGCGGGCAGCCGGTCCTTGGCCGTACGCGCCTCTTTTTCCAGTCGCGGCAGCGCCTTCTCGACGGTCTGCATGTCGGCCAGGATCAGCTCGGTGTTGATGGTCTCGATGTCGTCGGCCGGGGACACCTTTCCATCGACGTGCACCACGTCGGGATCGGTGAACGCGCGAATCACCTGGCAAATCGCGTCGGCCTCGCGAATGTTGGCCAGAAACTTGTTGCCCAGACCGGCGCCCTCGGACGCGCCCCGGACGATGCCGGCGATGTCGACGAAGCTCACGGTCGCGGGCAAGATCCGCGCGGAGGAGAAGATCTTGGC
>JAABUR0100007435.1_pt1 | contig 12955 bp, 14 predicted proteins | sample 5560091 | NCBI WGS metagenome assembly JAABUR01 (sample SAMN10711879, study PRJNA513375) | rock metagenome | isolation source: Antarctica rocks | place: Antarctica: Victoria Land, University Valley sud
CGGCGCGTTCTTCGCCCTCGGCGGCTATAGCCTCCTGCGGCGCCGTCGCTCCTAGGATCGATCAGGACCCAGCCATCGATCGTCAGAGGGGCCAGCAGGATTCGCTGCTGGCCCCTCGCCTTGTCCTGCGACCGTGCGGGGTTCACGGCGTCGTCGCATTCTGCCATGCTGCCGTCGAAGGGGGTCATGGCGCCCTGGGCCCGACCCGGTCACTTCCCGCCATGCCGGTCACGCCCAACAGGAGCAACACGAGACTCATGACCAGTCGCCTCGGCTCTCTCATCATCGTCGGGCTCAAGGCGTGCTTCGTGGGTCGTACCCGAGCGTGCGGGCAAGGCGTCTCACCCGGAAGTGCACCATTTGCCGGCTCACCCCCTCCGCATCGGCAACCTGCTGGAAAGTCGTGTCACCGGCAACCTGTCGCGCGAAGCGCCAGTCAACGTCGAGCACGTTCGCTGGACGCTCGGCAGGGAGATGATCGCGCAGCCACCGCTGGAGCGCGCTCCGTCGCTCCAGCGTTTGGTCGGTCGTCCCTCTGCGCAGCTGGAGGGCGTACGCAACGGAAATACCCACCCGCCGCGCGGCGTCAGGAGCCGTCTCGGTCCCGACTCCGTCCCGGACCGACTGGCGTGCCGCCTCGCCGATGCCCGCATGTTTCACACGCACCGCGGCGTGCGCCGGGTTGACGCATCGCCGGTCGCCGCAGGTCGATACCACGATCATCCCGGTCGCCACGGGTCCATGGCCGCGCTCGAACAGCACCTGCCGCACCGGGCGTTGAGGCGGGTGACGCGTCGTGGAATGCGCTGGTCGGGCGTGGACCGGGAGCTGCGCACAGGGGCCGACTTCCCTGGGTCGCAGCTTGCCCGTCCAGAGCCAGCAACCGGTGGCGGGATCGCGTTCGACCGCGTGGTCGGCCAGCTCGCCTGTCTCAGCCAGCCAGGTGCGCGTCGTTGCCCCGGGATACCCGAGCCGATTGGCGGCCTGACGAAGCCGGCTGTTGATCGCACTGGTGCCCAAGCCCGCGTCCCGTCCGATTTGGCGCATGTCCTCGCCGGCCGCCAGCCGGCGCAGCAGGGTCCAGGTCTCGTCGCGCATCCATTCCGGTTGCTGACCGGCCAGGTGATCCGCCAGCCAGCGCTTGAGCGGGGTGTCAATGGCCATCGTCATCCCTCGTCGCGGGCGGCGGTCGGTCGTCCAGTCCGGCCCCGAGCTCATGCTGACCACCCGGCCAGCTGGTCGACGAGGTAGCGCCGTTCCGGGTCAGTGAGCCATTCCAGGAGCGCGCGACGACGCACTGTCGGACCACCATCATCGAGTTATTGACGACCTCGCGATCATACAGGCTCAGACCCAACTGATGCTGCGACAGCTTGCGACCGGGAAGCCAATCGACCGGATCGACACCGAACGGTGGCACAACGTCGTGCTCGAGGCGGTGCGTCGCCTGACCCTACTCCACCGTTAGGGACGTTGAGATGGATGTGACCTACGAGAACGCGCTGATCGAGCGGTTCCGGCCGGCGTTGCCCCTGACCTACTGATACGGATCGCCACCCCCCCAAGGATCTCCATAACTCCCGTACATGACCTCACTGATCTCGGCGGCCGTGGCGGCGGGCCCGGGTCGACGTGGATCGGTCAGACAGGCAAGTGCCAGGGCCGTCACCATGTCGTCGTGCTTGCCCTGCTTGAACGCGCCGGCCTGCATCTTCCCGCTGTCGCCGATGTGAATCTCGTAGTTCTTGGTCTCGTCGACGATCACGGCGCGGTCGGGGTGATTCTCCTCGATGTCGACCCGGTCACCCTGGAAGAGCACCTGGAGCCGGGCGACCAAAAATCCCTTGCCCATGCTCCACTCGCTGCCGTTGCGGGCGAGGGTCTCGCCCGACCGGAACGTCACGGCGATGACCCGCACATCCATCGCCCGGAGCGGGTCCGCGATCAGATCCAGCAATGGCCGGCCGACGCCGGTCGCATCGATCCGGAGCTCGATCGATCGTCGTTCGGCCGTGGGCAGGTTGTGAGGACCGAGGAAGTGGTCACGGCCCATCAGGTACTGCCGCATCAGCGGCAGATCACGGGTCCGGATGTTGTCGACCAAGTTCACGAGACGGGCGGCGACGTCGGGGTAACTGGTTCCCAGCGCCAGGCGCTCGAACCGCCGGATGCCGAACTGCGGCTTGGCCTCGGACGCCGCGTGGTCGAGCTCCGCCACCGCAACGGCCGTCGGGTCATGCAGCTTGCCGACGTCGATCCCTATGACGATCGGTCGCAGGTGGGGCGGTGGGTAGTGGTTGTCGTCTTCGATCAGATATCCCATGTCTCGACTCCCGGCTTGAACACGCGATCGATGTCGTCACTGTTGAAGGCGTTGGTCACCCCGTCGAGAAACAGGCAGCGGTACTCCTGGTCGAACCAGAACTGACCCATGGTCTCGCGTTCTTCCGCGAGGTCCTCGGCCGTAATCCGCGGGCAGTCCTCGGCCGTCACCTGGACCCGCTTCCACGCTCGAGGCCCATGCCACTCCTCAGCCCACCACCCTCGCTTGCCGCGAGGCGTCGAGAGCGCGATGAACCGCCCCTGCGTCGTGATCATCATGGGCCGGATGGATGGGTACAGATCGTCGTCGGTGCGGGACGCCTCGTCGACGATCAGCATGTCCGCGGTCCAGCCCCGGACCGACTCTTCCTTGCCTGGCAGCGAGACGATCCGGGAGCCGTTCTGGAGCTCCAGGCGCTGCTTCGTCTCACTGGACGACGGGAGGATCGCCCCGGTCCTCCCGTAGTAGACGGTGCATTTGTGAAACAGCTCCTTCGACTGCTCGAGGGTCGGTGACAGCAACAGGATGGTCTGGTCGGGCCGGAAGATGGCCGAGTGCAGGGCGATGATCGCGGTCGTCGTGCTCTTCCCCGTCTGGCGAGCGCAATTCAGGAGAAGTCGATGGGACGGCGACCGCATGACGTCCGCTTGCCATGCGTCGGGCTCGACATCAATGCTCCGGGCAAACGCGACCGGATCGAACGCCATGGCGAGATCGCCGGCGAGCGTCTGTGGTGGCCGCTGCGAAGCACTAGCGACCATCGTGACTGCCACTGCCCTCGAGATCGCGCAGCGCAATGGCAACGGCCATGCGAGCGTCGGGGAAGTCCTCGAGGGCGAGGAGCAGGGCCGCCCGCACCCGGTGCCACTCGGGATTGAGCGAAATGTTCACCACGGCACGCTCGTCGAGCTCACCGGCAACCTTTGCCCGGAACTCGGCCAGCCCCCGCCACTCGCGCAAGGCCTGGAGTGCCGTGCGGAAGTCGCCGGACTGCTCGGCCATCTTGCCGAGATGATCGGCTCGCTGCTCGCGCTTCCTGACCTCGGCCAGCAGGTCGTCGGCGTGCGCCACTTCGGCCACGGCGGCCGCCCGGGTCAGGGTCTGGGGCAGGTGCTTCTCGGCATGATTGTCGATCGCGTTCCTCCCGAGGCCGAACTGGCGGGCGATGTCGCGATGCGCCATCCCCTCAACGATCGCGCCGTCGATGCGCATGCGCCCCGGGTGGGCGCAGACCGAGCAAGTCCGGGCCATTTAGGCCGTCCCTCCGGCCTGGTGGCCATAGACAAGGCCGATCGCTGCGGGGATGTCATTGACGAAGCGACTGAGCCGCACCATCTCCTCGACGTCCTTGACCGAGACGGTCATCTGGTAGGTGTTGTGGTAGGTGTTTGTAACGGGCGCTGCCTGCCTGCCCGATGTGGTCATCGTCGGGACCACCGGACCGCCGCCGTAGGACGACGGGCCAGTGGCCCCGATCGCCAGCGTCCCCCCGGTCAGCGTGCCCGACAGGCCCGACGCGACCGTGCCGACCACGTCACCGATCGCGCCCCGGACCGACGGCAGGCCCTTGATGATGTCGCCGACGAATCCGGTGATGGCCATCTCGCCGTAGTAGGCGGTCAGCTTCGATGGCGAGTGGACCCGCAGCCCGGCCCGCAAGGCCCGGTCGACTTCGTTCACGATGGCGTTGACCGAGTTGGTGACCCGGTAGAGGTAGTTGTCGATCCCGTTCGAGACGCCCAGGCTGGCGGCGGCTCCCATGTTGTAGGCGGACGCTCCGACGGTCCCGGCCCCGCTGTCGATCTTGCCCGCGCCCTCGGTGCCGATCCGGCCGAACTCCGCGATGGAGGTGTTGACGGCGTCCCGGACGTCCGACACGATCCCGGACTTCATCGTGCTGATCGAGCCGCGGACCGATGCGTCGAGGCGACTGGCAATGCCGATCATGCCGGTCTGCCAGCCGCCGAACACCCCGAGCGTGGTCGCCTGCGTGTCGTTGACGTCGCTGACTACGCCGATCTTCATGGTCGAGACGGAGAGCATGACGGAGGCTGCGGTCTGCGCGGCCAGCGTCGGGATGGTCGCCGCCCAGACGGTGATCTGCGCAATGCTGCTCGTCACCAGATCGGTGAAGTCGGCGACGACGCCGATCTTCGCGTTCGACGCGTCGATCATCATCTGCTGCACGCCGGCCCGGAAGATGGCCGGAACCGACGCGAAGAAGGAGGACATCAGGGCGGCGCCGGTCGTCAGGACGTCGGTCAGATCCTGGACGAGACCGATCTTCATATTGGTCGAGTCGATCATCATCTGTTGGACGCCAGCCCGGAAGATAGCTGGGACGGTAGCGAAGAAGGAGCTGATCGACGCAGCCGTGTCGGTCGCGGCACCGACCTCGGTCCGCAGGTTGTACCCATCGGTGATGATCTGCTGCATCGCTGTCCGGGCCCTGGTGGCAGCGTCGGTGATGGACTGCGCGAGCCCGATAGCGGCGACGGCATCGGTCGCGGACGGTCCCGCAGGTGCGGTCGGTCCCATGGGTGCGGCGGCTCCACCGTCCGGTGCCGCTGGCTTCTTCGTCGGTCCGTCGACGAATGGGAGCCACGACAGGTCTGGGAGCTTGATGTCCGGAATCTTGATGTTCGAGAGGAAGTCGACGAACTCACCGAGCTTGCCGGTGACGAAGTCGACGATCTTGAAGATGCCGTCACTGAACGTCTGGAAGGGCGCGATGAACGCGGAGAAGTCCGGCACCGACAGGGAAGAGACGAGGGTGGATGCCCAATCGGTGAGGACCGCCCATGCGGGCGAGATCAACTCCCAAGCCATACTGATCGAATTGGAGATGAGCGAGATGGGATGCAGGAAGGCGGAGAAGTCGGGAGCCGCGAGCGTGATGCCATCCGCCCAACCGGTAATCTGGTCCCACGCCGTGCCGATGGCAGTCCAAGCAGTGTCAATTCCGGAAGAGATCGTCTTCCACGCAGTCTCGAGGTCGTCGAAAGAAGGCGCCGAAAGCGAAATACCGTCGACCCAGCCGGTGATCTGTGTCCACGCCGTCTCGATCAGACCCCAGGCCGTGTCGATCCCGTCCGCAATGGACTTGAAAGCCGCGCAGAGCGTGGCGAAGTCCGGAATAGAGAGTCCGGACGCGACGTTGGTAATGAAGGCCGCAACGACGGTCCACGCGGTTGAGATGGCGGTCCAGGCCGTATCAATACAGGTGGCGATGTTTGCGATCGGGTCCGTGACCGGGGTGAAATCCGGCGCGGCGACGGAGCCGGACAGGCCGCTGATCCAGCTAGAGATCGTGTTCCAGGCGGGCTCGATCAAACCCCAAGCCGTGTCAATTCCGGTGGAGATCGTCGCCCAGACGGCATTGAGCGAGGAGAAGTCCGGGAGCGACAGCCCACCGGCCACAGTTGAAATGAAGGCGGCTACTGTCGTCCACGCCGTCTGGATCAGACCCCAGGCGGTGTCGATCCCGGTGGAGATGGTGGCCCAGACGGCGGTGAGCGAGGAGAAGTCCGGCAGGGACAGACCGGACGCCACGTTGGTCACAAAGGCGGCAACGGGAGTCCACGCCGCCTGAATGAGCGTCCAGGCGGTGGAGATGCCGGTCGCGATTGCAGAGATCGGCGCGGTGAAGGCGGAGAAGTCACCCGCTCCGAGATCGGTAACGAGGTTGGTCGCCCACCCCTTGACGACATCCCACGAGGAAGAAATGAGCGTCCAAGCCGTGTCGATGGCGGTGGAGATGGCGGTTACGACGGTGCCGACCGGGCCACCGAGGTCGCCGAGTGCGCCAACGATCAGGGACCCAACGGTGCCGAACCAGCCCGTGACCGTGGGCCAATACGTGACGATACCGTTCAGGAGCCCGACCAGGATATCCTGGCCCTTGCCCAGCAGGGATGAGGCGAGGTCTCCCACCGCACCGGCGATCAGCCCGCCGACTGTCCCGAACCATGTGGTGATGGTCGGCCAGTAGGCGACGATGCCCGCTAGCATCCCCGAAACGAGTTCGGTGCCCTTGTCGAGCAGCTTGGAACTGAGGTCGACGATCGCCGCGACCGCGCCGGTGATCCCATCCGACAGGGCGGTGCCGATACCCGTCCAGTCGATGTCGCCGACGCTGTCCTTGACCCAACCCCAGATATCGGTAGCGACCCCGGTAATGGCCGCGATCGCCGTGTTGACGCCTTCGAGGAGCGCGGTCCCGATCCCGGCCCAGTCCACCGCCCCGACACTGTCCTTGATCCAGCCCCAGATGTCCGATGCGACGCCAGCGATGTAGCCGATCGCGGTGGTGATACCGGCGAGCAGCGCCGAGCCAATCGCCCCGAAGTCGATCGCGCTAACCGAGTCGACGATCCAGCCCCACAGACCGGCCCCGAGGCTGGCCATGCCGCTCAGCGCGGCTGTCAGGCCCGCCATGAGCGCCGCGCCCACCACGCCCCAGGGGATCGCCCGGAAGGCGTCAACGACGAGGGTCGCCCACGCCGTAATGCTCCCCGTGATGAAGTCCCCGAGGGAGCCGAACGCCGCCTTGAGGCTATCCCAGGCCGAGCTCCAGTCACCGCCGAGGGCGGCCGTGACCGCATCCTTCAGGTTCGTGAAGATGGCTATGCCCGCATTCACGGCCTCCCCCACCGCGGCGAACGTGTCCTTGAACGAGGTGAAGACGTTGCTCAGCGCAGCCACGGCCGAACTGACCGGGCTCATCCCGGCATTGCGGAAGGTCTGGAACTGGCTGACGACATCGCGTACCGCGTCCACGATGTCCCCGAAGACATCCGTGAGTGTGCCGACGATGTCCCGGACCACCTGAATCGGTCCTGAGAGCGCCGGGAACGCCATCTGGAGCGACTTCAGCGCCGCCTGCACCGGATCGAAGCCGAACTTGCGGAGATTGCCGAAGGTCCGGGTGGCATCGCCCAGCCCACCGGCCACCTTGCCGATCGCCATGACGACGCCCTTGAGCGGTCCGGGGATACCCATCAGAGATTCATTGAGCCAGTCGCCGGATTCCGCCGCGTATTTCACGTAGTCCACGAACGAGCCGATGACGCCTGCGATCCCGCCGAACGCGTCCTTGAGCTTCGACCCGACGGCTCGGACGGCGTCGCCAAAGCCGAGGAAGTTGGTCTTGTAGGCGATGCCGAGCCCCACCAAGGCGGCCACGACGAGCGCGATCGGCCCGAGCAGTGGCGTCAGCCAGGCCAGCATCCCGCCCGTGCCGAACGCGGCCGCAACCGAGCCCACCGCGCCAAGCAGCGAACCGAAGACGATCAGCAGTGGGCCGATAGCGGCGGCGATGGCGGCGATCACCACTGTCACCGTCTTGGCAACAGGCGACATGGCGCCGAGCCCACCGATGACCTTGCCGAAGACGCCCACCATCTTCAGGGCGATGGGGAGCAGCACCTGGCCGAAGGAGGCTCCGACGTCGAGCAATCGGGCCTTGAGGATGCGCTGCTGGTTGGCGAGGCCGCCGGACGTTTCCGTAAAGTCGCCCATCGCCGCGTTGGCGGAGCCGGTCTCGCTGGTCAGCTGGGACATGATGTAGCCGGATCGGGCCTGGACGAGCTGCGCGTTGGTCATGGCGCCGTTGCCATCCCAGATGCCGCTGGTGAGCGCGTACTGCTCCACCGTCGCCTGGTTCATGATGATGCCGTACTTCTCCAGGGCATCACCCTCGCCCCGGAATCCGGCGTTGATCGCCGACATCGCATCTTCGGGGCTGGTGTTGTAGAAGGACGCCAGGTCGGCGGCCGCGCTGACGGTCTGATCGGCGAAGGTGGCCGTCTGGCCTTGCGTCAGGCCCATCATCTTGCCGTAGGCGGCAAGATTCGTCGTCGCCGACAGGTACTGCGTCTGGGACAGACCGACGGCCGTGGCAGCGCCCTGGCTGCTCTGGATCACCCCGGCGGCCGCGGTGCCGTAGACATTGGTGACGGCGGACAGGGCCTCGTTCGTGTCCGAGGCCATCCCGACGATGCCGACGCCCAGCGCGAGGATCGGGGCCGTGATGGCGGCGGTCATCCCGGTGCCGACGCTCCGGAGCGTCTGCCCGGCGCCACTGAACCGGGCCGCTCCGGTGGTGGCCTGATTGCCGGTCGTCTCGACAGCATCGCCAACGGACCGCACGTCGGCGGCGGCCCGTTGTGCTCCTTCTGCCGCGATCTTGATATTTAATTGGCTTGCGGTGATCACGGAATCGCCCCTGGGCGTAGTCGTCTGCTGGATCAGCAGGCCACTCGCTCGGAGGCGATTCCCCGTAGGGTGCCGTCATGCTAAGGCTATTTTACCACGAGCTGTCTACCGGAACCGGATGATTTTCGCGTGCCCGTCAGCGATTCGACCCTATCCGCCAGCGTTTTCCATTGTCCGTCGACGAGTCGCCAGGAGTGGTAGACAGCGAGCCGATCGCTGTCGGTGGACTGGAGCCGGCCACAGCGAAAGCACCGGACCTCGATGACGTCTCCGTACGCCTTGAGGTGCAGGATCTCGGAACACCGGAGGTCGGCCATCGGATCACCAGGCCATCCGGGTCAGGATCGTCGCTAACGCCCAGAGACAGATCGGAATGGGCAGCACCGAGACGACCAGGATCAGCGCGAGGACGCCCGTCAGCGACGGAGAATGAACAGGCGATCCCTTCCTTGGCGAGGCCGGCGGGATCATCGAATTGCCCCCCGTTTCGTCACGTCGATGTTGTGCTTGCGGAGTCCCTCGAGGACGGCGTCGACGTAGCCGAGGAAACGCTCGTTGTTTCCCAGCTTCGCGATGTCGGGTCGGGATGATGCGACGTTCGGGAAGCGTCCCGGGTTCTCGATGTCGAGCCGCTGCGTGATCTCCACCCAGGCGTCATAGACACGCTCCTCGACGGCCTGGAGCTCGGTGGCGATGTCGTCTGGGCTTCGCTGGGCGGTGGCCCGGAGTCTGGGCTGTGGCATGGTCGTGGTCTCCTTTGGGCTGGAGCGACCGGCGGGATCGGGCGGGCGATCGGTCGCGGTGAACGGGTAGCTAGAGCTGGGTTCGCGCCCTCTGAGCGCGACGGGCGACGTCGTCGGCCGAGTTTTGCTGGTCGAGACGGCGCATTCGCTCGGCGCTCAGCAGGTCCGGCAGGTCGCGGGCGAAGTCGGCCTCGGTCACGCCGCCCAGAGACAGATATCGGCGCTTCAGGTCGGCTTCGGCGGCCGCATACTCCTCATCCCGGCGTTGCTTGTCAGCGGCCGCGCCCTCGTCGGTCCGAGCCTTGTCGGCAGCGGCCTTAGCCTCGCGGTGCCGCCTCTCGACCGCGATCATGGTGATCATCCGCTCGTTGTCCCGTTCCCAAAGTTCGTCGTCGGTCTCGGACCACGTTCCTCGGTAGGGCTCGAAAGCGGCTGGCCAGAACGGATTAGCGGTGTCGGCCGTCGTAGGGCGCGTGCTGCGCTGAGCAGCCATATGGGCGACTAGCATGCCAGAGGGGGCATGGTCGTAGCCGAGGCGCTTGGCCGTCGCCCTACTCGCCTCGACGGCGCGATCGTACTGGTCGTCCTGTGCCTGAGTGAACGTCATAGTCGACTCTCCTGCGCTAAATCCGGAATGCTTCTCGGTGGGCCCGGAGCGCAATGTCATCGGCCGTGGTCTGCTCATTGACCATGCGACGCCGGCGATCCTCGAGCAGGCCCGGGAGGGCTGCCGCAAGGGTGGCCTCGGTACCGCCGGGGGTCTGCATGTATGCGCGGCGGATTTCTTCCGTGGCGGCCGCCAGTTCGGCGCCCTGTTTGGCGTCCCGTTCGGCCTGAGCCACGGCCTGCTGAGCCGCGTCGGCATCGGCATCGGCCTTACGGTTCTTGACGGTCAGCTCACGGCGCTGCTCGCCCCAGCGGACGCGATTTGCTTCCGCCTCCTCCCAGAGCTCACGGTCACGGTCGCTCGTCTGATCGGTGATGGGGAAGAAGCTGGGCCACTCCGGGCAATCGCGATCCTGGGCGGTGGGTCGCGGGTTGCTCAGGGAACTCAGGGCGACCGCGAAGAGGCGGTGCCCGCCGGGATGGCCCTCGGCTCCGGCATAGGCGTTGGCGATCTCGGTGGCCCGTTCGATGTGAGCGAGCCGCTCCGGGGTGACGCCGTAGGTGTCGACGGTGTGGTCGGTCATGCGTGGGGTCCCTTCTCAGGCCGCGTCGAGCGGCTCGTCGTCGGCGTCCTCGGCTCGTCGGAGTCGAAGTTCAGCGAGTTGGTTTTCGATCTGGACACGTTCATCGGCGCGAAGGACTTTTGCGATCCTCGGCAGGTCGTCGTGGTCGAGAAGTTCGTGCTCGAGGTCGGCGATCCGCTGGTCGAGCGTCGGACCCGTCCGGGCCGGGAAGGCTGCGATCCGTTGACGAAGGGTCATAGGGGGTTGATCGGTCATAGCGATCGTTCCTTTCCTGTTGATACGAGCTGAAAGGCGTTCAGGCGGCATCCGGAGGGGAGCGTCCGTCCTGGTGCCGGCGACGCTCCCGGTCCTCGTACGCCCGTGCTACGCAGGGGCGGCAACGGACGGCGGACGAAGCACCGAGCGCGGCACCACACGTCACGCAGTCGGACCGGAACGGCAGCACCCGCGGTCCCGGCTGTCCGTCCCGAAGCAGCTGCACGATCGCGGGTTTGTTGGCCCGGATTCGGTCGGCGTCCTCGCTGGCCAGCCGGGAACCGGGGACGGCGATGAGTTGATCACCCTGGAGCCGGAGCGCGATACCGCGACGCCGAAGATCAGCGAGGAATCCCGGGATGGTCATCAGAACACCATCCGATCAGAATCTACGTCCTGGGCATCGATAAACCGCCATTCCTCCAGGGACTTTCGGGCCTCGGGGGCCCGAGTGACGCGGGATTCGACGACCCCGGCGTCCTTCATGGCCGTCAGGTACTCCGTCAGTTGATCGGTCGGGACGTTCCCGAGGGCACGAAGCAGGTCAGACCGCGAGACCCAGGCGCCGGCAGCCTTCCGCAGCTGACGCTCGACCCGCAAGGCTTGCCCACCGGTGCTGCTGATGCCGTTCCCCCCTGTTATCTGGAGCAACGGAAGGACCCGGTGAAGGTGAACCCGGAACCACTCGACCAGCTCGATCGCGTCGTCGATCCGCTCCCGCGGGACTGGGAGGGCAATGTCCGTCCCCTCACTGATCGACCACGCGGCGTGCAGGACGAGGGCGAAGCGGATGCAGTGGAGCGACCATTTCGAGGCGAAGCCGCGCTCGATGCCCTGGCTTTCCCGCATGATTCGAACGTTGTCGTTGTACCAGGCGATCCATACCCGCTTGGCGTCGGGCCGCAAGCGCACCCGGACTGGCCTGGACTCCATCGGCGGCAGAGCGTCGATGGCCTCGAAGAACCGGTCGAGATTCTCGCCGAGGTAGTCGGGCAACTCGTCCTCGGTCCAGTCCGACGGCTGGACATCAGGGAGATCCAGCAGGAACCGCTCGATGAAACCGTCGCGGGCGGCGTCCTTCCCGTGCAGACTCGACACCTTGTCGTTCTGAATCCCGCCAGTCACGCCCAGTACGGGGTACTGGAGGATGACGGAGTCCCGGCTCTGTCGATCGGTCTTGATGTCCGTCCCGGAGTACAGGGAGAGGTAGATCGGGCGGTCGGCCCCCTTCTGACTCTTGTACTGATCCTGCGAGAGCACGAAGCCGATCAGCTCGTCGAGCGTCAAGCCGAGACCGTGTGCCTGCTGGGCGCGGTCCATGACTGCCTCGACCGTGAAGTTGCTGGTCCAGTAGTGACGCAACATCGGCTTCTTCGGCTCGGCTCCCGGGTCCTCGGACTTCGCCGACCGCCAGATGCGCAGGGCGGCGTCAAACGTCTCCATAGCGGCCTGGAATCGGTCATAGGCCAGTCGTTGCAGATGCCGGAGCCCACGCGTTCCCATCTTCTGGGCGGCCGTCTTGGTACTTCCCGGAGGAGCGATGGTGCCGTGCCAGATCGCCGGCAACTCCTCGTATCCGGGCTTGGGCATGATCACGAACCGATTCCCGACCGCCACGCCGATGGTCACAAGCATGGGATTGGCGACCATCTCGACCGGGACGCCGAGACTTGCGGCCGCCCGAGTGACGTAGTCCCCGATCACCGGAGGCATGATCTCGGTTGGATATGTCGGGGCTGGAGGGATCGCGGCCGGTGGCGGGGGGCTGGACACCCCCGGCATCGTGAAGATGCGAGCGCCGGGCCGGTAGAATTCGCTGCGATCCAACGCTTTCGAAAGGGTTGGCTCTCGATAGCTGGGGCGCTCCCATTTGTCTTCCCGGTAGAGGGCGCTTAGACGGAACAGCCGATCAAGTTGCGCCCGGCCGTCCGGGCCGGTGTAGAACGCCAATTCACTCAGCAGGGCCAGGTCCGCGGCACTATCGTCGTCCTGATGGCCTGAGGTGTCGCCGTCAAACAGCCGCCGCACCTTGTCACCATTTCGGGCGCCAAACGCCTTCTCAAGGAGAGCCCGATCCTCCAGGAAATCCGTTTGGTCACCGCCTGGGGATCTGGTGGAATGCGGACGCGGTTCCGGGGACGGAAACGTCTGCCAGTACAACTCGACGAACCGATCCCCGGCAGGCGCGATCGTGTTCATCGCGCCGCCTCCGGCTGTTGACCGGTGAC
>JAABUR0100007439.1_pt1 | contig 12951 bp, 13 predicted proteins | sample 5560091 | NCBI WGS metagenome assembly JAABUR01 (sample SAMN10711879, study PRJNA513375) | rock metagenome | isolation source: Antarctica rocks | place: Antarctica: Victoria Land, University Valley sud
CCTACCTCAACGGCCAGGCCGAGCAGCACCTGGCCGCGGGCGATCCGGTGATCAGCGTGGACACCAAGAAGAAATTGCGACACGAGGTCGCACGTAGCGAGTGAACTCGCAGGTAGGAGGGCCGACTGCGTCGGTGGCGTAGTTCCGGGCCAGTGCTCATTGGCCCGTGCCCGCTCTGACGTGCGTCACCGGTAACGGTGGGGTGCGAAGCTCAGGGTTCAAGCCCGAGGGTCCTTGTTCCATCCGGGGGCTACAGGTGAGGGCAAGACCGGACGGGTGAATCGCGTGAACCTCCGTTGATGTCTCGTTATGCGTGAGCCTCGCTGATGGGTTGTTCGAGTGGGGTGTAGGGGCTGGCCGTGGAAGAGCGGCAGGCGCCGGTCGAGGATTTCTTGTCGCCCGGGTGAGCACCGCCGCCCTCGGGGTACAGGAGGCACCCACCCCGGTCGTAGTTCGTGCGTGTGGAACGTGGTAACCCCGTCAGGGTCCGGGCGTGAGTGAGGGTCCGGTAAGCCGACCGTGAGGAAGGTCCAGTCCCCTGGCGGGTAGCGGATGGCCCGAGAAGCGAATGCCTGGCGGCCGAAAGGCGACAGGAAACCGGGACAGCGTGGTCGGCCCCTTCGCCGGCCGTCTCGGGTAACTGGCCGGATACGGGACGAGTGCCCGGACCCGAAAGGGTGCTGACGCGGGTCAGGTGAGCCTGTGTGGGAACTCTGAAACGACACCGGAACCGAAGGGCAAGTTGGACACCATGACGACGCAACCGGCGGCGATGTCTGCCGTGGTCGCGGTGGTGAACGGACCGGAGGGCGAACTCCTGGACTGGCACGCTGTTGACTGGCGGGCCGCCGAGGATGACGTACGGCGTTTGAGGCAGCGGATCTTCACGGCGTCGCAGGTAGGGGACCTGAAACGGGTCCGTAGTTTGCAGAAGTTGATGCTCCGCTCACGGGCCAACACGCTGTTGACGGCGTCGAGGAGTTCCCCCGCCGCTGGACCAACTCAGCCTGCGTCTTTTGAAGATGCAAGCCGGGCGCTGTCCATGCTGCGGGGACCTGCTCCTTCACGCCGAACACCCACCGCAAACCCCATCCGAATGGGAGCAGTGGGTTCGCGTTACCAGAAAGGCCCTGCGAAAGCAGAGCCTCGCCTTCCGGAAGCGAGACGGGTCGGGCGAGACCAGCAGCCTCCGTCTTGTACACGCTCGATGTCGCGGCGGCTCAATCGCCGCCGCAGCAACGGCCTAGCACTTCTGTCCTTCAGGCGACTTCCCAAGGGGCTTGCTTGAGCCGGATGCGCGGAAACGTGCACGTCCGGTTCTGAGGGGGGCCGGGCGCAGCAATGCGCCCGGCCTACCCGGCGAGCTCGTCGGGCAGTACAAGAACGCCGGAGCCGAGTGGCGCCCGGCCGGGGACCCTGAGCAGGTCAAGGTCCACGACTTCATCGACCCCGCCCTGGGCAAGGCCAACCCCTACGGCGTCTACGACCTGGGCGCCGACACCGGTTGGGTCGCCGTCGGCACCGACCACGACACCGCCGCGTTCGCCGTCGCCACGATCCGCCGCTGGTGGCAGTCCGCCGCCGCCGCTTACCCCCACGCGTCCCGGCTGCTGATCACCGCCGACGGGGGTGGATCCAACGGCTACCGCACCCGGCTGTGGAAGACCGAGCTGGGCGCCCTGGCCGCGGAGACCGGGCTGCGGATCACCGTGTGCCACCTACCTCCAGGAACCTCGAAATGGAACAAAATCGAGCACCGGCTGTTCTCCCACATCTCGATGAACTGGCGCAGCCGGCCACTGACCAGCCACGACATCATCGTCAAAAGCATCGCCGCGACCACCACCAGCACCGGCCTGAGCGTCCACGCCGAACTCGACACCCACACCTATCCCATCGGAGTCAAGATCCCCGACGCCCAGATGAACGCGCTCCATGACAGCGGCGTCCTACACCGCCACGACTGGCACCCAGAATGGAACTACACCCTCAACCCGCCCAGAAACTGAGCGTGTTGATCATCGGCAAGCCCTTAGAACGATCCGATCCGAGGTCCGGTTGTCCCCGCTTGCCGTTGATTTCGGTGGCGGTTCTCATGTCTCAGGCGGCGGTCATGTTGTCATCCTGACCAAGGCACCGACAGTTTGTGCGGGGACATGCGCATCGAGAGCGGCGCGGGCGCTGGCAGGTGCAGGTGTCCGTTGACGCGCCAGAACTGACCGCGGGCTTCGATCATCCCGGCTGCGCACCAGCGCAGCGCCATGGTGCCGTTCCGCCAGTTCTTCACGTTGCTCGAGTGGGTGCCCGGGGATGGAGATCATCGACTCTATGCTGTTCGCGGAGCGCAGCGTTCGCGCGAGGGTGGGCGGCACTTTCACGCGCAGCACGGTCAGCGTCTCGGCCATCCCCTCGCGCAGTGATCCGGCCGCGCCAGGGTGGGTGCGTTCCAACTCCTTGGCCAACGCCTCCAGCTGCGCCTCGGCGGCCAGCGCAGAGTCGGCGTGGTAGTCCTTGCGCATCCGCTTGGTCACCGTCGAGGCAAGATGATCGGGCAGCTTGTCGGCCACGTTTCTGATCTTGTGCAGCTGACACCGAGCGATCACCGGATGCTCGAACACCTGCACCACCGCGGCGCGCAGCGCCTTGCCGCCGTCGATGCCGACGAAGATCGCCCGGCTGGTGCCCAGGCCGCGGTCACGCAGCCCGGTCAACAGATCGGTGACCACGCTGGTGCTTTCGGTGCTGCCCTCGGCCAGTCCGAGCGGAAGCTTCGTGCCGTCGATCCCGATCCCGAGCGCGACCACGCACAGGTGAACACCGAAGTGCACGCCGTCGGCAGTCGGAGCTCCTCAGGACAGCGCCTAGCCTGGCGGTGGCTTCCGAATGTGCGATGTAGGGCGCGTTGTAGAGAACATGCCGGCACAGGACGGACGCACCAACACGCGCGCTAACCCGGAGATTTCATGGCGGGGTTTGGGCCGGTGTGGGAAGACTGAAAAGTGCTCCTGACCTGCGAGGATGTGGATTGTCGAAGACCACAATTCGCATGTTCAAGGAGCACCTTCCAGGTGAGCAACAGTACCGGTTTCTATCCGCGTCTTCGTGTCGACACCACCAGTTCCGGGGCGGTGGGTCAGGCCGGTGGGGTGCTGCTGACGGAGACGGTCGCCGCGTGCGGGCTGGGCGTGGCGCTCTCGTCGGCGTTGGCGCCGTGGCGTAAGCCGTTGGCGGTGCACGACCCGGCCAAGGTCGTCCTGGATCTGGCGGTGACCCTGGCCCTGGGCGGGGACTGCCTGGCGGACGTCGCGGTGCTGCGCGGTGAGCCGGGCTTGTACGGGCTGGTGGCGTCGGACCCGACGGTCTCGCGCACGATCGCCGCGCTGGCCGCGGACGCCCCGGCCGCGTTGGCGGCGATCAACACCGCCCGGGCGACGGCGCGGGCTCGGGTGTGGAAGCTGGCCGGGGTCCACGCGCCGGACCACGACACGGACGCGGGCAAGCCGCTGGTCGTGGACCTGGACGCGACGTTGGTGACGTCGCACTCAACTGGCATTGGCACAGGTAGCGAGGCGGCCAACTGGTGTGTGACCTGCGCGTATAGGCCCTCGAGCCGTGGCGTGCTGTTCAAGGTCTGAACTTGTTATGTAAGGTGATACCTGTAAAGACAAACTAGGAAGAAGGTGTGCGTGGTCACCGACGGGCTCCGTCTGCTTCGTGGTGGCGCCGCGATCGCACCGATTCTTGATCCGCAGCTGGATCCGGTGGCCTTCCAGGACGCGTGTCTGCGGTCGTTCGAGGCCTCGCAGGTGGCCCGGGGTTTCGCTCAGACGACGATGGACAACGGCGCCGGCGTGCTCGAGCGGTTCCTCGTGTCGTGCGGGCGACCTGCGTGGGAGGTGACCCGGGAGGATGTGGACCGGGTGGTGGCCGGGCTTGTGGGACAAGGCCTTTCGGCTGCGACACGCCGCGGCTACGTCCAAACGTTCAAGGAATTCCACGCGTTCCTGGCTGCGCGCAAGTCCGGCGAGATCGAGGCCGCCTTCGGGATCCGGATGATCGACCCGGTCGATGAGTTCAACGCCGCGCGGCACGTCGACTCCAGCTCGCCGTCCGCGACCGCACCCCCGGATCCACAGCGGATGGAGGAGTTCTTCGACTTCCTCAAGGAGCGTGTCGCCGGGGCCCGGAAGTACGCGGCCGCCGGACGCGACTATGCCCTGTTCCGCACCCTGTACCTGGCGGGGCTGCGGGCCGAGGAGACGGCGTCGCTGGACCGCGCCGACGTGCACTTCGGTCGCGGTCCCTTCGGCAAGATCCATGTCCGGTTCGGCAAGGGGGCCAAGACTTCCGGCCCGCGGCCACGCTGGGTGCCGATGCTTGATGGGCTTGACCTGATCCTCGGCTGGTACCTCGAGGAGATCGCCCCTCGCCTGGGTGAGGGCACGGCACTGTTCTGCGACGAGGGTGGCGGGCGGATCCACCGGGGCACGATCCGTAACCGGCTCGCCTACCTCCTGGACCTGGAACAGCAAGCCCGCGGCGAGGACGGACAGGGCGCACCGGGACTGGTCCGGTTCAGCCCGCACACCTTGCGTCATGCCTGCGCGACCCGCAACTACGAGCGTGGCGTCGACCTCGTGGCGATCCAGCAGATGCTCGGGCACTGGCATGTCGGGACGACGATGCGGTACGTGACACCCTCGGCCACGTTCATCGAGGACGCCTACCGTCGGGCGGTCTCGGGCACACTGGCCGGCCTCGAAGGAGATCCCGATGCACATTAGGTGGCGGCTGCGGATGGCCGCGGCGCAGCGGGAGGTGTGGACCGGGGCGCAGCTTCGCCGGCTCCTGGCCGAACGAGCCGGGCTCTCCCTGTCCGCGGCGTCGGTGTCGGCGCTGTTCAGCAAGCAGCCCAGCCAGGTCAAGCTCGAGACCCTCGCGGCACTGTGCACCGCGCTGGAGTGCACGCCGAACGACCTGATCGAGGTCGACACCACCCCCGTAGCGGCGGCCCCGAAACCCGTCCAGCGCAAGAGCGAAACCAAGGCGGCCCGCGGCCGGTCGATGCCGCCGCTGTGAGCGGCTATCCCACCTGCGCGGACTGTCCCGCGCCGGTGAAGTTCCGGCATCGCAACCGGTGCCACACCTGCCACCGCCGCACCGAACGCGCCGCCCTCAAACGAGGCTGCGCCCAGTGCGGACAACCACGGCACCTGCGAGAGGACGGCTGCTGCGCAGGGTGTCTGCGCGCCGCCACACCACGCAAGGCGCCCAAGACGACCTCCTGCCGGCGCTGCGGTGAGCAGCGACGCAACGTCGGACACGGCCTCTGCAACCGGTGCATGCAAGCCGACCCCGACCGACCCTTTCGCTACGCCGCGTCGCTGGCCTCCCGGATGCAGCCTGCGCCGCAGTGGTGGGCCGCACTGGTTGTCTTTTCTGCCGCCCGCTTCCACCCCGGCGGGACCGTCGCGGTCCTGCGCGAGACCGGGCGACTGCTGGTCGCTGACCCGGCCGTGGCACCGCACCAGCTGATGAGTCTGACGCCCCCGCAACTGACTTCGACGACCCTGCGTGTCCTGACCGCGTTCTTCACCCACCGCGGACTGGCCATACCACCCGATGCTCCACAGCGGCGGGCGGCGGCCCGCCGCGAGGGCCACCTCGCTGCCATCGCCGCCCCACTGAGCGAGGCCGTCACTGCCTTCAACCAGACTCAGATGAGCGAGCAGGACCGCCGCCGTCGCACCGGGCGGCACACCCTCAGCGACATCACCCTCGAAGCCAGGCTGCGCATCCTGCGAGACCTCGCGGCCCACCTGCTCACCCGCCGCGAGGTCACCGGCTGGGCCGAGATCACTACCGAGGACCTGGAGTCCTTCCTGGCCCGCAAACCAGCCGCCCGACACCAGCAGACCTACGTCCTACGGCGGTTCTTCGCCTGGGCCAAGGCCGGCAAGATCGTCCTGACCAACCCCGCCCGGCGGCTGTCCCTCGGCGCGCAACCGGCCTTCACCGGCGCCGTGCTCGAGGTCGAGACCCAACGGGAGCTGTTCGCCCGCTGGACCCGCGACACCACCTCGCCCCGCGAGCGGCTCGTCGGACTTCTCGCGCTGCTGCACGCCGCGTCCAACGCCGAGATCCGCCTGCTCACCGTCGCCGACATCGACGCCACCCGGCGCAGCGTGAAGCTGCTCGGGCGCCCGTTCCCCACCCCGCTCGACCCGGTCACCTGGACCGCGCTGCAAGCATGCCTGAGCGAGAGGCAGGCGCCCGGCACGCTCAACCCCCACGTCATCATCACCCGGATCACCAGCAGCCGGGACACCCCCGCCGACAGCAGCTACCTCACCCGACTGCTCGCCCGAGCCGGCACGACCCCCGCGGCGTGCCGACAGACCCGGTTGACCGAGCTCGTCAACGACCTGGACCCCAAACTCACCGCGGCCGCACTCGGCATGAACGGCACCGGTATGGCGCGCTACGCCGCGGACAACGTCGCCCGCGACCGCCTCCAACGCCGCATCGCCAACCCCTCCTGACGAACCCGTGCGCTGCAGGCACCACCTTGCACACCTTCGAACGAACCTGTGCGAGTTGGACAAGGAGCAGGCTGGCCCGACGTTCAAGCGGGGGTTCGGGTTTCACCCGTTGTGCGCGTTCGTGGACCACGGCGCCGAGGGGACCGGTGAGCCGCTGGCGGTGCTGCTGCGTGCGGGTAACGCCGGCTCGAACACGGCGAGCGACCACATCGCGGTGATCAAGGACGCCCTGGCGCAGCTGCCTGGACACCGGCCCGGGACCCGGGCCGGGCGCAAGGTGCTGATCCGCGCCGACGCCGCCGGGTGCACCCACGACGTGCTGACCTGGATGGCCGGTCAGCGGCTGTCCTTACTCGGTCGGGTTCACGTTGCCGCACAACACTGCCCAGCTGTTAGAGCTGATCCCCAAAGACGTGTGGACCCCGGCGTACGACGGCCACGACGAGATCCGCGACGGCGCGTGGGTCGCCGAGCTCACCGGACTGCTCGACCTGAGGAGCTGGCCGGCCGGGATGCGGGTCATCGTCCGCAAGGAACGACCCCACCCCGGCGCGCAGCTGCGGATCACCGACGTCGACGGGATGAGGATCACCGCGTTCGCGACCAACACCAAGACCGGCGGGCCGGGCACCCAGCTGGCGGATCTCGAGCTGCGGCAACGGCGCCGGGCCCGGTGCGAGGACCGGATCCGGGTCTCCAAGGACACCGGGCTGATGAACCTGCCCCTCTTCGGGTTCGACCAGAACCGGATCTATTGCGCCATCGTGGCCCTGGCCGTCGAGCTCACCGCGTGGATGCAGATGCTGGCCCTGAACGACCACGACGCCAGAAGGTGGGAGCCGAAACGGCTGCGGCTGCGGGTGTTCCAGATCCCGGCCACGATCGCCCGCACCGGCCGACGAGTCCTGCTGCACCTCGCGGCCAAGGCCCCGTGGGCCGACCTGCTCGACACGGCAGTCCAACGACTACGAGCCCTCACCGCAGCACCCGGGTAAGGCTCACCCCCACCGTCCCGACAACCACGGCACCACCCCCGGCCAGCTGGAACCGGCGCCAACCCGAGACGACACTCGGGCCACCGTCACACCCGCATGCCAGAATCAACACAGACGACGGCGCCGGAAGCTGCACCAACGCTCAACGGCCATGCGATGTAGGGTCGGGGGCTGGCGCGGTGCCGCAGTGCTTGCGAGCCCGTCTCCAGCCCCCGCCCGTCGAACCGTGCATGCGGTTCTCCCGCACACGGCTCACCGACGTCGTTCACCGCCGGCATTCGGCGTGACCCGCCAGGCCCGGAAGGGTCTGGGTGCGGCCACGGTTCCTGTCAGGTCGACCAACCCGAGGGCGTTCGTCGAGGCGAAAGCCACGACGTACCACCCGAACGCGCGGGAGCGGCGATATCGCTTGGCGATGAAGATCGCCATCCGCTCCCGGGAGTACCGGTTGATCTTGTCGAAGTGGTCGGCGCTGTTGCCGTACCGGAAGTACGCGGACCAGCCGCGCAGGAACCGGTTGACGTCCTCGACGACGACCTCGACAGGCAGCCGCAGCCGGGACCGGAGCGTGAGCTCTCTGATCCGATCTCGGGCCCGCTGCATGGCCTTTCTCGTGGGCCACCGGGCCAAGAAGGTGACGCCCTTGCCGCCAACTCGACCCTGGGAGGACACCAGCCGGTGGTGGAAGCCGAGGAAGTCGAGCCCTTCCCCACCCACTTGCAGGTGCACGATCCGGGTCTTGGCCGCCTTGGGCTCCAGCCCCAGCTCGGCCAGCAGGGTCCGCAACCGCGCCAGCGCGGCCTCGGCCTGCTGCTGCGACTTGCACATCACCACCAGGTCGTCGGCGTACCGGACCAGCACCCCATGCTCGCGCACGTCCCACACCCGGTCGACCCGGTGCAGGTGCACGTTCGCCAGCAACGGCGAGATGACCCCGCCTTGCGGGGTTCCGGACTCCGAGCGTGTCAGGGACCCGTCCACCATCACTCCCGCGCGCAGCATCGCCCGCAGCAGCCTCAGGACGCCCTGATCGCTGACCCTTTCCTCGACCGCCAGTATCAACTTCTCGTGCGGTATCGCCTCGAAGCAGTTGGCGATATCCGTCTCGACCACCCACCGCCTACCCCGCCAGGACTCGTCCACGAGCACCTGCAGGGCGTCGTGCGCCGACCGTCTCGGGCGGAACCCGAAGGAGCAGTCAGCCATGTCGGCTTCGAAGATCGGCTCGAGCACGATCTTGGTCGCCGCCTGCACGATGCGGTCGCGAACCGTCGGGATCGACAACGGTCGCCGCTCGTTCGAGCCCGGCTTCGGGATGAACACCCGCCGGGCCGCCAACGGACGGTACCTGTCCTCTCGCAGTTCGCTGGCCAACTCCTCAAGGAGCCGGGGCACCCCGTACTCCTCGACCATGGCCAAAGTGGTTCGGTCAATGCCAGCCGCGCCGCTGTTACGGCGCACATCACCCCACGCCCGCGTCAGGACGTCTCTGCGGAAGACCTTGTCCCGAAGCGAGTGGAACCGTCGCCCGGGATCGGCCTTGGCCGCCCGGTACAGCGCATGCTGCAAGGCACGGACACGATCCACGGGAGCGCTTCCCGAGACGGTGGGACTAGCCACAAGGGCACTCACCGGGCCCCTCCTCCACAACGCTACGCACCGACGAAGCAGCGGCCCTTCCCTCACCGGCGGTTGTGCTGTCCGCTCGGCTCAACCAGTACTACGGCCGCCTCCGACGCCCACCCGGCACGCCACCCACTTCCCGGGATCACCGGTTATAGGGCGCGTCGCTTCCAAGGACACCTATCCGCAGGTCCCCGGGCCGGGGAGGGCCTCCCCAGTTCCCGCCGCCACCATCTGAACGTTCCGCGCCCCATACGCCGAGGAGTCCCTCACGGCTGCACCTCCAGGGTCTTCACCGCTTCCATTGCCTTCGCCCCGATTTCGCGGGCTCGGCACTCCCTACACCCACCCCAAAAGGAGTGGACCTATAACGACGCCGCAGGCTTCGCTTCATGCTACGGACCGCTCAGTCGCTTCCCCTACAAGGGCTTTCGACACTGGGCTTCGACGCCGGGCGTTTCCCCCCGACGCCGCCAGTCTGCTACCGGGCCTCCTGGCAGCTACCCGGACCGGACCTCCACCGGCAGGCGACGACGAGCTGACAACAACAGATCACCCATTCACGGCGGCGACCTCCTATCTGCTGGGCGCACGAAAGATCCGGGCTAGGCTGATCAGGCACAGCAGGATCGCCGAGACCACGAGCAGGCCATCGATCATCGCGTTATGTCGCCGATGACCTCAGTACGGGGCCGGTGATCGCACTGACCGCGTCGTGGGGAACAGTTGGGGTGGCCACCAAGGAGGCTGCTGGCTGTCGCAGTCCCACCGATCGGCACAGTCAGGTTTCAGTCTCTGCGGCGACCCACGCGAGGTAGTCGGGATTTCCGTCCGAGATCGGCAGCACAATGACACACGGAACGTCGTAGGGGTGAGCATCATTCGCTAGATCGATGATTCGAGGAACAAGACTTCGCTGCGTGTGCAAAGCGACTCGGGCCTCCGTCTCGTCATGAATCGAGCCGGCCCACCGGTAGATCGACCGGATCTGAGGGATGATGTGGCCGCATGCCGCAAGCCGCGCCTCGACAAGTTGCCGTGTGAAATCGCCAATCCATGGTTCGCTGGGCCCAGTGATGACCACCTCGCAGACGTCGTCCTTCATGACGACACCTCCGGTCTGTCCATAAGATCCTGCATCCGTCGGCCCGCCTCCTCCTCGGTCTTCGCCATCGAGGCCCAGCCGGACACGATTGCCCCGTCATAACTGAGCCCAACCCAGCGCCCGCTCATGGACTGCCCGTGCGGGTGGATGACGAAGTACATCGTTCCCTTCGAGCGGGTGGACTGATCATTGGCGGCGTACCAGCCCATCAGAACCTCGTTGTCCCACAACCGCAACTCACCGCGCCAGAGATACCCACCCTCCTCCACTGAGAGACCGCGAGTCACGGCCTCGACGCGGAGGTCGTCGCCACGTTGCGAGAAGTGAACCTCCTGAACTGTGATGATCTCCCGACCCTCCATGAACGTCTGCCACGACGCCCACCAGTCTCCGGCCAGAGTCAATCGCTGGGTTGGCTCACCGGCCAGCTGTCCAACTGTGATCCCCAGAGCGTGGGCGATGGCGACCGCCACCGAGAGCATGGGCTGCTGGTCTCCCGACTCGTATCGACGAATCTGACGGCTATCGATGCCCGCCGCAGCGGCCAACTGGGCCTGCGACATGCCCAGTTCGGCGCGTCGGGCGCGAATGACCCGTGCCATCTCCACGCGCGCATGTTCCCACAGGTCTCGGATGTCCTTGACAAAGTGATTCTCGGCGCTCACTATGGGACTGAAACGTCCGCATGCAGGACTAATCAGTCCGATAGGACGCAACGGGCCGCCAGAGGTCCGAAGTGGCCTGCTGGTGGGCGGGAGTACGGATCGAGGGAAACCATGAAAGGCAACAGAGCAACCCGGACCCCATCGGTTCCGGCCCGGGCCACACCAGCAGTGACGCCGTGGGACGACCTCGTTCGCCGCCTCATGGTGGAGCGCTTCGGTCCTTCGCCATACCGCAGGCCCTCCATCTATCCCCCGGTCGTCCCAGCCGGCACCGAGTTCTCCACAAACACTCAGGTCAGCGCTCGGGAGTCTAGAGAGCAGGTGCATCCTGAATCCACGAGCCGCACACCCCGGAGGTCCAGATGACCGGCGCCAGTCTCAAGATGACCGTCGAGAAGGCCCAACACGTGCCTCCAGTTGTCGACGTCCCGACCGCCGCAGCCATGCTCGGAATCGGTCGGACCGCGGCGTACGAGCTGATCCGCATGGGCAAGTGGCCGACCCCAGTCCTGCGGCTAGGCAAGTTGATCCGGATCCCCAGCGCCCCCCTCCTCGAACTCATCCAGGTCCAGCGGTGAAGCACGGTTCCGTCGTCCAGCGGCACACGAGGGAGTGCCCTCGGAATGACGACGGCTCCTTCGCGCTGCACCGTTGTCGCGGGTCCTGGCGCTACATCCTCGAGTACGGACGTGACAGCGCTGGCCGCCGACTCCAGACCAGTCAGGGCGGATACCCAACGAAGGCCGCTGCGCAGACCGCTCTTCACGAGGCGGTTCGGACGTTCATGGCCGACGTGACGGTCAACAAGATGACCGTCGGTGAATACCTGCCGTTGTGGCTGGCAGCCAAGCGAGCTCTCAAACCGACCACGGCATCGCTGTACGCGGACCTGACCAAGAACTACCTCCTTCCCCACCTCGGGTCAGTCCGCCTCCTGGAGCTGAGAGCCCACCATCTCGACCGGATGTACCAGGCCATCGAGATCGGCAAGTCGGGGAGGCCCTTGAGCGCCAGCACCACCCGCAGGATCCACGGCGTCCTTCGATCGGCGCTCAACACCGCCGTGAAGCGACGTCTGATCCCCTACAACCCCGCCGACCACATTGAACTGGCCCCCGAGAACAACCGTCGCCCCAAGCCATGGACGGTGGAGCAGTGCCAGCACTTCCTGGGCGAAACGGCGCACGACCGGCTCAACAGCCTGTTCCATCTCATGATCGTCACGGGCATGCGGCGCGGCGAGACCGTCGGGCTGCGCTGGGAGGACATCGACCTCGACAGCGAATGCCTATTCGTCATCCAACAGATCACCGACGTCAACGGCAAGAGCGTCGTGAGCACTCCGAAGACCAAACGAGGCCAGCGCCTCGTGCCCATCGACAGAGACACGATCGCCATGCTCCGGCGACACCGAGAAGCCCAGGATCTTGAGCGCTCGGCCTGGGGACCCGCGTGGAACGACGCCGGTCTGGTCTTCACCCGCGAGGACGGCTATCCGCTGCGCCCCGAGTACGCCACGAAACACTTCCGGGCCCTGACCGCCGAGGTCGACCTCCCCCCAATCCGGCTACACGACCTGCGGCACACCAACGCGAGTCTCGCCCTTGCAGCCGGCGTCGACCTCAAGGTGGTCTCGGAGCGTCTCGGACACTCCCAACTGGCCATCACTGCCGACCTCTACACCCACGTCAACCGCCAGCTCGGCCGCACTGCCGCCGAGCAGATCGCGACCGCTCTCCGGGACAGTCGCCCTGCAGTTCCTACCGCATCCCTACCGCAAGGCCCCGATTTCGCGGCCGAAGACGATGGAGAAACTCATGGATAGCACTCGCCCAGCCCGCTCGCCGCCCGCATTTACGCAGGTCACAAGCCTGGGCGACTGCTAGCGTGAACCGAGCCGGCGGCGGGACTCGAACCCGCAACCCCTTGTTTACAAGACAAGTGCGCTGCCAATTGCGCCACGCCGGCGTCTCACCGCAGCCGGCGAGGACGGGCGAAAGCGTACCCGCCAGAACGCGGTC
>JAABUR0100007441.1_pt1 | contig 12950 bp, 21 predicted proteins | sample 5560091 | NCBI WGS metagenome assembly JAABUR01 (sample SAMN10711879, study PRJNA513375) | rock metagenome | isolation source: Antarctica rocks | place: Antarctica: Victoria Land, University Valley sud
GGCGGCGCGACGCAGGCCGCAAGGATATCAAGCTGGTGGGCGTGAAGGTTGCGGGCAAGGCCCTCGCAGCCGACCAGTACGACCTGACGGACAAGAAGCTCACGCTCATCAACCTGCCTGCCGGCGCATTTGAGGCGGAGTTTGAGACAGAGATCAAGCCGCAGGCGCGGGGCTTGGCGCAGTGCCCGTCACATGCGTCGCGGCGTCTCATTGCAGCGATCAGCCTGAGGCCATGTGCAGCGGCGTGTGCTGCATGCTGGAACCCCGTGGCCCTGATGAGCCCATGTTGGGCCTCATGCAGACTCTGTGCCAACAGCGTGCCATCCACCTAGGCAGTCACCTGGCGCCACGGCAGCGGCCTCACTGTGCTGCGCCATTCTGTGCCGGTTTGCACACACCGCCTGCTTGTGCGGCGGCAGAAAAGATGAGCTCGAAGGGCATGTAGTAGTCGGGCGGCAATTTCCCGCATGCGCCGCTTTGCTCACGCGCGCGCCTGCGCGCGCACAGGAGAACACGAGCCTGGAGGGCCTGTACAAGTCGGGCGGCAACTTCTGCACGCAGTGCGAGGCGGAGGGCTTCCGCGGCATCACCTTCTTCCTGGACCGCCCGGACGTCATGGCCAAGCGCGCCCCCCCCAACTCCCCGCCCGTGCACATGCGGGGCTGCCGCATATGACAGCCCTGCGTCAGATATGCCGCGGTTCACCCCCATGCCTCCTCAACTTGCAGGTTGGCAGTGTTGCGAACAGATTCGCGATCATGCATCGCAAAATGCATGAGCATTGACTGAGCGCGGGGGCGGCAGGTACACGACGCGCATCGAGGCCGCGAAGGAGCCCTACCCGGTGCTGCTGTCCAACGGCAACCTGCTCGACTCCGGCGACCTGCCCGGGGGCCGGTGCGCCCCGCCGACAAGTTAAGCTGTCATAGCGTCCGAGTGCCTGTCTGCGTCAAGGCTGCGGCGTGCAGGTCAGGTGAGGAGCCCGGTGCGTCGTGCCTTGCCCGTCGATCAACATCCTGCGCACGCTACCTTACATGCATGGTCTGTACTCTCAGCTGGCATGGGCTGGCACCACCCTGTAGAGCAAACTGTTGACAGCATTGTGAGATGCTGCTGGGCGGGGCGCGCCACCGAAGACCCCATGGTGCCCAGCCCACCACCGGCCGTGCAGGGCGGAGCCGCGGCGGAGCCGCCGCGCTCCATGGAGCCAGGGTCTGCAGGGTCCGTGCACAGCCGGGCGGGGTGTTGCATCCCAAAGTCCGCGGCACGCCGCAGGCACTTTGCGGTCTGGGAGGACCCGTTCCCCAAGCCATGCTACCTGTTCGCACTGGTCGCGGGCAACCTGGCGCTGAAGGAGGCCGAGTTCACGACGCGGTCGGGCCGGCCGGTCACGCTGCGCATCTACGCGGAGGCCAAGGACATCGACAAGGTCGACCACGCGATGGTGTCGCTGCAGAAAGCGATGAAGTGGGACGAAGATGTGTTTGGTGCGCGCGCGCGCCGCGTCGCGCCGAGCGCGCGGCGGCGCCCCGACGGCCTGCGCGGCCCGCCCTTGCTGCGTCTGGCATGCGGGTCCGCAGCAGTGCGCAGCCCGTCTGCTGGGTGTCCGACGCTATGCGTGCGGCAGGCGGGTCACGACTTCACGGCGAGGGCGCCCGAGGCGATGTCGTGTCAGCTGTGATGGAAGGCAGCTAGTCCGATGTCGGGACGCTCTGTGATGACACGCACCCAGCCCGCTGTCAGCGACCGCGTCCGGACGCGTGAGGCGGGCCCGGCGCGGCAGGCCTGGAGTACGACCTGGACCTGTTCAACATCGTGGCGGTCAGCGACTTCAACATGGGCGCGATGGAGAACAAGTCGCTGAACGTGTTCAACTCGCGCCTGGTCATCGCGTCGCCCGCCACGTCCTCCGACCTGGACTTTGCGCGCGTGGAGGGCGTCGTCGCGCACGAGTACTTCCACAAGTGCGACCCGCGCGCCGCGGGGGCGCGAGCGGGGCCGAGCGGGGGGCGCAGGCGGGGCCGCGGAGCGGGCGCGCGCAGGGGTGTGCCCGGCGCGGCCGGCGCAGCGCTGAGCGCATGCCCTCGCGCCGCCAGCGAGCACCTGCGTTGCGAGCCCGTGACCTGCTTGTCAGTGCCTGGCGCACCCTTGCACGCCCCAAAGGTTAGCGTTTCGAAGGCAACGGCCCCAATCCAAGTTGTGGCCGCGAAGCGTGAGGAGCATGGGGACAGCGGGTGCCTGTCTCATGGATGTGACGTTGCTGGCGCTGCGCCCGCAGCTGGACGGGCAACCGCGTGACCTGCCGCGACTGGTTCCAGCTGACGCTCAAGGAGGGCCTCACTGTGTTCCGGGACCAGGCATGCGGCCGCACCTGCCCTCCCATGCATGCCCGTCCATGGTGTGGTCTTCAGAAAGCTGCTTGTCTGCATCTGAACCGCGCGCGCCGGCGCTGCAGAGCTGTGCATGCTCCCTGAGCTTGAGCACTGCTGCGACGTCATCGGCTGTGTGAAAATTGCGTTGCCGCTTCTCGCAGGAGTTTTCGGCGGACATGAACTCCCGCGCGGTCAAGCGCATCGACGACGTCACGCGCCTGCGCACCGCACAGTACGCTGAGGACAGCGGTGCGGCCGCCTGCCTGCCGAGCGCTCGTTGAGTAGCCGCTGTAGCTGGAGAGAACAGATCAACCACCATGCTGTGCGCGTGCAGGCGCGATGGCGCACCCGATCCGGCCTGACAAGTACATCAAGATGGTGCGCTGCCCGCGGCGCATGCATGCAGGACATATGTTGCTTTGCGTGTGCATGCTGTGCACATGCGCTGCAACACTTTGGTCCAGGTGCCAAAGCAGATTGGTGGGCACCCTGGCAGGACAACTTCTACACGCTGACCGTGTACGAGAAGGGCGCCGAGGTCGTGCGCTTGTACCACACGCTGCTGGGCGTCGAGGGCTTCAGGCGCGCCCACGATGACATGAAAGTCGCCATGCCTATGTGCTTCATGCCCTGCCTTTCGCAGGCGCACCCACTGCATGTTTGCCTTGCTCGTTGCCTGTCCGCCAGGAGCGGGCGGCACGCTTGGAGCTTAAAGCTGCGCTGTGTGGTGCATAGCTTCTGCAGTGTTTGTTGAGTCTTGGCAGAATAGGCCTGGAGCGGTGCTGCCGAGCATGCGTGGAGACGGGTGCTGAGCTTTTCAGACGCCCTTGCACCGCCGCGCAGGAAGGGCATGGACCTGTACTTCAAGCGCCACGACGGGCAGGCGGTCACGTGCGACGACTTCCGCGCCGCCATGGCCGACGCCAACGGCCGCGACTTCTCGGCGTTCACCGCCTGGCGCGCGGGCCTGCCTGCACACTCGGCGGTGCCTGTAGCTTCTGTACCTGTCCCTAAATCTGCCTCCGCAGCAGTCCCTCTGTCCAACATGGGTGCATGTGTCAAGCACTGTGCATCTTGCAAGCACCGCTGTTGCCGGACGCAACAAGAGCGCTTTAAATGAAGTATCGCTAGGGGAGCATGCATACTGACGCTTTAAACGATGGCAGCTTATGGGTGACAAGCAGATTGCATCAGCATGCAGAGCGATGCGCGCAGGTACTCCCAGGCGGGCACGCCGCAGGTCACCGTGGCGGGCGAGTACGACGGCGCCGCGCGCACGTTCACGCTGCACGTGAGCCAGCGCACGCCGGCCACGCCCGGCCAGAGCGACAAGGGCCCCGTGCCCATCCCCATCGCGGTCGGGCTGCTGGGCGCAGATGGGCAGGAGCTGCCGCTGCACCTGCAGGCGCGGCCCGCTCCCAGTGGGGCCGTGGCAGTCCTGATGTCTCGCTGCTGAAGATAGTGATGCGAGCACCCTCACCCCCACTTTACCTACCGTGTGTGGCGCTAAGTCGCTCCTGCCGGGGATTGCCTCAATAAGCTCCACTGAGATAGTTCAATGGTGCATGCTGGCCCTTGGTGGTCTATAGAAGTTTCACGCTTGTGGCCAAAGGCCACGATGCAACACGTGCTCACGATTGCGCGGTGCAGCCGGACAGGGCCACGAGAATGGCAGCGCGCCGAAGACGGAGGTGCTGCTGCTGGAGCGCTTGAAGCAGGACTTTGTGTTCACGGAGGTCGCCGAGCGCCCGGTGCCGTCGCTGCTGCGCGGCTTCAGCGCGCCCGTGAAGCTGGAGGTGGGCCCACGCCACCAGTCTGTTCGGGGCTGACCGGTTCAGGCAACCCGCGTTGGAGATGGGTCTGCTCCCAGGCTCTTGCCTCGTTGCCTTCGCTTGGGTGAGTCTCAGCTGGTAGGAGCACAGGTGCAAGTGTCGACTGGACACTGTCCAGTAGTGTGTGAGGGGTGCAGCCGTTCTGCGAAGCACTGTAAAAGTGTGCTCTTGCGCGCAAAGTCCAAGTGCAAGGCCGGCTGACAAGGCCAGCAGCGGCGCAGGTGGAGGGGCAGGACGAGGAGCAGCTGCGCTTCCTGCTGGCGCACGACCGCGACCCCTTCTGCCGCTGGGAGGCCGGCCAGCGGCTGCTGCGCGCGCTGCTCACCACGCTGTACGCCGCCGCCGCGGACGAGTCCAAGGCGCGCGCCTCCTCGAGCCCCACAACAAATATGACTGAGACAGCCGGCGTTCGTTTCAGTCAGATTCTTATCAGCTGGCACTAGTCCATCGCCCTTGCCATGTTGCACAGCCTACCCGCCGGCCTGCACGAGTCCGTGCTCCCTTGCGAGAGGGCGAGAGTTGCCTCCATTTACTGTCTTGACTCCTGGGTTTTGTATCACAGCCAGAACAAGCCTCTGAAGCCCGGCAAATGCGCCACAGAGCGCTTGAGCGTGCAACTCGTTCACACAGCAGGCGGAGCGTAATGCGGGCGCTGCATGGCGTTGAAACCCCGCCCTGCGCCGCAGCAGGGCGCGACGCTGGAGGAGCGCGCGGGCGCGGCGGACGGCGTGCCGCAGGCGCTGGCGGACGCGATGCGCGCGGTGCTGGCGGACGCGGACCTGGACGGCGCCTTCGTGGCGGCCGCCATCACGCTGCCCTCCGACAGCGAGCTCATCGATGGCATCCCGGGCGTTGACCCGCTCGTGCTGCACGGCGTTCGGTGCGCGCGCCGCCGCGGCGCGCCCGCCGTCAATCCTGAGTGTCGGCGTCCGGACACTTCTTTGGTACTGGTGCCGCTCGCTCTCACGCACCTCGCCCCAAGCAATTTTTGCATGACGGGCTGCGCAGCTCCATGCGGGCTGACTGAGACGCCTGGTGCAGCGGGCAAGCTCTGCTGCGGACGTGTGTACGCAGTGTGCTCCAGCACAGCTCGGCCGATGCAGGCCACGGCCATGTTTCGCATTCTGGCTCCGTTATCACCAGGGCTTGCTTGCCTGGGCGGACGCGCCGGTCACCGGGCGCAGGCAGTATGTGGCGCGGCAGCTGACGGAGCAGCTGCGCCCCGAGCTGGAGGCGGCCGTCAAGCGCAATGACGCCGCGCCGGGCGAGGCCTACTCTCCGGACGCGGCATCGGTGCGCCCCGCGCTGCTGACGGCAGGCATGTGGCGGGTGTGGGCGCAGCACTGGCGGGCACAAATGGATGCGCCCATGCCGCCGCGCAACAAGGCTCCTGGTGATGCCTGCAGGGGCAGCGCTGCCCTGCGGTGGAAACAGGCTGACAGCAGCCATGGCAGTGCTGTTCATGTGTGCGGCGCTCGCATGCTGCCGTGCTTGGAAGCCTTAATCCAAGGCAAGCTGCGACACTGCTGCGCGGTGGCGTACGCACACACTCTCGACAAGGTCTGGCCATATTTTGTTATGCGCCCGGCATCGCCAGGGCTTGTGCATGTCCTAGGGCGCGTGTCAGGGGCGCGCGGCCGGGGCCGCAGGCGGCGCGCCGGGCGCTGAAGAACCGCGCGCTCTGCTTCCTGGGCCAGCTGGACGACGGCAAGGTCAGGGCCGACCTGCTGCGGCGCGCCCGCGAGGCCACCAACATGACGGACCATGCGGCCGCGCTGTACGCGCTCAACGACCACCCAGGCGCGCCCCCAAGGCCGCCAAACAGCCGCGCTGTCCAGGGAACATGGGCATGAGAGCGTGTAGGTTGGTTGGGTTGCCTGCAGGAATTTCACCTGTGCATGAAGGAATTCACTGCTGTGCTGCTGCGTGATATGTCAGTGCGGTGCACTGACATGTCCCTGCAAACTCTGCTTTGCAGGGAAGGAGCGCGACACCGCCCTGAAGGAGTTCTTCGAGAAGTGGAAGAGCGAGCCGCTGGTGCTGCTCAAGTGGATCGGCCTCCAGGTGCGCTGCATGGTTGCTCGTGGCAGTTGTGCTGTAAGACGGCATGAAATGCCATGTCCTGCACCAGGTGGCAAGCGTGGTGTTGGTTGCTGCTGCTGCTGGCCCTTTCTGCTTGGCTTCTGGGTGTCTCATTACATGGGCACCTGTGGTGTTGACATTGTACATCCAGGAATTGACTGAATGGGCTGCGGTGGAGGAGGCAGAGTGCGAGTTTTGGTAGGCAAGGAGCCCAGCAGGTATAGCGCTTGCACTCATCAACCCGACGCGCTGCGAGCGCTGACCTTGCGGGCTGCGCACATCAGTCCGTGGCGCGATGCAGCAGGTGTGCGCGCGCAGGCGAGCGCGCATGTGCCCGGCAACCTGACCGCCGTGCAGGGCCTGACGGAGCACCCGGCCTTCTCGATGTCCAACCCCAACATGTGCTACGCGCTGTACCTCTCCTTCCTGCGCAGCACGCCCAACTTCCACGCCGCGGACGGCTCGGGCTACGCGTGGCTGGCCGACTCCATCCTTAAGGCGCGGCCGTCGTCCTCTGTCAAGCCCTCCCTCGCTCACCGTCTCTGCCGACTGCAAGCACATGACATGCTCGCTGGTTTGGCCACTTCCTGCATGTCAAAGAGCAGACAGATGGCAGCATGTCATGGAAGAGCCGCTTGGAGGTCGGCCTTTCGACTGCATGCGCCACATGCAAGCTGTCTCCGGCCACTGCCGCCGGACAGCCATGGCAACAGAACGCGCACGCAGCGACCTGTCGCGCTGCTGTCATGCGAACTGCCAGAGCCGACGCCGGCGACCTGGCGCCAGCTCCCTGCCGCCGCGCGCGCAGGTGGACAAGGTCAACCGGCAGGTGGCCGCGCGCATGACCGGCTCGAGCGCGTTCACCTCCTTCCGGAAGTTTGACGCGCGCCGCCAGGGGCTGATGCGCGCGCAGCTGCAGCGCATCCTGGCGGCGGAGGGGCTGTCCGAGAACGTGTATGAAATCGTGTCCTCCTCGCTGCAGGACTGAGTGTGAAGCGGGACCGCATGCCGGAGTGACGTGGGACGAAAAAACGCAGAGGCTTTTGTGACCGGTGTTGCTGCGAGCGAGGTCCTGTTTTTGCAAGGCGCTGTGCTTCCCTGCACATGCCTCGCTGATTTAGTACGCAACGTGGGCGTCCGCGTCTCTTTTTGTCTCCATCTTGTGTCACCTGTGTGTTGTCCCCTGTGAAAACAGCTTTGTGAGAATAATGGCCGTGACCATGCTCCAAATGCCAGCATTTGGGGCTGTCAAAGAATCTCACACTCCCGGTGCTCCATGCGCATGCGCACGCGCATGCCGACCAGCATTGTGACCGCGAGCTGGACTGGCGCTTCACGCTCTTGAGGCTGTTGTCCCTGTCTGCATGCATGGCTTTCCTACGGCCCTGCATCAGCCGTGCACCTTCGTCATGGGCTTGCGTGGCAGGCGATTACACTGGCTGCAGGCGGCTGCTGTTGTCCAGGATACACGCTGCTGCTGGCGGGGGAAGCACTGGCGGGGCGCGGGTGGTGCTCAAGCTGCACAAGCAACTGTCTTTCGGTCAGGAGCTGGCGCTTCTGTCTGATGAACACAACTGGAGCGTTGACGATGCGGTCAGGCTGACCTGGACAGAAGGTATTGGAGGATTTAGTTCGCGCGCTGTGTCCAATAGTGCGCACGCTTGCTGATCACATCTAGTCTAAGGCAATATTGATTAATCTCAGCCGTCGCTCAGGGGATGTGTGGACCTGCAGCCTGACGACCGCTGGAGCTCAGGTAACGTACAAGTACGCCATAGTAGATGGCAACAACGAGGTGCGAGGTTGCACAGCTGAGCCCTTGACGAGCTGGGCTTTGCCTTGTGCAGTGGCTTGCTTCCCAGACGCTGTGGCGTGCTCATACGCTTGCCCTCCACCCCACAGGTGCTGGATTGGCAGCCGGGCGAGAACCGCGTGCTCAGCATTCCTGACGCTCCTGCAGAAATCCTTGAGAGCTGGCATTGTGCGCCCCTGTTCTACACAAGCCCCCCGCACTTCTGGCACCAAACCTGAGCACCAGGACCTGAGCGCTGGTGCGCAGGCGGCGAGCGGAGCATCACCCCTCTGCCGGCGCCGGAGAGCGCAGCGACTGGGGAGGCCAGCCCGGCGCCAGTGGAGGCTGAAGCCCTGTCAGCCCAGGTTCATGCTGAGCACGCAGCGCCAGCGAGCGCGAGTGCCGCTCCTGAGAGCCACAGCGACACGCACGCTGTTCCTGTGGGGCACGCAGAGGGCCCAGCAGCTGCACCCCGGGCGACCGAGCCCGCCGGCGCTGCCAGTCAGCCTGCTCTGGCAGGCACTTTGGGCGCAGGCCGTAGCGCTGGCACAGCGTCCGTCCCGAGCACACAGCCGGATGCGCATGGCGAGCCGCCCGGCGACGCGAAGGATTGCGGCACGCGTGCGGCGCCCAAGCGCGGGCGGTGCGTCGCGTGGCCGGGAGCAGTGCTGTTCATCCTTGCATACCCATGTCGACTCAGCCATTTTCCAACAGTGTCCTGCATACCTTCAGCTCCAGGACGTGTGAAGCGTGAGTGAAGCGTGTACATCAAGCCGAGCCAGCGTCGCGTTCAGCCTGGGTCGTGCCCTGTCTCCTCGCTGACGGGCTCCTGGGCTGGGCGCGCAGGAGAGGCGCAAGCGCGGGGCAGGCGCCGCCTGTGCCGAGCGGCGACGGCGCCTGGACAGAGCAAGCCCTCAGCAGCCTGACGCTCGCGGAGCTGCGGGCGCTGGGCAAGGCGCTGGGCGTGCGCGGGCTGTCGGGCCTGAGGAAGGCGAATGTCGTCCAGCGGCTGGCGGAGGCTGGCGGGGGGGCCTCGGGAGGCGCGGGGGGTGAAGCCTGATGCGTGCGCCGCTGCGGTCAGAACCAGAGCCGTGTTTTGCAGCAGCAGGTGGGTCGCGAGCGCGGGGCACTCGCGAGGCAGGACCAGGCGGGCCCGTACGTCGTGAGCACGACATGCGGGTGGCTGCACGGTGTGCTGTCATGGCGTAACCAGGCCTGTGCTTACACAGCGGCCAGGCTCGGATCAGCCTAACTCACAGCCACTCTGAACCGAAGCAAACTCTCAACAGAAAATCAGCCCCTCAGCATCGCCGTCCGGTTCACCACACAGCTGAGAGCTCAGAGTCACGGGCCGCGCACGGAGGTGCCCGGGCGCGCGTACGCATGAGTCAGCACAAAACCGCGCAGGTGCAACCTGGCCTGCAACGCCGCGCGCGACCCCACGGCGCGCTGGCAGCTCTCCACAACAGAAGCACACCCCGCACGGCTATAGTTACACGCTGCCTGCGCTTACGCCTGACTGCCAGACGAAGAGATGCCTCGAGCTCCCTGGTTATTAGAACGCCCTGCGCAGGTCCAGGCGCGGCAACGGCCACGGCATCAGGATCAGAGTCTGCCGCCTGCCAGACGGCGCTGCTGCTCTCTGCATCCGCAGGCGCGAGCCTGGGCAAGCCCGCATGCCCCGGGACTCCTCCTGCACATATGACCGACATGCCCCGAGGCCTAGAGCCTTGCGGCCAGAAGCGGGTGGTCCCATCCTTCGTAACAGTGCCATGCCGGCAGCCAGGCAGCAGGGAGGCCGTTGAACCGATCTCTGCTATGCGTAGTGTGGGCGTGCAGGGCACCACACACGCAGGGTGACCGTTCAAGCAGTGTAGCCGCAGCGTTCCCTCCCGGCAACCAAACGCGCCAATATAACAATCGTCGGCCGCCCGCTTCCAGCACCCTGCCGGCCTCCCCGCTGACCGGCTCACTGGCAGAGCCCCCTTGCAAAAGCACGATGCAGCGTGATGCTGGGGCCGCGCCGCCCCGCCCCGCCCGGCCGCGCTCGCCCGCCCGACAGCCGCCAGCGGGGCGCCCCTGCAGGCCGCGCACAGGCGAGCGCGCGCCCGGCCGCGCGCAGCGTCAGCGGTGCTGCCGCCACGCCGCGGCCGCCGCGTCACTGGCGCCGGCGCCGGCGCCCGCCCGCAGCGGCAGCAGCAGCAGGGAGAATGCATACTGCGCGGGCGGCACCGCGTACTCCTGCCCAGGCGTCCACGCGCGCCTCAGTCGCGCGCGCCTCCGGGGCCCCCATCGAGCCCGGCTCAGCCGAGCCAGGCCATGCATGCATCAACCGAAGGCCAGCATCCTGTCAACTCATATGAATACAGGCGTGGCTGCTCGCAAACATGGCCGCGGCGCATGGCCGCGCGGACGCCCGCGGCGCGCGCGCCCGAGCGGGCGCGCGCCTTGTGCAGGCTGGGCGACCAGGAGTCGTCGCCGCCGACGCCCATATGCCGGTGGTCCAAGTGCACGTGCGTATGCGCGTCCGCCTTCAGCTCGTAGTCGTGCTTGGCCGCCATGAGCGACGCCATCGTGTACCTGGCCCGAACGCGCGGGGCCCCGGGCGCGTCAGTGAGGCAGCGGGGCGGCCGGGACGGACGCAGCTCTGCACGCCTCTGGGGAGATCGCTTGGACGGGCAGGCGACGGGCATGGCCAGGGCAGCCGGCCTCATCACGCGGCCTGGCAAGTGAGGTCGGTCAGCAGCGGCAGCATGCATGTGCCGGCCGCTGCCCCGCGCACCGGGAAACGTTGAAGTGGATGGCCTGGCCGCCCAGCGCAATGGCCGCCACGCCGGCGCCCTGCTCGTCGGAGAGCGCGAGCCACCGCACGTCCTCCCGGCCGCCGTTTTCCCCTGCGCGCCGCAGGCGCGCCACACTCAAGCCGTTTCCTCAGGGGGCACCGCCCTGGCGCTGGACGGCCAGGCAGGGCGCTGGGAGCCTGGCCCTGCGCGGGGCGCGAGTGGCAACCGATTACATGCCGTCAGCGCGAGTGACCGTATGTACCACCGACCATGCCCCCACATGCCACCATGTGCCACATAAGTCAGGCAGGCGCCCATCCTTTAGGCCAGGCGCCGGGCGGGCCGGGCGCGGCCCAGCGGCGGGCGCACCGGTAAAGATGTAGGGTGTGTGCAGCTCGTCCAGGCGCGCCACGGCGTGCCGCCGCAGGAAGGCGCCGAACTTGCGGTCGGCGTAGTTCTCGTGCGGGCCGCGGCCGTACCACTCCACCGCGCGGAACTCCGCGGGCACGCCCAGGTGCACGCCGACGCGCGCGAGCGAGCTGTGCGCGCGCGCGCGCACCCGTCAGGCGCGGCCGCGTGCGCGGCGCGCGCGCCGGTGCAGCCTCGCTCTGCGCTGGGGCGCGCAACCTTCGCCTCACGGGCGCGCAGCGCTCCTGGCCCTCAACCAGCTGCCATCCGACGCAGAGCATGCTCGTGCGGGCGAGCCGCTGCAGGCTGTGAGCCGCCGCAGGCTGACACCGTCGCGAAAGTGCTGCGCGGCAGCCATAGGGCGCGCGCAGCCCGCGCGCAGACGCATCCAAGGAAGGGGCCACGCCGCGGCCAGCGTGAGAGCGCGCGGGCGCACGGGAAGAGGTAGCCGGCCAGCTTGGCCGGCAGCGCGGCGCGCGCGTCCAGCGCCCAGTCGCAGCGCACGGCGCCGTCGGGCGAGAGCGTGTACGCGACGCGCACGCCGATGGCGGCCTCCTTGCCCTGCGGCGCGCGCGCAGCGCCTCGGCCGGGGGCAGGGCGGCCGCGCGCAGGCGCCGGCGCGCGGCCCGCTGGCTCTGCGCGAGCGCCCTGCCGCTGTGCCCCAGGCGCTGCGCAGCCTCGTGCAGACACGCCAGCCGCTGGGCCGCCCATGCGGAAGCGCGTTCGGCACGCCCCGGCTGTGCAACTGTCTTGCCTCGGGGGCGCTGCACCTCCATTCGCGGGCGTGAGCAAGCGCGCGTGCTGGTCACTGTGTTTGCTCTGCACTCGAGGACGCCGCACCTCAATCGGCGCGCTGGGCAGCGGCGTCTCGTGCGAGGTGCCGCTCGCGTACATCTTGTCGTCCGGCATCGCCGGCCCCGACGGCGGCACCGGCGGCACCGGCTCCTCGTCCCGCTTCTCCGACAGCCAGTGCGCGCCGCCCGCCTGCGGCAGCGCCGCGCGTGTCGGCCCGCGCCCGGCCCCGCCGGGCTGTCCGCAGCGTGCGCCGGCCCGCCCGCTTGCGCCGGCGCGCAGTTCCAATGCTCTGTGATGCGGCCGTGCGGACCCACGCACGAAGCGCTGGGATGAGTACTCTAAAACAGAGCGCCCACGCACGGCTCGCGCGGCGGGCTGCACCCACCGGCGCGCGCCGGCGGGCGGGGGCGGCGCGCCTCGCTGACGCCAGCATCGGCGAACTCGGCGACTTCCAGCGCGGCCTCGAAGCGCGGCGTCAGGCGCCAAGACGCCTCCACGCGCACGGCGCCGCAGCGCTGCGCGGCCGCGGCCACCTGGCACGTGCCTGGCTCGACGTCCAGGCAGTCCAGGCCCGCCTCCTTCCACCTGCACGCATCGCAGGGTTTTGACAACCCTGAAAGTCACACAAACACGCTGCGAGGCGAGCGCCTGCCCATGCGCGCCCTGCGCCGCGGCGCAGGCGCTCCGGGGCGCGCTCCCAGATGCGACCCGGCTTGCGGCGCACCTTGGGGCCATGCGCTTCATATTGCGCGAGGACGGCCAACAGCCAGCACCCAACGGAAAGTCGCGGGGCGCGCTGCCCACAACAAGGCACGAGGAGGTGCAGGGCGGTGCACGGCAGCAGGCACCTCTCCGCCCAGTACGCGCCAGGCCGTCGAGGGAGGGG
>JAABUR0100007444.1_pt1 | contig 12949 bp, 14 predicted proteins | sample 5560091 | NCBI WGS metagenome assembly JAABUR01 (sample SAMN10711879, study PRJNA513375) | rock metagenome | isolation source: Antarctica rocks | place: Antarctica: Victoria Land, University Valley sud
TTTGGGCTGCCAAAGTCGCGGCGCAACTTCCGCTTAGTCCCGCGCCAACAATGGCGATGTCGAAGTCGGTTCGTCTCGTGTCCATTCCACTTGCAGACGATAGGGAAACAGTTCGCGCACCCGCGCACCGGGAATGAGTTCAATGAGGCCCCGCATCTCCTTGACGGTGTAGGCGCGTCGAATCGAGGCGGGCGCATCAAAACGCGTCACAAAAGAACGGGCCAGATAAGGGCGCAAAACGCGAAAGGCCATCAGCGCTGCGCCGTCGCGTGAGCAATCATTCATGGCCCAACCGAGGCGCGCCACGCGGCTGAATTCGTTCAGCAATCGTTGGATCTGAAGAGGTCGGAAGTGGTGCAGGAACAAAGTCGAAGTCACGATGTCCACACCCAAATCGTCCAACGGAAGCGCAAAAGCATCGGCTTCGATGAACTCGATGGGCAAGTCGGGTGGCGTCATTTCTTGCGCGATGCCCACATGAAGCGGGGAAATGTCGAGCGCCACAACGCGCAAATCAAAACCGCGTTTGCGGCTTTGACTCACCAAACGCCGCGCAAGATCGCCGTTGCCACAGCCGACATCAAGGACGGTTGCACTCGTCAATTGCCCTTGTTCGATCATCGTCCACACGCTTCGATAAAGCGGATTGGCCGCGCCCAGAAACGAATTGATGCGCGCCACATCGTTCAAGCTGCGCCGCACTTCGCGCGCGCTAAAGCGGCCTTCATCGAGCAGTTCGAGCGTGTCGCGTTGCTCGATGGGAAAAGAAGGAGGATTCATCTTCACTGGGTGGAGCGGTCATCGCCACCTTTTGGTTTTTGAAGCGGCAGATGAAGGTCGCGTGCTTCGATTTGAAGCGTGCGCCGCGACAGCGCCACTTCGAGCACAACGCCTATCGCCGCCGCCAGCATGAGACAAATGCCCAACACAAAAAACACAAGCGGAAAAAGCGGCCCCTGACTCAAGCGACGCTCCGTCCACACGATGAACAACGTGGTGAGCAAAAAGCACGTGATCGCGCCATAAAGCGCGTCCGCGGCCAGCCATGTGCAAACGAAACGGCGCTCGAACACCCGGATTTGTTCGCGCAGTTGAGCACGCCGCTCATCCGAAGTTTTAGCCGACCTGATTTCCGCCGCCGCTCCCCGAATTTTGTCCGACAAATGTTGCTGGCGCGCGTTCACGCTGATCGTCAACGTGCCGCATGCCGAGATCATCACAACTGGCGTGACCGCCGTCGAGATGACGCTTAAAACCGAGATTTCCGTGCCTATCATCGAGAAAAGATTAACCGGAGCCACGATGAAGAGGGTTCACAGGCACAAAAACCACGAAAATTCAGGCGATAAAGCTGTTGTTTAAATCGAGGTGTTGAATTTCCTTTTTGTGGTTTTTGTGCCTTTTCACGGCTGTAAATCCTCTTCCGTTATCCGCGCCCAATGACCAGTGCCGCGTTCTTCGAGCCAAAGCCCAAACAGTTCGCCAGCGCCCATTCGATGGCCGTTTCGCGCGCATGATGCGCGACGTAATCGAGGTCGCACAGCGGGTCGGGATTGTCGAGGTTGATCGTTGGCGGCGCGAAATTTTCTTGCATCCCAGCCAGAATCGCGGCGACTCCTGCTGCGCCGGATGCGCCTTGAGGATGGCCGATTTGCGATTTGGTTGAACTCATCGGGATAGATGCGCTCTTGCCCAGCGCCAACTTGACGGCGGCGGTTTCGAGCGGGTCGTTGAGCGGCGTCGCCGTGCCGTGCAAATTGACGTAGTTCAACTGAGCCGCTTCGATGTGGGCGTCGCGGAGCGCGAGCGTCATGGCGCGCGCGGCTTCGTCGGGTTCTTTGAGCGCGACGCGATGATACGCTTCGCACGTCGCACCGTAACCGGCCAGTTCGCCCCAGATTTTGGCGCCTCTTGCCAAAGCGCTTTCGCGTTCTTCGAGGACAAACATCCACGCGCCTTCGCCCAACACAAAGCCGTCGCGGTCGGCGCAAAACGGGCGCGACGCCTGTTCGGGACGCTCGTTCCAGTGCGTTGGAATGGCGCGCATCAAACCAAAGCCCGCCATCATCCCCGGCGTGATGCAACCATCGGCGCCGCCCACGATCAAGCGTTTTTCGCGGCCTGAACGAATGAGGTCGAGCGCGTAGCCCAGCGCATCAGACGCCGAAGTGCAGCCATCGGACAAAGTGTGCGAGCGGCCCCGGAAGCCGTGCGCGATGGAGATTTCGCTCGACACCATGCCCGCAATCGAACTCGAAATGGCATACGGCGACAAGCGCTTTTCGTTGCCGAGCAGCCACGTCGCAATTTGCGCTTCGGCAAACGAAAACCCGCCGCCGCCCGAACCAATCACAACGCCGGTTTCGCCCAATTCGTCGCGGCTCATGTCTTCCAATCCGGCGCTTTGAAGGGCTTCGCGTGTCGCCGCTAAGGCGAGAGGAACAACGCGCGGCACGCGCTCCAAGTCTTTGGGCGCGAGCCAATCGGCAACGCGGAAATCGGGCACTTCTCCGGCGACTTGACAGCCAAGTGGCTCGATGTGCGGCGCGAGAGGAACGGGCAAATCGGCGTCGAACAACGTGATCTTGCGCGTCGCCGAGCGGCCCGCACGCAAGCCTTCGACCCACTCTTGCCACCCTAAACCAAAGGGAGAAACAGCGCCTACTCCAGTAAATACAGCTCGAAACATAAATCTGAGGGAAAGGACGCCATTGAAACGCGCTTGCCCAGTGTTTTTGTGTGGTGCACCGTTTTCTTGTCAAGAGGTTGGAATTGCGCCTGAGTTTCTTCGCCCTTCGTGGTTCTTGTAGGGACATGGCTTGCCACGTCCGGGTTGTCATGTTGTCCGTTTGAAGCGGACATGGCAAGCCATGTCTCTACAAGCCCTTATCTTGTGTTCCTCGTCCAAACGCACTTCACAACCACTTGCGCCACTTGAAATAGCCCGTCAACACCAAAACGAGCGCGCCCATTGCCATGATGGAACCCCAGAACCCGTGCGCGCGGGGCAAATCGTCGAAGTTCATGCCGTAAACGCCCGCAATGAGCGTGGGCATCAGCAAAATGATCGAATACGCCGTGAGGCGCTTCATCACCGCGTTCATCTGGTTCGACTCGATGGCCAAATACGCGTCGAGCGCGCCGCTCAAAATGTCGCGGTAGGTGTCGATGTTTTCCACGATGCGACTGGCGTGATCGTATAAATCCTGAAACGCCGCGAAATGCTGCCCGCCCTGTTCGGAATCGCGGCGCAGCAAGATGTTGGCGACATCGCGCGTTGGCCCGGCGATGTGGCGGATTTGCAACAGCGCGCGTTTGAGCGCGAAAATCTCGCTCGATAAACGCCCGTCGCCCGCATCGGTGGCGTTGTTCGCCGCGCTTTCGCCCACACCATAAAGCCGGTCTTCAAAGTCGTCTATTTTGTCATCAATGCGGTCGAGAACCGGAAAATAGTCGTCGAGCACCGCGTCCATCAACTCGTAAAGCAAGTTGCCCGCGCCGTTGCGCATCCATTCTGGCCGCCGTTTCCAACGCGTGGTCAACAGGTCGAACTTGGCCACCGGCTCATCGTGAATGGTGACGATCCAATCGGGGCCGATCAAACAGTCGATTTCGTGCGAGTTGATCTCGTGTTTCCCGGCGTGGTCGGGGTCGTCGTCCAAAGAAATCGCGTGGAAAACGAGATAGATGTAGCCGTCGTAATCGTGCAATTTCGGGCGCTCTTCGTGTTCACGCAAATCTTCCAGAATCTGCGGGTCGAGCTTGAAGCGCCTCGTTAGCTCTTGCAAATTCTCGTCGGACGGCTTGGAAATATCGATCCAGATGAACGAACGTTCATCGCCCAGCGGTTGACACGAGGTGTGATCCGATTTCAAAGTGCAGGAATGCAGCGCGTCTTTGTCCAGTATCTCGACGACATTTTTCGCCGCATCGTAAAAAATCCCCTGAAACACACGCGCGAGTTTGGCGTCCATTGCCGCACGGGAGCTTGTGCTTTTTTTCACAATCTTCTAAAATCGGATTCCTCGGTCTCGTGCGGAGATGGTAAAAGGCAAAGGTTGTTTTTTAGGAAAAGAAGGAGGGAAGAGCGAAAGAATCAACAAGATTTCCGTTCTTCTTCCATTCCCTTTCTTTACGGCCCTGCGTGAACAAAAACATTATGGCAACTCTTCAACTTCAAGGCGAACTGGCGAGCGCGTTTCGCGGCCTTCATCCCGCGCAAAACGCGGGAACGGAAAACGGCTTCATCGGCCACATTTCGATGGAGCGCGGCGCGCAATTGCAAGTGCCACTTCCCGAAAAATATCTCCAGATGTCGCCCGAAGAAATCGCGGTGCGCATTGCTGAGGCCAAAGCCAAACTCGGCACCCGTTTGGTTGTGCTGGGCCATCATTACCAGCGCGAAGAAGTCATTCGCTGGGCCGATTTGCGCGGCGACAGTTTCAAATTGTGCAAAGACGCCGCAGCCCGTCCCGAAGCCGAATTCCTCATCTTTTGCGGCGTTCATTTCATGGCCGAAAGCGCCGATATTCTTTCAGCGCCGCATCAAAAAGTGATTTTGCCCGACCTGCACGCCGGTTGTTCGATGGCGGATATGGCCGACATAGATCAAGTCGAGGAAGCGTGGGACGCTTTGCAAGAAGCGTGTGCCGGAATGAAGATCATTCCAATCACCTACATGAACTCGGCGGCGAACCTGAAAGCGTTCGTCGGGCGCAACGGCGGCGCGGTTTGCACTTCGAGCAACGCCAAAAAAATTATGGATTGGGCGCTTCGTCCCGTGGGTGAAGGCGGCGCGGGCGGCGAAAAACTGTTGTTTTTCCCCGACCAACATCTAGGCCGCAACACGGCGGTTTTGGAAATGGGCTTTTCGCTTGATGACTGCTTGGTCTGGGATCCGAATCAAGAGATGGGCGGCAACACGCCCGAAGCGCTGCGCCGCGCGCCGATGCTGCTCTGGCGCGGCCACTGTTCGGTTCATGGCACGTTTTTGCCGATTCACATCCGCAACATCCGCCGCCAGCATCCCGGCGTTCACGTCGTGGTTCATCCCGAATGCACCTATGAAGTCGTCGTCGCTGCGGATTCGTATGGCTCGACCGAAAAAATTCGCCAGATCATCGCGGCAGGAAAACCGGGCGATGTCTTCGCGGTTGGAACCGAAATCAACCTCGTTTCCCGCTTGGCTCAGGAATATCCCGACCGCACGGTTTTGTCGCTCAACCCGAACGTGTGCGTATGTTCAACGATGTATCGCGTGGACGGCCCGCACTTGTTGTGGGTGATGGACAACTTGCTCGAAGGCCACGTTGTCAATCAAATCGTGGTGCCCGAACCGGTTGCGAGCGAGGCGAAGTTGGCGTTGGATCGAATGATCGAGTTGGCTTCGTGAATGAAAAAGCGCCCGACTGTTGAAGCCGGGCGCTTTTGTTTCAGGTGTTGAAATGAAGAAAGACGAACTTGTTGAACGGCTTAAACAATTCGGAATAGATCCTCATTGGGGTGGCGCGGCGTCTTGGAATTTAGTTTTTGTTCATTGTTGGCCCGGTGAAGATTACGCGCTTCGACAAGAAAAAAGCGGCTTGTGGAAGGTTGTCTACTCTGAACGAGGCACGGCGTCTGAACCTGAAATCTTCTTTTCGGAAGACGAAGCGTGTTCTCGTTTTTGGGAAATGTTGGAGTGGGAGAGAGAGGCACAGTCGAAGAAGAAACGCGCTGAACAAAGGCCCGCTTAAACTGCGCGCTTCATGTCAGCCAACCAAACATACAACGTCGCCGTCATCGGCGCGGGGGCCATCGGCCTCAACCACATCGAGTCGTTTCAAAAGCATCCCGACGCGCGCGTCGTCGCCTTGGCCGAAGTTTCGCCCGAACGCGGGCGCGAAGCCGCCGATAAATTCAAAGTTCCCGAACTCGTCACCGACTATAAACCACTGCTTTTGCGCGACGATATTCACGTCATCTCAATCGCTTTGCCGAACTATCTTCATGCGCCGGTCGCGCTCGAAGCGTTGCGGGCGGGCAAAAACGTGATGATCGACAAGCCGATGGCCACCAACGCGCAGGACGCGGCGCAACTGGTCGAAGAAGCGAAAAAGCAGGGCGTCTTGGTCATGGTCGGGCAAAACAACCGCATGACGCCGCAAGTGCAAACGGCTAAGCAACTCATCAATCGCGGCGACCTGGGCGAGGTGTATCATGCGCGCACCGCGATGATGCGGCCTTCGGGCATTCCGCGCATCGGCTCGTGGTTCACGCAGACCAAGTTTGCGGGCGGCGGCTCGGTTTACGACATCGGCGTTCACGCGCTCGACCGTGCTCTGTATTTGATGGGCGAGTTCGAGGCGGCGTCGGTTTCCGGGCAGACCTACGCTCAGTTCGGGCCGCGCGGCATCGGCGATGGCAACTGGGGCAAAGGCGAGATTGACCCGTCCAAACCGTTCGATGTGGACGACTTGGCCATTGCGCTCATCAAGCTCAAAAGCGGGCGCACGGTTTTGCTCGAAGCTTCGTGGGCGGCTTACATTCCCGAAGGCAGCGATTACACGCAGGTGTTGGGAACCGAAGGCGGCATCATCGTGCCTTCGATGAAGTTCACCCATTCCAACGGCGAAGGCGGGCAAAAAACTGAGGACGTGGAGCTGCTTCCGCCCCTCGTTGACCCCAACCGCATGGCGCATTTCATTGACACGCTGCAAGGCAAAGTCGAAGCGTTCATCAAGCCCGAAGAGTCGCTCGCGCTGCAAAGAATTCTCGATTCCATCTACGAATCGGCGCGCACAAAACAGGAAATCCGCTTGTAAAACGCGGCCATCGAAACAAAGCAAAAGGATGGCCAACTGGTCGTCCTTTTGCTTTTGTTTGGGACAGGCAACGAAAACCGCGCTATCGGGTTCCACTTGTCACCAGAGAAGTTGAAGAGACGAAAATCCTCGGAGAGCGGAACGGGATGTTCAATTCGCGCGTCGCTTAGGCGGTCAAGAACTGAAAAGGGGCGCTTGTTGCTCTTATTCACCCAGCCGGGCAATGGGAAAACCATTGCAGCTCATTTGTTCTTTGACCGAGGCAAACCATGAACCCGACAAGTCACCGCGCGCTCCTTGATTTGATGTCGTTTGGCACCGAAGAACTTTCTTCCAATGATGCCAACAAGTTGATGCAGCTTGTGTCGCAGTGCCCGGAATGCAAGGGCGAGTGGGTTTTGGTCGAGCGCACCATCACCACCCTGTCGCAAACCGGCGAACTGCCCGTCGAAGAAGCCAAAAGCCACCAGATGTGGCTCGTTTGTCTGGGCCACGCCAAATCCCATCGTCATCACGGCGAAAACGGCGACCATCACCACAAACACGGCGCCTGAAAAGCTTGATTGCGCTTTCTACGAACGCGAAGCGTCAGCGAGTGCATCACTCCGGCGCGCCGAAGGCGCATCCTGCTGGATAAGGCACTCGCTGATGCTTCGCGTTCGTGAGCGGTCTATTCAATTCAGTTGCAAAACCGCCAGACAAGCAACCGCGCCGCCACAACAACGTAGTCGTGAAGGACATCTTCAACGAGGCTCACAAGGATGCAGTTCTGATAGCATTCTCACCCATAGTCACGGCGGTCAGCCGCTCCATCACCGCTATCTTTATCCCTCACGCATGATGAACAAACGCAAGTTCTTATGGTGGTGGAGGCTCTACACGCTCGCCGCCATCGTTTACCTCCTTGCTGGCCAGACATACTGGCGCATCAAGAAGAATCAGATCACCCAAGAGTTGCCAACAAAGATTGTGGTTCCGTCGAGTCGGTTCACGGGAAAGAACCTGTTGGAAACCCACTTCCAAGAAGTGGAGGCTGACGCCTCGTTTGAGCAGTGTGGGAGTGATGGCAATAGTTGGCCTCGTTCCACTGTTGAACTTCGTTTCGATAGCGGCTACATAATAACTTACCCACAACTGGCGCTGAGTGCCTGTCCCGTCACAGCATCAATAAAGCCTGGGCCTGATCACTTTCGGTCACGCCTTACTTTCTGGCAAGGGAATCTTCTCATCATCAACTATGACCTGAACAAAAAACGCGCCGTTTACCCCATCAACCATAACCCTTACGTTGGACTCAACGTGCCACAGGATGTGTTCGCATTCTGCCTGCTTCAAGTGGTTGCGTGTATGATGTATTTCAGCTTAAAAGCTCGCGCCGCAAGAAAGGGGCAACACTGGCAGTAGACACATAGCATTGTCTGTTCGACCATGCGTAATGCGTAACAAGCGGCTAATTCAAGTCCAAAAGGGCGAATCGCACAAACGGTTCGCCCTTTTGTCGTTATGTTTTCCCTTCGTTTTGTTCTCATTTGCGGCGTGGCGTTGTCAACTTCGGTTGCACGCGCCGACAAACTCGATCCCGATCATCCGCCCGCGACGGTTTTGCCACAGGAAACGCGGCTGGGCGACGAGGCCGTGAAGGAACTCGAAAGCGACAAGAAATTGAAGTGGCTCGACCCCGGCGTGCCCGCGAACCGCGCGTTGCAACAAAAGTTGAACGCCCTCGTGCAGAAGTTGGGCGCGGCTTCACCTCGTCCGGGCATCGCCTACACAATCAAAGTCATCGAAGACCCGGACATCAACGCTTTCACGCTTCCGGGCGGGCACGTCTATCTTTATCGCGGTTTGATTGATTTCGCGGCGTCCGACGATGAACTGGCGGGCGTGTTGGCGCACGAGTTGGGGCACAACGCGCGTTTGCACGCGCTACGCGGCGAGCGCAAAGCCAAGAAGCTGAACTGGGTTGGTCTGGCGGCGCTGGCGGCGATGATCGGCGGCGGTCAAAATGGCGCCGACATCGCGCGCTTTTCGCAGTTCGCGTTGGTGGGCGCGCTCAACGGTTACGGCGTGGGCTTGGAAAAAGAAGCCGACGCTTCGGCTGTGGAAACGATGCGCCGCGCCGGTTTCAACCCGTCGGCGTTGGTGACGTTCATGGAGCGTTTGCAAGTCGAGGAAACCCATCGCCCCGACATCAAGCTCGGCATTTTCGCAACTCATCCGCCTTCGGACGAGCGCGCGAATTTGATTTTGTCGCAGATGAAAACTGAGTCCATCCCGTTCACGCCGCGCGAAGTGTCGGGCGCCGCGCGTTTTGTCGTGAGCGAAAAAAGCGACCGCGTGATGGTCTCAATGAACGACTTGACATTGATTGAATTCGCCAAAACCCCGGACGCCAAAGAGCGCGCGCAACTATCCGTTTCGCGTTTGAACGCGCTGTGGGAATCCGATTTGAAAGCCTATGAAATCGCCGTTTCGCCCGATGGCTTGCTCAGAGCGCGCAGCCAAACCATCGCGCGGCCTTCGGCAGAAGATGCCAGATTGAGCGGGCTGTCGACCGGGGCAACGGGACAAAAATGGGCGAGCAACTTCGCGCGTTTGTTCTGGCGGCTGCAACTCAAAGGCAAAGCGTGACGCGAGAATTCTTCCGGCGACGCGGTTGTTGTTTGAGAGAATCGTTCTTGTCATGGTGAAACCGCTTTCGGGCGAAGCCGGAAAACGGGCCGAACCCGCTAAACCAAAGGCCATGCAAGGTCATCTTGGTTTCACTTTGTGGTTCACCGGTTTGTCGGGCGCGGGCAAATCCACGTTGTCGGAACATCTCGAACGCGAGTTTGGCGGGCGGAATTTTCGCGTCGAAGTGCTCGACGGCGACATCGTGCGAACTCATCTGAGCAAAGGTCTGGGATTTTCTAAAGAAGACCGCGACACCAACGTGTTGCGCATCGGTTTCGTGTGTTCCCTCCTCGCTCGCAACGGCGTGATTTCGATTAGCGCCGCCATTTCGCCTTACGCCGACATCCGTGCGCAGTGCCGCGCGATGACCGAAGAATCGGGCGCCTCTTTCATCGAGGTTTACCTGAACGCGCCGCTCGAAGTCGTCGCCGCGCGCGATGTAAAAGGACTTTACAAGCGGGCACTATCGGGTGAAATTCCGCATTTTACAGGCGTTTCCGATCCATATGAAGCGCCGCAAAATCCTGAAATCATCGTTGAAAGCGGGCGCGAAAACGTTGAGGTCAGCGCAAAAAAAGTGCTGGATTATTTGGAAGAACGGGGATTTATTGAAGCGAGTTGAAGTCGTTGTTGACCACAGGAGGCGGGCAACCGGAAGAGACGGGCAACCACAAGAGACGGGCAACCGGAAGAGATGGGCAACCGGAAGAGCCGGGCAACCGGAAGAGCCGGGCAACCGGAAGAGCCGGGCAACCGGAAGAGCCGGGCAACCGGAAGAGCCGGGCAACCGGAAGAGCCGGGCATTGAAATACCCGTCTGAGGAGCTAAAGCTGGACGCCCTCACGGGCTGATGTTCTATGAGGCGCGGCGTCACCGCATATTTGGATTGCCTTAGCCCGTGAGGGCGTCCAGCTTTAGCTCCTCAGACGGGTATTTCAATGCCCGGCTCTTCCGGTTGCCCGCCTCTTTCGGTTGCCCGGCTCTTCCGGTTGCCCGGCTCTTCCGGTTGCCCATCTCTTCCGGTTGCCCGTCTCTTGCGGTTGCCCGTCTCTTCCGGTTGCCCGGCTCTTGTGGTTGCCCGTCTCTTCCGGTTGTTTTACTTCCTCTCATGCCCATTGATTTACACGCCCACACCACCGCTTCCGATGGCACTTTTTCGCCGCGCGGGTTAGTTGAACACGCTAAAGAACTGGGCCTTCGCGCCGTCGCCGTGTCGGATCACGACACGATTTTCGGTTGGCGCGAAGCGCTTGAGGTGGAGCGAGAACTCGGTGTCGAAGTCGTTCCGGCCATTGAACTTTCGGTTTCGGATGAGAACGGCAAATTCCATGTGCTCGGCTTTTTTCCAACACGAACCGACCTGAACGAAACCGAACTGGGCGCGCAAATCACGGAGTTGCAGCGCGAGCGCGACGAGCGCAACACGCGGATTTACGAGAATTTAGCGCGAATGGGTGTTCCCGTTGATCCGCGCAGGGTGCGCGAAATCGCCGGTGGCGGCGCGCAAATCGGGCGGCCTCACATCGCGCGTGCGCTCATCGAACTGGGCCACGCGACTTCGGTTCAAGATGCCTTCGACCAATATCTCGACGCCAACGGCCCGGCGTATTCGGGGAAAAAAGGGCTAACTCCTTCGCACGCGGTGAAGCTCATTCACGAGGCGGGCGGCTTAGCGGTTTGGGCGCATCCCACGCGCTCGCCGTCCGAGCGCGCCGAGGTTCTGGATTTTTCGCGCGGCGAAGCGTTGCTCCGTTTGTGGCTCGATTGGGGTTTGGATGGTCTGGAAACGTTTTACGGCGCCTATTCGCCCGAAGAAGCCGAGTGGACGCGCGCGATGAGCGAAAAATACGATTTGCTCGGCACCGGCGGCAGCGATTTTCATGGCGCGACCAAGCCGAACGTGCCTTTGGGACAAGTCAATGGCGCAACGGAAGTGCCTGATGAAGTGCTGGCTCATTTGACGGCGCGTGCGGCAAGTAGCAAATCATCCATGAAATGAAAGCCGTTGCTTTTTGATTTTGGCCACAAAAAGCACAAAAAGAAAATCAAGAAGTCGGATTCGAAAGTGGCTTTTCTGTTCGACTTTTTTGTGCTTTTTGTGGCCAAAATCAAAAAGCGCAACTTCGGGTCTTGGTTTGGGAGCCGGATGCGCGAAGCCGAAGTGCCCGGAAGGGATGCGGCGAGAAAAGGCGCGCTGTAGTAAAATCGCCGTGTTTTGCCTTGAGGCTTTGGCCGCTTGAGCTTTTCCTTGGAGATTTCCCGTGTTCGCCGCTCAACCAACTCGATTTATTCGCACCGCTTCCGTTTTGCTGTCTGGCCTGCTTTTATGCGCGCCAACTGTCTGGGCGCAGAACGACCTGCCGCCCGCCGCTCCGCCGTCAACGCTTCCTCCGGCGCCCGCGACTGAACCGGCTACAGGCGCTTTGTCGGCGTCTTCTCTGGTGGGCGAAGCACTCACCATCGCTCGTCAAAATCCCGAAGCGCGCGTGGTCGTGACGCGCACCGCCGCCGCGCTTTTGCCGCGTTTGCCTTCCAGCACGCGCGATGCCCTCAGCCGCCGCTGGCTGGGAATAGCGCTTTCGCCTTTGGTGCCGCGCGAAGTGCGCTCGGATGCGCTCGCCGCGTTTTTCGATGTCGCCGCCAAAGCCGATCCGGTTTATGGCCGACAGTTCGCGCTTCTGACGCCCGATCCCGCCGCGCGCGCCGGAGGCTTGATTCGCGTGTCGCGCGCCTATGACCAGACCAACTGGACTTTGGCCGACACCCTTCTGGGGCAAGCCATCAGCGCCGCGCGCCAAGAACCCGCTCTCCTGCCGCGCGCCCGTTCGCTGGTGTTCGCGGCGTATCGCGCGAGCGAACTCAACCCGGCGCGCCAAACCGATGCGCTTCGAGAAGCGCTCTCGCAGGTCAACTTGATTCAAGCCCCCCGCGAGCGCGACGCTTTGCTAACCGAACTGGCGGGCGCGGCGGCGCGCTTTGATTTAACTCAGGCGCGAAGTTTGGCCGACCGCATCACCGACCCGAACCTGAAAAATCTGGCTGGCGCGCGCATCGGACTCAGCGAGATCTCACAAACCACGCTGCAAAAATCAACCGCCGACCGTGTTCAAGCGCTCGCGACCGCCGCCGCGCCCTATGACGCGCGCGCCCTCCCAGTCTTGATGCAACTGCCCGCCGGGCCGGATGTGCTCCGCGCGATGGCGCAAACCCTGCCGCCGATTTATCCGAGCGCGCGGCCAGCGATTGAAACTTCGCAACTCGAATCGCTGTGGGACTACACGAGCAAAGCGCCCGCAGGCATTTACCGCGACCAGTTACAATCGCGGTTGGCGCGCTTGATGGTCACCAAAGATTTGTGGCGGGGCCGCGACTGGGGCAAGCAACTGAGTTGGAAAGGTGGTCGCGTTCAAGTCGGCGCCTTTTTGAAATCGGTGCTCGAAGCGCGCCAGTCGCAGTTGGGCGCCGCGCAATTG
>JAABUR0100007446.1_pt1 | contig 12948 bp, 4 predicted proteins | sample 5560091 | NCBI WGS metagenome assembly JAABUR01 (sample SAMN10711879, study PRJNA513375) | rock metagenome | isolation source: Antarctica rocks | place: Antarctica: Victoria Land, University Valley sud
TGCGCCGTGACGGCCCCGCTGCCGTCGCGGCGCGTTTCGCCGGTCAGGCGGTAGGCGTCGTCGTAGCGCCATTGTGTCGAACTGCCATCGGCCTCGGTCACCCCCAGACGGTTGCCCGCCGGCCCGAGCGCGTAGGTGTACGAGCCGAGGGTCTGGCTCCCCTTCGTCTGAACGAGGCTCGTCAGTCGATTGAGCCCATCGTAGCCGTAGGCGACAGCGACGCCATTGGGCAGCGCCAAGCTGGTGCGGTTGCCCGCGTCGTCGTAGCCGTAGGTGGCCGTCCCGCTCATAGGGTCGGTCACGGTCTGCAACTCGCCCGCGTCGTCGTAGCCGTAACTCGTCGTCCCCGCAGGCGTAGTCAGGATGCGGCGCTGCCCATCGGCATAATAGCCGTAGGACATGCCCTGGCCGTTGGGTTGCATGATGCTCTGGATGCGATCTTGTGCGTCGTAGGCGTAGCGCGTGACCCCGCGCCCGTCGGTTACGGTCTCGCGCTGCCCCGTCGGCGTGTAGGTGTAGCCGACGCGGCCGCCGTCGAAGTAGGCGACCCCCGACAGCCGGTCCATGGCGTCGTAGCTGTACGCGTTCGTCTGCCCGTCGGCCAACTGGTGGCTGGTTGGATTGCCGGCCGCATCGTAGCCGTAGCGCTCGACCGAGCCATCCGCCCACGTCTTGCTACTCACGCGATTCAGTGGGTCGTATCCCAGGATCGTCTTATGATTGTTCGCGTCCGTGATCGTATCGAGGTTGCCGACCGCGTCGTAGTGGTACGCGACCGTGCCGGTCATGGGGTCTACGACAGACAGTAGCTCGCCCGCGTCGTCGTAGCTGTAGTGGGTGACTTTGTGCGCCTGGTCGACCCGCGTCAGGACGTTGCCGGCGCCATCGTAATTCAGTTGAGCCGTGGTCTGATCGGCATATGTCACCTGGGTGACGCGTCCGCGCGCGTCGTAGTCGTACCGCGTGGTATTGTTGTCCCCGTCGGTCACCGTCTTCGTGCGCCCGTCACCGTCGTAGGTGTATGTCGTGGTATGGCCGAGCGGGGCATAGACATGCCATACGCGCCCGTCGTCGTAGTAGTCGTAGCGCGTGACACGTCCCATGGCGTTGGTCGCGCTGTCGCGCCGGCCCGCGTCGTCGTAGTGGTAGCGCACCGTCGCCTCGTCGGGCGTCCCCGCCGCCGTGGTCACGCTAACGAGTTGCCCCGCCAGATCGTACCCGTAGCGCGCGACGTGGCCGGCCTGGTCCGTCTCGGTGAGGACGTGCCCTCGGAAGTCGTAGGTGAAATGTAGCGCGGTCCTGTCGGGGAACGTCACCTGCTGGAGTCGGTTGTCCGCATCGTACCCATACACCGCGCGCTGGCCCAGGGGGTCGATCTTGGCCGTCCGGTTGCCGCTGCCGTCATACTCGTATCGCGTGACTTGGCCGAGTGCGTTGGCCGAGGTCACGATGTGGCCGAGCGTGTCGTACCCATCGGTCGTGGTGTGACTGAGCGGGTCGGTGCTGGTCAGCATGCGGCCGAAGGTGTCGTAGGTGTAGCTCGTCATGCGCTTCACGGCGTCGGTCTCGCCGACCACGTTGCCGTACTGGTCGACGCTGAGCGTGTCGCTCTTGCCGTTGCCGTCGATCTTGGACTGGTAGTCACCGTGGGCGTCGTACGTGAACCCGCCCATGTAGCCGAGGCTGTCCGTCATATCGCCAAGACGGAAACTGGCGTCGTAGGCGGCGTGCTGCTGGCTGCCCAGCGGATCGGTCAGGAGCGTAGGGCCGCCGTACGCGTTGTATGCCGTGTAGTTCGTCCGTGTGAGCGGGTCGGTCACCGATGTTTGGTTGCCAGCGCTGTCGTACGTGTAGCGTGTCGTGTGCCCGAGCGGGTCGGTCGCCGCCGTGAGGTTATTCTGACCGTCGTAGGTATACCGCGTGGTGCGCATGAGCGGGTCGGTCTGGCTGATGATATTGCCCACGGTGTCGCGCGTCGTGGTCGCGACGCCGCCGTCGGGGTTGGTGATCGTCGTCGTGTTGTTTATCACATCGTAGGCGTACCGGGTCGTGTTGCCCACGGCGTCGGTCACGCTCTCGAGTCGACCGTCTGGAGAGTAGGTCGTGGTCGCCCCGAGATTGCCGCGCGGGTCGACGGCCCCGGTGAGCAGATGGCCGCCGTTATAGGTGTACGTCATGGGCGAGGCGCCGCCCGGCAGCGTCACGGAGGCGAGGTCGCCGTTGGCGTCGTAGCTGTAGCGGTAGACGTTGCCGTCGGGGTCGGTGATGCTGGTGATGCGGCCCTGCCCGTCGCGCACGAAGGGCATGACTTGGTCGCCCGCGCTGCTGACGATGCCGTTCGGGCCGATCGTGAGCGTGTTGCCCGAGAGGTCGCGCACGGAGCGCAGGGCGCCATCGGCTCCGTAGGTGTAGACGCGCCCCTGGGGGTCGGTGTAGGTGTAGGCGCCGGGCTGGTACGCCCCGTTGGGGCCGTCGCCGAACAGGCAGCCGTAGCCCGCGCCGCCGCTGAACGCCTCGATGAGCCCGCAGCCGTCGGCCGAGAGGCTGCCGTAGACGCCCGGTCCGGGGCTGTAGGCGGGCGTCTCGTACAGGATGTGCCCTTGCGGCGTGAAGTAAAATGTTGAGCGCTTGCCATTGGGCAGGTCGAGCGTGACGTTCATGCCCGGATCGACCTGCAGGTGGGCGTTGAAGGCGCCGAGCGACCAGCCGTGGCCAAAGTCGCCCACCTTGTCGCGCAAGAGGCTATCGTAGGTCCGGGTGATCTTGATGGGCAGCCCCGCGACGGGCACCGTGAGGTCGGTCAGGCTCAGCGCGACGCGGCCGGGCTTGTTGTCGCCCACGACCAGGACCGAAGTCTCACTGGTCACGCCGTTACCGCTCGTGTCGAGGCCGCGCAGTCGGATGACGTAGCTGCCGTCCTCCAGCGTCGTCGTGTCTAGCGTCGCGATGGTCGCCCCGCCGCTGTTGTGCGCGGGCGCGCCCAGCAAAGCCCCATGGCGCACGACCACGGCCGCAGGCGTCCCACCGTTGCTGCCGCTTGTGGTGGGACCGGCAATGGTCGCCAGCGTGGTGACGTTGTTGGGGGCGTCGGCGGGCCAGTAGTCCACGATGCCCTGCCGCAGGGTCTCGCCCTGGGTCAGGACGACGGGGACCTGCCCCGACACGCTGCTCTGCACGCCGGGACCGGCGATCCAGCCGGGGATCTGCACGGGGCCGCTCCCGTCGGGCAGGCCCTGCGGCGTGCTCGTGGCCGAGGGGGCCACCGTCGGCGTGTCGCTCGGGATGGCTGTGTTGGTGGGCGTGTTCGTCGGTGTGTTCGTCGGCGGCGGCACGATCCACGTCACATTGATCGGGTCGGAGGCGAAGGTTCCACCCGAACTGTTCGTAAACGATGCGACAATGGCGTCGGCGCCCGCGATGGTGCTCGTGTAGGTGAAGGTCGCGATACCTTGGTTATCCGTCGTAGCCTGTCTTGTCAGACCGGCATTCGGACCACTGTTGATGATGAAATTAAGGGTCACATTCGGCAGCGGCAGGTTCGATGCGTCGGTCAGCCGCGCCACCTGCGTATAGGACGCCCCGATGACCGGCGAGGCATCGGGGCCTTGCAGAATCAAGTGCGCCGAAGCCTGCGTCACGCCCACACTGCCGACGGCCCGCCAGTTGAGCGACTCGTTGCCCGTGCAGTTCACCCAGTCGGTCCCGCCCGTGTCCAAGACATGGCCGGTGTCCTGCAGGATGGCTCGCGTGCCGTCGCCGAGCGTGATGGTGAGATGCGGGGGGTTGTTGTCGGGGCCGGCGGGGTTGCCGCAGCCAATACTCGGGAGACCGTAGTCGCTCGTGTCGAAGTTGGCGCCGTTCGTTTCGGCGAGGATCGCCGATCCGTGTGGCTGGACGGTGAACGAGCCCCACAGGTTGATTGTCTGCCCATTATACATGTTGTGGTTGGGGAAATACGTCGAAACGTCTTTGACGGCGATCGGCGCGTCCGTGGTGTTGTCCAGGCGAATCGCTCCCGAGTCGTAGGCGCCGCCGTCACCGATAAAGAGTGTGTTGGGCGCGCCGCGCCAGGGGACCGGGACGTTGGGGTTGGGCCGCAGCGTGTCGGCGTAGCCTACGTAGACATTCAAGCCGTTGGTCTGATAGGAGGGCTGGAGTGTGTTCGTCGGCGTGCCGCTCGGCTGAGACGTCGTCGTATTCGTGGGCGTGACCGTGGGGATGCTCGTGGGCGTGCTCGTCGGTGAGTTGGTCGCCGTCGCCGTCGGCGTGGCCGTGGCGGTCCGTGTGTTGGTCGGGGTGTCGGTCGGTAGGGCGGTCATGCTGGTCGTGGCCGTCGCCGTGACTGGACCGAAGGCGTTCTGGGTGTCGTCCTGCCACGTCACGCGCGCCCGCACCGTGGTATCGCCGCTCGTTTGGATGTGCGAGACCGTGTAGGGGACGGTGACCTGCGTGCTCGCGCCAGCGGCCAGCGGCCCTACCGCGGGGACGCGCAGCGAGCCGTCGGGCATGATCAGCGTGAGGCTCTCCGCGCCCGCGTCGGCGCTACCCGTGTTGGTCAGGTTGACGGTGTAGCTGATCGCGTCGTCGCCCCGCGCCGCGGGCGGCCCGGACACAGCTAGGGCCACGATGGGCAAGGGCTCGCCGGCCCCGCCGCCCGTGCCCGCGATCGGTCCGTAGCTCGTGCCGGCCTGGTCGGCCCAGGAGAGGCTCGTGGCAAACCGCGACGACCCGCCGTCGATGGCGGCAAGGCGGGACAGGTAGGCGCCCGTGCTCTGCATCGTGGCGTGCGGCAGCGCCGGCACGAGCCACGTCGTGTACAGGGTGACCGTCCGGCCGGCCGGGACGGGGGCTTGCGCCGTGCTGACCGAGCCGTCGGGGTTGGTGACGCGCGCCGTGGCCGGCGCCGCGTCGAGGCTGCCCGTGTTCGTCAGCGTCAGGGTCGTGGTGACGACGTGGCCGGGGACCAGCGTCGTCGGGGTCTGGGCGCTGATCGCGACGACCGGCAGCCGGCCCGTCACGGTGGCGCTCGCGTCGACGGGGCCGTAGCTGTTCCCGGCCGCGTCTTGCCACGTCACACCCCCTTGCGCCGTATAGGTCGCGCCGTCGGCGGCGGCCAGGCGCGCCTGGTAGTCTGCGGTCGCTTCCGCCGCGCCCCTGGCCGGGACGGCCGGGACGGTCCAGGTGAGCGTGCCCGTGACCGTCGCGCTCGGGGCGAGCGTGGCGATGGGCAGACGCCCCACGGAGCCGTCGGCGAAGGTGACCGTCACCGCCGCGTTGGTGGCCAGGGCGCGGCCGAGGTTGGTCACGCGGACCGTGTAGGGGATGCGCGTCCCCGGGATGGCGCAGGTCGGGACCGTCAAGCCAAGGCTGAGGCGCGGCAGCGCCAGCATGCTCGACGAGGACACCGGCAGCGGCGCGTAACCCTGCCCGCTCGCGTCGGCGTAGGTTATGACTCCGCTCGTTGTGAGGGTCTGCCCGTCGGCGGTGGCCAGGCGCGTCAGGTAGGCGCCGGACGTTTCGCCGGCGCCGCGGCTCGCGATCGCCTGCGTCGTCTGGTGGAACGTCGTCGTCGCGCTCGTCCCGCCGCCGATCGTGCCCAGGCCGGCCGTACCCGTCGCGGGCGTCGTCCCGATGAAACCTTCCTGCGCCGTGACCGCCGTGGCCGAGATACCGGTGGTGTTCGTCACGCGCAACGTCACGTCGAGCCCCTGGCCTGGCAGCGCCGTGGCCGGCTGCATCTGCATCGCCGCCAACGCGGGAGCGGCGCCGTAGCCCGGCGGCGCCGCGACGCCGCGCACGATGCCGCCGCTATTGACGGTCAACCCGTCGGCGTAGAGCGCGCCCTGCAAGACGGCGCTGTTGTTGACGATGACCATCCCGTTCGGCGCGCGCACCACGCCGTAGAGCGCGCTCCCACTGTTGAGCGTGACGCCGCCCGAGGCGACGTTGAGGGTCAGCCACAGCGGTATGGCCGTGGTCCCGATTTGGCCGTTGAAGCTGACCCCGTTGGCGAGCGTCAGCACGACGGGGCCGGCGAGGCGCACCGCGCCGGGGCCGTTGAAGGTCAGGCTCTGTAGGGTATAGACGGCGGGGTGGGTCGACCCGGCCACGCCAAGGACGAAACTGGTCCCGCTGTTGCCGATGAACTGGCCGTAGGCGCCCGGCGGCACGGCCACCGCGCCGACGTTGCCGTTGAGCGTCAGGTTGCGCAGCGTCGTGGGATCACCGATGCCCTGCCCCGCTGTGTTGATGGTCACGTCGCGCGTGCCGGCCGGAGTCGGGGGCGCGGTCACGGCCGAGAGCGAGACAGGGTCGGTGCGCGTGACCAGGTGGGCGAGGCGCGCACCGCTGTTGAGGCCGACCGTGTAGCCGCTCGGTTGAGCGCTGCCCGCGCCAGACATGGTCCCGCTAAAGGCGGGCGATCCATTGATTTGGACCGTGGGGCTGCCGGGGACGAGCAGGTCGCCGGTGACGACGGCGCCGCTGTTGAGCGTCACGTTCTCGCCGCGCAGCTGGCGCACCGTGCCCTCGACGCGGCCGTTGAGGGCGGGCGCGTGGCGCACCACGACGGCCCCGTAGGTCGTGGGCAGGTACAAGCTCGCCGGCACGGATATCCGCGCCGGCAGGTAGTGGCCGTCGCCGCCGTAGCTGATTTGCAGGGGCAGGCCGGCCGAGGATTGATCGGCGTTGAGGGTCAGGGTGGCCGTGGCCATGCCGGTCGCGTCCGTCGTCGCGTCGGCGGCCGCGCTCCCGAGCGCGAGGTGGACAGGGGCGTTGAGGACGGCCGACCCGTCGACGCTGTCCATGAGGGTCGCGGTGACGACCTGCCGCGGCGCCGTCGTGCCGGGGAGCGGGCCGGTGTAGGTCAGCGCGGTCGGGGCGCGGCCGATAGTGATGGCTGCCGTCGTTTGGACCGCCGTCGCGCCCTTGTCACCGGCGAAGGCAACAGTCGCCGTGATTGAGCTGGGGGCGTCGAGCGGCGTGACGCCCGCCGTGGCGACACCTGTCTGGTCGGTGGTCGCCGTGACGGGCTGTCCATCGAACGAGAAAGAGAGCGTGCGGCCGGGGAGCGGATTGCCGCCCCCATCGGCGAGCAGCGCCACCAGGGCGACAGGGGCGCCGTACGTCGCTGTAGCCGGTCCCAGGTAGGTGAGCGTGGGGGTAATCGGCGCGCTTGGTCCCAGGGGGTAGGCCGCGGTCGTGGTGATCGTCGTCGTGTCTACCGTCGCACTCACCTGGCTCGCGGAAGGAGACAATAGCGGCGCGGGCGCGGCAACGCGGATGACAGTTTGTGTGGCCGCCGTCGCCGTTGTATAGGAGGGCGCCATGACCAGGATGAGGGTCAACCATAAGACGAGCGAGAGCGCGCGGGGCGAACAGTCTAATCGCTTCACAAGGGCGACCCTTTCTCCATGGCACGAGATATTGGGCAGGGCAAGCGGGCGCCACGGCGACGCAACGGGCGTACCTCGCCCGTCCGTGCTCCATCATAGCGCATGGGTATCCCCCGATCCATCCCCCAAAAGTACTATCGCGTGCTACGGGTGCGCCACGGAAAAGTTCCCTAGGCGGAGCGGGGAGGAGGAGCGGATGTTGAGGAGGCATGGGCTTGGGACGCGGTGAGGAGTGCGCGGCGCGATGGCGCGCCTCGGCGGGACCGCCGACGGCCGCCAGGTGCAGGGCATCGTGCGCGAGGAGTTGGCGGCGCGCGGTGGCTGATCCCGACTCGCCCGAACTCTTGATGGACGCGACGGTCGCGGAGGCGGTCGCGGATGTCGCCGCGCGCCACGACGATGTCGCCTTCGCCGAGACGGTGCTGCGGCGCGGCGTCGAGAGCGTGCGCGATGAGTTGCCCGCCGACGCGCGCTCCGTGTACATTAGCCTCGTGCTGACGGACGACGCCGGCATCGCCGTCGTGAACCGCGACTACCGCGGCATTGACGCGCCCACCGATGTGCTCTCCTTCCCGCAGCACGAAGACCTCATGGTCGATGCGCTGCCCATAGGACCCGAAGGAGCGCCATTGATGCTCGGCGACATCGTGGTCTCGCTGCCGCGCGCCGAGGAGCAGGCCCGCGCGTACGGCCACTCGCGCGCCCGCGAGTTGGGCTTCCTGCTCGTGCACGGGCTGTTGCACCTGCTGGGCTACGACCACGAGTCGCCGGACGACGCGGCGGTGATGGAGGCGCGGCAGGACGCCGTGCTGGACTCGCTGGGGCTGCGCCGTGACACCGCCCCCTAAGACATCCTCTTCCGGGGCTCCCCCCGACGCGCCGCCCCCCGAGAGGCGCGGGCGCGGCACGCTGGTGTCCAGTTTCCGCTACGCCTTCGCGGGCTTGTGGTGGACGCTCAAGACGCAGCGCAACATGCGCATCCACGTCACGATCGGCGCCATCGCGTTCGGGCTGGCGCTGCTGCTGCGCTTCTCCAGCGGCGAACTGGCGCTGCTGCTGGTCATGACGACGCTCGTGCTGGCGCTGGAGATGGTCAACACGGTCGTCGAGGCGGCGGTCGACCTCGCCAGCCCCGGCTACCATCCACTTGCCAAGGTCGCCAAGGACGTGGCCGCCGGCGCCGTGCTCGTCAGCGCCATCGGCTCCATCTTGGTGGGACTACTCCTGTTCGTGCCGCACCTGCGCGCCGTGTGGTTGCGCTGAACGCTCCCCTCTCGCCACAGAGCCCGACGAAGGGTTGCCGGAGCGGCTCCTCGTCGGGCTGTCGTCCTGTCGGAGGTGACGAGCTGAGGGTTATATGCCTGGCACGCCGCACTGCCCCGACTTGGGCCCACTGACCGTGTTGGGGCGCCCGTCGGAGGTCGGCGGTGGCGTGTTGCCGGAGCAACTGAGCGGACCGCCGATGGTGTTGCCCTCCAGCTCCGGCGCCGCGCTGTCCTCGCCCGGCGCCGCGCCCGACGTGTTGGTCAGGCTGAGCGGGCCGGCGATCCTGGCGCCTTCGACCTCGACGCCGCCTTTGTTCCCGCTCAGAGTGAGCGGACCCTGGAGCGTGTCACTCGCGCAGGACACACCGGGGTCATCCGACCCGCCACCGATGCGCACGAAACCCGTACTACCGGTGATCGAGACCGGGCCGCCGACCGTGCTGCCGCACAGCGCCACCGCGCCCGCGCTGCTGGCGCGCAGCGGCCCGTTCACCTGCGCGCCCATCAGCGCGACCGTGCCGCCCGCCTGCACGGTCAGGGGACCGTTGACGGCGCCGCTGATGAGCACCGACTCCCCGCTGTGGATCGTTTGTGGCCCGTCGACGGTCCCATTGAGGGTACGGCTGAAGGTGATGGCCTGTGGCAAGGCGGCCGACGTGTTAGCGGTGAAGTTGGGATCGCCGCCGTAGCTGACGCTGAGGCTATGCGTCCCACCCAGCAAGACCGCCGTGGTCAGGCTGGCCTGGCCGCCCGCCAGCGTGGCCGTGCCGATGGGCGTGCCGCCGTCCAGGAAGGTCACCGTGCCCGTGGGCGTGCCGGCGTCGGGGGACGCCGCGCCCACGTTCGCCGTGAGCGTGACTGGCTGTCCGAAGGGCGCCGGGTTGGCCGAGGAGGTCAGCGTCACCGTGCTGGCGTCCTGGCCGATGGTCAGCGTGCCCGCGCCATAGCTGATGCTGTAGTTGGGTGAGCTGAGGCCGCTGGGCGTCAGCGTGTACATCCCCGGTGGGCTGAACTGCGTGGCCGTGGTAGCAACGTTCAGTGTCCCTTGCAGAGAGGCCAGGGTGTCTCCGTTGACCAGACCCTGCGGTGTCACCGTGAACGTGGGGTCGGGCTGCCCGTAGACCGTGCTCTGGTCGTCGGCGATGATCGTCAGCGGGGCGGGGGTGATGGTCTCCGTGCCGTTGACGAAGGTGATCGCGTAGTTGGAGTCCATCGCGCCGGAGGGCACGATCGGGTAGCTCCCAACGCCGCTGGTGGCCGAGGCGTGGCTCACGCTCAGGCCCGTGATGGCCGAGGGAGTATCGCTGTTGACCAGGCCGCTGTAGTTGACGGTAAACACCGGGTCCGCCGCGCCATAGACCTTGCTCTGGTCGTTGGCCGTGATCGTCAGCGGCGCCGGATTGACCGTGAGCGCGCCCGCCACGGCGTGGAAGGTGTAGTTGGCCGCCGTGAGCGTGGACACATCGCAGGTGATGGCATAGGGGCTGCCCGCGACGGGACTGGCGCGCGTGGCCATGGTGGCGCAGGCTGGCGACCCACTGACCACGCGCGCCGTATCGCCGTTCCTGAAGCCGCTATAGCTGGCCGTCAGCGCCGGCACGCCGCCGCCGTAGGTCTTGCTCTGGTCGTCCGCCGTCACGGTAAGCGCGGCCTTAGTCACCGTCAACGTCCCAGCCGCGTAGGTGACGGTGTAGTTCGGGTCGGCCGCGCCGGTGCAGCTGGTGGCGTAGGGGCTGCCCATGACCGGACTCGCGCTCGTCGCCGTCGTGCCACAGATGGGCGCGCGCGTCAGCGCGGCCGCCGTGTCCCCGTTGACGAAGCCGCTGTAACTAGGCACGATCGCGGGGATCGTGTCGCCGTAGGTCATCGACGCGCTGCTCGCTGTGATCGTGAGAGCGGCCTGGCCGATGGTCAGCGTGCCGGCCACGTAACTCATGCGGTAGTTGGGATCGACCGTCCCGCTACAGGTGATGGCGTAGTGGCCGGCCAGGCTGCTACTGGTGGCCGTTGTCGTGCAGGTCGGCGCCGTGGTTAGGGAGGCCGCCGTGTCCCCGTTGACGAAGCCGCTGTAGCTGGCGGTGAGCGCCGGCACGGCGCCGCCATAGGTCATCGACTGATTGTTGGCCGTGATCGTCAGCGTGGGTTGGGTATACGTGATAACAACCTCGGGTGTACCGGTCGTATCCGTACTGAACGACGTGCTCGTCCCAGCGCTGTAGCTTGATCCGCCGCCGCCACCGCCAGCGGAGTAATGGGCGCCGCCGCCGCCGCCGCCGCCATAATAACCGCCGCCGCCGCCACCGCCGCCGGAGCCGTTGTTATCGCTAGGGAGGCCGCCGCCCGCGCCGCCGCCGCCGGCCTTCCCGGACGCGCCGGAACCGCCGGCCGGGAAGGCGCCGGAGTCAGCAGGCTCACCGCCGCCACCCGCGCCGCCTGCGGTCGTGGTCCCGCCACCACCTTGTCCGGCGCAAGGCAGTCCCGGATAGGCGCACTCAGGATCGAAGGAATCCCCGCTGCCTGCCGAGCCGGAACCGTCACTGGCGCCGGCATTGCCCGCGTCGCTGCCGGGGCCTTCGCCGCCGCCGCCCCCGGCGACGACACGCAGGTCGGCTTTGGGGGTGCTGGCGATGCAACTGCTGGCTGTCGCGCAGTGGACCGTCTGGACATCGCTGGCGCCGCCTCCGCCACTGCCGCCCCCGGCCCCGCCGGCGCCGCCCCCACCAAAACCGCCGGCCCCGCTGCCGTCGCCGTTGCTTCCGACCTCGACGTACAGGGTGTCGCCCGCGTTGACCGCCAGGGTCGTGGTGACTTGAGCGCCGTGGCCGCTGCGGCCGACGAGATCGCTGCTCCCGCCCGCGCCGCCGATGGCCGTGACCTGTAGGCTGGTCACGCCGCCGGGGACGGTGAAGGTCTGCTCGCCGGTACCGGTGTACGTGCAGGTGACCGTGGCGCCACTGGTCGTGCAGTTCGAGGCCGCCGCGGCCGGTTGGGTCGCGCCCGCGGCCCCGATTGTCAGCGCGAGGAGCAGCCCCAGCCGGCGCGTGCGCCGGCCTGTGACCCGTCGCGTCGCGTCGCTCCACGACTTGCGCCATAGGGTGCCACCGCCTGGCTCGTGTGCAGTCCCTCGTGCCGCCGTTTCGCGTTCTGTGCTCTTTGGACCATGTCTGAATGGTTGATCCGCGGTCATCGTTCCTTCCCCTTTCACTCTATTGGGCGCCACCTCTGGGCACCGTCCTACGTCCTACGCTGCCACTGTCCTCGCGCATCCTCGCCCTTGATCGTTTGGCGCTACGGCCTCCGCGGGCTTTCGTGTGCCCGACCGGGTGCCCTGGAGCGCCGTGCGCCCGGAGTCGTCCGTAGCCCGGCCGGCGCCGTTAGGCGGGGCGCGGGGGTCCTGTGATCCGCAGCGACGCGGTCCTGACCGCGCTGCTGCTGTGGATCATGACGGCGTGTCCAACTCATGGCTCAGGTCCCCTCCCGCGCCGGCTCCCCTGTCGTCCGGCCGTGCAGGAAGAGGAAGAGTTGCTCCAGGGTGGCGAAGCGGACCTCGTCGCCGGTCCGGGCGTCCTTGGCCAGGGCCCGCCAGGAGCCCCGCGGGCTTTCCTGCCAGAGCCGCACCAGGTAGGCCTGGTAACCCGCGGGGGGCTGGCTGCGCTGCGTCTCGGTCATGTTCCATGCCTTTCTCGTGGCCGCGTCACTGGATCATTGGGGCTATCATAACCGGCCAGCGTCCCAAAATCGTTCCAAGATCGGCCCACGCGTGGAACGCTGGCCGCACGCGGACGCGGGATAGCGTATCATGTCAGACAAAGGAGATTGATCGGGTAGACCGGACAGGCAGGACATGGCACACCTCACGCTGGCGCTCCTTGGCCCGTTCCAGGCCACGGTCGACGGGCGGGCCGTCACCGGGTTCCCCACCGAGAAGGCGCGGGCCCTCCTCGCCTACCTGGCGGTGGAGGGGGGCCGCCCGCACCCGCGCGCCACGTTGGCCGCGCTGCTGTGGCCGGAGATGCCCAACGAGGCGGCCATGAGTAACCTGCGCAAGACGCTGCACCGCCTGCGCCAGGCCCTCGACGCGCCGGCGCCCGGCCTCGCTGACCGGGTGGTGCGCATCACGCGGCAGACCGTGCAGTTCGATGTGACGATGTGCGCGGTAGATGTGACCAGCGTTCGCGCCCTCCTGGAGGCCAGCGCGGCGCATCCCCACCGGCAGCTCGCCCGCTGTGTACCGTGCCTGGAGCGGTTGGCGCAAGCCGTGGCCCTCTACCGGGGCGAGCTGCTCAGCG
>JAABUR0100007448.1_pt1 | contig 12947 bp, 14 predicted proteins | sample 5560091 | NCBI WGS metagenome assembly JAABUR01 (sample SAMN10711879, study PRJNA513375) | rock metagenome | isolation source: Antarctica rocks | place: Antarctica: Victoria Land, University Valley sud
CCCGATCATGCGCACCGCCCAGCTCCCCGACCTGAAGATCCCCTGGTGGGGGAACCGGCCCCTACGCTTCCAGTTCGCCTGAGCACCCAACCAGGTGCCCATTCGCTGTTTGGGAATCCGAGTTAGCGCGGCCCCGATCAGCGGCAGGACGGCTGCGGAGCTTCGGAGGGGCCGGCGCTCAAGCGCCGGCCCGCCAGGGGAGTGGTCAGTTGGTGCTGCACCTGGGTGCTACACTAGTGGTGTGCCGACCAAGCATCCACGTGTGTCTGTGACCGTGACGCCGCCGTTGCAGGAAGCGCGGGAGCGCTTGCGACGCCGGGGGGTGAATGCCAGCGTGGCCGAGCTCGCGCTCGCCGGCGCTCGCGAGCTGCTCGCCGCAGCCGAAGCCCAGGACGCTGACGGCCAGCGCCGACGCGAGCTGCGCCAGCGCCTCACGCAGCGACTGCGTAGCGGTGAAGCGCTTGATGCCGACGCCCTGCGCGAAGTTCGCGAGGGCGGCTGGACGCGCGCTTGAGCACGCTGGCGCTGCTCGACACCTCGGTCTGGGCCCGGCTGCGCGACGGCCGGCTCACCGGCCGCGCCGCTGACCATATCTATGACCGCCTTGAGAACGGAGAGCTGGCGCTGACCGAGCCGCTGATGCTCGAGATGCGCTACTCAGCCCGCGACGGCGGCGACTTTGCGCTGCTGGCCGAGGAGCTCGACGCGCTGCCGTTGCTCGCCCTCGACAGCCACGCGATCCACCGAACACTAAAAGCCCAAGCGCAGCTCGCCGCCGTGCCCGGTATCTCTCACCGCGTCAAGCCAATCGATCTGCTCGTCGCCGGCGTCGCCGAACGCCACGACGCAGCGGTACTGCACTACGACGCTGACTACGACCTGCTCGTCGAACGGACCGTGGCGTTTGAGAGCGTGTGGGCATCCACCCGCGGCAGCGTCAGCTGACAACACCAGGCGGAGTGAGGAACTCGATGTCAGCTACGGCAGGGATATTCCCGGGATGGCGTGAAATAGACGGCAGAGGCTGTCTGGGCCGTCTCGCGAGCCTTCGTCTTCTCGCTGCTGTCGTTGGTGTTGGAGTAGTTATCAACGATCAGAGGGCCGTCATTTTCGGTGTGGTGGTCCTAGTTTCTGTTGTTATGTAGGTCCTAGCTTCCCGAGCGTTTAGAACCCTTAGATCGCCTGATGAGACGGGCGGATTGGGGGGTTGGGGGGTGGTCAGGTTTGCACGGGCCGGGGGTGCTCTGGCGGGGGTGGCGATGGCAGGGTACGCACGCGCGGGGGTGGCCGGGCGGGCACGGGACTAGCCATGGGTGGCCGCGTTGACCCGGCCAGCTGATCGGGGTGGCCGTCCGCGCACGGGCCGCTGCTGAGTCGCGGCGACGCCGAGAAAGCCCAAGCGGCCATGAGCGCCGCCCGGGAGGCGTGGAGCGGTGCGCCGGTGGCCAGAGACGCCCTGAGAGGGCGTCTGGCTGCCGGCGGGGCGCGTCTTTCGCCCGGTGGGGCCGGGAGGTCGCCCACCGGCTCTCGGCTCCCCTGGTGGGGAGCTGGCAGTGGACGTGAAGAGGGCTGCTGAAAAGCGGGCCGGGGGCGGCGTTTAGCCGTCGGGGGGCTGAGCGCCCAGACTGCAGGCGTCGGCCTGGGCCAGGCCGAGACGGATCGCGCGGGCGACCTCGCGCGGGTCAAGGCTCGCGGTCCAGTCAAACGCCCGCCCGACCCGGTCGGGGTGGCGCGGGCGGCTGGCCTGCCCGGCCTTTACGCGAACGGTGAACGCCGGGAACTCGGTGTTGGCGTGCGTGGTCTGCCGCCCGTAGCCGTCATAGCGCGAGTCGACCTCGCGCAGCTCCGCGATCGCCGTCCGGACCCGGGCGGCGATCTTGTCCAGGCGCGGCGAGGTGAACCCCAGCGTGAACGCCCGCGAGCCTCCCACCCGCCGGCCGTCGGTGCGGGCGACCGGTGCGAACCACACGTACAACCGCTCGGGATCGTGCTCTGAGCGACTGGTGGCCTGCAGCATCGCGTACAACCGCCTAGCTAATGGGCGCAGCTGGCGCCACACGCAGAAATCGATCAGCACCGGCCGACGCCGCTCATGCCCCAGCTCAGAGAGAAACCAATCCGCCAACACGATCCGGATCGTGTCCCCCGCCCCCGCCGGCGAGAGCGTGCCCTGCTCGGCCCGCTGCGCGTACTGCTCAAGCGTCACCCACTCCCCCTCCAGACGACGCAGCACCTGCGCCACCGGGGAGGACGGGATCACGTGCCCCTCCCCCCCACCCTCCGCTTCGAGCTCCAGCGCCGACAACGCCGCCAGCTGCTCATACACCCAGGCGATATCCCGCCCCGAGCTGCGCTTAGACGCCCGGCGCTTGGCGCGCAGCAGATACGCCGCCTCCCCCGCCGTCAAATCCACGTGACGCTCCCCGGGCCTGGCGTGCTTGACCCACAAGCCTCCCGCGAGCGCCAGCACCCCCAGCGCCCCATCACGAAGCGTCAGACTGCAGCGCACCTCCCCCCAAACATCCCGCCCGTCCCGCCGACCGCTAAGCAGATTGTTCGACGTCGTCGGCAACCGCAACGCCACCGCGCGCGGCAGCTTGCCCACCAGCCCCTTCAAACGCTCGCGCTCCTCCAAGCGCGCCCCATGGCCCCGCAGACGCCGCGGCTTCTTCGCAAACGGGCGACCGTAGCCAGTCCGATCGAGGGCGATCAACGCCCGCTCGATCGACTCACCCCCCCACGCCTCACACAAATCCCCCCGCAGACGAGACGCCGCCCCAAGCGGCGCACGACCCTCAAGCTCGCCCGCCAACAGCTTCGCCAAATGACGCGTCGAGAAATCCAGCTCCTGCCCATGCAGACGCCGGTCAAGATCAGCCGGGATGAGGCCGTAGCGACGATCTGAAGCCACATGGTCTAGATAGCGGCCCGCGGCAAGCTTGAACAGGGTGGTCATGCGCGCACGGAGGGGTGGCGGTCTGCGCACACAGGGTGGTCTTCCGCGCAGGATCTAGACCAAGCCGGGGGTGGCTCTTGCGCACGACGGCGGGGAAACAGTCCACCGAGACGGCCGAACCGCGAAGGGTGGCCCTGCGCGCACGATGCCCGATGATCAGCCGAGGCGCGGCGCGTCTCAGAGCCACGATGGGCGGCGAGACAGCCCGATGAGACCGCGAACAGCGAAGGGTGGCCCTTTGCGCACGAGCGACGCTTTGCCGAGGGTGGCTCTTGGCGCACGATCGCGCCGGGGGTGGCTCTTTGCGCACGCAGGGGTGGCTCTTTGCGCACGATGGGCTCTAGAGCACCGATTCCGTCCGCCTAGCTCACAAAACTCTGGGCATGTCCGACGTGGTCGTTCGTCAGCGATCGCTTCTCGCACTTGGCGAGGGCGGACCGATCGAAGGCTGGATGGACAACGATGTCGCGTCGGCCGCGACCCAGCTTTTCGGGACCGGCCCGCGTGGACTGCTTGTCGTCGATGCCCGCGAGCTGCTGACGTCGACGGCCAGGGTCGTAGGGGCGCAGCTCGGCGAGATCCACTTCAAGGCGTGGATGGCGCTGATCACGCTGCACGTGGCCCAGGGAATGCCCGCCAATGGCCGCGGCGCCACCACGGTCGGTGAGCTCTGTCGGATGATCTGGGGAGAGGACCGCGCCCGCGGCGGAGCCAACACGAAGCGACTCCTGCGAGCGTTGTTTGACCTGCGCGAGGCGCGATTCACGGTGCCCGGCTACGACATCGTCAACCAGCGTCCCGCCCCCGGCGTGTCGGACACGAGCCTGCTGATCAACCTGTTCGTCGATGAGACGATCCTCAAGGCCTACGCCGAGGCGGGGCAGCATGGACTGGAGCGCGCTGACTTCGGCCGGGCCCTGGGCACCAAGCACCGAGGCACCATCGCTTGGCGTCTGCACCCCGACTACACCCAGCGCCTCGCGGAATCAGACCTGCGCCGCTTTGACTGGGCCAAGGCCCAGCAGCTGCGCGGCGTGGCGCTGGCGTTGTGGATGGTCTTCACCTCTCCACGAATCCCCTACCGTCAGGTGTTCGAGGCGCCCGATGGGCTCGAGACGATCGAGGTGCCGCTGACGCTGGAGCACTGCCAGGCGCTCGGCGTGCGCAACGCCGCGGACGCGGGACGCCGGCGAACGCTCAATGACGCCGGCCAGCGCGTCTGCGCGGCCGACAAGTCGTTCGTCGCCTTCGAAGCGCATGGAGGCCGCGGGCGCGACAGCTTTCTTCGAGTAGCGCGCCGGCGCTCCGATGCGTCTCCGCTCGAGTCGCCGCTGACCGTCCCCGCCGAGCAGCTCACCCTGGCGGCATAGGCAGCGGCCGCGCAGCCCTTCCCTCTCGTTTGTCAGCACACCAACCCGCAAACGAGCCGGCTTGCCAGCTTCTAAGTCAGCAGATTTGCTGACAAACTCGCTGACAAGCCGGCTGGCAGGAAGATCAGCCGCCGCGTCGAAGCTCCTCGATTGATGAGGACGATCGCAATCTGCACCCAGAAGGGCGGGGTCGGCAAGACCACAACCACGGCCAACCTGGCGGCCGCCTGGGGGAGCCAGGGACACGCCGTGCTGGCGATCGACTTCGACCCGCAGTTCGCGCTCACGCGGCGGTTCGGGATCGACCCGTCGCGCACCTACACGGTCTATGACGTGCTCGAGGCGGCGGTGCTGCGCGACGCCGCGCCGATGAGGATCGACGACGCGATCATCGAGAGCGGCCTGCCGGGAGTCGACGTGGTCGCCTCCAAGCGCGAGCTAGCGAACATCGAGCTGACGCTCGCCGGGCTGCCCCGGCGCGAGCTGGTGCTGCGCCGCGCCCTAGGGGCGATGCAGGCTCGCTATGACTTCGTGCTGCTCGACTGTCCGCCGAACCTCGGCCTGCTGACCATCAACGCGCTGTGCGCAGCGGACGAGGCGGTGATCCCGATCGACATGAAGTCGGTCGACGCGCTCTCGGGCGCGGAGGAGCTGATCGCCACCGCCCAATCGCTCGAGGAGGACGCCCCCAAGATCACGGCCCTGGTCAGGAACCGGGTCGAGGGCAGCCGTCTGCTGCGCCGCAAGGTCTTCCGGGCGATCGAGGCGGAGCTCGGGGGGCTGGGCCTGCCGGTCGCCGCAACCTCGATCCCGGCCCGCGACGCGTTCGAGCACGCCGCGATCCGCCACATCCCGCTGGTGGCGCTCGAGCCCGATCACACCGGCTCCGAGGCCTTCCGGCAGCTCGCCCGCGAGCTGGAGGCCGCAGCGTGAGCGCGGAGCTGAAGGTGACGCGGATCGACAGCCCGCTGGCGCGAGCGGCAGCACCACCGCCGTCGGTGCCCGATGTGAGCACGCGAACTGAGCCACGGCCAACTACAGACGCCGCCCAGACGCCACCGACCCGGTTGCGCGAGCGCCGTCCCTCGTCGCCGACTCCCGCAGCGCACCCGGCCGCTCCGCCGCCTCTCGAGGAACGCCTCGCGCTCGTCTCCCACCGCGTCCCCGAGTCGCTCAAGGTTAACCTCGGCCGCTTCACCCGCGCCCTGCGCGATCGCCGCGGCACCGGCGCCCCGGTCAGCCAGAAGACGCTCCCAGAGCAGGAGGTCCTGGCCTTGGCGTTGTGGCTGCTCGGCGATCCGCGTAACGACCAGGACCTGGAGCGGATCGCGGCGGCACACGACGACTACCGCGCCAGTCAGCTGGCGGCGGCGGCCGAAGCCCTCAGGCGCTCGGTGTAGACAAGCTCGGGGAAGGTCGCGGGCGGTCGTGTCAAACGGTGGCGGTACCGTCTGGGGCGTGATCGAGGAGACGGTGATCGAGGAGGCCTGCCGGCGGATCACCAAGGCGGCACCACAGGCACGCGTGATCCTGTTCGGCTCCCACGCCCGGGGAGAGGCCGGACTGGAAAGCGACCTGGACCTGCTGGTGGTTGAGCCGGAGGTCGAGGACGGTGGGGGAGAGGCGGTTCGCTTGATGCGCGAGCTGCGTGATCTGCGTGTGCCCGCGGAGGTGATCGTGGTCAGCGATCGCTACCTCGAGGCTTGGCGTGAGGTTCGCGGCAGCCTCGTGCACGCGGCTCTGTCGGAGGGTCGCCTGCTCACCGGCTGATGGCTGACCGGCGAGATCTGGCGCGGGAGCTTCTGGCTCACGCGCGCGACGACGAACGGGCGGCGCGGGCCCTGCTCCCCGCCGGCGAAGTGTCAGACGCAATCGTCGGCTTCACGCCCAGCAGGCGGTCAAGAAAGCACTCAAGGCTGCGCTCTCGTCCGTGGGCGCTGATTTTCCGTTCACCCACAACCTGGGTCTGCTGACGCAGCTCTGCGAGGACGCGCAGCTCGCGTTGCCGCAGTCGCTGTCCGAGGTGGACATGCTCACGCCTTACGCGGCGCAGGTGCGTTACGGGAGCGCGCCGGCGATTACGGTCACCCGTGCGGCCGCCCTCGACCTGGCCAGCGAGACGACCGAGTGGGCAGCGGGCGTAGTCAAAGCTCCCCCGAGCCCAGACACCGGCGTCGACGACCGGCGGTGAATTTTCTTACCGCGATCTGCGGCGCCTCACTCGCTGGGATCGAGCAGCGAGCCTTGCGCGGGTGTCCGGCGGGAGGTGGGAGCGTCGATGCGGACGCGTCCGTCGAACACTTCCTCGTTGCTTCAGGGTCATCCCGGCGGCGAACTGTAGGTGCAGATGATGGTGGCGGCTGCTGACGTGACGACGTGACGGGCGCGCAAGTCGTGAAAACCGATAGACCTGATCGCCCAGGAATGAGTCGAAACATCCTGAAGCCCACGACGCGTCCACAGGAAAACGGCTCGGCATATGGCTCCCGTCGCTGGGATCAGGTTCAGCGGGTCGGCGCCGTTTGCGCCCTCTCAGCCCCATCACGGGACTCCCCGAATTTGTATGCCCGCTCCTGACAGAAATCGCCGGCTGGACCAGATGCTGGCGGTCGCTGCGAAGAAAACGCGGCGCCGAGCCGTCCGCCCGGGCCGGCAGGATGCCACGGGCGTGCTCGCGCCGTCGGTGGGCCAGTGGTGATCAGCTCGTGAATAACTGCTGGTAGATAAGGAAGACGTTCAGCGCGCTGATTACGCCGGCGAGTGCCCAGGCGAGGATGGTCGTCAGGCGGCGGTTGACGTGTACGCCCATGACGTCGCGTCGAGAGGTCAGCATGACGAGCGGGACCAGCGCGAGCGGGATGCCGAAGGAGAGCACGACCTGGCTGAGCACCAGAGTGTTGGTGGGGTTCACGCCCGCGGCGAGCACGGCGATCGCGGGAATCATCGTGACTGCGCGGCGCAGCAGCAGCGGGATCCGGATGTTGATGAAGCCGGCCATGACGATCTGCCCGGCGTAGGTGCCGACGCTCGAGGAGGACGCGCCGGAGGCGAGCAGCGCGACGGCGAAGGCGAGCGCGGCGGCGCCGCCGACGAGGTGACCGAATTGGGCATGGGCGTCTTGGATCGTGCTCAAGCCCGAGAGGGCGGGGGTGTGAAAGAGCTTGGCGGCGACGGCTAGCATCGCCATGTTGACCAGGCCGGCAAGGCCGAGCGCAATGATCACGTCGAGGCGCTCAAAGCGCAGCACGCGGCCGCGCTCGGCGTCGTTGCGGCAAGGGGTGCGGCCGTTGGTCAGCGCTGAGTGCAGGTAGATCACGTGTGGCATCACGGTGGCGCCGATGATGCCGACGGCGAGATAGAGCGAGCCGGTGCCGCTCAGGCCGGGCAGCAGGCCGCGCAGCGAGCCGTGGACGGAGGGACCGATGCGTAGCGTCTCATACAGAAAGCCGGCGAAGATGATTCCGAGCAGGGCGGAGATCGCGAGCTCAAAGCGGCGAAAGCCGCGCGTCTGCAGCTCGAGGATCGCGAACGCGATCACTCCGGTCATTAACCCGGCCGGCAGCAGCGGCACGCCGAACAGGAGGTTGAGCCCGAGCGCGGCGCCGAGGAACTCGGCGATGTCGGTTGACATCGCCATCACCTCGGCCTGCGCCCACATGCCCCACGTGACGGCGCGTGGGAAGCGCTCGCGCACGACCTCGGGCAGGTTACGGTCGGTGACGATGCCGAGCTTCGCCGAGAGGTACTGGATCAGCATCGCGATCAGGTTCGCCGCGAGCACCACCCACAACAGCAGGTAGCCGTACTGCGCGCCGCCCTGCACGTTAGTCGCGAAGTTGCCCGGATCGACGTACGCGATCGAGGCGACGAACGCGGGGCCGAGCATCGCCAGCGTCGCGCGCAACCGGCCCCGGGCCAGCAGCTGCTCAAGCGGACTCGGGACACCGACGCCGGGGTCCACAGCGACCGAGCCGCCCTCGGCGACGACCTCAAGTGCGGGAATCGGACCGCGCCGCAGTCGCGTCATCGCTCGCCCTCCTCGGTCTGGATGCGCATCGCACACGCCAGCTCGCCGCCGATCGGGTGCGTCTGGTGGGCGAAGCGCACGAGCAGCGGCCCGCCGAACGGCTGGCGCTCGACGACCTCCAAGGTGCTGCCGGGGGCGATCCCCCGGGCGGCGAGGTAGCGCAGCATCGCCGGGTCAGAATCCGACACGCGCACAAACGTGCCGCGGTCGCCGGGTTGCAGCGACTCCAGGCTGCGGGTCTGGCGCTCGTCGACCTCGAGTCGCCGGGAGGGGATCGGGTCGCCGTGCGGGTCACGGGTCGGGTCACCCAGCTTGGCCGCGATGATCTCCTCGAGTTGGGCGGACAGCGCGTGCTCGAGGATCTCCGCTTCGTCGTGGACCCGATCCCACGGCATGTCAAGCAGCTTCGCCAAGAAAAGCTCGAGCAGGCGGTGGCGGCGCAGCACCTCGAGCGCCAGCCGCTCACCGGGCTGGGTGAGCTGGACACCGCGGTACGGGGCATGGTCGACTAAGCCCAGGTCGGTCAGCTTCTTGACCATGCCCGACGCCGACGCCGGCGTCACGCCAAGCCGGTCGGCGAGCTGGTTCATCGTCACCGCAGCGCCCTCGCGGGACTCGAGCGCGTAGATCGCTTTGGCGTAGTCCTGCACCGCCGGGGACAAGGTTCTCACCGCCATGGCCCAAAGTTAGCAGCACCTATTTTCTCTGTCAAGCATGCCTTATAAACTGTTTGCCGGAGCAGAACGGTGCATAGATGTATCGACGGACGTTAGAATCAACCTTCGTGTCCACTGATCGCTGCGACCTGCTGTGCCTCGACCTGCCGCGCGCCGAGCAGCTGCGCCACGCCCTGAACCCCGAGCTCACGATGCAGGCAGCAGCCCGCGCGCGGGCGCTTGGTGATCCGACCCGGATGCTGGTCGCTGCCGCGCTGCGCGACGGCGGCGAGCTGTGCGTGTGCGACCTGTCGTGGATCGTCGCGCGCTCTCAGGGACTGGTCTCACACCACCTGCGCGCGCTGCGCGCACAGGAGCTGGTGCGCTCCCGGCGGGACGGCAAGATGGTCCTCTACGCGCTGACCGACGCCGGACGGGTGCTGCTCGACGCCCACCTCGACCACACCGCCGTGGTGGCATGAGCTCGTTTGAGCTGCCCACCGTCGGACAGGTATCCGCGGACCCGAGCGAGCCGGGACAGCGCAGCGAGGCGTGGCTGCGCGCCGCCCGTCACGCCAAGCTGCTGGCCTGGGCCAGCCTGGGATGGATGAGCGTCGAAGGCTTCGTTGGTGTCCTCGCCGGTGTGCAGGCCCACAGCCTCGGCGTCGTGACGTGGGCGGCAAGTTCGTTCGTCGAGGCGCTCGCCTCGCTGATCGTGGTGTGGCGCTTCACTGGCCGCCGAAGGCTCTCGCAAACGAGCGAAGCGCGCGCGCAAAAGTGGATTGCGGCCAGCTTCTTCCTGCTCGCGCCCTATTTCGTGATCGAAGCCATCCGCAAGCTCGTCAACGGGGGCGACACCAAGGTCACCGTGCTTGCCGTCGCACTCACGAGCAGCGCCATCGTGCTGATGCCGCTGCTGGGATGGGCCAAGTTGCGACTCGGCAAGACGCTCGACTCCGGAGCGACTGCCGGAGAGGGCATCCAGAACATCATGTGCGCGGTCCAGGCCGCCACCGCGCTGGTCGCGGTCGCCGGGTCCGGCATCGGCTTGACCTTCCTTGACCCCGTCGCGGCGCTGGTCATCGCCGCCATCGCGCTCAAGGAAGGCCGCGACGGCTGGCGCGGTCACGACACCTGCTGCGCGCCGATGCCCGGCCTGAACGGGCCGGTGGCGGACTGCCGCGACGACTGCTGCGCCTAATAACTCACGCCCACGCGCCCGGCGGGCACGCGCCCGCCGGTCACTCGCACGGCGTCTCCGCCGATGCCGACACTCGCAAGCTGGCGATCGCGCTCTGGTTCGTCGCCTCATGTGCGTCGCGGTCGTGACCGGGGTGGTCGCACACTCGCTTGCGCTGCTCTCTCTGCCGCACACATGCTCACCGACGGCGTCGCGATCGGGCTGATCGCGTTCGCCTTGCGCAGCGCCCGGCCAAGGGCGCTATGACCTACGACCGCGATCGCATTGCTCCCCGCGGACGCGTACAAGCGCAGGCGGCCGCACTAGCCGACGAGTGGCTGGCCCCAGACCCGGGCCACCCCACTACGACCAATCCCAGTTCCTTGGAAGCGGGACGCACTCCGGATCGCCGACGCGCTGACCGGCCCTACAGGGTGGGAGCGTCCCGGAGGTTGGTCCCGAAAAGCCGTGCCGCTTTGACCGTACGTCTGCGACATCCGGCACGTTGCCGGCAACTACGCGAGCTTGGTGGGCTGGCTTAGCGTACGTTCCTGCTCCGTTACTACCGGAGGGCCTGGCTGGCTGCCGTGGGCGTCTGGTGCGGTCCGGGGAAAGGGTCCTGCTGTGGATGACGACCCTGCGGGTCGGGCCGCTGTTCGTCGCGTCTGTAGAGAGGCTCACGGGCCGGTCAGCAGCTGGTCAAGCATTGCGCGTAGCGGCGCGTTCTCGCCGCGGTGCGCCGCGCGGGAGGCCTCGACGTTGCCGGCGGGGTCCAGACCCTGCCAGTCCAGGCGGTAGCCGGCCTGGTGGGCAAGCTGGCGGATGAACGCGCGCTGCGCGCGGCCGTTGCCGTCGCGAAACGGGTGGGTGGCGTTGATCTCGGCCAGGTAGTAGGTCAGGCGATCAAGCGCCGCCTCGCGACCCAGTTCATGCAAGTAGCGCTCGGCGGGCAGCTGGGCCAGCACGCTGGACAGGTAGGGGTCGATGTGCTCGGGCAGGGCGAACAGGTCGCCCTTGGCGATCGGAACCGTGCGCAGCTGCCCGGCCCACGCATACACGTCACCGAAGATGTGGCGGTGAAACGCTTGGAGGTGGGGCAGGTCATAGCCGCCAGTCAGCGGCCGCGCCCCGAGCTCGATCGTCCGTGCGGTGGTGATCACCGCCTCCCTGAGCGCCAGCTGATCGGCGTCGCGCAACCCGTAGCGGTTGCGCAACGTGCTCGTCCCCGGATACACGTAGGGGTCGACGACCAACGCCTGAGAGATCGCGGGGCCCGGGGCTACGCCGCCCGCGGAGCGCGCGGCTCAGCGGCCAGCGTCTGCGCGTCGGCGACCAGCTGATCGAGGTCGATCTCCCCGGTCGCCCAGGCGTCAAAGATCGGCTGTGCGGCGGAGGGGTCAAGGCCCTCAGCGCGCGCTGAGGCGATCGCGCTATCGACCTCGCGCCGCCGCTCAGCAGCACTCAACATGCGGGCAGGCATGGCACGGGTGCTCACCCTAAAAACTCTAGACGCTGTCGCAATTGATCACTGCGTCGATGGTGACTCGGGCGGGCCCTCCTCGAGGCCATCCGGATCCTCGGCGTCGAGTTCGGCGAGAAACGCCGTGATCTCCTCGGCGGTGGCGGGCTTACGCAGCCACCACGGCACCGGTCCGATCCCGAGCACCGTCTGGTTAGGACCCTGATGCCAACCCTGCTCGCGCGCCTGCTTCTCCGCCGCGGCGAGCACCCCCGGATCGTCGGTGAACCGGCGGACGAGCTCGTCTTCTAGATCAGCCATCGCAGCGCTCCAGCCTACGGCCCTCTCCGCCTGTTCAGTCACGTTTACGCTCAACCCACCTCTGGACCCCGTCATAGAGTCACGTTAATGACTCAAAACGTGACTCAAGGCGCGAATCGCGGTCGCGAAGCGTGACCGGTCGATCAGCAAAACCCGGGCTTGGGTCAGGCGCCGAAGAGGGCTGCGATGGAGGCCACGTCGTCGGGCGTTTCCGCATCGGCCTCTACGCGCAAAACCGGGTGTCCGCCATCCTCGGTAACGGCGCGGATGCTGCGCTGGCAGCGCCTGGGCGAGACCGCTGATCCGGTGGCGCGACGCGCTGGGGCCGTGCTCGAAGTCCGCTTACCGACCGGGGGCTGGTGTTCTCGAAGAGTTAGAAGCGCTCGCGGCAGCCGAACGCCAATGCTGCTCGTTCGTCGCCTGGACCGGTCCGTCGTCGGGACCCAACGTGCAAGCCACAGGGAGTTGGACCTTCCCGGCCGACGCGCTCTGCTCCATGGCTCCCCATTGAACTCTGGTCCCCAGCCGGCGTCAATGCCCAAGGCTTCGGGATGGCGGCCCGCGATCGGGGCGCCAGGAGGCGTTCGTCGGCGCACGAGCACACCTCCGTGGGCGCGTGGTGGCCGGACAGCTCGCTGTCCGGGCGGGGTGCGATCGTCGTCGCGTGCATCCCGGAGCCAACGGGTCTGTGGGAGCGGCCGATCCCCGGCCAGCTGCGACTGCCGCTCGAGCACGCCACCAGGCCGTCGACCGGGGCGCGCACGCCCGCGCCGCCGCTACCCGAGGGGGCAGGGCGAGCGGCCGCGGGCGGGCTGGTGCTCTGCTTCCAAGACCCCACCGGGGCGTGTGGTGCGCTGGCCGAGCTGTTGGCCAGACGGGCTGCGCGCGGCTACCAGTGGGCATAGCCCATCACCGAGCCGGCTAGGAGCTCAAACAGACTGCGGCGACCCGAGCTACCGTTGTTCCGGTGATGAGCGA
>JAABUR0100007452.1_pt1 | contig 12941 bp, 12 predicted proteins | sample 5560091 | NCBI WGS metagenome assembly JAABUR01 (sample SAMN10711879, study PRJNA513375) | rock metagenome | isolation source: Antarctica rocks | place: Antarctica: Victoria Land, University Valley sud
CCAGAATCGTGGCGAAGATCTGCGCCTACACCTACGCCTTCTACGTCAACCGGCTGCTGGGAAGAGCGCAGGGCCGGATGAAGGACCTGTGGGCATGAAATCCTCGCAACACTCATCTAGCGCGAGTGTAGAGTGTGCTGGAGCTTTTTATCCGCCATACGAGAGAAGGTTGGACCTTGGCGCGAAGCGATCTATCCGAGGGGGAATCCGGACGGCAGCTCCGGCGGACTAAGAATAAGGCGAACCCCTGGATCGAACGCCTAGCGAGGCTAGGTTACACGTCTAAAGGTTTCGTGTACGCGGTTATAGGTGTTCTGGCGCTGGGACAGGCTCTCGGGGTGGGCGGCAAGACGACCGGCACAGGCGGTGCGGTCAAGACTCTGGGGTCGCAGCCGTTCGGTATATTCCTGCTCGTCGTGGTCGGCGTCGGCCTGCTCGGGTACATGCTCTGGAAGTTCGTCCAGGCGATAGCGGACACAGAGGATAAGGGCTCGGACGCCAAAGGCATCGCGCGGCGTATCGGCTACGCTGGTAGCGGTGTGATCCACGGCGGCCTCGCCTTCACTGCCGCTCAGGCTATCGTCGGTTCGGCTGGCGGCTCATCCTCCCAGAGCTGGACGGCGAGCCTCATGGCAGAGCCTCTCGGCGCGTTCCTCGTGGCGGCTGTCGCACTCGGCGTGATCGGGGTGTGCATCTACCAGCTCCACGCGGCATACAAGGCCAAGTTCCAGGATGACCTGAAGCTCGGCGAGATGAGCGCCGCCCGTAAACGCTGGACGATACGCATAGGCCGCACCGGCATCACGGCCCGCGCGCTCGTGATCGGCGTCGCGGGAGCTTTCCTTCTCCTCGCCGCCTACCAGTCCGACCCGAGCGAGACTCGCGGGCTCGGCGGCGCGCTCGAGACTCTATCCAACCAGCCTTTCGGCCCATACCTGCTGGGCGCGACCGCCCTCGGACTACTGGCCTACGCCATCTTCATGCTCCTGATCGCCCGTCACCGGCGCGTGGATAACACCTGATCCCCGCTTCATCCCTCGCGCATTACGAGGACGGGACAGTGAGCATGACGCACGACGGAATCGGAGACGCTGCCCATGAGCGCCCGCTTTATGCCGCCAAGACCCCGGCTTCCGGTCACGACTAGACCAGCGTCCAGTTCCTCGCTCAGTTTTACAATCTCCTCATCCGGCCGTCCGAATACGAGATGCGTGTCCCTCACCTCTCCGCCTTCGGCTTCTATACGCCGCGCCCGCTCATCTATGAACTCCCTGGTCTCGCGCCTGACTCGTTCGAAATTGGCCTCCCAACTCTCTCCCATGACAGGATTCGGGTAGGGCATCGGCGGGTCGGTCCGCAAGACGTATACGACGTGCAGGTCGGATCCCGTAACGTTCGAGATCTCTACCGCCGCTCGCGCCGCGACGTCAGCTTCCCTGGACCCATCCAGAGCCAGCAGAATCCTGCCCGGCAGATAGTCTCTCTCACCACCGCCGCTCCTGACCACCAGGACGGGACAATGCGCGTGTCGCACGACGGAGCAAGAGACGCTCCCCATCACGGCGCGCCTGAGAGGTCCGTGTCCACGACTGCCCACGACGATCAAACCCGCGCCGATCTCCTCCGCGACCCGCACGATCTCCGCGTCCGAGCGGCCCATTTCGACGTAAGCCCGCGCGACGTCGCCACCCATCTCCTCTATTTTAGCCACCTCCCCGACGAGAGTCTTACGGGCCTCTTCCTCAGCCTCCCCACGTACTCTCTCCTCTAACTCGGCGTCTACGATCATGGCCTCCGGAGCTATATAGACAGGCCGCGCGTGGCCGACGTGCAAGACATGCAAATCCGAGTCTAGCCCCTCCGATAACACGACCGCCACCCGAGCCGCCCGCGCAGATTCCAGAGAACCGTCGGTAGCAAGCAGTATCCTGGTGGGAAACATGGCCTCACCTGCCTCCTTCGCCTCAATCCCTGGATGAATTCTACCATTTAAGTCTTTTAGCGTCGAATATTACTATACTTATCGAAGACTGGAGGCCCTGGCGTTTGCCAGAGCTGTGAGAACTAGGACTGCCAGCAGGGCGGCGGCGAACCAGAAAGGTGCGGTGAGTCCGAACGCACTGGCGATAGCGCCTCCGGCGAGGGTGCCGGACGTAAGGCCGGCCATCATCAAGAACCGGTAGGCGCTATTCACGCGGCCGAGTAACTCCGCCGGGACAATAGCCTGCCGCAGAGATATGGTGGTCACGTTCCAGAGAACCAGATGAAAGCCGTTCACGGCGAGCATCAGGCCGACGAAGATGACGTTCCCGGACAGGGCGATGCCGACGTAAGAGATCAGTCCGAGGATAAGCGAGAGGAAGATGGCGCCACCGGAGCCGACTCTTCTCACCACATTTTCTACGACGAAGCTCCCGAGGATCCCGCCCACCGCGCCGACCGCGAGTAGGAGGCCATAACCGGAGGCCGTCAGGCCGAGGACGTCCTGGGCGTAGAGGACGAAGACCGCGAAGACCGCGAAGACCGCCTCGTCCAACAGGCCCAACACGAGGCCCATCAGCGCCAGCAACCGCAGGTACCGGTGACGTAGGAGCCATCCGATACCTTCCTTTATGTCCGCCACGAGCGAGCCTGCCGGGGCGGTTGCCTCGCGGACGCGGAAGTCGCCCTTGAGGGCCAGTATGAGAGCCGCGGCCCCGGCGAACGCGCGGCGTTTAGCAGGAAAGGGATCGCCGCGGACACGCCGAAGAGGAGCCCACCCAGAGAAGGCCCGGCGAGGTCGTTAGTCACGATGCGCGCTCCTTCAAGCCGGCCGTTCGCTTTCTCGAAGTCTTCCCGTGAGACTACGGCCGGCAGTATCGTCTGAGAAGCATTGTCGAAGAACGTCTCGCACGTCCCGATGATGAAGAAGACCGCGTACAGGAGCGGCAGGTTAGCGAACCCGAGGAGTACAGCGAGGCTCAAGAAGCCGATGGCAGCGGCTCTCAGGGAGTTGAACGCGCCCATTACCTTCCGGCGGTCGAGCCGCCGGTCGATGAGCGCCCCGCTCACCAGGGAGAAGAGGAGCCAGGGTACGCTCCGCATGAACATTACCGCCGCTACCAGCAACGGGTCGCGGGTCAGGGTGGCGGCGAGCAGCGGGGCGGCCGTGTAGACGATCCCATCTCCCAGGTTCGAAGCAGCGCTCGCCGCGAAGAGTTTCCTGAAATCCGGGCCGAGTACGAGAATGCCGCGCCTCCTCACCGCAAACAATATAGGCGAGACGGCGTCCAGGCGAAAGTAGGTCCCGCTCGCGGACGGGCGAGAGAGCCGGGCCTGGTCCGGTAGAATAGCGTTCGCCATGAATTGCCAGAACCGTTCTTACGATGCTTCTTCCGGGGCTCCGGCCTTCGCGGGGGCGCGCGCGGCGAGCCTGCTGGAAGAAGTCTGCCGGGAGAGTATGGAGGACGGTGAGTCGCTGCGGATGGAGGTCGTCGGGAACCTCGCTCGGGACCTCCACCAGCAGCTAGAGGTCCTGGCCCGCTACGCCGGTGAGGGTAGCGAACCGCCCGACTCGCTGGTGGAAGCGGCGCTCGCCTGCGCCGACCTGGCGACGCTCGCGGCGTGCGTCCTCCGCGAGCTCGCGCCCGGCGCGGCGCGTAAAGGCGCGTCAGCCGTCCGAGAGGCCGCCGGTGCCGTCGGGGATCTCTCGTCGCTGGTGGAAACCGAAGCGAAGGCGCTCGAGGGAGACCACGCGGACCACATAATGCGAGACATCCGTGCGGCCGGATGGCGGTCCGGTCTCGCCGCCCGGCAGGCGGACGAATTCCTGGAAGTCCTGGACAGGAGCTAGAAAATACGCTCGGGGTTCTCTCCGGCGAAGACCTCGCGCGCCGCCCGCGCCACGCTCAGGAGATTCGGCATGAAAGTCGTAGGGGTCAAGCGGACGGTTGGTAAAGACGACGCTGCATGGGACTACGCGGACGACCTGTACGAGACAAGACAACTGCGCGAAGCCCTGTCGGAAGTGGACTACGTGGTGGTAACGCTGCCGGGCACGCCGGAGACGAATCGTCTGCTGAACCGGGAGATGAAAGCGGCGATGAAGCCCGGCGCTTACTTCGTGAACGTGGGCCGGGGTAAGGTGGTGGACGAGGCGTCGCTGGCCGAGGCTCTCGGGAGCGGACATTTGTCCGGGGCGGCGCTCGATGTCTTCGAGGAGGAGCCACTGCCGGAGGAGAGCCCATTGTGGGGTATGGAGAACGTTATCGTCAGTCCTCACGCGACGGACAACGTGCTGGACCTGGCGAACCGACTCCTGACGGACCTTTTTTGCGATAACTTGCGGCGCTACCTGGCGGGGGAGCCTCTGGTCAACGAACTGGACAAGCGGTTGCTCTACTAGAGAGGCCGGGAGGGGCCGGTTTGCCAAAGCAGGCGGGATGGTATATTTTCCATCCCATCAGTATGGAACTCAGCGAGACATCGAGTACCAGCGCGTCCCGCCAGGCGGGGCGCACCCGTAAACCCCTCCTGGAGGAGTTGTTCTGGGAGACGTGATCGTTCCCGCCCTGCGTATCCTCGCCGCGCTGTTTTTGGTGGCCTTGAACGGGCTCTTCGTAGCGGCGGAGTTCTCTTTCGTAAAGATCCGGGCGACGCAGGTGGACAGGCTCGTCGAGGAGGGCCGGACGTCCTCCGGTCTCGTCAAGGAGGCCACGGGCAAGCTCGACGCTTACCTGGCCGTGTGTCAGCTTGGCATTACGATCTCTTCGCTGGGCCTCGGCTGGCTCGGGGAACCGGCGGTAGCGTCGGTGATCGAACCGCTCTTCAAGCTGCTTTCGATACCGGAAAACCTTCTTCATCCGGCCGCCCTGGTAATAGGGTTCGGCGTCATCACGTTCCTGCACGTCGTCTTCGGGGAGCTTGCGCCGAAAACCATAGCGATTCAGAGTACCGAGAGGACCTCTCTGTTCATCGCGCCGTTCATGAGGTTCTGCTACTACCTGCTGCTGCCCGGCACCGTGCTGTTCAACGGAACGGCTAACGCTTTTACCAGGATGTTGGGTTTCGCGCCGGCTTCCGAGGGCGACGAGACACACTCGGAGGGGGAGATTCGGACGCTCATCCACCAGTCGACGAGTCAGAGTATGGTGGATCAGGACGAGGAAGGCATGATCAGCGCGGTCTTCGAACTGAACGATAAGATGGCGCGGGAGATCATGGTCCCCCGCCCCGACACGGTCTCTATACCGTCGGACCTGTCCTTGAGGAAGCTGGTCTCTGTCGCGGCCGCGGGTAACTACACACGTTATCCCATCTACGAAGACGACTCGCCGGACAGGATCACCGGCATGGTCCACGTCAAGGACGTGCTGCGCGCCGTCGAGTCCGGCGGTGGCCTGGACACCGACGTAACGGCCCGCGACCTCAAACGAGACGTGCTCATCGTCCCCGAGAACCGGCATATAGACGAGATCCTCGAAGATTTCCAGGACAAGGAGATCCAGATGGCGATCGTCATAGACGAGTGGGGCTCCTTCGAGGGTCTCTTCACCATCGAGGACATCCTGGAGGAGATAGTCGGTGAGATCCGGGACGAGTTCGACGAGGAGGCACCCGCCGTCCGCAAGCTCCCCGACGGCTCTTTCTCCATAGACGGACGCATCCCCATAGGCGTCGTCAACGAGGCCCTCGCCTCGGAGTTCGAGAGCGAGGACTTCGAGACCATCGGCGGCCTCGTCCTCGGCAACCTCGGCCGCGTCCCGGAAGAGGGCGACGAAGTGCGCCTTGACGGCTACCTCCTGCGCGTGGACGAGATAGACGGTCCCCGCGTCGCCCAGGTCATAGTCCGCAAAGCACCCGAAGCCTCCAAAGATACCCCGGACGACGGCCCGCCCGAAGCGTAAACTCCGGCGCATTCCCAGGTAGAGTACGGCATATCGGATTGAGACTATATCGTCTCAGGTAGGATTTTTACCTCGCAAGTTTATGTAACGTTAATATCTATGTAAGCGCTCTGTTAGATCCATGGGGCAGGATAGAGAACATAGGAAAGGTAACCTGGAGAAGGAGGTTGTTCTTGTGTTTACTCTTATAGCTCAGGTGCTGGCAGGTGCTTTGGTGGCGGTGCTCGCGGTAATAGCGTTAGCCGCACTCTTGTTGATGATAGCCATAACTTAGAAAAGATTCTGGCATGGGACGAGTCGAGGCATGAGCCATGCGGCGACGAGCCCGCTATGTCTCGCCCGTACCTGATCTCTGTCGAGCAGCTTCTATTTGCCGGGCAACCCGTAAGCGGACATTGCGCCCGACTGGTCCGACACGTAGATCCTGCCGTTGACGGCGATCGGACTTTCCCAATGGATGTCGTCGATGGTTCCTCCCACATTATCCTGGGCGCTGGACCAGAGATGGCGTCCGTTGCGTGGGTTGAGCGCCAGCAAGGCGCCGTCGGTGGCGGAAAAGAGCACACCCCCGGCCAGAACAGGCGTCGTGCTTTTATCGCTAGTTTTCCAGGCCAAGCGCAGGTGGGTCGCGCCCTCGGCGTTGGTGAAGACCCGGTATCCGGCTAGGCCGCAGGTTCCGGCCACTATAACCTTGACTTGATCTCTTTCGTCAGTCCATACGACTGGCTGCGTGAACGTACCGCATACGGGTGAATCTATCTCTTGCAACTCCCCTCCGAGATGTCCCGGTCCTCCCTCGCCGCTAAGGTCTTGACGGTCGATGAGACGCAGCTTCTTGTCCTTGCCACCTTGAATGAGCAAGAAGGGAGTCTTGCTATCAGGGATTTTCGGTAGGAGCGCCGGCGCGGTGCTGCCGAGGTCGGCATCCGCCTTCTCCAGCTCCTGGTAGGTTTCGGGAGTGTATGAATCGGAGATCCGTAAATCGTTCGGATCCAACCTGAAGACGCTGTCCCCGTAGTCGTCTCCGCCGGTGTTCGCATCGTATGGTCCGTTGCCGGTCGTAGCGAAAACTCCGCCGGTGGCAGGATCTATGACAGCTCCTCCACGCGCCCAGATGCCGGATCGCTGCGAAGAACAGCCGTCCTCCGAGAGGAGGTGATCCACGTCGGAGCATAGGCTGTTGAAGACCTTCGAGGCACCGGTCGTCTCGTCGATGGCGACGACGTGCCCCTGGTAAGGCGGAGCGTCTCCGACGTATCCGCTGGTCGTCGCGTAGACTCGTCCACCAGAGATGTTGAGGGCCGAAGATCCCTTCTCAGTCTCCGGCATGCGTGTGACCCTGACGGGCCAACCGTCACCTTTCGACTCTTTTCCGGTCGTGGCGTCGTACTTGTGCAACATTCCGTCCAGACCGTATGAATAGATCAGGCCTTTCGAAGGATCGGCTACGGGAGAGGAGGTGGTGATCTGAGGTCCGGAGGTTTCGTTGCTCCAGAGGGTTTTGCCACTCGCCGCGTCCAGCGCGATGATACCGCCGTTCTTGGTCGTCGCGTACAGCGCGTCGCGCTGACCTTCAGGAAACTCCAGGCCGTGCAGCAGAACCGGAGATGAGTCGGCGATGCCGGGAAGCTCCACACGCCAGAGCTTTCGCAACCCGCCGACCGTTTTTGGGGTGACGAGAGTCTCACCCGGATTTACGCCGCTGCGGGATGGATCAAAGCCGAACCGCACCCAGTCACTCTTCTGTTCCGTACTCAGGTTGGTCGAGACGTCTCCCGGTGCGTGGTTCCCGTGCGTGGTTCCACCCTTCGAATGAGTTTCGGAGCCAGAGTCCGGGGCGCATGAGACCATCAGGAAGAGCATTGCGAAAGCCAGCCATGTCCCCACTGCCACTCGCGTCGATCTTGGAAAGCTGTTCCCTGGAAGCGCTTCGCGCGGAGCCGGCCGCTTGACATCTGTTTCCATGCTCATTAGGAATGAGTGTACAAGATGCGGGAGGTCGTTAGCGTCGCGTACGGAGGTCCCATCATTGGAGAAAGTTCAACAGGCGGCTGGCGACCTCTTCGGACTGTTCCTCCTGCAGGAAATGTCCTGAGCCCTCTATCCCGCTCCCTACTACATTCTTCGCGACCTGTCGCATGCTGTCGAGCGCAAGGCCCGGTGCTCCGGACCCACGACCCAGGGCGAGCACCGGCATGGTTAGCTTCGGCATCGCGCCCTTCCGGTTATCCTCGGCGTCCTGGTAGAGGGCGCGGTACTGCTTCAGGCCGGCTTCGATCCTGCCCGGCCCGGAATACGCTCTCACATACTCGTCCATCGCCTCTGTTCCGCTCACCGACCCGGCCTTGTCCTCCCCGCCGGCGACGAAGTTCGTCAGGAAGTACCGCTCCTGGCCCTCGATGAGCGTGGGCAGGTCCCGCTTCATAAAGTAGACGAGGTGTGGAAGTCCCTGACCCGGTTCCCTGAAGTCCAGGAGGCGTTCGAGCCCGAAACCAGGTAGGCCCGCGCTCATGAACACCAGCCGCCGGACTTCCTCTCGGTGCTCGCGCACGTAAGCGTAGGCGACCCACGCTCCCAGGTCGTGACCCACCACGGATACCTCGCCGAGACCAAGTTTACGGACGAGTTGGTAGACGTCCTCGGCCATAGTCGTCTTGTCGTAGCCCGAATCCTCCAGGGAAGACTCGCCCACGCCGCGCAGGTCCGGGGCGATCACCGTGTGTTTCTCAGCCAGAGAGGGCATGACCTTATGCCACGTGTACCAAGTCTCTGGAAAGCCGTGCAACAGGACGATAGGATCTCCCCGGCCCCCGATCACGTAATGAATTCGAACACCGTTCACGTTAGCGGTGTGGTGAGTAAACTTACTGTCGAAGGCGGCGGGTCCGCTCGATTGGCCGGTTGAGGCGCGGTTGTCAGGCGTAGGATTTTTCGCTTCATTCTTGTCGGTAGAGCAGGCAGCCAATCCCAATACGCCCAGAGATGTTAGTCCCAGGAACCGTTGTCTAGTGATCCCTCTCAGTGCATTCCGTCCAGTCATTCTGTTTTCATCTTATGAGGCCCATCTAGAATCGGTTTGCACGATCACTTATCGAGCAAGAAGTAGGCTGTCCCGCTCACGCCAGCGTACATGAAGTAGTGAAAAGCCTCGACGGTGATCTCCTGAGTTTCCTATTCGGTTAGCGGAGGCGCAACGTCCAGGCCCGGCAACATTACTTGCTCGCTTCCCCAAACCATCCTAGCATAGGCTGCAGCCGCCACGGGTCCCGAAAAGCCTGCTGCGGCAAGAAACACTCGTACGCTGCCCCAACCAGCTTCGTATCCTCAGTGGACGACATTCGAGAAGTGAGAATCGGACTTTCGTCCACAAGCGATGGGCCGACACAGAAGATCGGCCCATCTTCACCTTTCGATTAGAAGTTTTAGAAGCCGCCGCTACCGGAACTACCGCTACCAAAACTGCCGCCGCTATCGAAACCGCCGCTGTCCTGCGTACCGGAGAGACCGAGGCTCTGGTCTATGGATGCTGCTGCCGCGGAATTATCAGTGGCGGCAGCGGTGGCGTCACCGTTCTGGGTCTGAGTGATGTCTACGAAGCCGCTGTCGAAGCCGTTGTCGAAGGGGAAGCCGCTGTCGAAGACGTTATTGAAGGGGAAGCCGTTGTCGAAGCCGCTGCTACTGAAACTACCGCTATCGAAGCCGCCTACCTGATTACCGAACTCGACCGTGTTGAAGCTATTGTCGAACGTGGTGTCGCTACTATTGTCGACAGCGGTAACCTCCGCGAAAGCGGGAGCAGCAGCAACCAGCATCAACGCCAGCATTGCCGCCAGCACCATTAGTTTCCTCATCTTCTTTAGTTCCTTTCTTTGAAGTTCTTGTCACAGTAGGTTCCTTACATCCTCAATCGACCGACATACTGACCTACCTCCTTTATGGGCTTTTCCCCAACTACAATCTATGCGGCAGACCTTACGGACTCCTTGACGGTCTCTTACGAAAAGCTAAACAGCTTGAACTCGAAGCAGCCGTTTACAGTTGAGCGTGAACTCAGACGAACATGGTTAGTCAGAGCAAGGATAGTTTGGCGCCGCCGGTCCGCGGGACCCTTGCGCGTGCGCCGGATGGTGAGAGGAGCCTGGTATCCTAGGCGCGACGCAACGTAAAGCAGAAGCGTGTGCCTTCGCCGATCTCGCTCTCGACATTTATCGTGCTGCCATGCGCCTCCACGAGGCCTTGCGCTATCGCCAGCCCCAGCCCGGTGCCGGGAACGCCTTCTTCCTGCGAGTGCGACCGCGGCTCCTCGCCCCGGAATGAGCGCTCGAAGACGCGCGGAAGGTCTACCGGGGAGATTCCTCTGCCGGTATCGGCGACCTCCACCCTCACCGCCTCGCCCTGGGGTTCGGCCCGTACAGAGACCGTGCCGCCCGCGGGGGTGTAGCGAAGGGCGTTGGAGATCAGGTTCTGGAGCACGCGTCCGAGCCGGGGGAGATCCATAAGCACCGGATCTACGTTCTTCGGAGCTTCGCCGATCAACCGCACGCCTCCGATTTGAGCCTGAGGCTGGAAGCTCGCGAGGGTGTCGGAGATCAGGTCGTGCAGCGAGGCCGGCTCCAGGTTCGGGCGCAGCACACCAGCGTCTATCTGAACGAGCTCGAAGAGGTCGTTCACGAGCCGTCCTAGGTTCGCAAGTTCCCTCCGGGCGGAGGAGAGGTAACGGGCCTCGGTCTCCGGATCCGGAGCGACGTCGTCCGCCACCGCCTCGACCAGGGCCAGCGTAGCCGCCAGAGGGGTACGCAGGTCGTGGGAGACGGCGGCGATCAGGTCCCGGCGCGCCCGTTCGAATCCACGCTCGCGTTCCGTCATCTCTCGCAGCCTTACGACCATACGATTGAAGTCCCTGGCGAGATCAGCGATCTCATCGCGCCCTTCGACCGGTAACTCCGTCTCGAACTCGCCTCCCGCGAGCCGCGCCGTCCCTGTCCGGACACGGTTGATTCGCCGCTCCAGCGGCGACGCCCCGCGCAGGCCGAGACCGAGCGCCAGCAGCGCCGCGAACAGCAACATGGTTAGCAGAATCGAAAGGTCGCGCAACGAGATGAACATCGTCGCGGCCCCGGCCACCACCATGTCGAGCAAAAGTAGATTGCCCACCAAACCGACGCCCACGAGCTGCCCTCGCACGCTGCCGAAGCGCCGGAGCACGGTCGGCCGCGTGAGCAGCATTCCGCACAGGCCGACGCCAGCGCCGGCGCCGACGAGGACTGACGTCAGCCTCGGGATGTCGCTCGTCGGCACCCCAGCCACGGTTGCGGCGAAGAGAATGGTAATCGCTAAAGCACCTGCCAGGAACAGCAGTGCAACGCCAATGGCCCGCAAACGGTTCGTCACTCGCTGTCAAACCGGTAGCCCACGCCCCACACGGTTTGCAGGTGGCGCGGCTGACCGGGGTCTGCCTCAATTTTCTCGCGCAGGCGGCGCACATGCATGGTGACGGCGCTGGGCTCAGCGGCGAACTCGTGATCCCAGACCGCCTCCATCAGTTCGTCCCGCGTAAATGTATGTCCGGGGCTCGACGCCATATAATAGAGGAGATCGAACTCCCGCGCCGTGAGCGTCGCGGGCGCTCCGCGGACCACCACCTCACGAGTGTTCGGGTCCATGCACAGCCCGTCGGACGCAAACGCCCCACCGTCCGCCTGGTCCGCCTGGGCCTCCGTCTCACGGAGCAGCACCGAGACGCGCGCCATCAGCTCGCGCGGCCTGAAGGGCTTGACCACGTAGTCGTCGGCACCTGCGTCTAGACCGAGGATGCGATCCGCCTCTTCGCCCCTGGCGGTGAGCATGATCAGGGGCACCCGCCGTTCCTCCTGGATACGGCGACACACCTCGAGCCCGTCCAGTCCGGGAAGTATCAGATCCAGGATCACCAGATCGGGCCGTTCCCGCCGGTACAACCCCAGCGCCTCCTCCCCGTCGGCGGCCGAGACCACAGCGTACCCGTCCTGCCGCAGATATAGGCCCACGACCTCTCGGATGTTCGGTTCGTCGTCTACGATCAGGATCTTCGCCATCTAGGCTTCCGTTCTCCCGCCTTCTCGTGGTGGAATAGCATTCATACAAAGACCGCGAGGCAGGTGGGGCCCATGTGCTAAAGAATTGCCGTTGGCTCGAAGTTCGCCTCCTAGATGCGTGTTGCGTGGATTGACGATACAACGAGGGCCATCCGAACCCTCGACGAAAGGAACCTCGGATGGCCCAAGCGCAGCATACTCCCGCCCTCGCGTCCCTGGAAGAGGCGATCACGGTCCTGTTCTGCCTCGTGGACGACGCCTACGCTCTCCTCAACCCGAGGTGGCGAAGCCACGAGTCGCTCAAGAAACTCTCGGATTCGGAGGTTTTGACGTTGGCGCTCTTCCAACAACCGCGGGGCGTGGAGAGCGAACGTTCCTTCCCGCGCGACGTCCAGCGTTTCTTTGTCCACCTCTTTCCGGGCGTCGCGAGGATGCACCCCTCCTCGTTGCACCGCCGAATGAGGAAGCTCCGGCGCTTCCTGGAGCCCTTGCGCCGGCAGGTCCTGCCCGAGTTGGTCGGCGACCCCGAGACCCTCCTCATAGACTCGACGCTCTTGGAAGTATTGCATCCGCGCCAAGTCAAGCAATCGGCGGTTTTCGACGGAGCGGCGTGGGTTAGGTGGGGTTCCTTCGCCGTCTACGGGGTGAAGCTGCATCTGTTGTGCGCGACAAACCGCGTGCCCGTCTCCTACGAACTGACCGCGGCCAACGTCGCGGAAGTCCGAGTGGTTGGTGAACTGCTCGACAGTGCACGGCTCAGGGAAGGCCTCGCGAGGAGGCTGTTGGGCGACCTGGCGTACCGAAGCGAGGAGCTGGGTGAGACGTTGGCCAGTGCTTGGGTCTCCTTGGTGACCGAGCGTTCTCGCCAGCACGGCGGGAGGCAGCAGGTGGAGATAGCATTCTCTACCCTCAAACGGGTCTTCGGGATCGAACGTACGCTGGCCAAGACTCCGGTGGGGTTGGCCACCAGAATCGTGGCGAA
>JAABUR0100007459.1_pt1 | contig 12932 bp, 16 predicted proteins | sample 5560091 | NCBI WGS metagenome assembly JAABUR01 (sample SAMN10711879, study PRJNA513375) | rock metagenome | isolation source: Antarctica rocks | place: Antarctica: Victoria Land, University Valley sud
CTGGGACTACCTGGGCGCCAGGCTTGGTGTCTCCGCCGCTCCAGCCGTCCCGTCTCTATCCCACCTTATCCGATGCCGCGGCCAGCCCGCCTGACGCCGTCCCGCCCGGGGTTCTGCCCCGATTACCTGACAGGGCACTAACCTTTTGTTTAGGCGAGCATCTTTGTCCAATCGAAAGAGCAGATCGATTGGACGACGCTCTAGGTGCGCGTCCGAGACCGCTCGAAACCGTGGTGCCGACGCTCAGGATTGAACTGAGGACCTGCTGATTACGAATGAGCGGTCCTCATCTGCCTCGGCAGGTCACAAGCCGACATACGTTGTCAACGGACCCTTAAAATCCCTTGCATATATAAACTATGGTGTGAGACCTACTGACAAGACGAGACAGGGTGTGTCAGAGGACGCCGTCTCACAAGGTCCGCTTGAGGTCCGCTTACAAGATGGTGGACCAGGCTTTTAAGGGGTCATCGGCGATGGGCATCAGGTTAACCGAGCGTGTGATCGAGCGTTTGGAGTGTACGCCGGGCAAACGTGATCGGCTGGTGTTCGACGCGGAGCAGCGTGGCTTGGCCATTCGCGTGGTCGCCGCCGGTAGCAAGTCTTATCTCGCCCAATATGCATTAGCTGGGCGAAAGCATCGTATTCCACTGGGAAGTGTAAGCGCGATCAGCCTCGCAGCAGCACGGGCAGCGGCGGCGTCCGTCATGGGGCAGGTGGCGCAAGGCGTGAATCCAGCGGTGGAGCGCAAGACCGCAGCCGAGGGCGCCAAGGTCGCCGCTCAGCGTGATCGCATGACGCTGGCCCGGTTGGTAGACGATTGGAAGCGGCTGCATCTAGCCGCCCGGCGTCCCCGCTACCAGTCCGAGGCAACAGGCACGTTGGAGCGAGTGTTCAAGGAATGGTGGCAGCGTCCGGCGGAGCGGCTGACCCGCAAGGACGTGGTACAACTTATCGACCGTTTGCCGCCGGCCATGGCACGCGCAACCGCGGCATACGGTAGGGCGTGCTATGCTTGGGGTGCTAAGCGAGAAGCCGTGCCGGGCAACCCATTCGTGTCCCTACCGGTGCAGGTAACGATAAAGCGCGATCGAGTTCTGGACGATACGGAGGTGGCGAAGGTTTGGACGGCGGCACTCCAAACAGCGGCTCCGTTCGGCCCGCTGGTCCGCCTGTTGCTGCTGACTGGTCAGCGTAGGGACGAGGTGTGCGGTATGGCTTGGTCCGAGGTTTCGGCCGACCTGTTGACCTGGACCATCCCCGGCGAACGCGCGAAAAACGGGATGCCCAGCTTGGTCCCGCTGTCCGGGCCAGCGCAGGATATGCTACGCGTGCAGTTATCGGAGACGCGGAAGCAGCGCAGCGGACTGGTGTTCCCCGGCGAGGGCGGCAAGGCACCGTTCGCCGGGTGGAGCAAGGCTAAAGCCGCGCTCGATAAGGCATCGGGCGTCACTGGATGGCGGCTCCACGATCTACGCCGCACGGTGGCGACCGGACTGCAGCGGCTAGGGGTCCGCTTGGAAGTGACCGAGGCCGTGCTGAACCATGTCAGCGGCACTCGCGGCGGCATCGTGGGCATATACCAACGGCACGATTGGGCGGTGGAGAAACGGGCCGCTTTGGAGGCCTGGGCGGCACACCTGAAGGCGGCGGTGGAGGGCGCTGACGCGTCTATTAAGGTGGTAGTGCCCATGCGGCGCGGCAGGCGCGCTGCTGCGGCTTAGGACCCAGAACCCCTACAATGGGCAGAAAGCGTTCCGAGCGTTCCCAGCATAGGCGAGCGACGCGATGAGCCGCCCGTCGAAGATCAAGCCACCCCCACCCGCGAGGCAGGCAAGCGGGACTATTCCCCCAGTGTTGCAGCCCGACGATCTTGCAATGCTAGCAGCCAAGGCGAAGCAGCGGCATGTTGCCGAAGTCGACATAGCCGCTGTGACTTCGGACCTAAATAAAATCCTAGACGATTATGCGCTGTGGAGCCGTGTTGCAGCCGCTGGCGCACCGCCCAGTGAAATCCGGGACTGGTGCAAGCAGGTAGCATGCCAGGCTGGCGACCTGGCGCATGCCCTTGGACACGACCGGACCGACCCGTTGGGCGGCCACTATGAGAATATGTTGCTGCACCTTAATGCCGCCTGGCCATACTCTGGGTCAGTGTCGGGCAGCCCGGATCAGGAAAGGCACGCGCTGCATAAGCTGGAAGGCTTAGCCCGCCTTGCTGCCCCAGACTTGTATGCGGCGGCGGAGCAGAAGGGAGCGAATGAGCGGGCGCAGGAAGTTGCCTGGGGAAGCATTGGCAAACGTTTGGCCGCGACCTTGCGGCTGCTACAGCTTATGGCTGATCGCGGCCGGGATCATCATGCCGGGCGTGTGAAGCATGGGGGACGTGAGCGGGAGAATGCGCGCAGACACCTGTTCTTCCTTCTGGCAGGCCAGCATGAACGCTTATTCGGCCGGCTGCCAAGGGTACCGTCCCCGGTAAGGTCCAAAGCGCAAAAGGCTCGCGGCGACCTGCGCGTTACCCGTCCCAGCGGCCCCGCGTTCCGATGGTTCGGCGCCCTGTTGGAGCTGATACGCGAGCGGGCCCAGGAGGTGCAGTGTTCATGCCCAGCGAGTGGCATGGCGCTTGACGCCAATCGCAGCGCGGCGTTGGACGAGCTGGCTGCCTTGGCTATAGCTGCCGAGGGGAGGAGCACCTCCAGCGATGCGCTTGCGCATTGGATACGTGACGGCAGCAAGGCTTGGGAACAACGCTTGCCGTCATGTCCTGATCCCATCGACCCCGACTTCAAACCAACGCCATTAAAGGACCTGCTCGGGTAAACGCTCGCTGCATCCCAGGACGCTGCGAATGAAAGCCGGAAACTCGTCTTTCATTCGCGTTTCGACCGAGCGTACCCCCGAGCCCACTTTCCGCCACACGCCGCTTTGGCGTGACAAGTGCGGAGTAGGACATGATCCCCGAACCAACTACCCTTGCGGCACCGACCGCTGCAGACGCCATGGACTTGGACGTTGTGCTGACGCACCCGGAGGCGGCGCGGATGCTGCGCCTGTCCACCCGGTCCCTTGACCGCCTGTGCGAGGTTGGCGAGGCCCCGCCCCGCATTCAATTGACCGGCCGCCGGATCGGTTACTGGAAACGCGACGTGCTGGCCTGGCTACGCGCCCGTACTACGCCCCCGAAGCGGGATGCGTGAGACGATGCAACCCGTCGCGGATCACTCCGGCCGGGCTGCTGGTAGCCGTGGAACGTGCAGCGGTGCCGTTCCAATACCACGTCGCCCACGGTTTTACCACCGGAACCCGCGCTCTCACGCCAAAGAGGACGCAACGATGACCATGCTTTCGACGGCTTATGGCCCACGTCTGGCGGCCCCGCCGCGCCCACTACTGATCCCCACTGACCCTGCCACCGCCTTGGCTTTCGCCCGGAACGCCGAACGCCGCGCCGACCTGCTGCTTGGGCAAGGTCGGCGTGAGGAGGCTGAACGCTGGGCTCACGCCGCTTTCGAAGCACGCGCCCGCGCCCGTGGAGGCCGAGCATGACTCTGCGAACGGCCCAGAACTACATGCAGGCCGCGCGTTTTCTCGACGGCAAACCTGAAACCAGTTCGCATATGAGGCGGGCCATTCTCTACAGGCTGCCGGGTTCAGACGTCGCAACCCAACGCGCGTGCAAGCAGGTCGCCACCGCGCGCTTGTTCGCCGGCAGAACAGGAAGCATCGCGTGAACGCGATAACAGCCCTGCCCGTGGACGGCGCCCAGCTTGCTGCCTTCTTCGACGCGATGTTCCGGTATGCAGAACGGGATACGTTCCTTTCGCTGCGGGCCTTTTATGACGACGTGAGCGCGGTGTTTTCCATCCAAGGGCGACGGGTTGGCGACGATCCCGCCGCAGGCCTGCCTGCGATCGAGGACATGGCGGCGCGTTGCGCGCGTGCGGTCCGGCCCACAGTGTTCTGTCCGCCGCTGGCGACGTTCATCGGTCCAGACGATGCGACGGAAGCCGCTCTTGCCAATGGCCTCGCCCTAAGCGTCGAATGCGATCGCGCCCCTGGCGCCGCGCGGGTCAAGCTGGAAAGCGTGCTCGGACCGGCAACCGTGGTCGTCGCGTCCGGCGGAGAGTGGATCGACTCTGAGACCGGGGAGATACAAGACAAGCTGCACTTGCACTGGCGCCTGAATGAACCGACCCGCACCCCCGAGAAGCACCGCCGGCTGAAACAGGCCCGGGTTCTGGCAACCGTGCTGGTCGGCGGCGACGGAAGCAACAAGCCGGTGGTTCACCCGATTCGTTGGCCGGGGTCCTGGCACCGCAAGGGTACGCCACGACTTGCGCGCATCGTCACGTTGACCGATCACGAACTAGACCTCGACGACGCTCTGGAGCGGCTTGGCGAGGCTGCTGCTGCCGCCCGCGTGACCTCTGCTGCCAAGCCGGAAATGCCCTTGTCCGGTGGAGGTGGGGAACGGGACACGTCGGCGCTCGTGCGCGCTGTGCTGACCGGCGGTGAGTATCACGCTCCGGTGGTGGCCCTTGCGGCGCGGTTCCTGCGCGGCGGCATGGCGGACGCGCAAGCTGTGCTGGTGCTGCGTGGGATCATGCAGGCGATCTCACCGACCGAGCGCGACATGAAGGACGGCGTGGAGCAGCCCGGGCGCTGGCAGTCTCGCTACAACGACGTGCCGCGGGCGGTGTCCACGGCTCGGGCCAAGTGTGCGGAGCCGGTGGCGCACCCCGCTGGCGAGCGAACGGAAGCCTCCCAGCCGGGCACGTGGCCGCAACCCCTCGACTTCCTGGCTGATGGCGACACGATACCGCCGGAGCTGAAATCCGAGCACGTTCCCCCGGCGCTGTTCCCGTTCATCGCGGACACCGCCGGGCGCATGGGTGTGGATGCCACGAGCGTTGCCCTGGGCTGCATCGTCGCGTGTGCGTCCGTGCTGTCCGATGATTGGCGCATCCAGCCCAAGCGACATGACTACACCTGGACGGAAAACCCCCGGCTATGGGCCGCGATCGTGGGCGACCCCTCAATCCTGAAGACGCCTGTCATCAATGCCTGCACGCGCCCGATAGACAAACTGGATGCCGAGGCCCGGCGGCGCCATCGCGAGGCGATGTGCTTCTACAAGCAGCGGTTGAAGGCAGCCAAGGCGGACAAGTCAGGCAAGGCACCGGAGCCGGCTCACCCCCGCCTTGACCGCTATCTGGTCGAGGGCACGACGGTCGAGGCGATCAGCGAGGTGCTGCGCGACGATGACGACGCGACCCAGCGTGCACGCGCCGGCAAGGTGCTGTCCCGACATGACGAAATGTCCGAGTTCTTTGGCAACCTCGACCGCTACAAGGCCGGAGGCAAGGGTGGTGGTGACCGCGGTGCCTACCTGCGGCTGTTCAACGGTGGACCCTACAGCATCGACCGGATCGGGCGTGGCGCCTTCACAGTGCCCAACTGGTCCGCCTGCTTCCTAGGCGGCATCCAGCCCGGTCCCATCCAGAGGATCGCCAAGGACTCAGCCGAGGATGGGTTGTTGCAGCGCTTCCTCTACGCCGTGCCGGGGGGTCAGAGGCCGGGCCTTGACCGCGCCCCATGCGGCACGGCGCAAAGCCGCTACAGTACCCTGTTTCCCGCCCTGGTCGACTTGCACCCGCCGCGGACGCCGGATGGCGAGCATACGCAAGTTGTCGCCTTCCACGCCGACGCACACGAACACCGGGAGAGCATCGACCGCATGGCGCGCGCGATGGCGGCGCTGCCGGACACCTCGACCCGCCTCAAATCCGCGTTGGGCAAATGGCCGGGCATCTTCGCAAGGCTGGCTCTCACATTCCACCTCGTTGACCTAGCAGACGCCATCGCAGCCGGGAGCGCACCGCCCCGCACACTGACTGTTTCCGCGGACACCGCCCGGCGGACCGCATCATTCATGCTGGACATCGTGCTGCCGCATCTGTTGCGCGCGGACGCCGTGATGTTCTCGACCACCCAGACAGGGCACGCTCGCTGGATCGCCGGCTACATCCTGGCGCACGGGTTGGAGCGCATCGCAAGCCGGGACGTGGTGCAAGCCTATGGTGCGCTGCGTGCGCCCGAGATGCGGGGAGAGCTGACGGACGTGATGGCCAGCCTGGTTACAGTGGGGTGGCTGGAACCGGAGATCCCCGCAAATCCTACCAAACCGGTTAGCGCATGGAAGGTGAACCCGGCCGCGCATGTGCTGTTCGCGGCGAAGGCCGAACGCGAGCGGCGGCAGCGGCAGGAAGCTCGGGAAAACCTTGCAGCCCATGTGGATGCCCTACGCCGCCGCCAAGGCAGGGCGGAAGGTGGGTAGGATGTTGCAACTGTTGCAGGGCGTCTTTCGCGAATTAGCCTGGCTGGAGGTTGCAGCAACCGCCGCCGCCGCGCTGGGCCGCCAACAATTGCAACAAGTTACTCCCTTTGCGGAGGGCGCGATCGCTTTGACGGCTGTGATTGTTGCAAATGTTGCTTGCGTGCGCGTGATCACAGAAATTGCCTTCCCGAGCCTTTTTCTCCTTCTGTCCCGCTTTTTCTCAATGCCCCGCGCGCGCAAGCAACATCTGCAACATTGGCCTTCCATGGCCCAGCGTTGGGCTGCTTGGCCTCGGCCTTCGCCATTTGCTGCGGGGTCACCGGGCGAAACTACATGCGCTCCGAGCAACGCTCTGGACCCATTTGGGCTATACCAGTACGCGTCCGCCACGAACCTCCCGGCTGCCGGACATTAAGACCGGCATATCCGACGGGCTCCGGTGCCATGCCGCGCAACGTGCTGCGAACCCCAACGTGTAATGCGGCGATGGGGTTGATCCGGCCCGAGGTGGTGCGTGACGTCGATATCGCCGCTGATCCGGATCGATCCACCCGAGGGCCGTCGGCAAGTATGCTGGGTCACAAAGGCGGTTCAGCCAATCAATGCAGGACAGGGCGGTTCGAATCGATCTCACTTCACCCCGCATCAGGGCTATCGCATATGGACCTGTGGAGGCGAATTTGGGTCGCGGATACGCTCTCAATCCCGCCCGAATTCGACCAGAGCCGCCAGAATCTACCACCGTCAAACTGAAGTGGTGGCTCGGAAATTCATATGCGATTGCCCTGTCCCGCATGTGCGGCACGGCGGTCTCAGTGACGGCAAAACGCCAGCGTTGAATAGCCCTGGAAGACCCCTGGTCCGTGAAGGATGTGAAGGGTTGTTCGTATATACACGTTACGCGCGCGCGTAACGGCGATAAGCAGTAGCCTTTATTTCATGGCGTTGAACAGTCCTGGGTCTGAACCACGCCCCGGAACGCACCTGTGGTTTGCTTGCTGTAAAAACCCCAACGGTCCTGAGTGGATTATGGAATGCCGTACGGTTGACGAAAGGCCTTGCCGCTGAATGCAAGCGCCTAAGTGTCTATCCGGAAACATTGCATTGAATTAACTCAACATTTCGCATGAAGTCTTCGGCGAGAACGGGGTGTGCCTATCTAATGCGTGCTGCTTTCTCATCGATCGACCCGGGCAACCCTGTTTATTATAAATAAGCGTTCTCAACGAGATGTTTCCGGATAGACACTAAGTTCCGTTATTTGTTACAATTTGCTTAAAATCAGGAGTTCTTTTGCGTGAGCTATGCTGACCCACTGCCCCTCTGAATGCGACATTGACCTGAAAGGGGCAGAGAGGGTATGATAAACCCGGTAGACAGCGGAATGATATCCTCTGTTTGCCATGTCGCATACTAACTAGCTCTACAGGGAAGGGACTCCGCATGGAAATCATGATTGAGCTGAACGACGCCGAGATTGACGCAGTCGCGGGCGGTAATGGTGGATCGGCATCTTTCAGCTTTAGCAGCAGCGCATCCGGGACCACTGCGGCCGTAAGCGGTACCTTGACTATCGCCACTACGGCCTCTTCGGCCAACTTGTCCGGGTCGCTTTCGTCGTCCTCGACCTAAACCATTAAGCTTCATGGCAGCGACGCGGGTCACCGCGTCGCTGCTTCATGAGGTCTCTTCGGCGAGCTTGTCCGGGTCGCTTTCTTCGCCCTCACCCTGAGGCCTACTAAGCTTCATGGCAGCGACGCTGGTCACCACGTCGCTACTTCATGAGGGATTGAAATCGAGTACTTCAATTGGGCTAATTTACGTGGCTTTAACGCACCTGTCCAGGTAAATTTATCGGACGGGAGGCTACTCACTTGAACGTTAAGGGCTGTTGGAAAAGTCTCACTTTCACATTCGTTGGATGTGGTTGCTCACTCTGGTTGGGTTGCGACGTCGTTGGGTGAGGTGGTGGCCAACGCCTGACGGAGGTCGTTGAGCACGGAGCGGCCATTGGCCTTGGCGGTGCTGACGACGGAGAGGAACACGGCATAGGTGTCCGCGCCCCATTCCGAGGTGAACCCGTTGGTCCCCTTGCGAAAGGTCACGCTGGGCCGTAGCGCGCGTTCGGACACGTTGTTGGTGGCCGTCAGGGCGCGGTCCGTGACGAACGCGAACAGGTGCTCGCGGTCGCGCGCAATGCGCCGGCGCAGTTTGTTAGCCGCGGCCCCGCACCATGGCAGAGCCAGCACCCGGTCCAGCCTGCGATTCAGGTCGGCGCGATACTGCCCCAGCGTGGTGTCACGCAGCCTGTCACGCTGCCCGATGGCGACCGCGCGCAGCAGCAGGTACTTAAACGCCACTGAGAAGCCGCTATCGCCGCAGTCGATGGGCGTAGTGGGCGCCACGAAGCAAATGGGCCAGGCACATCTGCCATAGCTCGCAATGACCGCCCTGGCTGCCTACAGCCGCCGCATTGGCCCGATCACGTCCGAGGAGGTGAAGATCATTGCGCCGGGCGGGTGCTGTTCACACATTCAGTAGCTAAGCGCACCGGTAAGGCCTGAAGCAGTGCTGGCGTGGAAGTGAGCCGAGGTGCTGAGATGACGATGCCGAACCTTCCAAGCCTCTCCGGCCTGACTACGGGAGATGCTGAAGTTTTCGACCAGCTTGCCGTGGCGAAACGCGTGTCTGCAGTCGGGTTTGATCCCGTGTTCATCGTTCAGCGTGAAGCGGAGGCGGCTGGGCTGGAGGCAGTAGCGGCCAGGTTGCGCGACCCGGAAGCGCGAGGTGTGCCGGTGCTGCGTGACGGAAACGGCGGCGAAACGGCACCGCCCGACGACTGCGATATGCCATGGCGTACGCGTGAACTGGCGCAGGTTGTGGCGGCACCGTCCGCGATGCTGGCGGCTGATGCCAGCCTGGATCGGCTCACCCTGGCTCGCAACGCCGATGCGCTCAACCTAGCCGTGGAAGCAGCGGCGGACGCCGGAGCGCAAACCGCAACGGAGAAGATGCTGGCGCACCAACTCGCTGCCGCGCATCGGCTTTCAATGGGCCTGTTCGCCACGGCGGATGGCGAGCTGCACAAGCATCGGGTTGCTCCGCACCTGAGCCCTGGGGCGCTGACGGAGGTAACCCGGTCCGCCAATGCTGCCTCCCGTGTCATGGGCGCGTTCGTCCAAGGCGTGCTGGCGCTGGACCGGCTGCGCAACGGCAGTCGCCAGACTGTTACCGTCCAACACGTCACAGTGGCAGATGGCGGACAAGCGTTGGTCGCAGGCAATGTAACCACGCCCGAGCCGTCCCGTTGAGCGCGCCCGGGGTGCAAGAGGAGGCTTGCGCCATCAGCGCGGCCCCCCGGTGGCGTGTGCTTCTCGACCAGGCCAATGCAAGCCTTCGATGCGGCGCGACATGCAAGCGCACGGGCCTGAGCTGTCGAGGGCCTGCGATGCCGAATGGGCGCTGCCGGATGCATGGAGGCCCCAGCACGGGGCCTAGGACCTCTGAAGGCATCGCACGGTGCACGTCGGCCCCGACGAAGCACGGTGGACGGGATGCGGCGGCACGCACCAGGGCGCGTCAGCGAGGGGTGGCACGCAAACTGACAACTGAACTACATCGGATAGTTAACGAAATATGTAAGCTGGAGCAGAAGCAGCCTGCCTAATCCTACTACGCGAAAGAGAGTGCCTACCGCGAGGGCCATCGCCGGGATGACAACGGCACGCAGGTTCGGGGTGTGATCGGGTTGGCGATGACGGCGTGGCCTTTGGTGGATTGCTGCGGATTGGCAACGGTCCACCCAGCCATGATCAGGTTCCGCGCAGTTCGACTGGATAGACCTTATGCTCCGCATCATACCAGATCATGTAAAAATGAGACCCAAGTCGGTACCCCCACGCTCTCTCTTTTCCCGATAGTCGAAATCGGTATACAGTATCAGTTTCGATGCCAAGCACATTCCAACGACATATAGCCTCTGAACAAACCGACTCTATCGCTTGCGAATGATTTCTGTAAGTCCTTCCGGATCTCTGGACTTCTATCTCTTTCCACGTCAACTTAGAAAGAAGGGAGAGCGTATCGTTGATAGAAGATTTCCATTGTTCATCCGACCACTGCCGCTCCTGACCCCATGACCAAGTTCCGTTAACATCAGCCTGCGTTATGCACCACGTCATTCTCATCTCTCGGAATGAAGTTGGGTCAACGCTTGTTCGAGGACTTTTGGATATTGGTACAGAGAGGTTTACACGAATACTCTTCTCTACTTCAGGTCTCGCCAGCAGTCTGGCTTTTTTAGCTTCTTGCTCTAGGTGGTTCGCAACGTCTCTCTGGAGCCGAGCTTCCTTACGCAACTGCCTCTGCATTCGTAGCCATTAGCCCCGCGTAATACTCAGCCATATCGGCTAAGGTGATCGTCTCTCTACAAAATCCTCCCGGAGGAGCGCCAGCACGTTCACGTGCATTTACCCAGGGAGCCTCCATGTGTGTTAGATCACTCAACCATTGGGCGGTCTTTCCACCATAGAACGAGAGCACCTGATCGATGGTGTCCCTCTGTGTTGCATTCAAAGCCTCTTGATCGCCATCCGGAACGATCGCAGATGTCACCATAAACTGTCCCCTGTGGCGCTCATATAGCGGAGGCGAAACAGGACCACCCGCCCATGCCTCAAACTCTTCCTCGAACAACGGAGCTTCGTCCCAGACCAAGCTCCAAGCTTGAGCGTAGTATGCCAGCTTCTCAAGCTTCATGGCGGTCATTGCGCCAGCCTTGGAGAGGATGTAGCTCGCGACGTCAAAGATATTAGCCATTGCCTTCCCTCAACTCCGATCTTCTGCCCCCAAACGCACGCGCAGCCGTCTCTGATAGATCAATCCAGCAAAGTTTAATGACCGACAATTAGCATATTGCGTATGAATTAGAAAGTTGCGCTCACCCCCACCGCACCTCCAGCCCCTGACCCTCTCCACTCACAACCCGCCCGCGCTGCCGCATCCCGCGCAGGCTCGCCCCCACCCGATTCCACAACGCCCGGTCGGCCAGCTTCAGCCCCCGCGCTGTCATGACGCGCATAGTGATCTCCCGATACGACAGCGGCTCAGCCGCCGCGCGCAGCAGCGACAGGATGAACCGGAACGTGTCGCCACGGTGCGCCTCGTCCGCCGGGGCGTCGGGCGCACCTTGACAACCGACAGGTCTATGTCGACGGCCGAGCTGAAATTGGGCGGGTCGCTAGTCAAGCCCCGTCCTGGCGGCTACCGTATCTCCTCTGGTGAGTAGGAATTGCTGAACGCGGATGGATGGCGACAGAAGCGGCAAGTATGATGGTCTAACCCAGCAGCAGCTCGTCGCGTTGTTGGAGAAGCGGGATCGGACGCGCAAGCTGGGCCTAGTTTGGGAACGCGCCGAAATCGAGCCCGACGGCCACGCCGCAGAGACGAACTTCGTCGCCGCCACGCCTGTGCCGGAGTTGCACGAGTGCGCTGCACCCTGGCGCAACCTGGTGATTGAGGGCGACAACTGGGACGCACTGCGCCAGGGCCATTCAGTTCTGCTGCAGTGGCCTGATTTGTCCATCCAGGCGTGAACAGGGCGGAAGCAGCTAACGGCTGTATGGAGGCGACCTTCCAGCTTCGTGAGGTCGCCCTGTGCCTTTCGCTTTCCTGCTTGCCGCACTCGCCGAAGTGCCTGACCCGCGCCGTGCCCAAGGCCAGCGCTACAGCATGAGCCACCTGCTGCTGTTCTCGGTCCTCGCCATGCTTGCGGGCGCGACCTCCTACCAGAAGATCATCGCCTTCATCGTCCTGCAGCGCGAGCGCCTGAACACCGTCTTCGGTGCCTGCTTCCGGCGTGCTCCAGCGGTCAACACGCTGCGCCATCTGTTCCTGGCACTCGGCCGTGACGACCTCGAAGCCGCGTTCCGCCGTCATGCTCGCGACCTGAGTGCAGGAGACACGGCCAGTATACCGCGCACGGTCGCGCTCGATGGCAAGACGCTGCGCGGCAGCTTTGACCACCTGACCGACCGTAAGGCGGTCCATGTGCTCAGCGCGTTCGCCAGCGATGCCGCCTTAATTCTGGCGCACCAAGAGCTGGCCGGGGCGCCGGACGAGATCGCGGCGGTGCCGAAGCTGATGGCCGAGCTTGGCGTCACCGGCGTGCTGTTCACCGCCGACGCGCTGCATTGCCAGAAGGAGGGCTTTGCCCAGGCCGCCGCGACCGGCAATGCCTTGCTGGTCCGCGTCAAGGACAACCAGCCCATCCTGCACGCGACCCTGGCCGGGCTTTGCGCCGCCGGGCGCCCCTTCGACAGCTACGAAACCGTGGACCGCGGCCGCCACGGTCGCCAGGAGCACCGCCACGTCGAGGTGTTCGACACGGCCGGCCAGCTGGACGAACCCTGGCAGACGCTGGTCAGTTGTGTCGCCCGGGTGTCGCGCCTGACCTACATCAAGGACACCCGCTCCGGCCTGTGGGCCACCCGCGAGGAGGTCGGCTATTATCCTTGCCAAGCCCGCCATGGCGCCAAGGTCCTTGGCTGCGCTATCCGTGCGCACTGGGGCATAGAAAGTGTGCTGCAGACGC
>JAABUR0100007447.1_pt1 | contig 12929 bp, 12 predicted proteins | sample 5560091 | NCBI WGS metagenome assembly JAABUR01 (sample SAMN10711879, study PRJNA513375) | rock metagenome | isolation source: Antarctica rocks | place: Antarctica: Victoria Land, University Valley sud
CTCGTCCAGATATTCGACTCCTGCGTCGGCGCCGCCGTTTGCGGCGAGGTCATTCGCGTACCCTCTCCGTGGGCCGGCGACCAGTAGACCGCCGGGCGGAGAGTCAAAGGTTAAGTATTCTGAAGCGTAGTTCAAGTTCTTCTCATCTTCTGACCACGATAGCGGTAAGCCAGCGATTAGTCGGCCACGGCTGTCGCGGCTGAGAAGGTAGTGGAACGAGGCCGGGGGCATCGACGCTTCGACGAACGATAACCATTGATGCGTTGAATAGACAGTCCGATGATCACGGCCAATGTCGTTCCACTCGCCCTCCGTGACGTCCCGGATTGATGACACGTCTTGGTCGGATTGTCTGAAAGAACTCACGAGGGATCCTCCGAATAGGTCTGACGAACTAACGCGGTTTGCTGGGCGAGTCGGTCGGAGACTTCCTGTTCCGAATCGCCACAAGCGACGACGTAACCTAGACGGGAATCACTGTTCAACACGATCTCGGTCTCAATAGAAGCAGACGGTAGATGCACCTCGAGGACCCCCAGTATCGGAGTCGGTGGTATCGTCGCAGTTTCGAGTAACGCGCCGGCCTGTTCTGGAAGAATAAAGCGGACGCCAGCAAACCCCTTGGACTCGAACGCCTCGAGCAACGCGTCGGCGCGACCAAGATGGGCAGCGACGTCAAACTGCACTAGCGAGGCTCCTGCGACCAGGCTACTGAGGTCATTGATGTGACCTCCGGCGGGACGACAATTGACTTCGATTAGAACGAGACCACGGTTTCCTAATCGAAATTCTGCGTGCACCACTACATGACGAAGGCCAATTAAGTTCAGACAGGCTGCTAAGTCCGTCCGTGTGGCGCGGGAAACATCCTCGGGGAAATGGTGGGGGAAAATATGCTCGATCTCGATCGGGTTATCGTCGCTAGCAAGCTGCTTCGTTGTAAACCCTATAACGATCCAATCGCTACGACGTTCACTCCAGACGAGTTCTGCGCTATATTCGGGTCCAACTACAAATTGTTCTACCAGCGCGGCTGGTATCGGTCGATAGCCTCGGCCATAGATGTCCGTTGAAAGGTTCTGGAGTAGGCCGATCGCCGACAGGTAGTCAGTCTGAGTTCGGCAGACAGTTACCCCGTAGTTCCCTGCAACATCGGTAGGTTTCACCACACACGGATAGTCGATCGGTGACTCGGTTGAGGTGAGCGGGACGACAGCGTGCGGGGTGGTCCATGGGGAGTCAGCCAAAGCTGCTCGGAATCGATCCTTGAAGCGACAGCGAACCACACTTGAGACCGCTGGGCTAAACGGCAGGCTGAGGTATTCCCCGATGATTGCAGCGGGTACGACGGCAAGGTCGTCATACGCTAACGCTGCTACGATGTCATTTCGTCCGTCGACCTCTCTTAAAAGTTGCCCGACATGGAGAGTGTCGACCACCCTGGTCGAGTCGGCTACAGCGATCGGGTTCGGGTCAACGTTGTCGTACTCGGCAGGTTGTCGGCAGAAAAATTCTGTTCGAAATCCGAGTGAGCGGGCGTAGACGAGGGCAGCGGTTCCGCTGCCGGCGCGATTGGTTTCAACGACGACTACGGTCTGGGTCATGTATCCACAGTCCAGCGAGTTGATCGATAGTACGGTGGCCGTTGATGGCCAGCCCGCAGCTCGGTTGATCGCCAAAAATGGTCGGGCGAGGCTTCAACTGTAGATGAGCTTTCGTCGAGGCTGAAGGCGGTGGGGAGGGCTATTACCGTTATTTCAACATCGTTAGCTTCGACGATCACCGAAAGCTGGATGTCCGAGGTCGACATCATGCCAACGTTTATCCCGGCTGCGGTCAGAGCGGAGAAGAACTTGGCGTGGAGCTTGGGCGATGCGCGCATTCCGGTCCCGATGATGGATACCCTGCCGACCTCGTTGTCGGCAATCAGTGACGTGTACCCGAGAACTTCGCGGTGCCGATCCAGCACCTGCACCGCCCGAGTCAGGTCGACTTTGGGCAAGGTGAACGAAATGTCGACGACGCCGCAGGATCCGACGGATGCGCTCTGCGCGATGAGGTTGACGTTGATTTGCACGTCGGCAACAGCGGTAAACACCAGCGCCGCCCGGCCTACGACGTCCGGCATCCGCTGGGAGTGGGCCAGGAAGGTCGTCGGCGTCTTGAGCTCTTCCAGCTCGACACCGGCGTACCCGGCGACGACGGCAGCGAGGTCGTGCCGGACTCGAGGATGCACGTACAGGTTGATCTGACGGCTCGAGTAAATCTTGTGAAGCTCGACGTCGCCAGCGCCCCAGGTGTCTTCGATGTCGGCGCGTAAAGCGGTCAGGACGGACGGGTCGGCCCGGACGGCCACGACGTGAGCCGGCTCGGGGACGAGACGGCTCCCCCGCAAGGAGTCGGGCTGGTAGGCGATCAGCTGCTGGGCCAACGGTTCGTCGGTCGGGCCCTCGGCCGCCAGGAGCATCAGCGGGGTGAAGATGTGGCCGAGCGCGACGCAGTGCTCGACTTCGAGCGCCCCGCTGGCTGCGGCAGCGAGCAGGATCCCGAAGCTCTCGCCGGTGTAGGCGCTGAACGCCACCGGCAGTGCCGCGGTGGCGTTCAGGTGGGCGTGTAGGGCCAGGTTGTGGACGACGAACGCGCCGCCGATGAAGCCCTGCTGGGCCAGCCGACCCTGCGGCAGGTTTTTCGGAACCATGATCAGCCGGTCGTGCCGGTCCCCGAAACCCATTGCCTGGGCGCCTGCCCGGTAGACCTCGGTGACCGCGGGGATGCCGCTGTCGAGTAGGGAACGGTCGAGGTTGCGGTAGGCAGCTCGACTACCCAGCCCCGGGAACATCCCGACGGCGGTGCTTGACCGGTCGTCGCGGGACGGGGGCCGGGCTGGTGAGGCTGTCGTGGTCATGAGGCCAGTGCTCATGTGCGTCTTCCCCTTGAGCGGGACGCGCTGTGGCCTGGGTGGACCTGTGAGGTTCGGACGAGGCGAACCGTCGGTCGTGACCAGGTGGGCGGTCGACGTCGACCCGTGGCTACCTAAACCGACCGGACGGTTTGGTGTCAATGGGTCAGAGAAGGTTGACGCTCGGTCACTGGACTTGCCGTTCCGGTCGAGGCGACACTGGCGTGCGAGCAGGGCGTTCAGCTCGACGACGGCCGACACGCCCAGGGTGTGAACGACGCAGCGTGATCAAGGCGGCTGCGCCGGCCGGCCGCCGACTGCTATCGGGGCGAGCCCCGGAGGTTGAGCTGGTGCAACGTGGCGGTGGTGACCATCGCCGGCGCGAGGACGCTCCACAGCTCGTGGAGCCGGTCGAGGACGTCAGCGCGCCCAGCGCGTGACTCAGACATCAGCTGTGCCCCCGTGACAGCCGCGACGATGACGTTCGCAGCCGCGTCGGAATCGATCGTCAGCTCGCCGCAGGCGCCAGACTCTTCCAGGGTCCCAGCCAGGCTGGTCCTCCAGCCCTCGTAGGGGTCGGGGATGTCGTCGGGCCGGCCGAAGGTTCCCCGCTCCAGCGTCAGACGGATGCTGGCCCGCACGAGCGGATCGCTCAAGAGCGCGCGGACGAAGCGGTAGCTGAGATCGATGACCCGTTGGAACGGACACCCAGCAGGATCAACGTGTCCGGCCCGCCAGTTGGACTGCTCGGCGATGATCGCGTTGGCCAGGCTCTCCTTGGAGTCGAAGTGGAAGTACATCGCCCCCTTGGTCACCTGGGCCTCGGTCAGGATCTGCGCGATCGTCGCCGCGGCGTAGCCGTGACGCTCGAACACCGTGGCTCCAGCTTGGAGCACTGCCTCGCGCGTCTCGCGCGCCCGATCCTGCATCGCCCCATCACATCCTGCGCTCCCAGCTGTCCGAATGGCGGCGCGCTTATGCACGCGCGCCCGATCCTGCATCGCCCCATCACATCCTGAGCACGCAGCTCACAGCCTCTTGCACTCCCCCACTCGGACGTGTCATCATACAGCTATGAAACCGCATGTGCGGTTCTACCTCCCAGCGAGTACCCAAGGATGAGATGTCCACACCGAACTACGCGTGTGGCGAGCTCTCCGGTCGACGTCGATCGAGCGCGCGACCACGAGATCCATACGGCCGTCCACAAGACGCGGAAGTCCGCCTGTCTGGTGCAGGACTGGTCGCCCGCGGGACAGGACCAGTTCACCGTCCGCTTGCGACCCTCTAAAGCGGTCGACTCCTACTACCGGCCTCAGGCCGACACCGCCGGTTACGTCCATGACGTGATGACCCTCGGCGAGGCGGTCCGCCAAGTCGGTCTGCTGCTGCCGCACGTCGCCTACGGCGTCCCGGCTGACTGGTCGTTCATCATGACCGGACTCGACGCCGGCATCGGGGGCCCTGCGTCCGCCCCCCACACCGATACCGCGGTGGAGGTCCTCACCTCCTGCCGGCCGCTGCGGGCGGCATCCGGGGCACTGCGCTCGATGGTCCTCGACCTGGACTTCCTCGAACACGACCGCGTGTTCGCTCGCGGTCAAGGTCGACTTACCGTCGTCTCACCCCAGCTCTACCGACGCCTGCGCCCAAGCGCTGGACCGGCCTCCTCCTACGTCAGTCCGCTCCCCCGACTGGCCTGCGCAGCGGTCGGCCGCGATGACCCGGCCGACGTGGTGCTGGGCCGTGACCCAAGCGGCGGCCTACGGATCGCCGTCGACACCGGGCACCCGGTGCTGTTCGACCATCCCGGAGACCACCTACCGGGGATGGTCGCCCTCGAAGCCGCCCGCCAAGCTCATGTCCTCGCCACCGGTCGTCAACCCCGCAGCTTTAACGCTGAGTTCTCCTACTACATCGAACTGCAGCCCGACGCCGAGGTAGCGATCGGTGTCACTGGACCCACTGTGGGCGTGGACATCCGCCAGGACGGGCGCACGGCGATCCACCTCACGATGACCTCGCCGTGACGCGACTGCTGGTCGTCGGTGGTTCCGGCTTCACCGGCCGGGCAGTAGCCAGCGCGCTGGCTCGCCGCCCACACGTCCAGGTGCGCTGGACCACCCACCGCACCCCCTCACCCTGCCGGGCCACCGACGAGATCGTCCACGCCGACTTGTCGGACCCGGCCACGGTCCGCGGGCTCGCCGGGGACTGCGACGCAGTCATCCACCTCGGACACCAGATCACCGGAACCCCAACCGAGCTGGCGGCGGTCAACGACACAGGCGCCGGAGCGCTCGCGGACGAAGCGACGCGCGCAGGTGCGCGTCTAGTCGCATTGAGCACCGCCGCGGTCCACGGCGCGGGCCCATGGCAGGGCGAAGACATCCACACGCTGCCCGAAGCGCCGACTTCGGTCCTCAGTCGGACCCGGCTGGCCGGGGACCATCGCGTGCTCGCCGCCGGCGGCACTGTCATCCGGCCTCATCTGGTGATCGGGCCGGGCGACCGCTGGGTGATCCCCCGCGCGGCCGACCTCGTCGCCGCCTTCGGCTGGGCTGTGTGCGGGACGGCACGCCACAGCGTGATCACCGTGGCCGATCTCGCAGACCACCTCCTGGACACGGCGACCGAGTCGCCGACGGGCGGCGGGGAGCACCAGGGCGGGGTCCGGCTCGCGGCCGGAGCCGACCCGACCACTCTGCGGTCCGCCATAGCAGCGCACCTGCGAGCGACCGGCCGCCGTCCCGCTCCTTCGGCCCAGCGCAACGTCGGGCACACACGCATCGCCGCGGACCCCCGCCGAGCACACGACATCGACCTACTCAGCGCGGACCACTACCTGACCTGCACCTGCACCTCCACCGCTCGTTCCACGCGCTGATAATAAGCTTGCAACGATAGGCCGCGTGTGCAACGGTTGCGGGCATCGCTGCCTGCATCAGCTTCGGGCCGTGTCGGCCCTGAGGGTCTTCCAGCGCGAAGGGGAATCTTGTGCCCATCGGACTGCTCGCCCTGGCCCTGGGCGGCTTCGGCATCGGCCTCACGGAGTTCGGGATCGTCGGGCTGCTGCCCGAGGTGGCCACCGACCTGCAGGTCAGTGGGTCGACCGCCGGATACCTCGTCTCCGCGTACGCGCTGAGCGTCGCGGTCGGGGCGATCGTGCTCACCGCAGCCATCTCGCGCTTGGACCGCAAGAAGTCGCTGGTCACGCTGATGGTGTTGTTCATCGCCGGCAACCTGATCTCAGCGCTCGCACCGTCCTACGGGGTGCTGATGACCGGGCGGCTGGTCGCCGCGCTCTGCCACGGCGCCTTCTTCGGCATCGGCGCGGTCGTGGCCACCGACATGGTCGCGGTCAACAAGCGGGCGTCCGCGATCGCCCTGATGTTCGGCGGCCTCACCGTGGCCACCGTGATCGGTGTCCCGCTGGGCACCTTCCTCGGCCAGCAGGCCGGGTGGCGATCCACGTTCTGGGCGCTCACCGTCATCGGTGTGATCACCATGATTGCGATCCAGCTGCTCGTCCCCGCGACCGGGAAACCGGCCGCGACCAGCCTCCGTGCCGAGGTGCGGATCTTCCGTCGCTCCCAGGTGTGGATATCGGTGCTGCTCAGCGTCCTGACTTTCGGCAGCGTCATCGGCGCCTTCACCTACATCGCCTTCGTCCTCACCGACGTAACCCACTTCGCCGCCAGCACCGTCCCGTGGCTGCTCGTGCTGTTCGGCGTGGGCACCTTCATCGGGAACCTGGTCGGCGGCAAGCTCGCCGACCGGTCACTGTCCGGGTCGCTGATCGCCACCGTCGCCCTGCTCACCGTCGTGCTCGTGGTCTTCGCGCTCACCGCTCACAGCACCGTCATGACGCTCGTGTCGCTGTTCCTGCTCGGCGCCGTCGGCCTGGCCACCGCCCCGGGGCTGCAGACCCGAGTCATGACCTACGCCGAGGACGCCCCGACCCTGGCCTCGGGGGCCAACATCGCCGCCCTCAACATCGGCAACGCGATCGGCGCGTGGATCGGTGGGCTGGCCATCGCCGCCGGTCTCGGCTACGTCTCCCCGCTGTGGACCAGTGCCGCACTGAGCGCCGGCGCTCTGGTGACCGTCCTGGTCGGCACGATGGCTCGGAGCAGCAAGACGGCCGTCGTCGCATCCGAACGGGTCCCCGCGGCCGCCTGAGTCCCCGCGGTCAGCACAGTCACTGTCTGCGCCGGCGAGGGACAATCCTTGTCGGCACAGATAGTGTCGCCGCGGAACGGTTCACCCGGCTCCGCTTCACTGAGGGAGCGCACCGTGCTGCTGGCAGACCGTGACGTCGAGGCCCAGGTCGAGGGCTGGCGCCGGCTGGCGGTCCTGCACACCCGCATCGCGGCCCGCCTCGAACGCGCACTGCAGGACGACGTCGAGCTCAGCGTCAGCGAGTACGGAGTGCTGGACCTGCTCTCGCGCCAGCAGGACTACCACCTGCGCATGGGCCAGCTCGCCACCACGATGGCGATGAGCCATGCCGCCATCACCCGCCTGGTGACCCGACTGGAAGACCGCGGCCTGCTCACCCGCTGCCTGTGCCCGGACGACCGCCGCGGGATCTACAGCGAAGTCACCTCTGACGGCTTCGCGCTGCTGCAACGGGCACGCCCCACCCACGACGCCACCCTTTCCACCGCCCTTCTCGAGGCTGCCCACACCCCCGGCATGACCCATCTCATCGAGGCCATCCGCGCGCCTGCGGCCCTCCCGTTCTGACCCTCCGCGCGCGGCCCAGGTCGCGCTCCAGGGTGCCCAGTGCCCGTGCTCTCGTGCCAGCAACAGCGCTCACCGGGCGCGGCTCGACGGCCAAACCCCGACTGCGGACACCTCACCGAGCCGTCACGGTGCCATCCGCTGCCCTCAACGGCCGCTTGGCGCCGGACCCAGACACACGGCAGACGCGACCATCGATCAGGGTCCGCCTCAGGCAGCCCCAACGCGGCCGGAGCCGCAGCCGGGGTACTGACCATCTGGCACAGCTCGGGCACCACACCGCACCCCAGCCCGCTGAACGCCCACCGCCGCGCGCTGGCGTGGCTGACCGGCGTCCCCCCCGACCCCGCGGGCAGCACAGGCCGCATAACCACACTTGTCCACCAGACCTGGGTCGCTCCCCCTCCGGCAATGTGTGGCCAGGCGGGCTGTTGGGCGGACCCCGCCGTTGGGGAGGAAGTCGGGGACCAGGTCGACCGGTGACACCGGGTAGATCAGCAGCAGGACTAGGAGCACCCGCATTCCGGTGGGCACGCCGCGGTCGGCGGCGAGGCGGCGGACAGCCGCATCCCGTCCGGCAACAGCCGTAGGGCGTCGCGGGCGGTGACCGTGTCCGGGTGGCGACGGGCGTAACCCACAGCGGGCCCAGCAGGACGGCATAGACCAGCAGGATTCCGGTCGGGATCCCGATCAGCGTTTGCCACCACATCAGCTCGACCCCCACCGGCGGCCGCCCGAGGGCTGCATTCCCGATTCCTTCGTCACCCGCCTACCCGCCAGGTTCAGCCACCTCATCCGGCGAGCAGCAGGGCGGCCCAGCAGCCGAGCAGCAGCGGGGGTAGGCCGAGCAGGCCGACCGCGGCGAAGGTCCGCGCCTTGACCACGAGGCCGTGGGCGCGGCAGCGTTCCCGCCACAACAGCGTCGCCAGCGACCCCCACACCAGGACCAGCGGACCGACGTTTGTGCCGAGCAGTGCGCCCAGCAGCTGGGTGGTGTTCCCCGCGGGTACCGCCGGCTCCAGCGCCAGATAGGCGGGCAGGTTGTTCACCAGGTTCGCGGTGGCGGCCGAGACCCCGATGGTGGCCAGGGTCGACCCGCCGACCGCCCGGGCGAGCAGACCGCCCAGCCCGTGCCGGGCCAGGGCGGACACCGTCAGGAACAGTCCCTCGGTGAGCACGACCAGCCGCCACGGGATCAGCCCCCAGCCCAGCGCGGAACAGCCACGGACCGCCGACACGGCCGCGGCTGCGCCCGCGCACGGGACCGCGACCGCCCACGGGGCGCCGCCGGCGAGCACCCCCGGCGCCAGCGCGACGCACGCCAGCGCACACACCCGGAAGGTCCACCGGTCCGGCGGCGCCGTCCGCTCCGGCACCCGGTAGGCCCCGGCGAGGTCGCGCCGGAACAGCCAGCCCAGGTAGGCCACCGTCCCGGCGACCGCGACCAGTTCCGGCAGTCCCATCCGCGCGGCGAACGCCGGGGTGGCCAGGTGCTCGCGCTGCAGGGCCAGCAGGTTCGTGAGGTTGGACACGGGGAGCAGCAGACTCGCGGTGTTCGCCAGCCAGACGGCCAGCAACGCGAACGGCAGCGGTCGCAGGCCGAGCCGGTGGGTCAGGGTCAGGACCACCGGTGTCAGCAGGACCGCGGTGGTGTCCAGGCTCATCCCGATCGTGGTGACGGTGCCCAGGGCCGCGATGAGCAGGAACAGCCGCCGGGTCGACCCCCGCCCGGCGCGCGCGCACACCTCCGCGGCCGCCCGGAACACCCCGGCCCGGTCGGCGAGCTCGGCCAGCACCGTGATCGCGACCAGAAACCCCAGCACCGGCAGCCCCCGGTCCACCGCGACCACCCGCGCCGCATCCGGCGACAGCCACCCGGTGAGCACCACCAGCACACCGGCGCCGCCGAGCACGGCCCACATAGGCACAGTCTGCCCGCTGCCCCGGCCGGGCTGTAGGCCTCGCACAGCACCCGCGGCTGCCGCGGCCGTTGCTCATCGGGGCGCGTGGGGGAACGGCGGGGTCACCGCTGCCTGGGTGTGCGGTGGTGCCGACCGGTCCCGCGGGGATGCTGTCGGCGTGCCACCTCCGCCCCCCGGATCCCCGCCGCTGGACTACGACGAGCTGGTGGCGGGAGCGTTGGGCGCGCCGGTCCACGGCTGGGACTTCGGGTGGCTGGCCGGTCGGGCGCTCGGATCGGACCCGACCTGGTCCTACCCCCAGCTGGCCCGTGAGGCCCTGGACCGGTCCACCCGGGTCCTGGACGTCGACACCGGTGGCGGTGAGCTTCTGGCGTCCCTGACCCCGCTGCCCCCGCACACGGTGGCCACCGAGGGCTGGCCGCCGAACCTCCCGGTCGCCCGCGCACGGCTCGGCCCCCTCGGTGTGGGCGTTCTCCCGGCGCCGCCCGACGCGCCCCTGCCCGTCCCGGACGGGACGTTCGACCTGGTGCTGAGCCGGCGTGGGCGCATCACCCCCGCGGAGGTGCACCGGGTCCTCAGCCCGGGCGGGACCCTGCTGACCCAGCAGGTCGGCAGCCAGGACTGCGCGGGGCTGAACACCGCCCTCGGCGCGGCCCCGGCTCACCGCCCCGGCAGCTGGACCCTCCGAGGTGTCGCCGGGGCGTTGACTGCGGCCGGGTTCCGGGTCGTCACCGCCCGCGAGGAGTGGCCGCTGTACACGTTCACCGATGTCGGCGCGGTGGTCTACCAGCTGCGCATGGTCCCCTGGCAAATCCCCGACTTCACCCTGGACCGCTACGACAGCGCCCTGCGCCGCCTGGACGCCCGGATCCGCACCGACGGCCCGCTGCGCGTGCACTCCCACCGCTTCCTGCTCCACGCCGCACATACCTTTCTGCCGCCCCTCGCCGACGACGTGGGCCGCCGGCTCCTTGGGGAGCCACTGGCGGCCGCTGGCACCGACCGCACCGAGCCCTGGCCGACTCCACCGACAGTCCCGTCCTGTCCGCACCCGGCGCCACACCGACCGGATGACCGAGGTGTCGCACCCGCACCAGATCGGCGGGTCGCGGCCACCCGGGCATGGTTCGCGGCGATCTCCTCGACCACCGCGACCGACCCCTGGGCGGATCGCCACGACCTCGAAGGCGCCTGAACCGGCGCGCGCGAGGCCCCGGCGGGCGACGTGCTGATGCGGCGGTCAGGCGGGTTGGGTGTGGATGTCGCCGAGGTGGGCCGTGCGGTACCGGGAGAGGCCGAGCCCGGCCGCGACGGCGGTGAAGCCGCCGGCCACGATCCACAGCATGGGGCGGTAGCCGATGGTGTCGGCGAGCAGCCCCCCGAGGGGCGCGCCGATGACGATCATGGCCCGGTTCACCGACCGCATCGTGGTGTTCATCCGTCCCTGCAGCCGGTCCGGGGTCACTGCCTGTCGGTAACCCATCGAGGGGGCGTTCTCCGCGCCGAGCGCGAGCCCGAACAGCAGCTGCCCGGCGCCGAACAGCAGCCACCCCGACCAGTCGGCGGCGGTGAGCGCGAGCAGGACGTAGGCGATCCCCTGGGCGGCCCAGCAGGCGATGACCACCCGGCCGGCCCCGAACCTGGTCCCGAGCCTCGTCGCGGCGAGGCTGCCGAGCAGGCCCCCGACCCCGGCCGCGGACAGGGCCAGCCCGAGCCCGAGCGGGGTCAATCCCAGCGTGCGCAGCGCGAACGGCACCAGGACCGCACCGGCCACCCCGTTGAACACGAACCAGGCGTGGGTGCCGACCGCGAAGGACCGCAGGGTCGGATGGGTGTAGACCCACCGCAGACCTTCCCGGGCCTCCGCGCGGACACCGCCCCCGGTGCCCGGCCGCGGGGGCGGGGGCGGCTCGACCACGGTGATCCGGGCGATCAGCACTCCGGACACCAGGTAGCTGACCGCGTCGACGAGCACCGCCCACGGCGCCCCCAGCAGGGACACCAGGCCACCGGCGAGGGCCGGCCCGGAGGTTTGGGCCACGGCGTCGCTCTGGTCGAGACGGGCGTGGGCCGGGGTCAGCAGCCCCGCCGGCACCAGGCGGGGCACGAAGGACTGGAACGCGGCGTCGTTGACCAGCGACAGCGCCCCGAAGATCACCATCACCGCGATGAGCACCCCCAGGGTCAGCTGGTGGGTCACCGCGAGCAGCGGTACCGCGAGCAGCAGGACGCCGCGGGCAAGGTCGGTGACCACGAGCAGCGGCCGCCGCCGGGCCCGGTCGACCAGGACCCCGGTGAGCACCCCGAACAGCAGGTACGGCAACCAGCCCGCGGCGTTGACCAGTCCCACCTGCAGGGCGCTCCCGTGGAGGGTGACCACCACCAGGACCCGGACCGCGAGGGCGGTCACGTAGCTGCCGAACCCCGACACCGTCGACGCCGCCCAGAACTCGCCGAACCCGGCGCAGTCCCGCAGACCACGCCGAGCTCCCGGACCGGCTGTCACCGCGGCCGCCAGCCTCCGCCGGCCCCGCGCGGTGCCTCGACGGTCGAGGGCTGGTGGCATCGATCGATGGACACCGGCACCGCCAGCCAGTTCGCCGAGGTCGTTCCCGCCAGCAGGACCACCGGCACGGGATCCGCGCCGAGCAACCCCGGGAGCTCCCCCGCGAGCCGCGTGACCATGGCGGCAGCCCGCGGTTCCGCGTCCCGGACGGTGGCGGCGCGGGCGGTGAGGTCTGCGCCGCCCACCGAACCGCACTCCCCCGCGTCGTCGTTGACCTGACCGATGAAGGAGAACAGCCCGGGATGAGCGGCCAGGTGCAGCCCGTGCCACGCCCGCGCCCTACCCGCGAGGTCCAGGTCGGCGGCGGCCGTCGCGCAGGCCGCGTACGAGCCCGCCATCGACGAAACCACGCTGGCGCTCACTGCTCCTCCGTCCTTCATTCGCGCCGGGCACTGCGTCGGAGCGCAGCTGGAACCTCTACTGCGATCCAGGGTGCCCGCCCGGGCGACGGCGCACAGCCGCGCGGGCGGGTCGTTCAAGCCAATCCCGCCCGCCGTCCAGGTGGTCATCGCACGACCACACCCGGCGCCGTTCCCCGGCCTGTGACTCGTAGGTGCCGGCCCACTGCACTTCGCCAGCGCATCGCCCGGGGCGTCCGTGGCCGTGGTCGGCGTAGATGTAGCGCCAGCAGCCGGACTTGCCCTGGTCGACGCCGAACGCATCGGCGTACCTGGTCAGCTCGTCCATCGGCTGACCCTATGGACTTGGTCCGACACGCCGACCCGATGTGCGCACTTTCTGGGAAGTGTCCTGCCAGGGTTCTGGACATGGCACGAGCGAAGGTCCCGAACATGGG
>JAABUR0100007461.1_pt1 | contig 12929 bp, 12 predicted proteins | sample 5560091 | NCBI WGS metagenome assembly JAABUR01 (sample SAMN10711879, study PRJNA513375) | rock metagenome | isolation source: Antarctica rocks | place: Antarctica: Victoria Land, University Valley sud
CTTCACAAAAATGTACAAACCTTGCCATCCACATCGTACTTTGTCATTATTTTAGTGTCTATACGAGAAGTTCTATCGCAAAAGCATGGCACAGGCGACATGCTTCCAATATAATGAGCAGCTGACAGCTCGACCTCGGCAGCCGAACCTCCGCAGAATATTGAGATACTGCGAGACCGCCTCATTGCGGTTTTACTTTGAAATCCATTTACAATAAGCAAGTTTAGTCTTTCCCATGCCTACCGAGCATTTGTGAACAAGCTCATGTTCGAAACTTCTGTTGGACCAAAACGTCGTCGCCAGATGATCATCGCAGTACCAGCATGAGACCACCCTACGTACGACCTGATATGTCTGCATTGTCTGACATCTCATGAATGACTAGAGATGTTTTGAATCCATGTTAAGATAGACAAAGACTGCAGCCAGAAGAAGCCGATAAAGCGTATCATGTGACTATCAGCTCAAGTCAATGAATCTCTATACAGGCGAGATGTCTAATGATAGATCTTCGTGAAAAGCAGAGAATACATAACTTCGACCGTGAAACGTCCCACGCCTTGTCCGCACCGTACAATAGCCAGAGCACAAAATAGATGACGAATTTGATCACTTGTCACTGCTCAAACCGGCACATAAATCTTATCAGTCTGCTCGCCAACAGCCGTCGTTCTGATCCAAGCCTTCGCTTTTCACCAGAACTAATTTCAGTCCTTCCGCTGTCGAAGCATTTCATTTGATGTTTTGCTCAGAACAGGATTTTTATCGTGATCAACAGCTACTCCATCACGCATCTTCTTCTTGACCGCTTTCTTTGCCACCAAAGGCCTCGTTCCTTGATACATGATGCGATCCCAGAACGTGAAGTACAATGCAAAGTTCTTCTTCAAATCACCCCATTAGCAGCTACACATGCGATCAAAGTGAGCCAGATTCACTCACCTTTAAACCCCATGACTGATGATGCACGTTGTGAAAGTAAAGCTCATTCCCAGTCAGGTAGCCAAAGATCCTGATCGAGTCTCATGAGAGGTCGTACCCGCAATGATCGCTGGTTCCTTTCACGGTTGCAAGCGTGAAAAAGAATGTGACTTCTCGATGAGAAAGGTCAGCCGCACTCTTGCCGACGTAGGCGCTCACGATGTCGAGATAGAAGCCTTCGAGAGGATGATTGTATAGTGTGCCCCACGAATATGGGTTGTAGAGATGGTGATGCACGAAGTGTATGTTTCCTAGATCTCGCATCAGCTTCCACGCAGCGATATCAAGCTGACTATCGGGCATCGTCTTCGTTTGAACGAATATATATTATATGTGTTTGGGCAAACCCGACGGTCCCTGACGATCTTCAGAGCTAAAATTTGCCCCGAAAGCCGTCCTGAGATGTCAAGCACTTCCTCTATCTAAGCGACTGAGTCTATGAAGTGAGTGAATGAAGCAAAAGCGCGTTTCTGACTGAATTCTAAGGAATGAAGAAACAGAAAGAGATGATGAAAGAAACAGAAGAAAAAATGATCTATTTATTCTCTTTTCTCTGCTTAATCTTCTTGTTCTTTAGCGATCGACATTGATCGAGTCAAGTCGACTAGTCATCTTCGCTTGTCAATAGTCTTCAGTCAAGCTGAATCTTCTATTGAGCATCATCTTTGTTTGAATGAATATATATTATATGTGTTTGAGCAAACTTGATGATCTTTGATGATCTTCAGAACTAAAATTTGTCTTGAAAGCTGCTCTGAGATGTCAAGCACTTTCAAATCTCAGAAACGTCGATATAAAGTATTGAGATCAACAAGAGCTGATTCTAGTCAACTGATCGAAAGTGACTATCTTTGATATCTTCTAAAGACATTTAGTATGTAGCTAAAGTGAGCTTCAATGTATAAATGATAACTGTTGAACTTTCATCTTTCTAGCAGCTAAATTTCATTCTTTGAAAGCTTTGCTTGACGAGCTGAGATAGCAGCATCTCGATGAAAGAAGTGATCTGAATAGCAATCTTTTATGCTCAATGTGACTAGCATTCTACACAGAATCTTGATGACATGAGTTTGCATGTATGAATATTCTGAATCAAACAGAGACATCAGCAAAGATGCAGAAAACTTTGAAAATAAATTAATGAGTGAGTTTTTAACACATGCTTCGTTGTTGATGATAGCAATGATCAATGTCATCTCACATCTGAAAGAGTCAATTTTGAAGTTTGATAAAATAAGTTGCAAAAAGTTATTCTGAAAAATAATCGAACTTCTGATTAAATGTTACTGTTTGAAGTCAGATGTTTTATTCAATTGACTTCATGTAAACTCACTTATGCACAGAATGCTTGCAAACATCAGACAGAATGATGCATGTCATGTTGTTTCTTCAATAATAAATTGATCAAATTGATGTAACAATAATAACAGTAAATTTTGTGTTATAAATCTTTGCTTGCAAGTCTGATCATTATCTTGAAATCTTTGAATTTCAACTATGATTCGCTGTAATATAGAATGATGAAATGTTTTGATCTTGATATTTAAATATTCAACATTAATGTGATGTGATCATAAATTAATAAAATAAGTTTTAATGATTTTGACTTTGATCATCTTGTTCTTTAAATTTGCTGATCAATTGATCAGATTTGAGATTGAAGTTGAATATTTGACTTTAATGATCAAGAAGCAGAACATGAAATAGCTTCTTTTAATCATATCATAGATATCTTTGATGAACATCACTAGATCTCATCAAAGATATCTGACTGCTGAGCAATCAAGAAGAATCTCGCTGTATCAGAAGTTTGATGACTTGCATTGATTAATTGAAGTGTAACTAGTTGAGAAAACTCATCAGTAATAGTACTGAACTTCGCTCAAGAAAGCAAATCAGCTAGATAATTTTCATGAATTGAAATTCACAAAGCATGTATGCAAATATCTGTTGCAAGCGTGCACTTCAAGTTAATCTAACATAAATCATGTCAAACTATCATAGACTAGTATAGAGCTGATGTTGACACGCTAGCAACCTAGCGTGCCTTCGTGAATAAAACTCATGACGTGTTGCATCTTCTTTCTTCTTCAGCTTTGAACTTCTAGTTAGAATACACTCATATGATTCGCTTTATGCAGACTCATAACATTAGTTCAAAGATCATTAATCTTACTATCAACGTGTAGATGATATAAAAACAAGCTACACAACTCAAATCAGAAGTTGAATTCAGAAATTTCAACAGCAAAATCAGAACTTAAACTCAGAAAGCTTAATAGAAATCAGAAATTTCTAAAGAAGAATCTTGATTTGAAATCAGAAATTTTGATAGAATTAGAATTGAAGAATACAAACGCGTTGCTTTTGATTAACTCTTTATTGAGTTCATTATCAGAAATCAGAAATTTTAGCAGTACTTGAACTCAGAAAGTTTGATAAAGTACTAGTCATTGCTTGAACTCAGAAAGTTTGATAAAGTAACATCAGAATCTCGATCAGCAATTTTCTATTCATACAATGATTAGAAGCTCAGAATCAGTGAGCATTGCTCATTATGAACTTCAAAATGTTAGAAGAGAATCACTTCTATCACAGAATTGAACAGCATCAGAAGAAGAAGACACGAATGCATCATTGAATACAGAAGAAAAGAACATGAACGCGTTGCTTTTTGATCACGAAATGATCAAGATCAGCATCAGCACTGAACTGAATGCTTGAATAAGCACTCATGAAGCAGACAACATTGTTGTCTTTATTATGTACATGTGTCAACAGCACGACATTGAAATCAAGATTCACAATGACATGATTCAGATGTTAGAAAATGTCAACGAGATAAACATCACATTGAAGATTATGCAGACGCGTCTGCAGAAAGAGAATAGAAACAAGAACGTGATTATACATCATCTAAAAGCTGCATCAAGTCAACAAAGCACTTCAACTTCTGAAGATTGATTCTTGAAGTCAATTAAGCTATCTGACTCACTTGTGTTTAAAGATTCGAGACAGAATGTGAATAATTGATTGTTTTGAATGTGAAACAAGCTGAAGATGAACAAGAATCATTTTTCTATCAAAGAATTGAAGATTGCATATGTGAAAAGTCAAGTCGATGAAACGATGATCAAACACATAGCATCTCAAATGAGAAACATGATCACGAACTCATTTTTAGAAGCAGAAAAGATGTTGTCGATCATAAACAAGATGTACGATGATTTTAATCAATGTCACACAACTCAACAACAGTACTTGAAGCTGTATTAGAACAAGATCTTCTTTCATGAATTTTGAATGAAATTTCAAAGATTTAGCGCAGAACTAGAATACAATAACAAGATTTTACGAGATGATTTGCAGCATAAGATTAGTTCAGATCTTCAGCGAGCAACGCTCAATGAACAAATCACGAATTTGAATGAGTTTATCAACATCTGCATACAAGTCAATGTTAGATTAACTGAATTGAACGTTCGATCAGTCATCAAAGCATCAGCAATTCAAGCTGCTTGCTCTGTCTCTAGCACATCAACTGCTCGACTCACGTCATCAGTCTCTTTATGAAAGAAGCTCAAAAGATCAAATCTTGACTCTATTCAGAAAGAGTTGTTTAAGAAAGAACTCTGCTTCAAATGCAAGAAGTCAGAACATAAAGCATATGACTGTCTTAAGACGACTTAAGTGCACAAGATCGCTGCAAGTTTGAAAAATGATCTGCTTTTGTCAAAGTAGTGACTGAGAGCAATATACTTATATTCTGTTTCATCAGCATGTCTGATGATTTATTTAATTTCAAGTCGTTCACTGTTGATGTCATCTTAAGTAGTCTAGAAAAGATATTCAGATCTCTTGCTCTGATAAATATTGAAGTCACTGATATGACTTTCATTGATGAATCTTTGATGTCAGAGCTATGTAAATGCTTTGATATTCAGTCAATATCGCTGTCAAAATCAAAGTTGATTCAATCATATGATGAAATCTCTGAGCGAAAGTCAATTACACATGCTCTGTATACATTGATTATGATTCAAGAACACAAGAATGAAATAATGCTTTTATTAATAACTTGTTTAGATCAGCACAAGATAATCATTGAAAATCTCTGGTTGAAAAGAAATCAAATTTTAATAGATTCTGCAAACAATCAATTAATATTCTCATTGAATATTTGAACATTGAAATTTGTCGTTTTAAAGATAAGCAGTCAATCAGCATTTTACAGATCTGACTCAAGCGAAATCTGTGAAATGAAATGAAAGAACTTGAATTTAATGATTACGTCAATAATCATCTTCAAGTGACTCACAAATCAGAAACTAGTGAATCAGTTCATTGAATTTGTTCAATTCATTGAATCTGTTTTCATATGAAAGCAAAGCATTCAAGTTGATCTTGATCAACTTCGCTTCTTTCAGTCAACTGAGAAAAAGAGACTCGTCAATATTGTCATGATCAAAGTCACTGCATATTGATCTCTAGTCAAGAATAAGAAGATCAAGATCTTTTTCTTGATCATTAGTGAAATCAACAAAGCATTTAGCTCAGTCAAAGATTTCGCGAAACTGAATGAAATGATCTCTGTCATGTCATTAAATGAACTGAAGAAGAAGCTTTCAATAATTTATCACGACTTTCTGAATGTTTTTGATAAAGAAAAGACAACGCAGTTGTTTTTGCATTGATTATATGATCATAAGATTGAATTAGAAGATGAGAATCAATCTTCTTGAAGTTGATTGTATTTTATGTTGAGCTACAAGTTGCAGAAGATCAAAGAGTATCTAGAAAAGAATTTGAAGAAGAAGTTCATCACACTCAGCAAAGCTTCTTTTGCTTCGTCAATACTATTTGTTGAAAAGAAAGATGACAGTCTTTGCTTTTGCATGAACTATTGAAAACTGAATGCTCTGATTAAAAGAGATCATTATTCAATACTTTTGATAGACGAAGTATTAGCTTGAATTCAAGACAGTAAGTATTTAACTCAACTCAACATTATCATCACGTTCAATAAACTGCACATGAGTTCAGAAAGCGAAGATTTAATTACTTTTGTTACTTTCTTCAACGTTTACAAGTATAAAGTAATGCTTTTTGAATTGATCAATGAATCTGCGTTCTTTCAGCATTATATCAATGATGTATTATTCAACTGTCTGCATAAGTTCTGTCAGAAATATCTGAATGATATTCTCATTTACAGTAAAACATTGAAAGAACATAGAACTCACGTGAAAGAAGTGCTAAACAAGCTTCGTGAAACTGATCTACAGATGAACATTGACAAGTATGAATTCAAGATTCAGAAAATCTCGTTTCTAAAACTACTGATATTTATTAATGATCTGCGAATGAACTCTTGAAAAGTAAATGTGATTCGAAGCTGAGAAGTGTCATGATCGTTGACTCATGTGCAGATTGTTACAAGCATATCAAGACTGAACAAGACTGAAGCTTTAATCAATTTGCAGTGAACGTTAGCAAGTTCTTTGCGTAATGATTAGAACTAATCAGCGAGCTAGTCAGGTTTGACTCAGATATGACTCAAATATGACTCAACATTCTTTTTCTTTCTCAACACTCTTTTCTTTCATCAACATCTTGTTCATCTACATCACATTCTTTTCATGTCACAAACACATTTCTTTCAAGTCTAGCACAGTTTCTGAACATTACATAAATAGAAGCTTTTGTATCAATCTTTTTCTGTATTCTTAATATTCAGTTATAACTATCTTTAAAGATCAAGCACTATCAATTCTGATCTTCATTGATTGTATCATCTAGGCACAATTCTGACATTATATTAAGAATTTGTTAATCACATGATACTGATCTCATTACTCATTCAATATACTCATCTAGACAGAACAAGTTTAAAGAAATTCATTTATCTGATGATCAATGATAATCAAAAGATAAAACAACACTAGAAAGTTTGATAGAATCAACGATGAGATTGTTTGAATTGCTAGACAACTTATCGCTCACTAAGTATACAAAGTTCACTCGATCAAGAAAATCAACTCATTCTCATGAAGCAGACGAGTGAAAATAAGCTGTTCAACTTAATTAAGAGAATCACGATAAAGAATCTTCGTGAATTGCTCAAGAATCAAATCGATCGATAGATTCAACGATAAAAAATCTTCGTTGTTTGCTAGAAAATCAATCAAATTAATCAACAAACAAATCTCATCTTCTTTGTTGAAGATTAAACATCACTTTATACGTCTTTCTTCTTCAATCACCAAGCATCATCATTCGTTTGATCTCTCTTTTTCAAACAAATCTCATTATGTTTAGTCATTCGTTTACTGAAGAGCGTTTTGAAGAATTTCGAAATCATTTCTCTTAAATCTCTGATGCTGATTCATCGAAATCATCAAGTGCTGCATCATTTATTTATGAAGATGATGAATCATTCACTGAAACAATAATATCTCTTGTGTTTTACAAAATTTGAAAAGCTCGAAGTTTAGCTCTTGATGAAGAAACAGATCAACTCTACGAGTTAAATAAACAACAAGAAGACGAAATCAAAGAGTTGAAGACTAAACTTCAAGCTAAAGAAAACACTTCTTCTGATTTCATTTACTTTGAACGTTCTAGATCTCAAAAAATACCTGATTCTTCGCTATTTACTGATGAAAAGAACTCTACTTAAAAGAATTGATACAGAAAAATTCAGAATAAACTAGAGATCAATGTTGATCTCTTTTCAAATGAACGAGTTAAACTGAGCTATGTACATTTCAGATTATTTGATGACGCAGCTGAAGTCACTCAATCTAGACGTGAACGTGACTATGTTAATCTTTATAAGATCATCGATGATCTTTTGAAAGAACTAGCTGAGTTATTCAATGATTCAGATAAGAAAGTCAACTTTCATAAAGAATACTACAACTTGATTCAAGAATTCAAGAAATTTTATACTCAGTTTCAACGTCTATCTTTCTATCTAGACTATCATGAGAATCAACTGATTGCTAATCTGAAAGATAAAATACATTCTCATCTTTGATTCATTTGAGTAGATCAGCTAGTTCAATCTGATTCTCTAAAAGAAATTCATTTCTATCTGATTCATTTGAATAATGATCAGCGAGTTATTCGAGAGATCAAGAACAAAATCAAACGTGTTGATGATCTTTCTAAGACTATTTTTCATAAAGCGACTGTTGTCACTTAGTCAGTTAATCACTTGAAGTCTGATCAGCTAAAGTCGCGTGACGTGATTTTAACTAACGTCAAGAAAGCAGATGTTCTAGTTGAAATCTGTTTCATATGTCATAAATCAGATCATAGTTTTAAAAAGTGTCTTGATCAACCTACTAGAATTAATGCAGTGAACGATGAATATGATCACTTCAATTTCAATTCAAATTTCGATTTAAAAAACTAGTTATCTCTTTAAAAGTCATTAAAGAGATAGAGATTATATCTTTGTGCAAACTAGATGAAATTCTATCGAAAGAAAATTACTTTGAAAAGTCGTTTCTAATTGATGCTCATCTCATCTTGCAGAATCAATTCTTCAATCTTCATTCACTAATAAACAGTGATTCAGTCGCTCATATGCTCATACATGCAAATCTAGTTAATAGAGTATGCGAGAAACTAGAAATTCAATCTATATCACTGGCAAAAAAGAAGTTAATAAGAGACTATGATGAGAAGATATCTAAGAAGATTATCACTCATAAAATTCTACTCAATCTCATCATCGAAAGTCATAAGAAATTTACTGTATCAATGCTGATAGCAGATATTAATCATCATGAAGTCATATTGAGTAAGCTTTGAATGAACAAAAACGAAATATTATTGAATATATGAAACGACGTCATTGTTTTTTCAAATCAATTAAATACTTCTATTTCGATTTTTTTGATCTTTCTTAATTCAAAGCACTCAAGTTGATCACGATTAACTTTGTTCTTTTCTATCATTCAGATTAAGACTTTTATTATGCTCAAACAATCTGTTTCAACTACAACTAAGAAAGAATCATTCTTGATTCAAAGCATAAATGCAGCTTCGTTCAAAACGCTGTTGAATCATTCAAAGAAGAATCAAACTGAAGTCTAAGCTTTATTAATGATTGATATAAATAGAGAAATCACGTATAATACTCAGTGTGATTTGAACGCTTTAAACGTCTTTTCAATCAATGAAACAACTCAGAATTTGAAAGTTATTAAAGCGAAGCTGTCATCAAAATATCATGAGTTTCTGAATGTTTTTAATCGAGCTTAATTAAATAAACTATCTTCTTATTGCTTCTACGATTATAAAATTGAGCTCATCAGTGATTCAACGTTCTCTCGCTGTTGAACATATCAAATGTTCTCTGTCAAACTTCTGAAAGTAAAGAAGTATTTGAACGAGAATCTGTCAAAGAGATTTATTACTCTCAGTCAGATTCTCTATTCTTTTCTCGTTCTATTCGCTTTTAAAGCAAATGAAGATCTTTGATTCTGCGTGAACTATTAAAAGCTAAATGTCATTTTCAAAAGAAATAAATATTCTCTATTGCTGATAGACGAGATCATTGATAAAATAGTAAATTGCAAGCATCTGACTAGATTGAACATCATATCAGCATTCAACAAACTTTGAATGCATTTTGATAGCGAGAATTACATCACTTTCATCACTGCTTTAGAAGCATATAAATACAAGATGTTATCATTCAGACTGACTAATGAATCGATCTTCTTTCAGCAATATATGAATGACGTTTTATGAAACTTTCTGAACGACTTTTGTTAAGTCTATCTAGATAACATTCTCATCTATAGCAAAATGAGAAAGAAGCATAAAGATCACGTCAAACTAGTATTAAGTCAACTACGCGAAGCTGAACTGCAAATGAATATTCGAAAGTGCGAATTCAATGTAGAAGAGACTGTCTTTCTAGAAGTCATTGTATCAGAACTAAATCTTCGTATGAATCTCAGCAAAGTGACAGTCATAGTCAGCTGAATCACTTCAACCAATCTAAAAGAAATTCAGAGCTTCGTGAGATTTGTTAACTTCTATCATCGTTTCATTAAGAACTTCTTGAAGCTAGTCAAATCGTTCACACAGCTGACTAGAAAAAACACGTCTTTTGTTTGAAACAAAGTTTGCATTCAAGTCTTTGACAATTTAAAGAAACAAGTCAGTTTGACTTCAGTACTACGTCACTTTGATCTCAGATGACAAGCTATTCTGAAGATTAATGCTTCAAACTATGTAAAAGATGAAATACTATCTCAGTATGATGATGAGAAAGTTCTTCACTTGATGATCTTCTACAGCAAAAGCATGATACTCGCTGAAATCAATTATCATATCTATGACAAGAAATTGCTAATCATCATTCAATGTTTTAAACATTGATGACTTGAGCTGAAATGCACTGAACTACTCATTCAAATATTCATTGATCATCAAGCTTTGAAGATCTTCATGAAAAATAAACAGTTGAGTTAATGATAAGTCAACTATCTGAACATTCTGTTGAATTTCAACTTTCAGATCATTTTTAAATCAGGCAAAATAAATACTAAAGTCAATGCTTTAACTTGAATGTCTTTAGCGAACGTCTCTGAATCAGTTCAATGACTTGAAGATTGTTTTCAGACTATTCTGACTTTTGATAGAGTCAATGTTTTATTTATTGAATCGAAAGCAAATCTCTATCAACAAGTATGAATGATTAATCAAACAAATGAGCTCTGCAGCGAATATAGACAAGCTATGAACGAAAACAAGCTCAAATTTCATATCACTAAACTAAAGAACTGCAAAATCATTGACGACGTTCTATTTAAAAAAGATCTACTGTGAGTCTCTGAGAACATGCACACGAAATTACTACAAGAAGTGCATGATCAATCTTTAATCTTTCATCTCAACAATAAATGAATCATTGATCTAGTTTAGCGTTTCTACTATTGATCAGATCATTGAGCTACTATTCAATGATACATTTGAAACTGTCATGCTTGTCAGCGAAGCAAAGTCTCTAGAAATAGCATCAATGAACTTCATTATTCTCTTTCGATTTCACAGAAACGTTGAAAAGATATAGCTATGAACTTCATCACTGAACTATTTCTGTCAGAAGACTATAACATCATTTGCATAATCATATGTTATCTCATTCAAGAACATCACTATGTTTTCTGTCATTAAGAAAATGATGACATCTCAGTTGAAGAAATAATTTGAATCATGCTATGAAATGTTTATTGACTGCATGATCTACTCAGTTCTATTGTTTCAAACAAAGATTCTCAATTCATATTAACTATGTGAAAAAGTCTTTGCAAGCGACTGAGAATCACAGCTAGTTTATTCACAGTTTATCATTCTGAGATCAATGATCAATTGAAGTGAGTCAATCAAGACGTTGAACGCGAACTTAGAATCTACTGCAATTACATGCAGAACGACTGAGTCAAATGAATATCTATGATGAAATTCAGCGACAATTTCAATATCTTCTTGATCATCTCAATGATCTCTTTCTACTTCAATAAAGATTTTCACTCTTGAATGAGTTTCGATTCAGATACAATTGACTACAAAATCACTTGTGAACGACTGAAAGCTAGAAAAGCAGATGATATTGTCATTTGAATGAAAGAGCTACTAAACTTCAATCATCAACAATTGAAAAAGATGAAGCTGATCATTGAAGCACAAATCAATAAACATAGATGAGACGTCATCTATGAGATAAATGACTGAGTTTGACTATTTTTCAGAAACGTCAAAATCACAAGATCATGCAAAGATTTGAAAGATAAACAACTAGAATCATATCAAATTGTCAGGATCGTGCCTAGGTGAGTCAACCAGCGGAAGTCAGGGTTGAATAGTGCTTGATCTTTAGAGGTAGCTATAACTGAATATTAAGAATACAGAAGAAGGTTGGTACAAGAGCTTCTATTTATGTAATGTTCAGAGGCTGCGCTAGGCTCGAAAGGGATGTGTTTGTGACACGAGAAGAATGTGATGTAGGTGAACAAGGTGTTGGTGAAAGAAAAGGGTGTTGGGGAAGGAAAAGGGTGTTGAGCCATATCTGAGCCATATCTGGGCCATATCTGAGCCATATCTGGGCCATATCTGGGCCATATCTGGGCCATATCTGGCTAGCTCGCTGGTTAGCCCTAATCATTACGCAGGGAACTCGCTAGCGTTCACTGCGAATTGATTAGGGCTTCAGCCTTGTTCAGCCTTGGTACGCTCGTAACATTACCCCCCCTCCGAAAATTCATGTCCGCATGAATGTAGTTCCTTTGCTCGCTTTTGTTGATAGTTATTCCGATATTTAGCGCGGTTTGTTTGGATATAGCTTATGGAATTCGTCCAAAACTTCCTCTGAGCCATCGAATTCCCCTTTATCGGCATAGTACCATTCGTCGTCCCTATCTAGGTTTGTTCATTTGACTTTGTACTGTATTCGGCCTCGATAGCGTCTGAAGTCCAATATATCGTCTACCTCTCAGTGTTCATCGTCTTCGATAGTGATTGGCCTGGGTGGTTCTGAATGCTGTTCTGGTAGGGGGTCTTCTGGATACGGCCGCAGTAGCTTCGAGCCGAACATCGGATGCAGATGCTTCATGCTGACTGGTAGGCGAAGGTGATAGGAGGTACCCACTTTCGCAGTGATTTGATAGGAGCTCAGCTGTTTGTCTTTCAAATCTTTGCAGGGCCTCGTTGTCTTGACGTTTCTGGAAGATAGCCAAACCCAGTCACCTACTTCATAGATGACGTCCCGTCTATGTTTATTGACCTGAACTTCGATGGTCAGCTTCGTCTTTTCCAATTGTTGACGGCCGAAGCTCAGTAGCTCTTCCATTCGGATGGCAATATCGTCTGCTTTCCTAGCTTCAAGTCGTTCACGAGTTGTTTCGTAGTCAGTCGTATCTGAATCG
>JAABUR0100007463.1_pt1 | contig 12928 bp, 9 predicted proteins | sample 5560091 | NCBI WGS metagenome assembly JAABUR01 (sample SAMN10711879, study PRJNA513375) | rock metagenome | isolation source: Antarctica rocks | place: Antarctica: Victoria Land, University Valley sud
CGTTCGCCGAGACGCCGAACGTCAGGCGGCTGGCCCGCCGCGGCCTCCGGTTCACCAACGCTTACGCCGCCAATCCGCTCTGCTCGCCGACGCGGACGAGCATCCTGACCGGGCTCTACCCCGGCCGGGTCGGGATCACGTCCCCGGCGTGCCACCTGCCGGAAGTGCGGCTCGCGGCGACGCTCGCCAAGGGCCGCCCCGATCAGAAGGCCCGACCGCAGGTCACTGCCACCCGGCTCGAGACGACCTATCCCACCCTGGCCAAGTCGCTGAAGGGGGCCGGGTACGCGACCGGCCACTTCGGCAAGTGGCACCTGGGCCGCGAGCCGTACTCGGCCCTGCAACACGGGTTCGACGTGGACGTACCGCACACCCCGGCCGCCAGCCCCACCAAGGGCTATCTCGGCCCGTGGCCCTTCTGGCCGGGGCAGGGCCGGCCCGGCGAGCACATCGAGGACCGGATGGCCGCCGAGGCCGCGACGTTCATCCGGGCGAACAAGGACCGGCCGTTCTACGTGAACTACTGGGCGTTCTCCGTCCACGGCCCATGGCAGGCCAAGCCGGAACTCGTGAAGGAGTACGAGGCCAAGGCGGCGACGCTGCCGCCCGATGCCCCGCGCCGCAACCCCGTCTACGCGGCGATGGTCGAGTCGTTCGACCAGGCCGTCGGCACGCTGCTCGACACGCTCGACGAGCTGAAGCTCGCGGACCGGACGATCGTCGTCCTGTTCAGCGACAACGGCGGGGTGCATTGGCTCGACGACCGGATGCGAGTCAATTTCGGCCTGAAGACGCCGCCGACGAGCAACGCCCCCCTGCGGGGCGGGAAGGCCACGCTCTATGAAGGGGGCACGCGCGAGCCGTGCGTCGTCGTCTGGCCGGGGAAGGTCGCGCCGGGCACGACGACCGACGCCCTGCTATCGAGCGTCGACTGGTACCCGACGCTGCTCGACATGGTCGGGGTGCCGCCTCGCGACGGGCAGCGGTTCGACGGCGTCTCCCAGGTCCCCGCCCTGCTCGGCACCGGCACGCCGCGGGACGTGGCGTACTGCTTCTTCCCGCACTACACGCCGGCCACGGGCAACGTCCCCGGCACCTGGGTCCGCCGGGGGGACTGGAAGCTCATCCGGTTCCACCACGACAACGACGACCAGACCGACCGTTTCGAGCTCTACAATCTCAAGGACGACCCGGGCGAGGCGAAAGATCTCGTCCCTGATCTCCCGGAGAAGGTCGCGGCGCTCGACGCGCTGATCGACAGGCACCTGGCGGACATCGACGCTCTGGTCCCCGAGAAGAATCCGGATTACAAGAAGGGGGCGGTTGTGAAGACCGCCGGCAAAGGTTTCCGGCCGGTCGGCGACAGCCGGACGCCCCGAAAGGAATGAGCCCGCCATGAGAATACGACTCGCCCTGCTCGCCCTGCTCTCGTGGCCGGCCCTGGCCCTCGCGGCGGAGCGGCCGAACATCCTGGTGGTCCTGTCCGACGACCACAGCGGCGCGCACGTCGGATGCTACGGCAACAAGGAGGTCCGCACGCCCAACCTCGACCGATTCGCCGCGCAGGGAATGCGCCTCGATCGGGCCTACGTGACGTGCCCGCAGTGCGTGCCCTCGCGTGCCTCGATCATGACGGGGCGGTCCCCCGTCGCCATCCAGATGACGCGGTTCTCGGCCCCGCTGCCGGCCGAGGTGAAGGCCTACCCCGAACTGCTGAGGGGGGAGGGCTACTACACCGGCGTCGCCGGGCGTACCTATCACCTCGACGGCTCGCGACTGCCGCCGGAGAGCGCGCGGGTCTTCGACGAGCACGGCCTGCGGACCTTCCCGAAGCGACTCGACTCCGTGAAGACCGGCGGTCGGCCGATGATCCTCGACCAGTTCCGCGAGTTCCTCGATGGAGTCCCCGAAGAGAAGCCGTTCTTCCTCCAACTGGGCTTCGACGACCCGCATCGTCCACTCGACCGCGACGCCATCCCCCGGCCGCACGACCCTGCAAAGTTGACGCTGCCGGCCCACTACCCGGACACGCCGCTGGTGCGTGAGGACTTCGCGCGCTATTACGACGAGATCGCCCGGCTCGATGCCGGCTTCGGGGCGGTGCTCAAGGAGCTGGACGACCGAGGGCTTGCCGGGGACACGCTCGTCGTGTTCATGGGCGATAACGGGGCCTCCCAGTTCCGCGGCAAGGGGACGCTCTACGAGTTCGGCGTCCGCGTGCCGATGATCGTCCGATGGCCGGGCGCGATCCGGCCGGGCGGGGCCGCGTCGGAGCTCATCTCCGGCGAGGATCTCGCCCCGACCTTGCTGGAGGCGGCCGGGTGCGACGTGCCCGGGGAGATGACCGGACGGAGCTTCCTGAAACGGCTCCGGGGCGAGTCGTTCCAGGGTCGCGAGCACGTCTTCGCCGAGCGCGGGGCGCACGGCTCGGGCCTCCCGAACAACACCGCCGCGTTCGACCTCGGACGGTGCGTGATCACGGGGAAATACAAGCTCATCTACAACGCCCTCTGGCAGTTGCCGTACACACCGGTAGACTTCGCCGGCGATCCGTTCTGGAAGGAGCTGGGCCGGATGCACCGCGATGGCAAGCTACCGCCGGCGATCTCGCGACTCTACTTCGCCGAACACCGGCCGATGTTCGAGATGTATGACCTGGAGACCGACCCGGCGGAGTTGCACAACCTCGCCAGCACGCCGGAGGCCGCGACCGTCGAGACGGAGTTGAAGGCCGCCTTGCAGGAGTGGATGATCTTGCAGCGAGATTACTTGCCTCTGCCCGTCCCGCCCCCGCGCCCGCCGCGATGAGGGTTATCGTCAGGGCATTGGTCGGCTGGACCCCCGCTCCCGATACCTGTTCAGCAGCTTCGACAGCCGGTCGGCCACGTCCGGATGCCGGTCCAGGACGTCTCTCGTCTCCCCCGGGTCGTCCCCGAGGTGGTAGAGCAGGGCGGTCGCCCCTTCCCGGGCCCAAGGGCTCGCCTTGGGCCCGCCGGGGGCCCTCCCTGCGGCGACGTACTTCCACGGCCCCATGCGAGCGTCATCCGGGCCGGCTCGATGTGCAGCGGGGCTGACACGCCGAGCACTCCCCGCTTCAGGGACGTCCGCCAGCAATATCGTCCGGTCATCAGGCCGTACCGGGTCGGGGAGCAGACGGAGCAAGGCGTATGGGCGTCGGTGAATCGCCGGCCCGCCGCCGCCAGTCGGTCGATATTCGGCGTCCGGACCAGGGTCGACCCGTAGCAACTGGCGTCCCCGTACCCGAAGTCGTCCGCCAGGATGACGACGACATTCGGCCCTCGGTCCGGCTCGGCGGCGGGTATCGGTCTGGACGTGCCGACGAGGAGGATGACGGCAGAAAGGATGGCGCATAGGCGGATCATCGTCGTCGCTCCTGGGGATTGTTGGCCGATGGCCGACGATACACGATCGATCGGCCTCGGCCATCGAGACACGGCCCATCCTAGGGATCAATCCTGCTTCGCCCGGGTCGGCGGGCCCCAGAGGGGGTCCATCAACTGGGCGTTCCACGCCGTCCAGGCGGCGGCCAGTTCCTTGACCTTCTCCGGATTCTTGTCGGCCACGTCGGCCTGCTCGCCGACGTCGTCCTTGAGGTTGAACAGCGTGGCCCCCTCGACGGTCGCCTTGTCGCGGCGGGAGGCCGCCCCGCCACCTCCGGCGCGGCCACGGCCGGCGGACGCCTTGACCAGCTTCCAATCGCCCATGCGGATCGCCATCTGGCCGCCAAACCGCCAGTACAGGGCGTCGTGCGGGGCGTCGGCCGTCTCGCCACGCAAGTAGGGCAGCAAGTTGACGCCGTCGAGCTTGGCGTCCGAGTCCGGCGACACGCCGGTCGCGGCCAGGGCGGTCGGCAGGAAGTCGAGCTGGATGACCGGGCGGTCGTACACCTTGCCGGCCGGCAGGTGGCCCTTCCACTGGACCAGGAACGGGACGTGGACACCGCCCTCATACGTCGTCCCTTTGACCCCGTGGAACGGGCCGTTGTCCGACGCGTTGACCGACTCGGGCCCGCCGTTGTCGCTGACGAAGAAGATCAGGGTGTCGTCCTCGATCCCGGCCTCTCGTAGCGCGGCCAGGCCGCGCCCGATGCCGTCGTCCAGGGCCGCCTGCATGGCCGCGTACGTCCGCCGCTTCGGGTCCTTGATGTCGGGGAACCGCTTCAGGTAGTTCTCCGCCGCCTCCATCGGGCCATGGACGGCGTTGAACGCCCAGTAGAGGAAGAACGGCTCGGACTTGTGCTTCTCGATGAACGCCACGCCTTCGCGGGCGAAGGCGTCGGTCAGGTACTCCTTCTCCTGGACCTCCTCCCGGCCCCGATAGATGGCGGTCGGCCCGGTCCCGGACCGCAGGTAGCTGTGCGACCCGCCGAGGAACCCGAAGAACTCGTCGAAGCCCCGCTCCAGCGGGTGGAACTTGTCCTCGGTGTGCCCGAGGTGCCACTTGCCGACGATCCCGGTCTTGTACCCGGCCGCCTTCAGCCGGTCGGCCATGGTCCTCTCGGTCAGCGGCAGCCCGACGCCGGGGGTGCGGTCGGTCGGCGGTCCGGGGTTGAACTCGTGGCCGAACCGCTGCTGATACCGGCCGGTCATCAACCCGGCGCGGGTGGGCGAGCAGTACGGGTGCGATACGTACCCGTTGGAGCAGCGGACGCCGTTCTTGGCCAGCGAGTCGATGTTCGGGGTCGGGATGTCCTTGCAACCGTGGACGCCGATATCGGCATAGCCCATGTCGTCGCCGATGATGACGATCACGTTCGGCTTGCGGGACTCGGCGGCGGGCGAGGGGTCGGGGGCGAAGACGAGGGCCAGCGCGGCCGCCAGGGCCGCTTGCAAAGGACGTTTCATCGGGTCACTCCTTGGGGCTGGTTGGTTTCCGGGGTGAGGAGGCTGGTTGATGCTGTCCACGCCGGGAGGTCTCCCGAGCGGAGACGGTCGACCGATCGTCGTCATTTCGATGTCGGCCGCGGGACCCAGAGGGGGTCCTTCTGCTCGCCGTTCCAGGCGTCCCAGGCGTCCTGAAGTCTCTTCACCTTGTCGGGGTTCGCCGCGGCCAGGTCCTGCGTTTCCCCGGCGTCGTCGCGCAGGTTGAAGAGCATCGGCGGTGTCACCTGCACCGCGGTCACGGCCGGCTGGGCCGTCTGGGCCGCATAATCGTATCCGCGGACGAGTTTCCAGTCTCCTTCGCGGACCGCCCACTGCGGGCCGAACCGCCAGAACAGGTCGGCGTGCGGGGCCTCGGCCTTCTCGCCTCCGAGGTATGGCAGGAGGTTCACGCCGTCGAGCTTCCAGTCGGCCTCGGCCTGGCCGCCGGCCGCGGCCACCGCCGTGGGCAGGATGTCCAACGAGATGACCGGGTGGTCGTACACCTTGCCGGCCGGCAGGTGGCCCTTCCACTGGACCATCCACGGCACCCGGATCGCGCCCTCCCAGGTGTCTCCCTTCTGTCCCTTGAGCGGCTTGTTGTTCGACCCGTTGGGGCCCATCTTCGTCATCGGCCCGCCGTTGTCCGACAGGAAGAAGATGAGCGTATCCTCTTCGAGCTTCGACTCGCGGAGCGCGGTCAACACTCGGCCGACGGCGTCGTCGAGGGCGGACATCATGCCGGCGTAGAGGAGCCGGTCCTTGGCCGTGATCTCCGGGAACCGCTTCAGGTACTCCTCCGGCGCCTGGCTGGGGACGTGGTTGGCGTTGAACGGCAGGTACAGGAAGAACGGCCTGGCCGCGTTGGACTTGATGATCTCCGCCGCCCGGTCGCCGTAGGCGTCTGTGGTGTAGAAACCATCGGCCTCGACCTTCTTGGGGTCCGGGCCGACGCGGCTGTCGAGCAGCATCGGGCGGTAGAAGGGGGTGTTGGCCAGGGTCCCGTAGAACTCGTCTAACCCGCGGGACGTCGGGCGGAACTCGGGGTTGAATCCGAGGTGCCACTTGCCGACCGCCGCGGTCGCGTAGCCGAGGGCCTTCATCCGCCGGGCGAACGTGGTCTCGGTCAGCGGCAGGCCGAACTTGTCGCGGTCGGCGCCGCCCTCGTTGAACTCGTGGCCGAACCGAGTCTGATACCGACCCGTCATGAGGCCGGCACGGGTCGGTGAGCAATACGGGCAGGAGACGTAGCCGTTGGTGAAGCGGACCCCGTTCCTGGCCAGCGAGTCGATGTTCGGGGTCGGGATGTCCTTGCCGCCGTAGGCCCCGATGTCAGCATAGCCGGTGTCGTCGATGAGGATGACGATCACGTTCGGCTTGCGGGGCTCGGCGGCGGCCAGGCCGCCGGCGGCGGACATCAGCCCGACCAGGGCGTGGATCAGTCGTCGTGTCATCGCGGGAACTCCTTGGGGATCGTAACTTCATCTCGGGCATAGTTTGGCGGCCGAGCTTCGACTTGAGGTCGCCCAGACTCCGCCACCGAACCCGATCGTTCAGGTCGACCTCGGCGACCGCCACCTCTCCCCGTTTCTTGCCCTGGGCGAGGACCTTGCCGGAGTGGCCGTAGACGGCCGAGATCATCCAGTTGGTATGCTCGGGCTCGTAGGTGCTGCTGACCACGCAGACGTGGTTTTCGGCGGCGAGGGCCATGGCCAGGTCGGGGTTGCACCCCCAGACCGGCCAGGCGATCACCTCGGATTCACGACCTGCCGCGGGCGGAAGGCGACGTCCGTCCTCAGCCATTTTTTGCGCGATTTGGTGACCCACACGAAGTAGAACTTCAGGTCGAAGCGAGTGTAAGCGGTCCGTCGTTAGTGCTCCATCCCGCGAACGTACTGAAGCGGTCGCCCGAAGGCGAGAGATTTTGGATCCCGAAACCAGCACATTCACTCAACTCCTATGTGGGATGGATCGTAGGCAAAGGCAGCGTGGGAGGTCGCTATTACGCATTGCTTCGTGGCTGAGGTTCGAGCGGCCTGCCCGCCCGACCGCGGAATTGGGAGCGAAGGTACCGACTTCCTGCGCAGTTCGATCGCGGGGCATCGGTTACAATGGCCAGCCGTCTCCTACGGGCTTCAGCAATCTCGACGAGGCCCGAGGCCGAGCCCGCTCGCCTCCCCGTCTCACCGGAATGCCCCTGCCGCCGGACGGACCCTCGGCCTCCTCGATTTACCCCAGAGCCTCGCCATGGATTCGGCCGCAGACCCGCCGGAGAGCAAACTTCCGTCGTCGACCATCAGCTGCCCCGACGGCCGGAAGTCGATGATCCTCGCCGACCTCCACCCCGGCGGCGGCCCCCCCGAGCTGATGGCCCAGTACCGGGCGATCCTCGCTGCGCCCCGCCTCGACTGGACTGAGCCCCACCGCCTGTTGCGCCGCCTCGGCTCCGGCGGCCAAGGTGTCGTCTTCCTCGGCGAACGCCAGGGGGCCGACGGATTCCAGCTCCCGGTGGCCCTCAAGGTCTTCACCCCCGAGAGCTACAAGGACGTCCGGGCCTACGACGAGGCGATGGCCCGCATGGCACGGGTCGCCCTCCGGGTGGCGCAAATCCAGCAGGACAACCTGCTCGACGTGCACAACTTCGTGGCGCCGGGCGGCATCCGCGTCATGGAGATGGAGTGGATCGACGGCTACGACGTGCGTCGGCTGCTGACGCCGGCGATGCTCAGGCGGGTGCGCGAGCGGGTCGACGACGGGCGCTGGGCCTACCTCAACGACGTGATCGTCACGGCCGGTGCGGCGCAGCCCCGGCTCAAGCCGGGGGTCGCCATCGCCGTGCTCCGCGACTGCCTGGCGGCGCTGGCCGCCCTGCACCGCGACGGGATCGTGCACGGCGACGTCAAGCCGTCGAACATCATGCTCAAGCGCACCGGCGACGCCAAGCTGATCGACATCGGGTCGGCCTTCGCGAGGGACGACGCCCCGCCGGCGCGGACCTGCACGCCGGCCTACGCGGCCCCGGAGGTACTGGGAGGCGCCGAAGGCACGCCGCAGTCCGACCTGGCCAGCCTCGGCTATGTCCTGATCGAGCTACTCGCCGGCGCACCGGCGTTCGCCGGGCTGAGGCGGCTCGGCGAGTTACGCAAAGCCAAGCGGTCGACTGCGGGCCTGCTGGGAGGCGACCTGCCCGATGAGGTCGTGCGCAACGAGTTGCTGATGAGCCTGATCGCCGGCCTGATCGCCCCCGATCCCGCCGACCGCTTCCCCAGCGCCGAGGCGGCGGACCTGGTCGAGCGGGGGGCGGCGAGCTTCCACCGCCAGTTGGTCAAGGGCGACCTGGCGAGCGAGTACGGCAATGAGATCCGCGTCTGGCTCGAAGAGTTGGAGTAGGGCAGGGGATCGGCCCCCGGCCCATCGAGGCCGTGCAGGCCTGTCGCCGCCTTGGAGGCTGAGCGGAGCGTCAAGCGCGGCGATTGTCCGGGCACCGCTGGCCGCCAGGATCGAAGGTCGCCTGCCTGCAGTCCGCGGTGGCGGTCAGTCGCCTCGGCCGCCGTTCAGCAGGTGATCTCGACGACGGTCTCCAGGTCGACGCCGACCCAGGCCACCTCACAGATCGGGCCCACCACGACATCGACACGACCCAGCGGGGCCTCGACCGAGGTTGTCCCGTCACGACCCGTGACGGACGAGGTCACGCCTCAGGTGAACCCGCAGCCCCGGATCGTGACCTTCTTCCCGGCCAGTGGAGAGCCGTCGCGGGCCCGGACGACGACCAGGAGCGACCCCTTCAGCAGGACGTCGCGCCGGAGGGGCGTCCACTCATCGAACGGCATCGAGTCATCGATTGGAGTCCAGTCTTCCACGGGAAAGCCCCCCAGCCCAAGGATGAATCGTAGCGGACCCGTCTACAGACCACCGAGCGTCGAGATCACGACAGGCGCGGCCCGTGGCCGGGGTCCGCCGCCTCGCGGTCAGGCGAGTTCTTTGGCCCATCGGCCGGCACGACGCCAGTTCGCCCGCAGGACGACCACGCCCAGGATGACCGACACCAGCCCGCCCAGCTCAGCACCCCAGATCGACCCGCCGACCCAGGCATAGCGGAGCATCGGGCCGCGCAGTTCCGGGACACCGAATAAGGTCCTTCGGTAGAACTCGGGGCTGAGCGACGCCAGGGCCAGACCCGCCAGTCCGCCGAGCGCCCAGCAGACATAGGCCCCTGCCAGGATGCCGAGCAGGTACTTGACCGCGAGGCCGTAGGGACAGGCGGCCCCGGTGATGATACCCGTGGCGGTCGTGAACACCAGCGAGAAGAACACGCCGAAGAGGAGCCCTTCATAGGCGCCTTGCGCGATGCCCGCACGCCAGACGTCGGCGACCTCGTGCCACCCGAGGACGGTCACGAAGTAGAGGGGGCTGACGCGGCCGTTGACGGCATTGGTCGTCGCGCCCAGCAGACCGCTGGCGAGGACGCCGCTGACCGCGAGGGCCCCCAGGTCGAGCGGACGTGAGCGCGGCGGGGCGTAGATGTCACCGTCAGGCACGTCGCGAGTCCTCCTCCGCCGCCGAACGACCAAGCTCGGCGGACCCGGCCGCCGGGCAACAACCCCGATCTTAACACAAATCGGGCGCGGCGGTCGGGAGCGACGCCACGGGCCGACTTCGCGACGGCGCGAGCTCGGGCGGCGGCCGCCTCACTTGCCGAGAACCGCCTCGATCATCCAATCGCCTCCGAACTTCGTCTCGGCCGACGGCATGCCGGGGAGCCCCACGCGCGAGTGCTTCCCTCCCGTGCTGGTGTCGTAGCTGACGTAGACGCCCCTGCGCTGATGGGCGCGGAAGTCCAGAGCGACCCAGAAGCGTTCGGGCACTTCGACCGGCTCCGGGAAGGGGATCGTGACCCAGGCCTCGACGCCCCGCCCGAAGAGGGAGTAGGGCGCCATCTCGGTGTGGATGATCCGGCTCCGATCCGGGCCCAGGAAGAAGACCAGATAGCTCTCCTCCGGCGGTTGCGGCGGGCCGTAGCGCGACCCATGGACGCTGAGGTTGGCGACCTTCGAGCTGCCCGGGGGGAGCGTGAACTCGATCATCTCGCCCGAGCCGCCGAGGCTCTGCTTCCCGTCGTTCCGGCCGTCCCCGTACTTCAGGACGGGCATGCCTTCCTGTGCCGGAGCGAGGGCGCCGACCAGGACTACCATGACGATGCTCGACGTGACATATCTCAAGGCCGTACTCCTCGACGGGGTCGGGAGCGATCCGCCGCTCGAAGATTGCACGGGAGCCGCGCGGCCCCCTCAAGGGATATCGCCTCGAAGAAAGGACGTCCCCCTCCGCGACCGCTTCGGAGCCACACCGGCTTGACCGCGATTCTCGGCCTCGACCTCGGCGAGTTCAAGAGCCTGGTCCGTATCTACGCCCTGGACTGCAAGGACATCGGCGTCACCGAGCAGACCTGCTACCGCTGGCGCGAGGAGTACACGGACTGAAGCTCGACCAGGCCAAGCCGCTCGCGCCCCCGGCTCCGGAATCCGGACGTGAACGTTGATCTCGGTTCATTTGCAGTCCCTTGGAGCGAGGCGGCAAATCCCGTATGGTGTGGCTCGCGACGACTCGTCCCTCGAACGATGAGAATCCTCCATGCGTCCCGCCCTCCTCCTCGCACTCTTGCTTTCCGTTCCCGCCGGGGCCGAAGACCTGAAGGTGGGCGCCGCCTCGGTGGACATCACGCCGCCACCGGGCACGCCGATGGCCGGCTATTACGGCGAACGGGCCGCCGACGGGGTCCACGACCCGCTCTTTGCGAAGGCGATCGTCCTGGAACGCGACGGCAAGAGGGTTGCGTTCGTGGGGCTGGACCTCATCGCCGCGACGTTCGGGATCGTCGCCGAGGCCCGACGGATGATCGAGGAGACCGCCGGCATCAAGGGAGCCGACGTGATGATCTCGGCGACCCACGCCCACACCGGCCCGATCCTCCAGGGCAAGGGCGACCGGGTACATCCGTTCGGGGGAAAGAACCCGCTGACCGTGAAGTACGGCGAGAGACTCCCCGGCATGATCGCCGAGGCGGTCCGCAAGGCCGGGAAGAACCTCAGGCCCGCGCGGGTCTCCGGCGTGCACGGCCACGAGCCCTCGATCTGCTTCAACCGCCGGTTCCACATGACCGACGGCACCGTCGGCTGGAACCCCGGCAAGCTCAACCCGAAGATCCTCAAGCCCGCCGGTCCCATCGACCCGGACGTGGCCGTCGTCTACTTCGAGTCCGACGACGAGGCCCGCGTCCCGCTGGCGACCTACGTCAATTATTCGGTGCATCTGGACAACGTCGGCGGCACGAAGTTCTCCGCCGACATGCCGGCCACCGTGCGCGACCTGCTCGGCCGTTTCAAGGGGCCGGACATGGTGACGCTCTACACCGCCGGGTGCTGCGGCGACGTCAACCACATCGACGTGAAGTGGGCCGCACCGCAGAACGGCCACTCGAATGCCGCGAGGATGGGCGTGATCCTCGCGGGCGAGATCCTCCGCGCCTGGCCCGGGCTCAAGGCCGAGCCGTCCGGCGGGCTCCGCGTGAGGACGACCAAGCTCAGGCTCCCCCTGCCCAAGATCAGGGACGAGGACATCTCCTCGGCCCGCGCCGTGGTCGCGCGCCTGGGAGACAAGACCAAGCCGGTCCCGTTCCTCGAACAGGTCCAGGCGTTCAAGGTCCTGGATGTCGATGCCCGCAAGGGCGAGCCGAACGAGGTCGAAGTCCAGGTCATCGCCCTGGGCGACCGATATGCCTGGGTCTCACTGCCGGGGGAAGTCTTCGTGGAGCTTGGCCTGGCGATCAAGCAGGACTCGCCGTTCAGACATACGATCGTCGCCGAACTGGCCAACGGAATCATCGGCTACATCCCCTCACGCCGCGCCTATGCGCAGGGGAATTACGAGGTGGTCAGCGCCCGGTGCGCCGAGGGTTCGGGTGAAATGCTGGTGGACGCGGCGGTGGAGATGCTCAAAGAACTCCACCTGGAGGCGTCCGGGGAAAAGGCGAAGTAACGGGGTACAATACCCGCCCTGCCCGGACCGGCCCGAACATCGAGAAGGATGGAGGCGAGCTTGGAACCGAAGACCGACCGCAAGAACCTGGTGACTCAGCAGAAGGCATTGGCCATCAACCTGGACCCGCGCAAGTACGGGACGTTCGCCGAGATCGGTGCCGGCCAGGAGGTCGTCAGGTGGTTTTTCCAGGTGGGCGGCGCGGCCGGTTCCATCGCCAAGAGCATCTCGGCCTATGACATGAACGTCAGCGACGCCATCTACGGCCCTTCGTCCCGCTACGTGTCGCGGCACAGGCTGGAGACGATGCTGGACTACGAGTACGCGCTGCTCCAGGATCGACTCCGGGCCAAGCGCGGGGCGGACACCGACTTCTTCGTCTTCGCCGACACGGTGTCCGCCCGGAACTTCCACGGGACGAACGAGTGCCACGGCTGGATGGGCATCAAGTATCAGGCGACGCCGGGCGCCGAGCCGAGCCAGATCGTGGTGCACGTCCGCATGCTCGACAAGGACAACGTGTCCCAACAGCAGGCGCTGGGCATCATCGGAGTCAACCTGATCTACGGCGCGCTCTTCCATTTCGCGGTCCCCGACGACCTGATGAACTCCTTGATCGACGACCTGTCCGCCGAGCGGATCGAGGTGGACATGATCAAGTTCTCCGGGCCCGAGTACCGGGCGATCGACCACCGCCTCATGAGCCTGAAGCTCGTCCAGCTCGAACTCAGCGACGCGGCGATGTTCTCGGCCACCGGCGAGGTCCTGCAGCCGTCCGAGGTGCTCTACAAGAAGCCGATCCTGGTCGAGCGCGGGTCCTTTCGCCCGGTCACGCACGTCAACCTGGACATGCTCCAGTCCGCCCACCAGCAGTTCGTCCAGCATGTCAGCCAGCGACAGGAGGGGACGAACGAGCCGGAGGTGGTGTCCCTGATGGAACTGACGATGCGCAACCTGCGTTCGACCGGCGGCGAGCACGGCGACATCGATTACGACGACTTCCTCGCCCG
>JAABUR0100007465.1_pt1 | contig 12927 bp, 14 predicted proteins | sample 5560091 | NCBI WGS metagenome assembly JAABUR01 (sample SAMN10711879, study PRJNA513375) | rock metagenome | isolation source: Antarctica rocks | place: Antarctica: Victoria Land, University Valley sud
CCTCAGGCGGCCACGGTATGACAGGAACACTCTCCTGGTACCGTTTTGCCATCCGCCGATACACCGCGCAAATCAACTTAAACCGCCTCCGCGTCGGCCTGTAATCGTAGTCAAAGTCCAGATTGGCGGTCCGCGTTGAAAAACTGGCGCATGCCGCCCATGCCACCGCCGACTTCTCACGCGGTGAATTGGGGGATTGATCCCATGGCCGGGGATCCCTCACCAGCTCCTGCAAGCGCTGATGGTCGGTAGCGGTGGCTTGTAGGTTGACCACGTTGTGGCCAAGCTCGTGGAAGAAATCCAGGCGCCGGGTCTGGGAGATGGGATTCTGAAAAATCCGACTCCACAACCGGCACGTTTTGGAGGTATCCCAGGGACATCCTGTCCAGACCGGCCGGTCAGTGCAGTCCCGTTCTGGCCTATCCGGGCAGCCTTGACGTCGGAGAACTATAACTCCGACGTTGGAGGGCATCCGCGCCTTTCTCACCCAGGTCTGTTCCGGTTCAGCGACGGTTCCGTCTTCCAGGAGAATCGTTGCGTAGCTGCCGGCTGGTTGTTGGGTTCGCTTTGACGTCGTTTGGGCAGCGCTGGTCGGCGTAGCCGCCACCAGGGCCACTAGTAGTGTGACGATGATCGACGACGTGCGCATGGCACAGCCTCTCTTTGTAGTTCGGCATCCGATGATCAGATACCTTTTTCAGTAGTTTCCCTAAGCCTTCCTGATCCTGGACTGACGACGAGCATCAATCAGTACATGACCAGGAAAGCGGTTGTTAAGGAGCGTCTGCGCGGACTCCTAGTGTATCAAGAAACAACTGCTAATGGATACCGAGCATCTTAACACATTTAGCTCAATAGAGGAATAAATAGACATATGCTATGGTCGTGTCAGCATAATAAAAACGTTTGTCGACAGATATGGGACAGAATGACTGTTTTTTACGACGGATTAGTGTATCGCAGAATCCTCGCCTGATACAGGGCGGCGACTACTTGTAGGCACCCCATCACCACGAAGAGGGCGGTGAAGGAGGCGTAGGTGACGATCAGGCCACCGATGATAATCGCGATACCGGTGACGATGCGGCCCTCGCCCGTCACCAGTCCCCACTCCGAGCCTTCGCGGCCAGGGTCTTCGAACTTACCGTACAGTGTGAGCCAGGTCGGGACGGCCAAGGCGTAGGCGGCCCCGAGGCCGGCCTGCACGATGAAGAGCTGGTATGGCGAGGTGACGAACAGGTACCCGAAAGTGAAAATCGCGTTGAGGGCGTAGCCGGCCACCATCAACTTGGCGGCGTCCCGACGGTCCGACATCTTGCCGAAAATGATGATCATTACTCCCATCACGATCAAGTAAATCGCCCACGCCGTGGTGAGCTGGAGGATGTTACCCCCGATGCGCTGCGCGAAGACCGCGAACAGCGGTCCCAGCATGCCCTCGCCGAAGTACCAGAGGTTCGAGCCGTAGAGCAGGATTTTGATTTGTGGATTCATGCTGCTTTCTATTTTAAACCCCTTTCTTGTTCGAGGCCGGCATAGCCGAGAACTGTTTTCTCGGCTAGTTCTCGCTTCGCTCGAACCAGAACCGGCAGCCTACCTGGAGCGTTTTGAAATGAATTTCAGTCCTTTTCTTTTCTGTTCAAATACTTTGACGATGATCACGGAGCTGTCAGCGACCAGGGCGTACGTCGGATACAGTAGCAAGGGGAGATCCAATCGACCGACCGACAGCATTGCCAGCAACCCACTCGTAGCGTACAGCACCCACGGGGCGAGCGCTTCCGAACGAGGCTGCCGCGCGGTCTTCCTGATCGTCGCCGCCATGCCGATGACGCGGACGATTACTACCATGCTCAGGGAGAGGAGCGGATCGGCGGTAACGATCCAGAGCAAGATGCCGAGGCCGGCTAGCGTCAGGACGCCGATGTCGAACTTCGCCAGACCGCCGGTCCCGAATCGTAAGGATAATAGGAAGACAAGCGATACGCCAAAGGTCTGCAGACCGACGAACCAGAGCGAGTGGGTGGCGCCGAGTGACTTCTGGCTGAAGAGGGCGACCAGCCCGAGGATTAACCAGACGAACCAGGTGGCACGTTCCGGTACGCTTTTCCGGCGAAAGATCTCGTCGATGTAGAGGAGGGTGCCGGCCAGGTTCACGAGGCCGCTGAGGATACCGAGGGTACGCATGAAGATTTGTTACCTCAGTAGTTGAGCCTGGGAATTGCCATCATGAAATCAGGACTAATTATAGGAGGCTGTCTTCGTGGTAGTCTTCAGCTTCGTGGCTTGCTTTAACTACTGCCTAGTTAGTTTGGCTCACGCAGTCGTGTTTGATGTAACTGTTCGGCGACTGGTTGAATGAGCGGAGACGTTTTGTGTCATGGGTAACGAGCACGGAATCGACCTTCAGTCCCTTTCCTTCGCTCAGTAGGCGAGCGTTCACCGTGCTTACGTCACCATTTCTATACGTTACGCGACCATCGTAGATGAGGCAGGATTTACTTCTGCTGCCCTGGCTCTTTTTGCGAAAATCAGTAGTGGAGAGGGTCGAGAATTCCTCGTAGTCATCACGATTTTTTTCAACCACTCCCGTTTGTTCCTGAAGGGTGTGATTTTTTTTATATCCCGCGGTCTTCAGGCTGTATAGACCTTCACTGTCTTTCTTCGCTCCTGCCTGGAAATATGCATCCATAACTTTCTGGGCGGCGTCTGGGTCGGGTTTGCCATGACCCGTTGCGAGGTTAAAGATGCCGAATCCTACGGCACCGATAAAACAGACGATGAAAAATATCTTTTTTATGTTTATTTCTTAATAGTTGATTCAAGATTATCAAACTATGTTTGCTTGGTCAATCTCCAGAAGGCTGAACCCCAGACTAGGTATATGCCTGTGTTGAGCGCGTCCGAGGCGGCTGCGGATGATCGAGCCGCCAAGGATGACGTACGCGAAAATCACGATGATTGTCACGAAGCCAGATACATCGACGGCGGCAAGCGCCAGACCAATGATGACCGCGCCGATAAGCGCCACGACCCACTGTCCGACCGTCAGGCCCGAGCCCCATAAATTGGAACTACGATTTACGATATTCGCCATAGTAATCTGAAGTTTAGCCAACGAGCCGTTATTTGCAAAACCACTCTCAAAATCTCTTCTCGCGTGCAGTTTGCGCCGACTGTCTGCGTCCTCGGAGGGATTCGAACCCCCGACACCTGGCTCCGGAAGCCAGTGCTCTATCCACTGAGCTACGAGGACATATCAGCGTCGGCGGCCCAGCGGCTAGCCGACAAATCTACCTTACCACCGACGAAGGAAACACCTTCATCTTGTAGCTTGGCAACCTTGGCGGTAACTCCGCCGAAGGCGTAGCCGTGCATCTGTCCGGTCGAACCGACAACGCGGTGGCAGGGTACGCGTTTCATGTCAGGATTACGACGCATCGCGCTGCCGACGGCCCGTGAGGCGCCGGGATTGCCGGCCAATCGGGCGACGTCTTGGTACGTCGCCACTTTTCCCGGTGGGATGTGACTTACGATATCGTAGACGCTAGCAACGAACTGAGACATGGTGTGCGCTTGGCAGGATTCGAACCTGCGACTTTCGGCTCCGCAAGCCGACGCTCTATCCACTGAGCTACAAGCGCATCGAAGTACGCTGCCCCATTCTAACGGTATTTAGCGGCGGTCACTACTCGCTGCGCCCGGGGGGTGGCAGAGTAGAGACTTCTTCGCCAAGCTCGGTGAAGACCACAGCGTTACCGGTACCCAGTTTGACGAGGCCCTGATCTTTAGCCTCGCGGAAGCCGTGGAACATCCGGCGCATTTCCTGGGAACTATCTCCGCCCAACCTTCGCGCAAGTCCGTGGGGTAACAAAGGCTCGGCATGGCCAGCAAATCTGGTTAGAAAATCGCGCCCGTCAGCGGAGAGGGCGGAGCGAATCCGCTCCAGGTTCAAAGGTGTTTCGGTATCCATGACAGTGCGCTATACCAAGTTCTCCCAGAGTCGCCAAGTCTTACTCGTACTGCACCGTGCCCGGCGGCTTCTGGGTGACGTCGTAGACCACGCGCGTGACTCCTTTGACCTCGTTGACGATACGTGTGGAGACGCGCTCCAGGACCTCCGGCGGGAACTTGTACCAATCGGCCGTCATCACGTCGACGGAGGTGATCGCTTTTAGACAAATGATTTCGTCGTACACCCGCGCATCACCCATCACGCCGACCGCTTTCACCGGAAAGACCGCCGTCACCGTTTCCCAGATCTCACCATACAGACCCGACGTGCGCAGTTCCTGGGTGAAGATCGCGTCCGCTTCGCGGGCTTTGCGCAATCGCTCCGGCGTGACTTCGCCAAGGATGCGGATCGCCAGGCCCGGCCCCGGGAACGGGTGGCGGGACAACAAGTGTTCCGGCAGCTCGAGTTGCAGGCCGAGTTCGCGCACCTCGTCCTTGTATAATTCCGCTAATGGCTCGACGACCTTCAGCTTCATGGTGTCCGGCAGCGTCACGTTGTGGTGGCTTTTGATCTTGGCGGCATGCTTGGAGGGTTGTGCCGATTCGATGCGGTCCGGGTAAATCGTGCCTTGCGCAAGGTAGGTCACGGGTACCTTTTTCTCCAGGCGCTTGGCCTCCGTTTCGAACACCTCGATGAAGGTGTGACCGATGATCTTTCGTTTTTCTTCGGGATCGGTGACGCCGGTGAGGCGTGACAGAAACAGCTCGGACGCGTCTACTGTACGAAAGTCCTGGAAACCTTGTGCTTTCATTATCGCCGCGACCTCGGCGGCCTCGCCTTGCCGCAGCAGGCCATGGTCGACGAAGACGGCGTGTAATCGGTCGGGGAACAGTTGATGCAAGACCGCCGCGGCGACGGTGGAATCAACCCCACCCGACACCGCCATCACGATATGGCCGTCGCCGGTGACTTCCTGGCGCAGCCGTTCGGTAATCACGGTGCGGGCATTTTCGACCGTCCAGTCGGCTGGGTCATGGCAGACCGTGAGGGCGAAATTCTGCAGGAGGGACGTGCCAAACTCGCTGTGGACGACTTCCGGGTGGAACTGCAGCCCGAAGAAGCGTCGCTGCTCGTCGGCGATCGCGGCGTTGCGACAGGTCGTCGTTTCGGCGATGGCTCGAAAGCCCGCCGGTAACTCTTCGACGGTGTCGCCATGGGAGAACCAGACGACGTGCTCGGGCGGCAAGCCGGTGAATAACTCGTGGTCGTGTGTCGTCTTGATCAGCTCCTTGCCGTATTGCCCGCTCGGACCGGCGGCGACGCGGCCCCCCAACGTCTTTACCATCAGCTGCTCGCCGTAGCAAATCCCAAGGATCGGCAACTCCAGTCCGAAGATCCCCGGGTCGATGCCCGGCGCGTCCGGTTCGTTCACCGACGAGGGGCTGCCGGAGAGGATGATGCCGTGCGGTTCGGCCTTCTTCAACGCTGCCGCGGTAACTTCCGGCGAAAAGACCTCGGCGTGGACGTTCAGCGACCGCAGCCGGCGCGCAATCAGGTGGGTGAACTGCGAACCATAGTTCAGGACGGCAATCATCTGGGGTACCTCGATACAAGCATGGTGCTTACAGTGTACCAGAAATGGTTACTTGCTAAAAAATACGAGGTGCCACCTCGTTTGGTACTGCAATGCTCTACGCAGTATCGGGGAAGCGCAGGCGGGTACCGTTCGTGCGACTCAGATTTCGTATCTCGAAACTATCGGTCTCCACTCGTCGAATGACGAAGCGATATCGGGAGGCGGAATCAGGCAGGTGTAGCGGATTATCGTTGATCGCGCGTCCGACCACCAAATCTCGATCTCTCGGGACCAAAACGTTGTCTCCAGTCTCTCCGTTGATTAAGTGGAGGTTATCCGAGCCACTGGGTTGGCCCTTGAGCATGTTATGAGGCAGCCGTACCAGCGACAGTTCGGCCCCATCACTCAACTCGATGATCATATGGGGTGGCATGTTTTCAATCACGATCCCGGCTTCCGTTACCTCGACCGTTTCGCGCCGATCGGGCCGAGGCCCCGCTTCTTGTGGCGCGAATCTGCGACGGCCGAATCTCATCGTTAAAGCCGGATGAATCTGCCGAATTTGTCGAGCAAATCCTCTTCCCGCTTCGGGTCTTCCGGCAAGTATTGTTTGAGGGCGTTCTTCACCGCCAGCGGATCGAGCTCCGCGAGGTTCGCTTTGATCAAGGGCTTGAAGCGGTTGACGCGCTGGATGCTGAGGGTCTTCACCGGCGGCTTATAAATCACCCAAAAGAGCTTCAGCTCGTTGTAGGGGTAGAAGGTATCGCCGACGTTGATGCCCAGTTTGGTAATCGAATAGGTCAGCCGCCGCGGGTTATCGTCGGCGTGTCGGAGCACGACGTAGGTGGCTAGCAGGAAGACGATCGCGACGAGGACCCCGCTCAAAAGGTCGAGCAACCCGTGGCCCATCAGGACGGCTTGCAGAATCGCGCCGACGGCCAGGACGGCGCCGATCACACCGACGACGACGTACCAGCGATGATCTCGATCGTACTGATCGAACTCGTCGGATTCCCAGACGAGGATCGGCTGCTCTGAGGAGGCCGTCTCGGCAGGGGTCTCGGGCGCCTCGGTGGTGACGGATTGGTCGGACGTTGGTTCTTCCATAGGTAAGGTTAAGAAATTACCTCACTCTACCATTTTCCGCAAGTAGTGTCAAGGAATCAAAAGTCGGTTTGTCCAAAGTCAGGCCGGCGCTTCGCGCGTCACGAACTAGCCCGTTATCCCACCGTCCTTTCCGTCATTCCCGCACTGAACCGAGTTCAGCATAAACTTCAGCGGGAATCCATCTCTTCGCGCCAGGCGTCGTGTCGGAATGGCGACAAGGTGCCTTATGATTCGTGGCCCTGAAGCAAGCTCGCCATTGCCGAACCGGTGGGAAAGTCTCGGCTTAACTGACGTCGGTCGGAGAGTCTCAGGATTTGCGGTCTGCCGGGCGGCCCAGCTCTTGGACGCGACGGGCCAAACGGGCGGCAGTCGCGCGCGGCACCAGCCGGCTGCCCCAGACCGCCAGCTTACTGCGCCAACCCGGTACGACGATCACCTGGCCGCGCCGCATGCCGCGGTAGCCGACCTGCGCGACCTGCACGGCACTCATCGTCCGTCGGAAGAGCGGCGTGTCCCCGACGCCGGCGCGGTCACCGAAGCCGGTCGCCGTCGGCCCGGGGCAGAGGGCGGTGACCGTCACGCCCGACCCGGCGGTTTCATTGGCCAGCGCCACGGACAGCGATAGCACGTAGGCCTTGCTGGCGTAATAGACTGCCATCAGGGGGCCCGGCAAAAAGGAGGCGGTCGAGGCGACGTTCAAAACGTATGCGCGTTTTTTGAGTTGCAAGTCCGGCAGGAAGAGCCGCGTGAGCTTGGTGAGGGCGCCGATGTTTACCGCCAGCATCTCGTCCTGCTGCTTTTCGGGCTCGATGAAGAAAAACGCGTTCGAACCGAAGCCGGCATTGTTGACCAGGGCATCCAGTTTCACTCCGTCCTTTTTGACAGTGTCATAAATCCGTTGCGGCGCCTGGGGGTCGGTCAGGTTCTCGGCGATCGTCCGAACGTCCGGCGCACCGAGTTCTTTCAGTTCGGTGGCCGCTTCGTCCAGGGTAGACTCTTTTCGCGCCACCAGGATCAGTCCCCAGCCGTCGCGGGCAAAACACTTGGCCAGTTCTAGCCCGATGCCGCCGGAGCCGCCGGTGACGAGAGCAGTCCGATTGTCAGGCGCGGTACTCATCGGCTCAGATGATCACCGCTTGCACGTTCAGGACGGCTTGCCGCGCCAGGTCGGGAATCGTATTCCGCACGTCGCCTTCGGGCCAACGTCTCCCTGGTTCAACTGGTATTTCTCTCATGACAAGGCATTCTATCACGGATGGGGAGGGACATGTTCCTTCGCCTCCGACTACGGCGAATGATCTCAGCATAAACCACGTCCCAGCCTACGCCAGGATTTTCGAATCCTTACCTTTCTTGCAGAAAGCCGCGCTGCCCTGCGGAGGGTCGCACCTTCCTGCGAAGCAGCTGGGCCCGGAACTTAATCAGACCACTTGCTCGTGCGAGAAAAATTACTTGCCGATCATGACGTCTTCACCAAAGTGCTTTTGTAAACGAGCGCGGATCGAGCCGGGGTGACGACCGAATTCGGCCGTCAGTTTGCCTAATCCGGCCTGTTCCTCGCTGAATCGTGTTTTCAAGGCGGCGTCGTCACTGGCGGCCCAGGGTCGATAGGCATTGGGGTACGTCTCCCGCATTCGCGCCAACTTGCTGGCCCACGGGCCGGCCGTCGGCAGACCGGTTTTAGGTGGGTTGGTTACCTCACGCGCTCGTCGTGCCGCCGCCTCGGCTTCCAGATTCGCAAATCGTTGCTCGGCCGCTTGTGAGCTTGATCGCAGCATACCGTCGATTTCTAAAGCGGCTTCGCTGACTCGCAGCGCCATCGCGTTGATTCCCGCCAGACTCAGCGTATCCAGCCGACGGACCCGTGATAACGCCACGTATCCCATGCCCGGCACGAAACTGCGCGACAGGTCGATCCGCGCCGCATCCAGCGTCATCCCCTGGCTCTTATGGATGGTCATCGCCCAGGCCAGGCGTAGGGGCAGTTGGGTAATCCCGGCGCGCTTGCGGTCGCCATCGCGCAGCTCCCAGGTGTCGGGCTCGATAATCAGCGTACGGCCGTTATGCAGTTTTACGACCGGGTTACCGCTATCGGTATCGAATTGTTTGACGACTCCCAGGCTGCCGTTCGCGAACTTTCGCTGTGGGTTGTTCTTGATACACATCACTAACGCTCCGACTTTGAGCTCCAGCTCTTCGAGGGCCAAACACGACCGGCGTAACGTTTGTAGGTAGCGATCATTACCAGTCGTAGTCATCTGGTATGTTCTTACCGGCTGGTCGATTTCCGCCAGCCGCGCGCTGTTGATGGCGTCCACGTCGATATTGGTGGTGTGTAATTCGGTAACCGTCACTCCACTATCGAGCCCCGCCGACTGCCGTTCAAGCAACGTTTCCCCCAGCTGCTCCGAGACCTCACCGCTACGAATCGCCTCGAGAATTCCCAGCAGGGCCGAGTCGTCTTGGCGGTGCTGTTCGTCCAAGTAGCAGACCACCGGCTCCAGGGTGTCCCAGACTTCGGATTGGGTCACGAACTGGGCCGGGGCGCTCCCGCCGCGCTGGACCGGCGGCAATTGAAAGAAGTCTCCGCACAGGATCACCTGCAGTCCGCCGAACGGTTCGTTGCTCTCCCGGACCAGCTGGGCCACCCGGTCAACCATATCCAACCGGAAATCATGCAACATCGAGATTTCGTCGATGATCAAAATATCGGCTTTGTTGATGACGTCGCGTCGGGACTGGCTGAGCAATTGCCCGAAATTCGCTGCCAGGGAGTCGGCGATACCGATACCACTCCAAGCGTGGATTGTGTTACCACCGAGGTGAGTGGCGGCCAGACCGGCGGTGGCGGTCACCGAGACTGATTTGCCGCGCGATTTGGCCCGGGTGATGAATTCGGCCAGCACATGGGTCTTGCCCGAACCGGCCGCCCCGGTCAGGAGCACGTTATGCCCGGCGTCCATAATTTCCAGTGCCAGCGCCTGCTTCATATCCTAAGTATAAAGCATGTATGGTTGATTGTTATAGCAGGCGCCCCTAGCAAGCCCCACCGGACGTTATTCCGGGAGCCTCCCAGGGGGATTTTCTGAGATGTCGGATTGCGAGATTTAGGAGGATGAAATTGGTAGTTTATCTGCCACTCCTATTTCGAATCTTTCCCATGCCCAAATACGACACATAAAAAGGGGGTTCAAGAATAAAACGGCAAGCAAGTGTTCGCATATCTTTGGCGTTTGATTAAGATAGGAATTTCCCATAGAGTGAAAGGTCATTTGAAATCTTAACAACCCGTCTAATCAATCCTTCACAACTTAGGATCAGGCTGTGCTTGTAACCGACAAGGAGGAGGGCATATGCCCACGCTAGCCCCACCGAACACCCACGAGTTCGTAAATAACGACCCGAACGAGGTCCTCGGGGAAGAAGAGCCCGAACGAGAAGACGAGACACTCGATGAGGAGATTTGCCATCTGCTCGAGGAAGGTGGCACGTTGTGCGGCACTGATGGTTTGGCCATGCCGCTGCACGCGCTCCAGAATCCGAAGGCCTCCCCCTGCGCCGGCGGCTGCGGCTACCCTCGGTGCCAACGGTGCGCCTCGCTCGTTAGTTCCAGATCAGAGTTGTGAAGTATGGGCGCGGGCGACAGGACCACAACTGAAGACCACCTCTTCAGCCTGCCGCTCGCGCCCACCCGATTGATTAGGCGGGTTTTCAACATGCCTACGTTGATCCTGCTTAGCTGGCCGGTCCGTTCCGGGACGTTTTTATCGCTGAATCGAGTAATGTCATCCTGAACTTGGTTCAGGATCAGGGCAGACTCGGCGGAACAGGTGGGTCTAGAATCATACTGGGCGTTTATTGTAAGGCTTCCAAGGGCTTTTACTGGGCGTCAGATTCCAGGTTTCCGGTTTCTTAAACGAATGTTTGACCTGCTCACTCCTCATCGGTGTCTAAAAATCGTACCTCAGGTGGTGTATATATCTTGATCGAGCCCGTCTTCTATTTTCACACCGTGCTCCCACAGCAGTTCTCGTACCTTGCGGTTCGAGAAGGTAATCTCGTCTTCTAATGGCTCAAATATCTCCCGAATTTCGTCCAGCGAAAGCCGGGAAATCATCTGTCTCAGAAGCACATTTTCTTCATTGGTGTACTTGGTTATAGCTTCGAGGTCTGCCGTCCATTTAATCAGATCCTCTATCATTACTTTCGCACATAATTCGTCGCTAATTTCCTTACCCCAATGCTGTCGTCGAGTAAGCTCTTCAAGATGTGAGTAGTGAGTAACTTTGTCGCTTCTCTTCATATGCACTCGTGTGTCAGAAATGGGTTCGTTTTTAAGCTCGTGAGCTAGGGGGGTATGGGTTGCTCCGATGGACATAAGGACCTTTATATCCTTTTTTCCCTTGAGATCAGGAAACCGTTCAGGAAGCAGGGGAATTAGTTTACGAATTTCTTCGATAATATGCTCTTCACGTTCAATATTTCCGGCGGTTTCCAAGGCCACGCCTTCTCGCACTTCGGTGATTGCTCGATCAAAATCCCCCTTGAGGGCAGTAATGTAAGCGCTATGGATCTCGTCGAAGCCTTGATAGAGTTTTTCGAGCGCCGGGTGATCCTTAGGCACATCAACAATGGCTACATGCTTTTTAGTACCATGTATCCAGCGCAACGGCTGTGGTTCTGCACGGTCCCACAGGGTCGGATTAATGAGTGGAGTTTCCCCTTGAGCAACTCTGTTATAGTTTTCGAGAAATCTCTCGTCCCATCCGTTTTTTTCAGGGATATAGACATCGGCCTTTTCTAGCAGTGGCTGTAACTTCTCAAAGTCTTCCCTAAGACCATGAAATCCCACGAAAACGTCAATCGAGTACGTGTGACGAGGCTCACCCTGTTCAGCGTCCTTGCTTGCCTCAGCAGAAGACCTTTCTTCTTCAGGACTATATTTTGGTATTTCGTTCGTAGAGGTTAAAGTAATTTATTTAATATACCATCATTAAGCTACTTTTGCAATCAGAAAGAGTAGGTGGGTGGGCCGCCCGAGACGTTTATATTCCTGAATCAAGTAATGTGATCCTGAACTTGGTTCAGGATCAGGGCAGGCTCTGCGGAGAGGGAGAGATTTACTACGTCGCGAAGTTCATGCTGAACTTGTTTCAGTGCTCCTCAGCATAAACTTCGAATCCTCCCTTTTCAAATAAAAAGCCGCCCCACCTGCGGTAGGACGTCTCTCCATGCGGAGCAGCTGGGTCTAGAACCATAACAGTGACTACTGATGGCGTAATCACTGTCAATCGTTAATGATTGATTATATGTTAAACTATTCACATATGATTCCTAACATACCGATGCGACAAATTAGGAGACTTCGGGATGAATTCTCGCATAACCCTGTGGCCGATGAATTGTCAGAGTTGTTCGACTTGCTTTCGAACCCGCTACGATTGAAAATTGTGATGCTGTTGACGCGGCACGACGAGCTCTGCGTCTCCGAACTTTCGCAGATCCTGGAGATGAGCATGCCTGCCGTCTCCCATGCCCTTCGTCCGCTGCGCGATGCCGATGTCGTGGCCACGCACAAGCTCGGCAAGCAAGTCTGCTACCGGCTCGTGAAGCCGAAATTATTTCGCGACATAGTCAGCACCCCCGTCGACAAGAAGGGCTCCTCGCTGGCTTTGAGGTTTTGGCAATGAGAATCGCGGTAATCGGCGGCGGCGGTGGTTTGGGCGGCTACATCGTCGGGCAAGCCCTGGAGCGGGGTCACGAAGTCACGGCCTTTTCGCGCAACCCCCGCCGGCTGGGAATCGAACATCACAACCTGCGTTACGTCGCCGGCGACGTACTCAAGCCGGAAAGTGCGGCGGCGGCGGTTCGCGGCGCTGAGGCCATCTTGATTACGCTTGGTCTGCCGACTCGGCAGGCGATGGGGTTCGGTCGCTCGCGGGTCTTATCGGCTGGAACCCAGAACGTTGTCGAGGCCGCCAAGGCAGCTGGCATTAAGCGCATTATTCTAGAAACCGCCATCGGTTCCGGCGAGACTAGTGGCCAGCTCGGGCCACTCAACCGGTTCTCACTGCGTGGGGTATTGAGCTGGCTGTTCAAGGAGAAAGACAAGCAAGAGCGGGCCGTCCGTCAGTCAGGTCTTCACTTTGTCATTGTCAGACCGGGGGCGCTGACGAATGGCAAGCGCGGTCGTCGTTACGAATCGCTGGAGCGCGTGTCGGTCTGGAAGGCGGGAATATTTACCCAAATATCGCGCGCCGACGTGGCTGACTTCATGCTTGATCAGCTG
>JAABUR0100007469.1_pt1 | contig 12922 bp, 11 predicted proteins | sample 5560091 | NCBI WGS metagenome assembly JAABUR01 (sample SAMN10711879, study PRJNA513375) | rock metagenome | isolation source: Antarctica rocks | place: Antarctica: Victoria Land, University Valley sud
GCGCGTAACTGCCAGTCGGCACCGTGTCGGCCTCGGGTTGCCTCGGGCCATGGGCAGGAGACCGGCTGCAGGCGCAGGCAGCCCAGGACCCGTCGATCACCGGAGCCGGCGCGCACAGCCAGATAGGCGGTGTCTGCGTTCTGATCTCCGGCAACGGCCATCTCGTCGACAGTGAAGTGCGGGCGCAGTATGTCGCGACGCAACACGGCGGTCGCCGCGGCACTGGACCGTTCTACGACGAGGCGGTGCTGGTCGCGGCCCTGCGGCCGACCGGTCGCGCCGCTCTCGGCAGGCACGGTCCAGTCCTCGGTATCCGCGCTCATGCCGACCGTGCCCGTCTGCCGCGCCGGGCGTCGAGGTAGTCGGCGACCACGTACTCACCCAGGTGTGCCGGGTCAGGCTGGAAGAGCCGGCCGCCGGCCTGGCGGGCCAGCGTGTCGACGAACGCGATGAGGCTCGGGTCAGGGTCCAGCGCGAAGACGTTGATCTGCGCTCCGATCCGGGTGCACCGGGCGACCTCGGTCAAGGTCAGCGCGATCGTCTCGGGCAGGGGCGGCCAGAAAAACATCGCCCGGCCGTCCTCGGTGAGGTGCGCGGTCGGTTCCCCGTCGGTGACGATCATGATGATCGGCTCGCTCTCGCGATGCCGGGACAGGAATCGGCGGGCCAACATGAGCCCGTGCGCCAGGTTGGTGCCCTGCAGGGTGTCGACGTCGAGATCGGCCAGTTCCCCGGCCGAGATCTCCCGCGCCCGGCTCGCGAATCCGATGATCTGGATGGCGTCCTGCGGAAACTTCGTGCTGACCAGTGTGTGCAGGGCAAGGGCGGTGGACTTCGCCTCGGGCCACGTGCCACGCAATGCCATCGAGTACGACAGGTCGACGAGCAGTGCGACAGCAGCGCTGCTGCGCCGCTCGGTCTCGACCACGGCGACATCGTCCACGGCGATCGGCACGCCCCTCCGACGCTGGCCGGGATCGTCCGGTTCCAGTTCGGCCATCCCCACGCTCAGGTCCGGTCGCTCACCCGCCGTCCGCAGCACGGCCCGCCGGACGGTCTCGACCACGTCGATGGGCTGCTCATCCCCGAACGCCCACGGCCGCGAGGATCCGGTGAGCTCACCGGCGGGGCCGGTCGCGGTGATGTCGTGCTGGCCCCTGCGACCCTCGGAAAGGCGCCCGAAGACCCGGCGCAGCGCCGTCGCGCCCATCCGCCGGACCGCCTTGGGGGACAGGGTCAGCTTGCCCGCGGACCGGTTGAGCCAGCCCTGGTCCTCGAGTTCGGCCTCCAACTCGCGCAGCGCCTCGAGGTCATCGACGGCGTTACGGCCCAACGCGTTCTCTAGCGCTTGTGCATCGATGTCACTCAAGTCCGCACCCGGGTAGTCCTGGGACAGCGCACGGGAGAGTTCTTCGAGGTCGGCCAGATCGCGGACGGCGGCCGTCGCGTCGCCAAGGCCCAGCGACTCCGAGCCGTCCGGAACCGACCCTCGATCCCAGCGCAGATCCGGCCGGGCCCGGCGGAGCTCGTCGTTCAGGGCACCGATCTGGTCACCGACACCCAGTTCGTCCCAGGTATCGGCGATCAGGTTCGCGAGTTCGATCCTTTGCTCGCGGCTCATCCCGGCGAGCATCCGCTGTTGCGCAGCAGCTTGGCGAGCAAGGGAATCGATCAGTTCTTGGGTGTTTCGTGGGTTGTCCGGAAATGCGTCCCCGTACCGCTCCATGAACCGCTCGAACGCCTCGGTCGTGTCCGCACCGCGATTGTGGGCTTGGATCAGGTCGGTCAGTTCGGTGACCATCTCGCGCAGGCGTTCCTTGTCGATTCCGCCCTGACCGTCCTGGCCGGTGAGTGCGTCGCGGATCTGCCGGAACGAGCTGTCGAGGACCTCTCGGCGCAGCAGATCCTGAATCTCCTGATATTTGTCCCGCGCTTGCTGGTTGGACCACTCGTAGTTGGCCAGCGACCGTACGGCTCCGGCCGTGTCGTCGGGCAGCGACTCCAATTCTGACTCCGCCATGCGGGCCTCGGCGCGCGGGTCGTACTCCAAGGTTTGCCGCTCGGCCCGCAGCGCCTCGTCGAGCAGCCGCTCCACCTCACGCAGAGTTCCGTCCATCGCGCCGCGAGTTCGTGCCTGCCTCAACCGGTCACGGACCATGTCCCGCAACGCATCCAGGCCACGACGGCCAGCCGCCCCGGCTCGCATCAGCCGGCGCAGCGCCTCACTGGTGCTCTCACCGGCTAGCACCGAGTCACCGAGTGCATCGACTGCGGTGGCGACGTCGTACGGCTCGGCGAGCGGATCCGGACCGCCCTGCCATGCCCCGTACCGATATCGCCGTCTCACCGTCCGCTCCCAACGGACTCAGGGGACCCCTGCGACGCTAGGTACATAGCAATCTTCCCCTGTCGCGAGCGCATCGACGCTCAGCCGCCGTACAGGGTGCGTGGCCCGTCGATGTCCTTGCCCAGCCGGCGGGTGAGGTAGAGACCTTCGAGGGCAAACTCGACGGCGGCCGCGGCCTGGTCGGGCAGGTCCTCGCTCTCGGTCACCCCGAGCGCGGTCAGCAGCTCCGCCAAGCCAGGTAGGGAGCCGAATTGGGCGAGCAGCGCCGCCCCGGCGACCAGTTCCCCGGAATCCACGGTCTGGCCCTCGGCGAAGTGATCCTGCAGCCCGGACAGGTCCACGCCGGCAAGCCGGTGCCGGAAGGTCTCCGCGGTGGCCCGGCGGAGCAGATGGGCAAGAATCTCGAGTTCGCGCTCGCCCTCGTCCTCACCGCTGGCATCGGCGAACTCGACCTTGCCCCGAGCGGCCGGCAACGCACTGGGGAGGTCGCAGACCCGAGCAACTGCCCGGTCCTCTCCCGTCATCGCAGCCCGGCGTACGGCCGAGGCGGCCATCGTCTCCACGGCGGCGATCGCGAATCGGGCGCTGACCCCCGACCGCCGGTCGACGTGCTGGCTCTCCCGGACCAGTCGGGCGTACCGGGCCACGATCTCGACGATGTGGTCGGGGATCAGCGGTGCTGCGAGGTCTAGGTCGTCGGCCCAGGACAGCATCGCTTCCTGGCTGACCAGCGCGATCTCGTCTTCGAGGTCGAGCGGGTAGTGGGTACGAACCTCGCTGCCGAAGCGGTCCTTGAGCGGGGTGATGATCCGTCCGCGGTTGGTGTAGTCCTCGGGATTCGCGCTGGCAACAAGCAGTAGATCGAGGGGCAGCCGCAGCCGGTAGCCGCGGACCTGAATGTCGCGCTCCTCCAGCACGTTGAGCAGCGCGACCTGGATCCGCTCGGCTAGGTCGGGGAGTTCGTTGATCGAGAAGATGCCGCGGTTGGTGCGCGGGATCAACCCGAAGTGGATGGTCTCGGGATCGCCGAGGGTGCGGCCCTGGGCGACCTTGATCGGGTCGACGTCACCGATCAGGTCTCCGACGCTGGTGTCCGGGGTGGCCAGCTTCTCGCCGAACCTGGCGTCCCGGTGCAGCCAGCTCACCGGTGCCTGATCACCGAGGTCGGCAATCTGGCGGATCCCCCAGGCGGAGATCGGCGCGAGCGGGTGCTCATTGAGCTCGCTGCCGGCCAGGACCGGGGTCCACTCGTCCAGCAGGCCGACCAGGGTGCGGATCAGCCGGGTCTTGCCCTGGCCGCGTTCCCCGAGCAACACGAAGTCGTGGCCGGCCAGCAGCGCCCGCTCGACCTCCGGGATCACGGTGTCGTCGAAGCCGACTATCCCTGGCAGCGAGGGCAATCCCGCCGCAATGCGGCGCAGCAGATTGGCCCGGATCTCCTCTTTGACACCGAGAACACGGGCGCCGTTCTCCCGAAAGGCCCCGAGCGTGGTGTCAGCTGGCGCGTCAGTCATGATTCACCGCCTCGTGCGCTCCGCGCACCACTCGCTCCGCTCGATCACTCCACCTCGTGCGCTTCGCGCACCGGGCGGTCCGCTCGATCACTTCGCCTCGTGCGCTGCGCGCACCGGTCGGTCCGCTCCTCCCTCGCTGGCGCTCGGTCGATGCTCCCGCCCTCTCGTCCCATCGCCGTCGAAGGTACGCCGACCCCGGCCGACCCTCATCCCGGCGGACCCTCACCCCGGTGATCTTGACCTTATGGTGGCGACACGCCGCGGGGGAGGGTCGAAAACCGCAACAAGGTCAAGATCACGGCTGTGGCGGCCAACGTAGCCTCAGCTGACAGGATGCGTAGCCGTGGCGGGTGAAACGCATCTGGTCGGCCTAGCCGAGATCCGTGCGGCGCAGGTTGTGCTGAGTGGGATCGTTCGACGTACGCCGATGGAAGGCTCGCGAGTTCTGAGCGACAAGGTCGGCGGACCGGTGTTCTTCAAGTGCGAGAACCGTCAGCGCACCGGCTCGTTCAAGATCCGCGGCGCTTATCTGCGGATCTCCCGGCTGACCGACGAGCAGCGGGGCCGGGGCGTCGTAGCGGCCAGCGCCGGCAACCATGCCCAAGGAGTAGCGCTGGCGGCGAGCCTGCTCGGGGCGTCGGCGACGGTCTTCATGCCGACCAGCGCGCCACTGCCCAAGATCGCAGCCACCCGCGGGTACGGCGCCCAGATCCACCTGATCGGGCACACGATCGCGCAACCGTTGGAGGCAGCAAGGGCGTACGCAGCCGAAACCGGGGCGGTGTTCATCCACCCCTTCGACCATCCCGATCTCATCGCGGGCCAGGGGACAGTCGGGCTGGAGATCCTGGAGCAGTGTCCGGAGGTCGCGACGATCGTCGTCTGTACCGGAGGCGGTGGCTTGCTGGCTGGAATCGCCGCTGCGGCCAAGGGACTGCGACCCGAGGTTCGGGTGATCGGGGCGCAGGCAGCCGAGGCGGCCGCATTCCCTGCCTCGCTCGCCGAGGGCGCACCGGTGACGTTGGCGGCGATGGACACCATGGCTGACGGCATCGCCGTACCGGCACCGAGCGATCTCACCTTCGCCCATGTTCGCAATCTGGTCGACGACATCGTGACGGTCTCGGAGGAGTCCCTGTCCCGTGCGCTGCTGCTGTGCCTGGAACGCGCGAAGTTCGTCGTCGAGCCGGCCGGTGTGGCGGGGGTCGCCGCTGTTCTCGACAACCCGTCTGCCTTCCCGCCTCCGGTCGTGGTCGTGCTATCCGGCGGCAACGTCGATCCGGTCCTGCTGTTGCGAGTCATCGAACACGGCATGGTTGCCGCGGGGCGCTATCTCTCGATACGGCTGCGCGCGCCGGACCAGCCAGGCTCGCTGGCCAAGGTGTTGTCGGTGGTCGCCGAGTTGGGTGCCAGCGTCCGTGCGGTCGAGCATTCGCGGACCGGTTCCCGGCTGCACTTGGGCGAGGTGGCGGTCGCGCTGTCCCTGGAGACTCGCGGTGCCGAGCACCGCACCGAAGTCGTCCAGGCCCTGCGGGGAGCCGGCTATCCGGTCGAGGTCCAGTAACGAGGTCTATCGCCCGGGCGGACGTCAGCTTAGCGCTTGACCGACGGCAGAAGTGACGTCAGAATGGCGTCATGCTGACATCATCAGATCCTGGTCGCCTCGCCCCATCCGAGCTTATGTTGACGGCAGCGAAGGTCGCATTCGTCCAAGAAACCTGTCGCACCCACCGGATAGCGTCGTGATCGTGACTGCAGCCATCGAGGTCGTGGGCCTCGTCAAGAGATACAAGGAAACGACCGCGCTCGCCGGGGTCGACTTCAGCGTCCCCGAAGGCACCGTCCTCGGCCTGCTCGGACCCAACGGAGCGGGCAAGACCACCGCCGTGCGGATTCTCAGCACCCTGATCAAAGCCGACGAGGGCACCGCGACCGTGTTCGGAATGGACGTGGACGCCCAGGCTGACGCCGTTCGCTCCACGATCGGGTTGACCGGCCAGTACGCCGCGGTAGACGAATACCTCACCGGTTTCGAGAACCTCGACATGGTGGGCCGGCTCTATCAGCTGGACAAGGCCGAGTCCCGTTCCCGGGCAAGGGCCTTGCTGGAGCGCTTCGATCTGGAACATGCCGGAAACCGGATTGCCAAGACCTATTCCGGCGGGATGCGCCGCCGACTCGACGTCGCGGCGTCGCTGATCGCCCAGCCACGCGTGCTCTTCCTGGACGAGCCGACGACCGGCCTGGACCCGCGAAGCCGGCTCGGAATGTGGGAGTTCATCGAAGAGCTGGTCGCGGAGGGCACCACCATCCTGCTCACCACCCAGTATCTCGACGAGGCCGACCGCCTGGCCGGCAACATCGTCGTCATCGACGAGGGCAAAGTGATCGCCCGGGGAACGGCCGACGAGCTCAAGGCCCAAGTCGGCGGAGAGCGACTGGAGTTCACTGTCAGTCACGCCGCCGAGCTTCCCGAACTGCGGGATCTGCTGTCTTCATTGGCGATCGACGACCCCATCGTCAACGAACAGACCCGCAGCCTGACCGTCCCGGTCAGCGGTGGGGCAGATGTCCTGCGTGAGGCGCTCAACCGCCTCGCGGGCACTGCGATCACCGTGGTTGACGTCGGCCTGCGCCGGCCAGACCTCGACGACGTTTTCATGACGCTGACCGGGCACGCCGCCGAGCAGGTGGCCGAGGCCGGCGACGAAGACGGCGATCGGGCAGCTGCCAGCGACGGAGCGAAGTCCACGTCGAAAAAGGCGAAAAGCAAGTCGAAGGAGACGGTGTCATGAGCCGAGATGGCGGGAGCATCGCAGCGAGGAACGAGCATCACCGAAAGGGCGGGAGCATCGACCGAGCGCCAGCGAGGAAGGAGCGGACCGTCCGGTGCGCGAAGCGCACGAGGTGGAGTGATCGAGCGGACCGACCGGTGCGCGGAGCGCATGAGGCCGACAAGTTATGAGCTCGTTGACCCAGGTAGTGGGTGACAGCCTGGTCGTCACCCGCCGGAATCTGATCAAGGTCAAGCGCGTGCCTGACCTGATCGTGTTTGCCACCTTGTCGCCGATCATGTTCGTGCTGCTGTTCGTCTACGTGTTCGGTAGCGCGATCCCGATCGAGGGCATCGGGTACGCCGAATTCATGCTGCCCGGGATCTTCGCCCAAACGGTGATCTTCGGCAGCACAATCACCGGGGCGAGCCTGGCCGATGACCTCCAGAAGGGACTGATCGAGCGATTCCGATCCTTGCCGATGGCCCGTTCGGCCGTGCTGATCGGGCGCACGGTGGCCGACCAGGGACTGAACGTGGTCACGCTCACGGTGATGTCGCTCACCGGACTGATCGTCGGTTGGCGGATCCATTCGTCATTCCTCGAGGCGCTAGGCGCGTACGCCGTTTTACTCGTGTTCGCCTTTGCCATCTCCTGGCTGATGGCGCTGGTCGGGTTGGTGGTCAGAACCCCGGAGGTCGTCAACAACGCCGCCTTCATCGTGATCTTCCCGATCACGTTCATCGCCAACACATTCGTACCGACCGAGGGCTTCCCGACGGTGCTCAGGGTGTTCGCCGACTGGAATCCGGTCTCCGCGGTGGTCCAGGCGGTCCGGGAGCTGTTCGGCAACGTCAGCCCGGCGCTGCCGGCGCCGGACGTGTGGTCCCTGCAGCATCCGGTGCTCTACACATTCCTCTGGGCCGCCCTCATGCTGGCTGTCTTCATCCCGCTGTCGATCCGGCAGTACGTGCGCGCCGCAGGGCGGTAACCGCGGAAACGGCGGACCGGTGCCTGATGAGGCACCGGCACCGGCACCGGCACCGGCGCCGGGGCGGTGAGGGCGGTAAGGGACGCAGCCGCCGACCGGTGGGAGGTGGGCGGCGCCAGCTGGTCTAGTGCCATGGGAGGGTTAGCAGTAGGTCGAGGTCGTCGGAAGATTGACCCTCCCGAACCACCCGGTTGGGCTGGGACTGACCGCAGATCGTGCAGCGATGCACGATCTGCCAGCCCTTGCCGCCCTTGTCGACCAGTCCGGTGGGTTCCATTAGCCCTCCGCAGTCCGAAGCCCGGTCGCCGGGCTTGACGTCCACGTGCCGGGACCACAGGCAGTGCGGGCAGTGATTGCGATAGTGCCCGTCGGTGTTTGCCACGACCTCGGAGCCGCACCGGCCACAGCGGAAGGCGACGTTTTCCTCAGCGCGGGACATGCTTGTGTTCACTCGATCGTGCTGATGTCGTAGGCCTGCAGGCGACTCGCGCGGCGCGCCCTCGGCAAACCTGCGACATCAGGGCTCCTTGCTGGCTTGGATCGGTCAGGATGACCTCATGAGTATCGACGGTCTGGACGCGCGGCTCATCGTGCTGTTCACCGATGAACCGCGGATCGGGGTGCTGGAGGCCTCTCGCCGTCTCGGCGTGGCCCGCGGCACCGTGCAGGCGCGCTTGGACCGACTGCAGCAGACCGGCGTCATCGTGGGATTCGGTCCCGAAGTGGACCCCGCGGCGCTGGGGTTCACCGTCATGGCCTTTGCGACCGTGCAGATCCGACAGGGCAGGGGGCCGATCGTCGCCGAGCACCTCGCAGGTATCGACGAGGTACTGGAGGTGCACACGATCACCGGGGACGCAGACATGCTGGCCCGGATCGTGGCCCGCTCGCACGAAGACCTGCAACAGGTCATCGACCGGCTCGTGGCTCACCCGGACATCGTTCGAACGTCGACGAATATTGCGCTGACCGCGCACGTCCGCTACCGGACCGGCGGCCTGCTTCGCCGGGCGAGCGGGCCCAACGGATCCGCCGACCGCGGCTGAGCGGCGGGCGAGCCGAGCATGCTCGAGTCACAGGTCAGGACGCACATCCACACCAGCCGGCTACGGCATGCGAAAGTGCACCAATGACAGCGCCAAATGCTGGCGATTGGGCCGGACATCCCCTGTTGGACACCGTGGCGAGCCTGTGGCCCACCGCGCGCGTGTCCATCGCACCGGGGCGCCGGGCGCCGGGTCCCAAGGAACTGATCTACGTTCCCAACTCCGACAATCCGCGTCTACTCGTGCCGTCCGGGCACCGCCGCGCCTCGTCGGCGGCCATGCTCCGGTTCAACCACTACCTGCCGGTCAAGGATCGTATTCGCCGGGTGCTTGCAGCGGGCGGCCTGCGGGTCGGGGCTGAGCGGCTGCTCGCACATCGCATCGCGTTGACCGAGCGCCAGTCCGCACCGGACTCGATCGAAACCTACCTATCCGATGTCCTGGAGCAGGAGGTCGTGGTCAGTCTGGGCATCGGGCTGGCTCGAGCCACCCAGAAGCCGGTCCTGGAGGCCTTCAGCGCCGAGGGGCACAGTCTCGCTTTCGTCAAAATCGGCGATACCCCGCTGACTCGCGATCTGGTCCGTACCGAAGCCGAGGCGCTGAGGTTGATCGATGGGGTCCGGTGGTCGGCCCTGTCGGTGCCAAAGTTGATCTCGGTCGGTTCATGGCACTCCTTCGAGGTCCTGGTCATGTCGACGCTGCCGGTCCCGGCCCGTCCTGCCGTCCGTCGCGCGGTCTCGGTCCCGCCGGCCAAAGCCATGCGAGAACTGGCGCGGGCCTTTCCCGAAGGCAACCAGTTGGTGGCGACCAGCGGGCTCATGCAGCGGCTGCGGGCCGGGGTCGTGGAGATGGCCGACCAGGCGACCGTATCGACCTATGAAGCGGCGCTGGATCAGATCGTCGCTCGATACGCGCACACGGTCCTGGACTTCGCCGCCTGGCACGGCGACTGGACGCCGTGGAACATGGCCTGGCGCCGCCGACGCGTCCAGCTGTGGGACTGGGAGCGGTTCGAGACCGGAGTTCCGGTCGGGATGGATCGGATCCACTACGTCCTGTCCGCCGTGGCGCGAACCCAGGGATTCAATGCGCGCACGATCGTGCACGCGCTCGGCTTGCCAACCGCCAGGGAGTACGCCCGCCCCACGCAACAGGACGTCTTGGGACTGCTCTACCTGGCATCGATGGTCAATCGCTACCTGACCGGTTCCCACCATGAGAGCCCGACCCCGGTCCAGGCTCGAGCGGCGGCTGCGCTCGAGGCCTTGTCGTGGCTCAGCCAGAAACCGTTGGCCGTGTACGGCGCCACGGCGAACTAGCAATTGTGAGCTAGTGCCGCGTCAGGCAAACGTTTGCGCGCTTGACCTGCTCACGCAGCATTCGATCCTGAGCGTGCCGCACCAACGGCACCTAACAGGAGCAGTCCCGACAAGCACCTACGGATGGCGGTCGCTCAGGTGCCGACGTAGGCCGCGAGGTGCTCGCCGGTGAGGGTGGAGCGGGCGTCGACGAGATCAGCGGGTGTGCCCTCGAAGACGATCCGGCCGCCGTCGTGGCCGGCGCCGGGGCCGAGGTCGATGATCCAGTCGGCGTGCGCCATCACCGCCTGGTGGTGGGCGATGACGATGACCGATTTCCCGGAGTCGACCAGCCGGTCCACGAGACCGAGCAACTGCTCGACGTCGGCCAGGTGCAGGCCGGTGGTCGGCTCGTCCAGGACGTAGACACTGGGGGCACTGCCCTTGTCGACCAATCGTGTCGCCAGCTTGAGTCGCTGCCGTTCACCGCCGGACAGCGTCGTGAGCGGCTGGCCGAGGCTGAGGTAGCCGAGGCCGACGTCGACGAGTCGGGTGAGGATCGTGTGGGCTGCCGGCGTCTTCGCCTCGCCGTCGGCGAAGAACGCCTCGGCCTCGGTGACCGGCATCGCGAGCACCTCGCTGATGTCTTTGCCGCCGAGCTTGTACTTCAGGACCTCGGCCTGGAACCGCTTCCCCTCGCACTCCTCGCACAGGGTGGCGACGCCGGCCATCATCGCCAGGTCGGTGTAGATGACGCCGGCGCCGTTGCAGGCGGGGCAGGCGCCCTCGGAGTTGGCGCTGAACAGTGCCGGCTTCACCCCGTTGGCCTTCGCGAACGCTTTGCGGATCGGGTCGAGCATTCCGGTGTAGGTCGCCGGGTTGCTGCGCCGCGAGCCCTTGATCGCTGTCTGGTCGACCGACACCACCCCGTCCTGGCCGGACACCGAGCCGCGGCTGATCCTGCCCTTCGCTCCGCAAGCTTCGCGAACGAGCGAACTCTGCCCGAGCCCGCCACGCCGGTGACGACGACCAGCACGCCGAGCGGGATGTCGACGTCGACCTTCTGCAGGTTGTGGGTGCTCGCGCCGCGCACCTCCAGCACGCCCGACGGCGTACGCACCGAGGACTTCAGGTCGGCGCGATCGTCCAGGTGCCGCCCGGTGAGCGTTTCGCTGGTCCGCAACCCCTCGACGGTGCCCTCGAACACCACCTCGCCGCCCTCGGCGCCGGCCCGCGGCCCCAAGTCGACGGCGTGGTCGGCGATCGCGATCGTCTCCGGTTTGTGCTCCACGACCAGCACGGTGTTGCCCTTGTCGCGCAACTGAAGCAGCAGGTCGTTCATCCGCTCGATGTCGTGCGGGTGCAACCCGATCGTCGGCTCGTCGAAGACGTAGGTGACGTCGGTGAGTGACGACCCGAGGTGACGAATCATCTTGGTGCGCTGCGACTCCCCGCCCGACAGCGTGCCGGACCGGCGGTCGAGTGAGAGGTAACCGAGACCGATCTCCACGAACGAGTCGAGGATGTGCCGCAGGGTGTCCAGCAGCGGCGCGACCGACGGCTCGTCCAAGTCCTGCACCCACGCGGCGAGGTCGCTGATCTGCATCGCGCAGAGGTCGGCGATGTTCTTGCCCTTGATCTTCGACGACCTGGCCGCCGCGCTGAGCCTGGTGCCCTCGCACTCGGGGCAGATGGCAAAGGTGACCGCACGCTCCACAAACGCGCGAATGTGCGGCTGCATCGCGTCGACGTCCTTGGCCAGCATCGACTTCTGAATCTTGGGGATCAGGCCCTCGTAGGTCAGGTTGATCCCGTCGACCTTGATCTTGGTCGGCTCCTTGTAGAGGAGGGCGTGCAGTTCTTTCTTGGTGAACTTGTTGATCGGCTTGTCCGGGTCGAAGAAGCCGCAGCCGCCGAAGATTCGGCCGTACCAGCCGTCCATGCTGTAGCCAGGGATCGTGAGCGCACCCTCGTTGAGCGACAAGCTGGCGTCGTAGAGCGCCGTGAGGTCCATGTCGTTGACGGCGCCGCGGCCCTCACAGCGTGGGCACATGCCGCCGGTGATGCTGAAGCTCCGCCGCTCCTTCGTGGTGGTGCCGCCGCGCTCAACGGTGACCGCCCCGGCGCCCGAGATGGACGCGACGTTGAACGAGAACGCCTGAGCCGAACCGATGTGCGGCCTCCCGAGCCGGCTGAACAGGATGCGCAGCATCGCGTTGGCGTCGGTGGCGGTGCCGACCGTGGAGCGGGGGTCGGAGCCCATCCGCTCCTGGTCGACAATGATCGCGGTCGTGAGCCCCTCGAGTACGTCGACCTCGGGCCGCGCCAGCGTCGGCATGAAGCCCTGCACGAAGGAGCTGTACGTCTCGTTGATCAGCCGCTGCGACTCCGCTGCGATCGTGCTGAAGACCAGTGAGCTCTTACCCGAGCCGGAGACGCCGGTGAACACCGTCAGCCGACGCTTCGGGATCTCGATGTTGACGTCCTTGAGGTTGTTCACGCGCGCGCCGTGCACCCGGATCAGATCGTGGCTGTCGGCAACGTGGCCCGCAGGTGATTGCGGGTCCGTCTTCGTTGCCTTGTTCGCCCTCATCGAGTCTCCATCTCTTGGCACAGGGTCGCGGTCGCGGCGAGGCCCCATATCTACATGATCGCGCCCGGGCGAGGCGTCGGGCCGACCGGTCGCAGACCGACGCCGTCTCCCGCGAACCCCTCCGGATCGGTGGAGAGCCCGGCATCGCTGCCGACGAAGATCCGGTGCGATCCGGTGCCGTACGGAGAGACGCCGGCGTCCTTCTTCGACGAGGTCGCGATCTTCCAGGTCGCCGTCCGGAGCCTGGACGACGCCGCCGTAGCCCCGGAACCCCTTCTTGGCCGGCTTCAGCGCCGTAGCGCCGCCGTCGAGGGCAGTGCCGATGAGGCTGTCGACCGTGCTCGGCTGGGACACCACGA
>JAABUR0100007470.1_pt1 | contig 12920 bp, 15 predicted proteins | sample 5560091 | NCBI WGS metagenome assembly JAABUR01 (sample SAMN10711879, study PRJNA513375) | rock metagenome | isolation source: Antarctica rocks | place: Antarctica: Victoria Land, University Valley sud
GAGGTGGAGCCACTGGGCATCGGTGAGGTCGGAGGGATAACGATGGCGGGGCATGGCGCGGGGTCCTTTCCCTCGGCTACACTCCTTCTATCCTACCAAACTTCCCCTTCTCAGACAGGCTCTAAGATGCTTGACGCCGGTGTTGTCGATCTTGCCGGGGCCGGGGTAGGTGATCTCGGTCCCGCCGCCCTGGATGAACCCGAGCTGCTCAAGAAGGGCTGATGCCTCGCCCACCGTCGTGAACATCGCCTTCTCGAACGCGACGTCGTTGGGCGTCCCGGTAAGCACCCCCGCTTGGATCGCGACGAAGCGCACACCCGCGCGGTGCTCGGCCTCCACCGCGCCGATCCGCAGCGCCGCCTGCGCCAGCTTGGCCTCGCCGAGGACGGAGAACGCCTGAGCGGCCGCCAGGTAGGCGGCGACGAAGGCCTCCTCCAGGGAGATCAGGGTCGTGAGGAAGGTCGCCGTGTCGGTGATGATCTTGTCATCTGGAATGGTGAACGTGAGCGTCAGCGGCTTGGCGCCAGCGCCGGTCAAGAAGTCGTAATGGGCCTTCTCGGCAGCGCGGGTGGCCTCCAGGTTCGCGCCTTGACACAGCCGCTCTGCGCGGTAGGCTGTCGTCGGGTAGCGAGCAGGACCGGCTCCCCCTTCTCGGCATGGCGTCGCGCGGAGGCGGCGGCACGATGGATCACGCGCAACGCTGGGCACTCCCCGCAGGTCTCGACCGAACCGACCACGCGGAGCCATCCGGTCTTCCAGCCCGAGCGCCTGCTGCGCGCAGCGCGGCGACACCGGGGCCTGACGGGGGGAAGCATTCCCCAGGTCTGCCTCCTCGACCCCGATGGCGACGTGGTGCGCTCGCTCCAGCGGCCCGGTCATGGTCGGCGCTCCACGACGTGGGCGTGTTACCACACCGACCTCTGGGAAACCGACGTCGCGGGCACACCCATCGGGGTGATTGGCAACGCCGTGGGCGCACCGTTTGCTGTGCTCGTCGCCGAGGAGCTGTTCGCCGCGGGGTGCGGTCTCGTCGTGAGCGTGACCTCTGCCGGCCAGCTCGATCCCCACAGAACGTTACCCCGAACCATCTTGGTCGATCGCGCGTTGCGCGGCGAGGGCACGAGCTCCGCTTATCTCCCGCCCGATCGCTTCGTCGCCGGCGATGTCGCGTTACTCACGTCGGTCGCGAGGGCGTTGGCCCGGTCCGGCATCGACACGATCCGCGGCGCAACCTGGACCACCGACGCGCCGTTTCGGGAGACGCGCACGGCCATCAGCGCCGCGGTGGCGGCCGGGGTGCACGCGGTTGAGATGGAGGTGGCTGGGCTGTACGCCTTCGCGCGGGCCCGCCGCCGGCCGGTCGTCTGCTTTGCTCTCGTCACCAATCAGCTGGCGCAAACCGGAGACGATTTCGAGAAGGGGCCGGACAATGGCGCACGCCACGCCCTCGCCCTCGCCGCCGGGGCGGCTCGCGGGTGGCGATCGCTCAACGGAGACCCGAGCCGCGACAGCGGGATCGACAACGAGGAGGGGGTATGACCGCGCGCCGTATAACCGACGCCCTCGCGGCGCCCTTGATCGAGCCGCGTCTCTTCGCCACGGGGATGGCCGTTATCCGCATCTTTTTCGGGGTGATCATCGTCGCCAATGGCCTGGCCAAGCTCGAGCCCTCGCTGGCCCGGATTGATCTCGGTCCGTTCCACGCCACCCTGATCACCCGCAACGAAGCCCGCGGGATTCTCAACTTCGAGGTCAACCAACGCCAAATCGCCAAGAACGCGCCCAAAGGGACGCAAGTGCCGGGGCTGAAGCGTCTCGTCAACGACGTCGTCTTGGCGCACTGGGACATCTTCCAATGGGTGACGACCGGGCTCGAAGTCGGGGCGGGGGCGCTGCTGATCCTGGGGCTCGCCAGCCGTGGCGCGGCGCTGCTCGATCTGGGGCAGCAGCTCTTCCTGGCGCTGGTCTACCTCTCCAGCAACCGCTGGCTGTTTGAGCAGCCGCACGAATACGTCCCGTTGATCGTGCTGGCGCTGGTCCCGGCCGGTCGGGTCTGGGGGTTGGATGGGTGGATCGTCCGCCACCGGCCGCGGCTGCGCAACTGGCCGTTCTGAGGCCGCCGCTCGCTCACGAGGAGGAGACCGCGATGCCCCGCTCGTTCCCGTTCCTCGCGGCCACGCTCGCCGCGTGGCTCGTGGTCGTCGCCGGCACCCCGCGTCCCGGCACCGGCGCCATCGTCGGCCGCGTCACCGACGCCAACACGGGTCGACCCGTGGAGGGGGTGTACCTGACCGTCGGCTACACGGGGATCAAGCTGGCCGCCATCACCGACGCCGACGGGCGCTACCGTGTCCCAGACGTGCCGGCCGGCCAACCAGCCGATGTCTTCGGCTTCCATGGCGGCGGGTACCGCTACCACAACAGCCTCTACGACGATCACCTGCACATTGTGCTGCAGCCGGGGCAGACCTATACCTACGACTTCACCGTCAAGCAGTTGAACGACCCCGCAGGGGAACCCGAGGTGCGTGATCCGACCCTGTCCCCGACCGGCGCGACGCCCGGCCAGGAGGTTGTCTTTGAGGTGACGGCGCGGGGCGGCGCGGGCGGCCTGTCCGACGAGGTCATCGCCGCCAGCCCCAAGCTGGGCCGACTGGCGCTCCTCACCCCAATTGGTGGTGACCGCTTCCGCGGCACCATGACGATCCCGCCACAGACCGCGCCCGGCGACTATCCCGTTGCCTTCTTTGCGGCCAGTAACGCCTGCTACGACAACCACACGTTCCCGGTGCTCACGCTCCATGTCGAGCGGCCCTAATGCTGAATCAGGCGACCTCCTGGAGCATGACCAAATGCTCGTCGAGCGAACACGCGAAGGCGGCGCAAACGCGGCTCTCCAGTTCTTGGGCGGTGAGGAGCCGGGCTGGTTCGGCGATGCGCCGCTTGCCGTGGACCCAGGTGGGCTCGATCGGGTTGAGCCAGGGACTCTTGGTCGGCAAGAAGCAGGGCACGATGCGCACCCCGCCCTCCCGATGCACCTGCTGGTTGTGGTCGCGCAGCCAGGTGCGCACGGCCTTGCTGACGTGCCAAGCAGCGTTGTCCCAGATCAGCACGAGCATCGTCATCCCCCGTGCCGCCAACCGCTGGCAGCCCCAGTCCAGGACGGCGATTGCCTGCTCGATGCCGGCGCTGTCGGCATAGATGCGCTCGACCGCCGCCTCGGATTCGGCATCGGTCATGGTGTCGAGCTGCTCGATATGGTCGCCGCGGGCATCCTCGACCGCCCAGGCCCAGGCGTGGGCCAGCACATCGGCCGCGAATGCCCGCCAGAAGTCGGCATCGGCCGCGTTCCGCACGATTTCGTACCGATTGGTGCGCAGGATGTGCTGAACTTCCGCCGCGATCGCCTGCGCGCTCGCCTGCTCCGCGGCGATCGCTTCCGGGGTGTCGGCATCATCGGGGGTGACGACAACCTCGAACTCGATGGCGTTCGGCAAGTCGTCGGCAAACATGGGGCCGAACTCAGCCTCGATAGTAGTCGCCAGGCCGGCCACCTGTTCGGGGTCGAGCCGCTCGCGGATGTGCTTGATGTCGAGGGCCAGTTGCCGGCCGGCGGCAACCGCCGCCGATAGATTGACGGGCATATCCGCCGCGGACATGCCGGCCAGGGGGTCGAGGGCCAACACCGCCGCGGGGTCGATTCGTTGCTCAGCCGCCACGGCCAGCGCCGCGGTCGGGTCGATCGCGGCCGGTGGGGGGTTCACGGCCACCGCAGGCATGGCCGCGGGGTCGAGGTCGTGGGGCATGACGATTGCCGCCCCGCTGGGGTCGTCGAGGGCATAGGGGGCCGTCACCGCCCGCCCGTCCTCAACCTCGAATTGCACCGCCCGGCCAGACTTCCAGCCAAACCGTTTGTCGTCCCGCTCGAATGCGACCGCTTCCGGGGGGGCATCGGCCGGCAGCTCGACCAGGAACGTACCCTCGACCAGGTATCCCGCGGGCCGGCGCTCGTGCTTGTCGGTCATCTTGTGCCCCTTGGCTTCCGCTCAGTTCCGATTTTTCGGGACGGATTAGGGTGTCGGGTCGAGCAACGCCGCCGCCGCTTGCCAGCCGGGGTCGCGGGTGCCCTCCAGCCGGGCCAGGTAACGGGCCGTGGTGGCGACGCTGGAGTGCCCTAGCACCGCCTGCACATCCTCCAGGGAGGCGCCGGCCTGTCGCCGGAGCTTTGCCGCGGTGTGGCGCAAGCTATGCACGGTCAGCCCCTCGACGCCGATGGCGCGGCCATAGCGCCGGAGATTGTCGTAGACGGTCTGCGAGGTGACGGGGAAGATGCGGTCGTCGGGGGCCAGGGTGTCGAGCGGGCGCCCGGTGGCGGTCAGGTAGGTGGTGATCGCCTGCCAGGCCGGCGCCGGCAGCTCGCGATAGCGCAGCTTGCCGCCCTTGGTCCGGGCCGTGTACATCGGGGTGCCGTCGTCATCGCGCTGGAGGGCGCCCGCGGTCAGCCCAACCAATTCCTCCCGCCGGAGCCCGGTCAGCACCGCGGTCAGGATGATGGCGCGGTCCCGTTGTCCCGCTCGTGAGTCAGGCAGGGTCGCCAATAGCTCGCGCGTCTGGGCCGGCGTCAGCCCCTTAGGCGCGGGTTGGGGCAGCTGGGGTCGCTTGACGGCATCGGCCGGGTTGCTCGCAACCGCCCCCACGCGCCGCGCAAAGTCATAGAGAGAGCGAATCGCCGCCAGCCGGACATTGACCGATGCCGGACCGGGGGCGCGGCCAGGAACGCCGCCGCGGCGTCGATCGGGCAGGGGGGCGTAGGCGAAGGCGTGGGCATCGGCCGCGGTCGCCTCAGCCAGGGTCAGGCCGCGGGCATCGAGCCGGGCCGCGAAGTGAGCCGCGTAGCGCCCGTACTCGGTTGGGGTCCGGGTACTGCCGGTGCGTTGCTGCACTTCTGCCAGCCAGGCGCCGATCAGGCCGCCCCAGCCGGCGCCGGCCGTCATCAGGTGGGCAATCGGGTCAGCCGGCGTCGTCATCAAGTGGGTGGGGATGGTGCTCATGGTGTCCTCGGCATCTTGCCTAGGCAGGGCATCCGCCCCGCCCCTCGGTGTATCCTTGCCCATTATAGTATATTCTAATGTATCTTAGTGTAAGATAACGGGGAGATGCCCGGCCGCCAGGTCCGCATGCCAGGCTAGGCGCCAACGTTGGGCAGGTGGGGGGTTGCGATGTCGGCAGGGGATAGGCAGCCAGATACGCAGGTGCCTAGCGTCGAGTGGGCACCGTTGGCGGAAGCGGCGCCGGCCTACGGGGTGTCAATTGATACCCTGCGCCGGCGGATGCGTCGGGGTGAGCTGGAGGCGCGGCGCGAAGTCGTGCCCCAGGGGTTCCGATGGCTCGTGCCCCTGCCCGATGCCCCGCAGAGCGTCAGGGATGCCCCAGAACGCGCCGATCGGGGGGCACACGGGTCAGCCCTCATGGCCGCCCATGATCGCGACACCGCCGCCCTTATCGAGGTGCTCCGGCAAGAGCTCGCAACCAGGAATCAAGAGATAGCCCGCCTGCACGACATCATCGCCGCCCAGGCCCAGGCGATCGAACGCACCGCCGCGCCGGCGACGGCCGTCGCCTCAGGGCAGCCGGCGTCAATTGAGCGAGGCGCCCCGCCGATCAGCTCGGGGCCGGATAATCCGGGTCGCCAGGGCGTGCTCGACCGCCTGCGCCGATGGTTACGGGGGTAGCAGGCCGGGGGCACTCGAATCCCAGCGGGGCCTAGCATCGCCGCTCGATGTCGCGCTGGAGCTTGTCGAGGTCGGCAGAGAACAACATCATCGCCGCCCGGTCGCGCTCCTGTATCTCTGCCATGATGCGCTCGTAGCGGTCCCAGTGCATGCCCTTTGGTTTGGGCGGCCATTGGTGCATGCCCCGCCGGCCGCCGATCCTCAGGCGCAACGTGTCTGCCCGGCGCATCGCCCGGTCCCAGGCTTCCTCACGGGTCGAGCTGTAGGCCAGATCGTGGCAGCTCCGGCACCGAAAGCGCCCGTCCACGCTGTAGAGCACCGCCCGGCGCCCGCCGCAGCCAGGGCACAGGAACCAGGGGCGTGAGCCGCCGTAGTGGCAGGGCGTGGCGTCGAGCGTGATCCGCTCGCGCACGGGCCGCCAGTCGGCATCAGCCCGTCCCTTGGTCCGGTAGTCGAGGATCAGGGCGCCCGCTTCCGCTTGGTGGTCAATCCGGCCGGATGGCTCGCCGCGGCTCGTCCACGATGTCGTAGACCAGGTGCCGGGGGTGAGCGCGCCGCGCCGCGCCAGGATGCGCACGTCGAGCCAGAGCAAGGGGTCGATAGCCTCTCGCGTCCGGTGCCAGCCCCAGCGGGTCGAGCCGTAGCCGCCCATTTCTGCCCCCTGTCGGTGTAGTACAAACGTGTCAGTTGCCTAATGATTTCGGTAAATCCGCAGCCCCGGAATGCCCGCCTCAGCTTAGGTTTTCTTAGGTTCTGCCTAGCGTTTGCTCGGGTTGCGGTCCCTGCCAGCGCCTAGGCATAGCCTAAGCATCGCCCGACTATCCCGCCCTTTGATGACAAATGATGACATCAGGGCGCCCCTAAGTAGGTAGCCAATCGAACTTGGAGGCAGCGAAGCCACAGCGGGCGAGCCGGTCGGTCGGTGTCATGGCCTCCAGCCAGGCCACCGCTCGCCGGGCCAACTCCTCAAGCGAGGGGTAGCAGCGGTTGGCCGCCACCGTCTGTTTGAGGCCCCGCCAGAGGTCCTCCAACGGCATCAGCTCGGGCGACCTCACAAAGCAGACATCGATAAGATGCACGCCTATCGCGACGCAATCCGGGACGATTCTCTGCGGCGCGTCGTCAGCTATGCCACCATCCTCTATCCCGGTCCAGAGTTCCGCTATGCCAATGGCATTGAAGCGCTGACTGCCTATCCCGGTCGCGCCACCGGGCTTGAACAGCGCCTCCGCGAGGTCTTCGCAGACGCTCTCGCCATCCCCCGCCATAACTCGGTGGACATGGAGTCACCGTAGGACAAATGCTGCTCGTCCTGACTCTGGGTGATTGCTTTCTCATCCTGACACGTCGCCCTCGGGGTGGGGTACGTTTTGGGCGTGACGCGAGCAGTGGGCCGACACGGGCGGCGTGGAACATCAAAGTGCTTACCAGGATCTCGCATGACACTGGCTCGCACCGTGGTTTGCCCGATTCCCCGCTCCCCACCGCCGGCGGAACGCTGCCAGACCACGATAAGACACGCCGGCCTCCGGGACGCGGTGGGCGGCGGACCCCACGCCGGCCCCGCGTCTCAGCTATCCGATGACGAGGGAGGCCGTGGAGCCGCTTCGAGCTGGCGCCAGAGGGCGCCGAGGGTGACGATCTGGGTGTCGCTCAGGTAGTCCAGAAAACGCTGGCGGACGCCGGCGGCGTGCGTCACCCGGGCGTCGCGCAGCCGAGCCAGGCCCGCCTCGGTCAGGGTCGCGAAGAAGCCGCGCCGGTCGTCCGGGCATGGCTCGCGGACGACGAGACCCTCACGCTCCAAACGCTCGACTAGCCGGGTGATGCCGCTCAGACTGAGGAGGACGGAGCCGGCCAGCACCGACATCCGCATCCGGCGCTGGGGGGCGTAGGCCAGCCAGTTCAGTACCTCGAAGGCGGTCAGGGGCAGCCCGTGGGCGGCCTGGAGCTCGGCATCGAGCTGGCGCACCAATGTGGTGTGGAAGCGCAGAAACCCGATCCAGGCCGCGAACTCGGCGCCATCGATACCGGGCAGAAAGCTCTTGACAGGTGCTTGCTCACGCAAGTATATTCTCCGCATGATTTTGCTTGCGCAAGCAACTGATTGCTTGGCTCGATTATCGCACCTCGCCCTCGTGGCCGCAACGCGGTGGCCACCGCGGCGGCCACATCGCAACGGAGAAGCAACAATGGACACTCGGCGGAGCCAGCTTCAGGAATCGTTGACCGATCAGCCAATCGGCCGCCGCGCGTTTGCGCTCGGCCTCGCCGCCACCGCCGGCGGGGCGCTGACGGCGGGGCGGGCGGCGGTGGCGCAGGAGGCGACCCCGGCCGCCGGTGAGACGGGCGGCGCCGGCCCCTCGCCTCGCCTCTTGACCCCCGGCAACTGCGTGCTCGCCCTCGTCGACTACCAGCCGGGAGTCGCCCTGCTCGTCACCTCGATCGATCTGCAATTGCTGATCAATAACGTCACCGCGATCGCCAAGGCCGCCGACGCCTTCGCCGTGCCGACCGTCCTCTCGACCGTCGGCGCCACCTTCAATCAGGACCCGCTGCTGGCGGAGATTCAGGCCGTTTTCCCCGACCAGCAACCGATCGACCGCTCCGGCCTGAACGCCTGGGAGGATCCCGCCTTCGTCACTGCGATCGCGGCGACCGGGCGTCGCAAGCTGGTCGTGGCCGGGCTCTACACTGAGATTTGCCTGACCCTCGTCAGCCTCTCCGCCGCTGCCGCCGGCTACGAGGTCTACGCCCTGGTCGATGTTTCGGGCGGCCTCAGCCAAACTGCCCACGACACTGCGCTGCAACGGATGATCCAAGCCGGGGTGACGCCGGTGACGTGGATGGCGGTGATGTCGGAGTGGCAGCGCGATTGGACCCGGACCGAAACCGCCGCCGGCCTGTTCGAGGTCGCGCGCGAGCACGGCGGCGCTTACGCCCTCCAAGCTCAACTGGCCGCGGCGCGGGGCGGCGAGCGCTGACTCCGGCGGCGACCTGCTATAGACTCCGGGCGATCACGTCATCTAATAGGGCAGTGTGCTAGATCGGAAAGGCCAGATTCTTGATCTGGAGGACGTTGGGCCTGCCGAGCAGCCGATTGAGGGAGAGGCAGAGCGTATGCGCGGTCAGCTTGGTCAGCAACCGCGCGGTCAGCCCCCAGAAGCTCTGGGCGTGGTTCAGCTCGATCCGGAACTGCTCGGCCAGGTGGCTGTTGACGGTCTCGGCCACCTGCCGCGCCCCATTGAGTTGCCGTCGGATGGCTTGCGGCACCTGCCGCTGCTCGTTTCGTCGCGGCAACGTGATCAGCCGGACCCGGTTCTCGGCCCATAACCGCACGGCAAGCGGCGTGCTGACAAACGCCTTGTCGCCCAAGGCATCGAGGTCGGTATGCGCGCTCAGTACCTCCTCCCCCACCTGCACCTCCGGGACGTTGGCCGAAGCCAGCACGAAGTCGAGAATGACCCCGGAGAGCGTCACCAACAGGTACAGCTTGTAGCCGAAGATGGTGATCTTCTTGGAGGGCACCTTGCCGAAGCGCGCCGCAGCGGCTTGCCACTCCGCCCGGTGGGCTCCGGGGACGAGGTGGAAGCGCATCACTGGAATGGGCAGGCTGTCGATCACACATTGGCGATCCTGCGCCAAATCGAGCCCGGCAAGGATCAGTCGCCGCAGTTCGTTGATCGCGCCTTGCAAGTGGCGGCGGCGACGATTGAAGCGGGTGCGCGAAGGTTGGTGCGGAAACAGGTCGCGGTGCTGTTGCCAGCGGCTGACGGCCTCGGTCTCTTGGTCCCAGCCGCAACATTCGCTAATCAGCGCCATGGTCACCAACTCGGGGTCGGCACAGCGCGGCACCGGTCCCGGGCGGCGACAGCAAGGGGCAATCCGCACCCACACCTCATCCACCAGGCAATACATCCACAGGCACAAGTCGTCGAACGTCCACGGGCACGCACGCTCAGGCTCCGATACCATGCGGGGGCCTCCATCGGGAGCAGCGGATACAAGCAACCTGCTGGTACCCGATGGAGGACCTTCTTGCAACCTCATCGATCTAGCACACTGGCCTAATAATGACGAGTCACTCGCGGCGCGCTCGGCTGACGCGGCCACTTCCACCCCTGGACGCGGCCGCTGGCGCGATTTCCGGACTGTCCCAGTTCATCGGGCGGTAGGATGAGGATGGTTTGTCCGACTCGAAGGAGGCACCCGATGAGCATCTTCACCGAGGGCGAGCGGCGCTATTTGCTCGGCGAGCGCCGTCTGGCCCGTCTCGCCACCGTCGGCCGGGACGGCATGCCCCACGTGGCCCCGGTCGGCTGGAGCTACAACGCCGAGCGCGACACTATCGACATCGGCGGCCATTCGATGGAACAGACCAAGAAGTACCGGGACGCGGCGCGGACCGGCCGCGCCGCCATCGTCATCGACGATGTCCTCCCGCCCTGGCAGCCGCGCGGAATCGAGGTCCGCGGGCGGGCGGAAGTGTTAACCCAGCCGTCGGCGATCATCCGCATCCATCCCGAGCGGATTATCTCCTGGGGCATCGAGAGCGAGGCTCTTGGGGAGCGCCACGCCCGCACGGTCGGCTGACGCCGGCATGGCGGCGGGAACCGGCCACCTAAGTAGGTAGCCAATCGAATTTGGATGATGCGAAGCCACACCGGCAGAGCCGGTCGGTCGGACTCATGGCGTCCAGCCAGGCGACGGCCCGCTCGGCGAGCTCATCGAGGGAGGGGTAGCAGCGGTTGGCCGCCACCGTCGCCTTCAGCCCGCGCCACAGGTCCTCCAACGGCATCAGCTCCGGCGAGCGGAAGGGGAGGAAGGCCAGGGTGATCCCGACGGCTTGGGCCGCGTCGCGGACGCGGTGGGGATGGTGGGGTGGAGCGTTGTCCCATCATCCGGGCTGCCAGCTGCTCAGGCATCCGACCGTGCCGCTGCCAGTATTCGGCCAGGTCTTTGCAGCCATCGAGCGCCGCGGCCGGCAAGAGCAAGACCTCGATGCCGTGGGCAACCAGGGCCAGCCAGAGCGCCTGCCGGCCAGCCTGCCCGGCCGGGTCGGTGTCGAGGGCCAGGATAACGGTCGCGAGTCCCGCGAAGTGCTCAGGGTGACGGTAGCTCGCCCCGCAAATCGCCGCCGCCAACGGCAAGCCGGCCGCGACGCAAGCCGCGGCGTCGAGCGGTCCCTCGACCAGAATCAGGGGGGCGCCGGCCTGCCGGGCCAGGGCCACCGCGCCGCCATTGAACATGGTTTTCTGGTAGCCCTTAGCGGCCGGCAGGGTGTCGTACTTGGGGCGCGTGGTATCGGTGATCGCCCGTCCCAGGGCCGATGTCGGGATGCCGGCCGGATCGGTTAGGGGGAACACGACGCGGCCGGCCAGCTTGCCGCTCGTGCTCCAGCCCAGCTGGAGAGCGCGCGCCGTGTCGAGGGGGATGCCGCGGCCGGCCAGGTAGGCGGCGCCGGGGGAGCTGGGCAACCGCTCGACCGCCGCCGTGATCGCCGCGACCAAGGCCGCCCGTAGCCCCGCGGGGGGCGCCGGCGTGGTGTCTGGGGCCTTTGGTGGGGAAAAATCGCGTGACGGGCTGTTTCCGGGCCTGCTCGGGGCATATGGCGGCGAATCGTCCCGCTGCCCGCCCTCATCCTCGACGCGAATCGAGAACGCATCGCCGCAGCTCCAGCACCGCGCCCAGCCCGACTGCCAGTCGATCGAGAGCGCGGTCGGGTTGTCGCCGCCGTGTATCGGGCAGCACGCTCGACCGCGCCGCCCGCCCGCCTCCGGCCGGAAGCCAGGCAGGGCCTCCAGCTCGGGCCGGGTCGCGTAGTAGATCAGCCGGCCGGATTTCGCGTGATGCTCGCGCATGCTTGCCCCCTTAGGATGCCGCCGATGACCAGCCCGCCCGCGCCCGGCCGGCCTGCGAGAAGGGCACGGGGTCAGCCTCGACCATGCGCAGGGTGGCGCGTTCCCGCATCAGCGCAATGGGGCCGGTGTCACCGTGCCGGTTCTTGACGATGGTGAGCACGAACGGGTCGGTATTGGCGGTGAAGCCGGCCGCGTCCGCTTTGGTGTCCGGGGCCAGGGTCAGCACCGCGTCCGCGGCGAACTCGATATCGCCCGACTCCCGCGCCGATGCCAGACCGGGGGTCGATTTGGCGGTGTCATATGCCGCTCGATTGGTCGAGCTAATCGCCCAGATATGGCAGCCGGTATCGTTTGCCAGGCCGCGCAATTGCTGGGCAAGGGCGCCCACGCGGCCGCGCATGTCGTCGAGTCCGGCGCCGCGTCCCACGACATCGGCCGTAGTCGCCAGCCGTTGCAGGAAGTCCACGACGACCAACGGGTAGGTATCCGGGTAGGTGCGCTGGAGCTGCTCGACCGCGCCGCGAATGGTCTCGACCGTGGTGCCGGCGCCGCCGCTCAGGTAGTAGAGATGGCGGCCGGCGCGGTCTTGAAACGTGCCGTAGGCCGCCGCCAGCTCAGCTGGGGCCACGCGGCCGCGGCGAATATCGGCCGCGCTTTTGGCGGCCAGGCGCGCAATCTGTTTCAGGATCAAATCATCGGCCGTGTTCTCAAACGTGATGTACAACGCCGGCGTGCCCGCCGCGGCGATGGTGGCGGCGATTTGGTTGCTCGTGGTCGTCTTGCCGCCGCCAGGGGCCGCCAGCAACACGGTCAGCCGGCCGCGGTCGAGTCCGCCTAGCAGGGCGTCGAGCCGGGCCAGCCCGGTCGCATGGCCCATGACATCCTTGCCGGTCGCCTGCCGTTGCTCGTGCCGCTCGACCACATCGGCCGCGATCGCCGCCAGCCGCTCGATTGCCGGGGTCAGCGCGTTGCCGGCCGTCTCCCGCTCAGCCCGCAGGAACTCAGCGAGGGCGTCGCGGGTGATCGCCCAATCACGGGCGCCGGCGCCGGTCAGGATGCCGCCCAGGGCCGCCAGCTTTGCCGCCCGCTCGGGATCGTCGGTAAAGAGCGATTCGGGATCGTCCCAGGTGCTCGACTCGGTGCTCATGTGGGCCTCCAGCTCGCAACCGCGGGGCGCGTCTGGAGTTCACCGTAGGTGCTGCAAATGGCCGCGGCAAGCGGGCCATTTTGCACAGTAGTACTTATAGTACTTATAGTACTTATAGAGCAAAAAATTTGGCTCCAGTACTGGGCAAATCCGAAACTTAGCAACCGATGATGGGGGGGTTAG
>JAABUR0100007472.1_pt1 | contig 12913 bp, 11 predicted proteins | sample 5560091 | NCBI WGS metagenome assembly JAABUR01 (sample SAMN10711879, study PRJNA513375) | rock metagenome | isolation source: Antarctica rocks | place: Antarctica: Victoria Land, University Valley sud
GAAACTCTCTTTGATTTCTTCTGTATTCTTAATATTCTAGTTATAGCTATCTCTATTGATCAAACATTCTATTCAGCTACGCACTATCTCGCTGCAGTGTGATTAGATTCTAGGCATGATCTCAACAGCAATTAGTCATTATAATCTCAGATATATTCAAGAAGACTATGAAATGATTGATGAAGTTGCTCGTCATACTGTTAAGAAGCTTCATAAGTTCAAACATTTATATCACATGATTTATCGATCTACTCATGATCTACAAGATCTTCAAGGGAAAATTCAAAGTCAGCAAGCAGAAGGTTTTGTGTTATAGCAAGTAAGTACTTGTATAGTGATGACAATAGCAATAGCAATAGCAATAGCAATAGCAGAGCAATCGATTATTTAAAGATGTTTTTTCAATAGATCATGATTTCTATGCTATGCAAAACGTGCTATGCTTGTCTCTCTCACATTTTCATGCTTGTTTCTATCTCGTGCAATATAAACTCATCAAAATTGACTCTGAACAAGACATTTGAAACAGCTCTATGCATGATCGAGTGATTACTTCTCAAGTTCTTGTTGAAAGATCTAATAATCATCATCAAATCAATATCTTTTTGCAGCATGCCTGAAATGCTTAACACTATAACGATCATATTGACTATTCTCAATTGTATATTGCAGAAAGTCTTTGAAATCATCAGGAAACAAGTCTTTTACTTGTTGTCAATGTCATCGTATCTATGTCTTCAACACATTGAATGTGAGCTTGATCGAGTTATAGTCAGATGAATAAGAAGAAAGAAACTTGAGAAAGAGACTGCATCATGACTGATTCTTTTGAAGTATCACGAAATACGCATAGATCAGTTGAGCTGAAGAATCAGTCAAGCTGACTTTCAGAGTCGTCGCGAGTGATGTTTCTGACTAGCAAAGATCAGTTCAGATGTGCATCATTGATTCAGTTAAAGTACTGCATGCATGATATATAGAAGAAAGACAATTTTCAGAACATGATATAATACAAGAGTGAAAACATTGTTTTTAAAAGACAAGCTCTATGAAGATGAAAAAAGCAATGATGTATCACAAGATTTGATATCAGATCATGCAACTTTGAAGAATTTTCTCTCGTCAATATCTGAGCTAATCTCGTTCTTCAAATGATCTCATAGAATGACAATTGACGAAAGAGAGCTCGCTTAATTACGTGAAGATCTTGTGAATTACTTCTGCATGATTTTGAAGATGCATCTTGTTCATGAGATCAATGTTGCATCGTGAACGAGAGCATGCAATAGGCTGCCTGTCTGAATGATGACGAAGATGCTTTTGATAGAAGTGCAATTTTCAATCATCATGACTGAAGAAAGATCACAGACGTCTTGACGTTGACAGCTCATCATTGCTCAGACAGAAGATACATTGAGTCAACATGCATTCAATCAAAAAAGACGTCAAGAGACTTAATTGTTGAATAATGACTTGCGCGATCTTGTTCAGACTTGATCATAAAAGACTTTTTTCTGAGTTGAAAGTCATGACTTTTCTGTAATCAACACAGAGCTGTTGAAACATTGATAGCTGCGCAGCTTCTTTGACATTTCTCTTCAAAGAAGTTAATGATGAAGATGAAGAGTGTTTCAATGACATGAAGACGCTTCACAAAATTATATTCTTCTGTTCTTCTCTCTGACTCTTCTAGCGTGCTCATTTCTTGTCTGAGTCAATGATAAAAGAGAAGAACTTCAACGACGACGTATTGTTCAGACAAATTTGACATGAAATCGCGAACATACAGATGCTATCTGACTTTGTGTAAGTTCAAGTGTCTTGCAGCGTATAGAGATTTGAAGAATTTCAGCATCTAACAGTATTGATTCTAGACTTGAAAAAGAATAAATAAGTATGACGATGATCTCTCAGCGATTTATTCTTCTGACTACGTTCTCAACTCTCAAGTTAACAACAAAAGCTTTACACAGCATAGCGAAGCTTTGACTCACTTTATCAATAACATCAATTCTTATGAAACACTCTTATCAAAGTACTTAAGATTTAGTAGTGTATAAAGAAGTGTCATGTATCTCTAACAACACATTGCTGCAAAGACGTTGCACAAGCTCAACAGTATTCTGAACTCTCGCAATTCTTCGCGAAGACTGTCATAACATCTGTAGTGATAATACTATATGATGTCAGCTGCGCTTTGAAACAGTCATCGATCATCTATTCTTTTCTACGCGAGTCGATCTGCTTCTTTTACCTTCACGCTGTCTTCTGACGTGTGCATCAAACTTTCGCACTAGTCGCGTCGCGTTTCGCAATTCGCTATCAAACATTCACGTATTCTTTCAGTGCATCTTGTACTTGCAATCTCTTCTTGTTCATCTCTTGTCAACAATTCTCATGATTTCTCAGTTCTCTTTGTTCTGTGATGAATCTTGTTAATTCTTTCGCTCAGAAAATGGTGAAGTGACGATGATAATGCTTAAGAAAATGACAGTCGCTGCTGCTTCGTAATCATCTTCAGACACAGTCTGCTCATCTTGATTCTGACTAAGAGCAATATTGAAAGAGATTGAATGATAAAGAAACGAGATGATAGATTCAATGACAGTATGAAGGTTCAAGCAATCATGCGTCTTTGACTGTTTCTTTGAGTGAGAACTTGAGAGATGTGCGATATCAGTCTCAGACTCAACGCTCATGACTCTTGTAAAAGCGTCGATTTCGCTGATCGTTTCGTTGTCATCGTCAATCACGAGAGAGTTATCTGAAGTATGTCAGAGAAAATTCAGACTATTGATCAGAAACGCGTCATCAGCGCTCATCTTGACAGTCGTCAATCTTATCAGATTGATTTGAACTTATGTTCTCGCGTTGCTGATAAAATCGCTCAAAGAAATTCTTGAAGACAACTAAAGAAGACGACTTGATCATCGAGAGAGATCTGCAATGCTCGACAGAATCATTCATGTCATCGTCAATATTATTTGTCTTGTCGATCATGATCAGATCTTCTTAGAAGCATCAGACGCGCTCACGACAATGAAGATCTACACACTCATCTGCACATTGAAATTTTTCCAATCTATGTGTACTGTTCTCTTTCTCGTTCAGATCTGCATTGTTGCTGTGCACTTGAAGAAATCTCGAAGATCTGTGACGTCTGTGATCATTACAAATTCATTAAGACATCTGATCTCTTCATTCTCTCACTTTTCTTCTTTGTGTTTATCTACTTTGTTTTCTTTCTTTTTTCCCTCATCAACTGCATTGTGAGACTCAGTATCTTTGTAAATATCGTTGCTTGATTCAAACGTCTGTATATCGCATATTAACGAGAAGAGAGCAGAGAGTAGAGAAGTATTGAAGATGAAATTATTTGTCATCTGATCAAGAATGAAACATCTAGATCAACGTCATCTGTTAGTATGAAAATCAACGAGTAAAGATTTTAAGAATCGCATCTAGTCTCTGAGTCTGTCGCGCTTACAGAAAACATCAAACTTCACATGAACAATGAACGAGTCTGATTTATCGTTGAATGTGTTGTACGATCTTGAAGCGAAAACTGCTTCGAAATTGATGATTGAGCAGAGAATGACAAGACTGTTGAGACTTGAAGAGAGCATGAGAGAATGTTATTTCAACTTACATTGTTCTTGCAGCGATCTTCGCTGTGATTGCTTCTGACACACTTGAGAATTTCTGAGTTCATTAGATCATTTTTATCAATGCTGAATTTCACATATCTGTATTCTTATCTCTAGTCTCTTCAGCGATTTTGTTTATATGCTGAAAAATGATCATAGAATTCTTGTCAGTCAATTCAGTCATGCTGAGAGATTGATAGAATTTAACCCTGTTTAAGTTGATCATGATTATCGTATCATGCAAGCGCAAAACAGTCAGAAAAAGATATGAATGAAGAAGAAACTTGAGCTTGAGAATGCAGTGAAAAATTCAGAGTGAAAAGAAGAAGAGCAAGATGAAGATTAAATGCATTTCTGATTCTTACAGAGATGTCGTTGAAAACATCTTCTTTAATCAATAAATTTCTAAGAATCAATTCAAGCGACATCGTCTTCATTGTTGTTTCTTCTTCAATGTCTTTCATCAACGATCATTAAATCAATCACATTTGATCTTTGCTTCTGTTTTGCTCTCTGCGACGTTTCTCAGCGCAGCTTTCAGTCATTACAATCTCGTATTTGATCTTTATCAATCAAGTCATCGAGCGCTGCAATTTTTCAAAAAATGTCAGTGTATCATGTTTCATCAGCTGCTGCTGTCTAGATTCTCAAATTCAGATTCTTGCAATGAATCAACAACATTACGTCTTTCATGACATCTGCTCAGAAGTTGAAGCAACGTCTCAAATTCACGTCATCAGATCATCATGATCATGACATCTCTGTCAACGTAACTCGTCAATCGAGGTAGAAATCATCGACTAAGAACGTCACTGACTGACTTCAGCTCATCAACGTCGTTCAGCTTTACGCTCAGTCTTCTCAATGTCATGTCATCAGATCTCTGCTCAGAATCAATTCTTATCAAAGCGACTGATCAGACATACTTGTTGAAAGATTCAAGCAATGATGATAAGAAATGAGACATTTTCTTCATTAATTGTGTAGCAGTTGTGCTCTTGTTCAACACTTGCTTCGTCTCTGCAATCAGCATCAGCTGAAAGATCTCAATCAATGTTGCAGCAGAGTTCAAGATCAGCTGAATGATGATGAAATAATGACTGACTAAGAAAAGTAAGAATTCGATGATCTAAAGCAGTTGAAATGAGCGTTGAAAGTCTTTCAGCTTGTCTCAAGCATGAATCATCTTCGATTGAGTCGAGTAGAAGTCAAGAGAATAGAGGCAGCGAGCAATTTTCTGAGAGAGTAAAAGTGTTGAGAATAGAGAGAGCATGATTCTGCTGCTCGTTCAAAGACTTTGACGAGAGTGAGTAATGTTCAAGAAGAGCGAGAGAGAATCTGTCAAGAGATCAAGAGTCAGTGATGATATGAGATTGCAGATGTCGATGTCTCATGCAAAGTTATAACACAGCAATCAACAATTGACAATGATCGATAAACGAAGAAGAGCGCAGATCGCTGCAGAAGAGAGAAGAATGATCGATGCAAAAAGAAAAGAGAAAGAGAAATGAACAAGCAGCAAAGAAACGACGTGTCTTTATACCTCAAGAAAGCGACGAATGAAATGATGCAGAACGTCTTGCTCGAAACGAGTCAATCAAATCTCATGAAGCGACGCTTAATTTGAAAGCAGAAAAGAATGCTTCTTTCATCAGAACGAAGATTATTTATTAAGATGAAATATTAAAACGAAAAAATTAAGTAACAAGTTGAATCACATGAAACTAAAATCATTTGAAATTCTAGAAGAAAAGAAATTGATTAACTATGAGTTGAATCTTTCAGCATTTATGAAAATATATTCAGTATTTCATATTTTTCTTTTGAAGTCTGCAGACTTGAATTTGTCAATTTAAACAGAATCTTCAGAAATTGATTCAAAGAGTCAAAACATCAAGTACGAAGTAGAAAATATATTAAATCAACAGAATATCAAAGATCAGTCTCATTAATTAATCAAGTGAAAAGATTACAAACATATTGAGAACACATGAAAATCAAAGAAAAATCTCAAGAACTGTCAGATGCTTCTGTGACAGTTTTAGTTGAGAAATTCAATCAGTCAAAGTCTGATGAAATTTTAATCTGCTCAAAGAACACATCAAAGAGAAAATCATTCAACAATAATTCATTAATTCTTGTTTTTTTCTTCTCAAGCTTGATGATGTTTTGAAATTTTCATTCAATCATCATTTATTTCTTATTCTTCAGAAACACAAATTGATTTTGCAAACAAGTAATTCTTATGAAGATCTTTTACATCTGCTTGTGAATGTTCAGCAACTCATAAAGAATGTGATTGCATTCTGTCTTTATTCTTTTTCACTTCATCATCAAAAAAGTAAGATTGCATTTGCAATCAAAATGCATACACTTGATGCAATGATTGAATTCATTGTCAACACGACATTTCTTTTGCAAGTGACTGCAATGTTTACAAAAACGCATGACAGCATACTTAAAACTTGTATGCTTAAGAAGATTTTTGCAACGCAAGATAAAGTTTTTTGTTGTGCAATGAAAAGACATGAAAGAAAAGTGATTTTCAAAATGAAAATCTTAAAAGAGAATTTAATGTTAAAACTTTTTTACAAATGATTAAATAAAGCAATGATTAAATAATCATTGAATAATCAAAGTTTTGAAGTGATTGCTTTGATTGCTTGAATCAGAAGTGATCACAATGAGCATAATAAACATGATGCTCATCTTACTCATCTTGCTCAAGAATGATCAAAGAAATCATTCAAAGCAGAAATGACTTGACATGCTTCTTTTATATTTATATAATGATGATCATTCTCTTAAATAGAAGTTTCGTGCTCAACTCATGTAATAGTCAATACAGTCTATTGTTTTAGCTATTTTCAGATCTTCAGTTTAGTGATTAGTTTGTTACTATACTGATCTCTGTTTATATCTTGTGTTGTTAAAGAAACAATCATTACAAAAATATCTGAGTAAAATCTAAGTAAGATCTGAGTAAGAAAATTCTTAAGTTAACAAGTATTAATAAAGCAAATAAATCTGAGTAAAATCTGAGCAAGAAAAACTGAGTGAAATATGAGTAAGATTTGAATGAGAAGATTGTGATAAATGTTGACAAAGCAAGAAGATTTAAACAAGAACTTAATCAAGAACTTAATGATAAACAAGATTTAAATAAGAAAGTGTAGATGAAATTCAAGTAATTGAATAGAAGTAAGATCAAAGCAAGAAAAATTAATCAAGATTTACATAAAAACAAAAGCTTTCAACATATAATAAACAAATCAATGAGTCACGACTGCTTCAAGTTACAAATATGTATATTCTGCTTCATATCATTGATAATTATCATGTCATTCATACTCATTGTATTGCATCATTTGTAATCATAATGTTGTTTATACATGTATTCTGCTGCTTGTTAATCATACTTATGCTGCAATCATATCAATGTATTCTGTTTCATGTTGTCTGTAATCATTGTATTGTTTATAATCATAAGATTACATCATTTTAATCATAATATTATTTATACATATATTTTGCTTCTTGTGTTTTGCTTCTTGTGCTTTTTATATTTTGCTTCTTATATTCTGCTTCTTATATTCTGCTTTTTGTATTCTGCTGCTTATCAATCATATCAATGTATTTTGTTTCATATTATTTATAATCATCATGTTGTCTGTAATCATAAGATCACGTCATTTTAGTCATGATATTACTTATACGTATATTTTGCTTTTTATATTCTGCTTCTTGTATTTTGCTTCTTATGTTCTGCTTCTCATATTTTGCTTTTTATATTTTGCTTTTTACATTCTGCTTCTTATGTTTTACTTCTTATATTTTGCTTCTTGTATTCTACTTCTTGTGTTTTGCTTCTTGTATTCTGCTACTTGTTGCTCATATTCACGCTGCAATCACATTGATATGTGTATTTTGCTCTGTGTCACTCATAATCATTATGTTGTTTGTAACTATGAAATTACATCATTTTAACTTTGATGTTACTTGTATGTATATTCTGCTTCTTGTATTCTTCTGCTTGTCACTCATATTCACGCTGTAGTCATATTGATATGTGTATTTTGCTTCATGTTGTTCATACTCATTATGTAATTCATAGTCACGATGTTTTATCATTTATTTCATGCTGTCACTCATATTCAATGTGTCACTCAATACTAAAACAATGCTTTTACACAGTGTAAATTGATCTAAAGATTGTATTACAATTTACATTACTAACTATAATGAATATTAAGTTAACATTTATGAAATAAGTTTTAAATTTTAAAATGAGTTCATGACTTTGCTCATCTGACGTTCAACGTTTAACGTTTTGAGTTATTTTAGTTTGCATGATATGATTTGTCATAATCAATCTCACTGCTCTCTTAATGCTTCATATGTAGTATATTCAATGCTTCATATGTAGTATACTCAGTGCCTCATATGTGATCTATCTAGTACTTCATATGCAATTTATTCAATGTCTCTTATGTGATTTATCAAAAGCTTCATATGTAGTATATTCAATGTCTCATATGTGACTCATTTAGTGCTTTATATGTGATTTATACAGTGCTTCATATGTGATCTATTCAGTGCTTCATATGTAGTATATTCAATGTCTCATATGTGATCTACTTAATGCTTCATATGTACTATATTTGATGCTTCATATATGATCTACTCAGTTTTTTATATGTAGTATATTCAATGCTTCATATGCGATCTATTCAATGTCTTTTATGTAATTTATTCAGTGCTTCATGTTCAATTTATTCAGTGCTTCATATGTAGTATATACAATTTATTGAGTAAGTTGCATAAAAGACACTAGATAAATCACATATGAAGCATTGAATATACTACATATGAAGAACTGAATATACTACATATGAAGCACTAAATATACTACATATGAAGCACTGAATAGATCACATATAAAGCATCGAATAGATTGCATATGAGGCATTGAATATACTACATATGAAGCATTGAATAGATTGCATATGAGGCATCAAATATACTACATATGAAGCATTGAATAAATCACATATAAGGCATTGAATATACTACATATGAAGCATTGAGTAGATCACATAAGAGATACTGAATAGATCACATATGAAGCACTGAGTAGATCACATATGAAGCACTGAATAGATCACATATAAAGCACTAGATGAGTCACATATGAGACATTGAATATACTACATATGAAGCACTGAATAGATCACATATGAGACATCAAATATACTACATATGAAGCTTTAAGTAGATCACATAAGAGACACTGAATAGATCGCATATGAAGCATTGAATATACTACATATGAAGCACTGAATAGATTACATATGAGACATCGAATATACTACATATGAAGCTTTGAGTAGGTCACATAAGAGACACTGAATAGATTGCATATAAAGCATTGAGTAGGTCACATATGAGGCACTGAATATACTACATATGAAGCACTGAATAGATCATACATGAGACATTGAATGTGCTACATATGAAGCACTGAGGGGGCAGTGAGGTTGATTCTACAATTCTGGTTCTTATTTTGCACTTTTTCTAATTTTCATGAGGCTCTCGGCAAATTCAAAAAAACGATACAGGTTTCGCAATCAACGATATTCTAAGCGAGCCTCGGACCGAAAATTGGAAGATCTCAGGGTTTGGGATCGATTATTTCACTTGGACGACATTTTATGTTTGACTTCTCGTACATTGTCGTTCTGTTCACAAAGGTGGGGAATTTATATCGTCTTCTCTAGATCTTGAGCAGACAATTGGGGGTAGGTACTAGCAATAACGCGCGGGCCTTATGTACGTGCACTTCTACTATCTACATGATCTCGTAAAATCGACAATGAAGCTGACCGGTAATGACAAGGGACTAATGATGCACGGTTTTAACGATCAATATCCGGATTGCGTTGGAGTAATAGCGCCTCGTGAGGGAGACATGCTGAAAGGAGCCAAGACTTTCTTTGCGTTGCAGACACGCCATGCCAGATCTGTAGACATTGTTAGCAAGTAAGCCATCGATATTGAGGTCTAGTCTAGCCCTACTTCGTACGTTCCCATCCGCTTGAACAACTTCCGGTGCAAATTCAATGCCGAACCTATAACATGAGTAGTGTGAACGAGCATTATAGCGGTGAGCTTTTTTCATAGAAACTCACATCTGATGTACTGCGAACACCACCCGTTTTGCAAATTTCCCCTCCCTCTCTACTAAACATCCAAACTTCTCATCCACCGTCGAAGGCGCTATATCCGGATCACGGTCAAAGCAGTTCCTCACTAGATGCAACAAAGCATCTTCTACGGCACTGCGAATTAAGCCATCAGCATCTGCTTCCACGTCGTCCTCGTCAAACTTGTTGATCTTGATCTCAAAAGGGAGCGAGATAGCCATAACGTTATGCTTGCCATCATGGTGGTATCGGAATTCAAAAACTCCTGTGGTCCACCATAGCTTATCACCGGAGAACTCCATTTCACCTGATAAGAAATCTTGCGATTCTCCGTCTAATCGACGAGCACCCGATATCCGGGTATCGCTAATAAGAATGCCGCGATCCGCTCTCATGGAATCGTACTGGTCTTTATTTGTAGCTACCCAACGGCCTTGCGAGGGAACCCTTGTCGCATCTCGAGACGCATTGTCTGCAACCATGTACAAGCCCACCCAGTCTTTCTTGCTATGATTCAATGGTGCCGTCCACCTTACTTTGATCGGCGCGCCATACTCGTATATCAGGGTTTTGAAATTGGACCGTCTGTCAGAGGCCGTTTGGCCAGCTTTGTTCTCTTCGCCACACTTTCTCACGGAATTTCCATTGGCAGCCGAAGGAGTACCCTCAATCTCCAATGAATAATCCTTCGGGTCATAACCTGCAAGATCCGGCGCTAGCCTTGTGATACTGATACGCGCTGGATGTTTAAAGAGTGCGGTGGAATCCTTTACGAAAGAAGTCATGCCAGCAGCGATTTTGGGTCGCGCAGCATCAACAAAGTCTTCGAGAGAGTCAAGTGTTTCTGCTAACATCTTGTCGACGCTGCCATGCCATTGTCGTAACGGTGGGGGAAGCGATCGCTTGAGGCTTTTTACCAAACCAGAGTCTCGCCGCAGACTCTGTCCGTACAGTTTCTGCATATGGGGTCGCTCGACGAATTGGATGAACATGAGAGTAAGGACATGGCTGAGCAATGCTAGGAAGAAGATGGCCCTACTTCCTGTGATTAGAGCTGCACCCCAGACACCGGCGAGGCCAATGACCCGTTCGGGATTGTTCAAGAAGCGGTAGATGCCGCTGTACGTCAATTTTGGGGACTGGTCAAAAAAAAAGTCTCCGAAGAACCAGCCAAACTCGCCGAGCGAATCGTGTATACTGATCGCTGTCCAGATCTGAAGGGAGATAAGGCCTGTTCCCACCACATGCTTCAGGAGCACTAGCCCATAGCCCCAATCGGCTGGTAGGGAGTACATCTTCCACGAGGCGGCGACAAAGCTAGCGTAGGCCATTGTTGTACTTAAATGGTACATTCCCTTCCATTGACGCCAAGCTTCTTCGGTGCTTTCTCCATATTTCAAGAAATGGCGTGTCCATCTCTTTCTCGAAGATTGGCGATTGAGCACATAGCCAACGCCTATTGAGTACCATGTCCGCCATAGGGCTGCATGGATAACAAAGAGCGCCTGATAGAATGGGGTAGATGGTGTCAGCAAAACTAGAGCAAGTAGGTACAGTTGCAGAAGGATCACTGAGGTATCTGTAACTCTGTGAAGATCGACGTTCTGGAGGCCTAGGAGGTTGTGAACAGGAGATGGCTGAATGGTCGAGGCTAGTGGCGGCGCGTCGTTGATATGCCCACCCTGGACGGTTTGGGAATTGTCATTGTCCATATCAGCTTCAGAGACCTGCTTTCGTGATGGTGGAGAATTGTAGGTCTTCTCAATATGCGGGTTCTCGACCCATACTAGGAATGCAAACTGAGCAGCATGAGCGACAATAGATATGAACAGAACTTTGTAGCTAGCAGCCATCAGAGAAATACCATAGTAGCCAGCATAGCCCACCGAGTACATAGGGTGAGGGGCCATTTCGAAGACTCCATCAAAGGTCAATTTCTGGTCAATTAGATAGAAAAAGTCTCCCCAATACCAAGCATAGTCTTTGACTACACGATGAGCATCAAGCTTCACCCATATATTGAAGCCGAACAATATCCATCCAGTGACCCACCGCAAAATAGTCAGGGCAGTACCTTCATCTACCGGCCTGCCTCCACAAACCATAGCAAAAAGGCAGTAGGACACGAAATCACACATGAGGATCAGATCGACCACTCTTCGGAAAACCAGCCATGTGTTGTACTCGACAGGCACGTCTTCGAATTTGTAGTCTTCGGGTATTTTTGTTTCCATCTCACGTTTTAGGAGTTTGTACAGCAACGGATGTGGGTTTACACCAATCTTAGGGTCTACAAAGATCTTCGATTTCTTTGCCCATGCGACAAGCCTCCGATGGTGGGACTGGATGTGTAGAAGATAGCCTATGCCAACATTGTAGCACGCTCGCCAGAAGAGGAAAAGTATAGCAAAGAGTGGCACTCGTAGCGAGGACGGTAGAAAGTATGCAGCGACGATATGAACGGCCAAAACCGCTAAAACTAGGGCATCGGAGAAGTTCTTCGGCTGACTAGGGGAGAGGAGTTGGGAGACCATGTCATGAGTCTGAGGTACGGTGAAGACTATGGTGACGGATGTCAGCAGAGTCCTCTTCATGGTATTATAGACGCTTTTCTTGTTTCCTCCAAAATGAACCTTGTCTGCACACGGCACACGGCTGCCTGTCCGGGATAAAGACCTTCCTGCTTATTTCTTTTCACGAATGAGGTACAAAGCACTTACCCGTGCCATCTGGCGTTCGGCCGATTGTCTTCTTGTCCTTCTCATCTTCTTCTGAGCCACTCTCATCACTCTCGGGCTCCTTGGCGAAATTGACATTCTGTTGGGATTTCCTCTCCCGTAAGCCATCTCCTTCAAAGTCTGCACCAGCAGTGCCGTTGCTCATCGTCGTGATAGACAAAAGATATTTGAATAGAATCGAAGTTGGATCTACAGATTCTCGGGCCTCTGAGGTCGTAGGTGTGGTAATTTGTTGATGTGTTTACTTATTCCATTCGAGTGTTGAATCTCGAATGGCTTGATTCAGGGACGACTGTGGGGGGGGGGGGGGGGGGTTATCTAAGTG
>JAABUR0100007473.1_pt1 | contig 12911 bp, 5 predicted proteins | sample 5560091 | NCBI WGS metagenome assembly JAABUR01 (sample SAMN10711879, study PRJNA513375) | rock metagenome | isolation source: Antarctica rocks | place: Antarctica: Victoria Land, University Valley sud
CTGGCCTGGAGGAGATCTTCGAGGAGATCTCCCCGATCGAGGACTTCTCCGGCTCGATGTCGCTCTCGTTCCGCGACCACCGCTTCGAGGAGACCCGCAAGAGCATCGAGTCCTGCAAGGAGCGGGATCAGACCTACGACGCGCCGCTGTTCGTCACCGCCGAGTTCATGAACACCAACACCGGCGAGATCAAGAGCCAGACGGTGTTCATGGGCGACTTCCCGCTGATGACCGACCGCGGGACGTTCATCATCAACGGCACCGAGCGCGTCGTCGTCTCGCAGCTGGTCCGCAGCCCCGGCGTGTACTTCGAGCGCACCGCGGACAAGACGTCCGACAAGGACATCTACACCACCAAGGTCATCCCGAGCCGCGGCGCCTGGCTCGAGTTCGAGATCGACAAGCGCGACATGGTCGGCGTGCGCATCGACCGCAAGCGCAAGCAGTCCGTCACGGTCCTGCTCAAGGCCCTCGGCTGGAGCGAGGCACGGATCCTCGAGGAGTTCGGCGAGTTCGAGTCGATGCGCCTCACCCTGGAGAAGGACCACACCCAGGGCCAGGACGACGCGCTGCTCGACATCTACCGCAAGCTGCGCCCGGGCGAGCCGCCGACCAGGGAAGCCGCCCAGACGCTGCTGGACAACCTCTACTTCAACGGCAAGCGCTACGACCTGGCCAAGGTCGGACGCTACAAGATCAACAAGAAGCTCGGCCTCGAGGCACCGCTGAGCGACTCCACGCTGTCGATCGAGGACATCGTCGCGACGATCCGCTACATCGTCACGCTGCACGCGGGCGAGGCAACCGTCAAGGGCCGCCGTGACGGCAAGGACGTCGACCTGCGGGTCGAGGTCGACGACATCGACCACTTCGGCAACCGTCGCCTGCGCAGTGTCGGGGAGCTCATCCAGAACCAGGTCCGCACCGGCCTCTCCCGGATGGAGCGGGTGGTCCGCGAGCGCATGACGACCCAGGACGTCGAGGCGATCACCCCGCAGACCCTCATCAACATCCGCCCGGTCGTGGCCTCCATCAAGGAGTTCTTCGGCACCTCCCAGCTGTCCCAGTTCATGGACCAGAACAACCCGCTCGCCGGGCTCACGCACAAGCGCCGCCTTTCCGCGCTGGGCCCCGGTGGGCTGTCCCGCGACCGGGCCGGCATGGAGGTCCGTGACGTGCACCCGTCGCACTACGGGCGCATGTGCCCCATCGAGACCCCCGAGGGCCCGAACATCGGGCTCATCGGCTCGCTGGCGTCCTACGGCCGGATCAACGCCTTCGGCTTCGTCGAGACGCCGTACCGCAAGGTCATCAAGGGCAAGGTCACCGACGACGTGGACTACCTCTCCGCCGACGAGGAGGACGAGCACGTCATCGCCCAGGCGAACGCCCCGCTCAACGCCGACGACACGTTCGCCGAGGAGCGCGTCCTCGTCCGTATCAAGGGCGGCGACGTCGAGTACATCCCCGGTGACGACGTCGACTACATGGACGTCTCCGCGCGTCAGATGGTCTCGGCGGCCACCGCGCTCATCCCGTTCCTCGAGCACGACGACGCTAACCGGGCCCTCATGGGCTCGAACATGCAGCGTCAGGCCGTCCCGTTGGTCAAGTCCGAGGCGCCGCTCGTCGGCACCGGCATGGAGTTCCGTGCCGCCCTCGACTCCGGGGACGTGGTGCGGGCCGACAAGGCGGGAGTCGTCGCCGAGGTCAGCGCCGACCTGGTGACCATCGCCGCCGACGACGGGTCGCGGCAGACCTACCGGATCGCCAAGTTCGCCCGCTCCAACCAGGGCACCAGCTACAACCAGGTGGTCGTGGTCAACGAGGGCGACAGGCTCCAGGCGGGCGACGTCGTCGCCGACGGGCCGGCCACCGAGGGTGGCGAGATGGCGCTCGGGCGCAACCTGCTCGTCGCCTTCATGCCGTGGGAGGGCCACAACTACGAGGACGCGATCATCCTGTCCCAGCGCCTCGTGCAGGACGACGTCCTGTCCTCGATCCACATCGAGGAGCACGAGGTCGACGCCCGGGACACCAAGCTCGGTCCGGAGGAGATCACCCGGGACATCCCCAACGTCTCCGAGGAGGTCCTCGCCGACCTCGACGACCGGGGCATCATCCGGATCGGCGCCGAGGTCCGCGACGGGGACCTGCTCGTCGGCAAGGTCACCCCCAAGGGGGAGACCGAGCTGACCCCGGAGGAGCGGCTGCTGCGTGCCATCTTCGGCGAGAAGGCCCGTGAGGTCCGCGACACCTCGCTGAAGGTCCCGCACGGCGAGACCGGCACGGTGATCGGCGTCAAGGTCTTCGACAAGGACGAGGGTGACGACCTGCCCCCGGGGGTCAACCAGCTGGTGCGCGTCTACGTCGCCAACAAGCGCAAGATCACCGACGGCGACAAGCTCGCCGGCCGGCACGGCAACAAGGGCGTGATCTCCAAGATCCTCCCGATCGAGGACATGCCGTTCCTCGAGGACGGCACCCCTGTCGACGTCGTGCTCAACCCGCTCGGCGTGCCCGGCCGCATGAACGTCGGCCAGATTCTCGAGCTGCACCTCGGCTGGTCCGCCTCCCGCGGGTGGGACATCGAGGGCGAGCCGGCCTGGGCGAGCACCATCCCGCTGGACGCCCGCCAGGCACCCCCGGGGAGCCGGGTGGCCAGCCCGGTGTTCGACGGTGCGGGCGAGGACGTCATCACCGGCCTGCTGGACTCGACGCTCAAGACCCGCGACGGGGTCCGGCTGATCGACAGCTCGGGCAAGGCCCGGATGTTCGACGGCCGCTCCGGCGAGCCGTTCCCCGAGCCGGTTTCGGTCGGATACATGTACATCCTCAAGCTGCACCACCTCGTCGACGACAAGATCCACGCCCGGTCGACCGGCCCCTACTCGATGATCACCCAGCAGCCGCTCGGCGGCAAGGCCCAGTTCGGTGGCCAGCGCTTCGGGGAGATGGAGGTCTGGGCGCTCGAGGCCTATGGCGCGGCATACACGCTCCAGGAGCTGCTGACGATCAAGTCCGACGACGTCCCCGGCCGCGTCAAGGTCTACGAGGCCATCGTCAAGGGCGAGAACATCCCCGACTCGGGCATTCCCGAGTCGTTCAAGGTGCTGCTCAAGGAGATGCAGTCGCTGTGCCTCAACGTCGAGGTGCTCTCCAGCGACGGCCAGACCATTGAGATGAAGGAGTCCGACGAGGACGTCTTCAGGGCAGCCGAGGAGCTCGGTATCGACCTGTCCCGGCGGGAGCCGAGCAGCGTCGAGGAACTCTGACGGTCGAGCCGGTATGCCGTGCCCCGCACCCGGGGCGCCGCGCCCGGGACAGGCAGTCCTCACCACCGGTCCGCACGACGGACCACCCGCTCAGCTAGTGCTACGAGAGAAGGAACCACGTGCTCGACGTCAACTTCTTCGATGAGTTGCGCATCGGCCTCGCCTCCGCCGACGACATCCGTCAGTGGAGCCACGGCGAGGTGAAGAAGCCGGAGACCATCAACTACCGCACCCTCAAGCCTGAGAAGGAGGGCCTGTTCTGCGAGCGGATCTTCGGCCCCACCCGGGACTGGGAGTGCAACTGCGGCAAGTACAAGCGGGTCCGCTTCAAGGGGATCATCTGTGAGCGCTGCGGCGTGGAGGTCACCCGCGCCAAGGTCCGCCGCGAGCGGATGGGCCACATCGAGCTCGCCGCACCGGTCACCCACATCTGGTACTTCAAGGGCGTCCCGAGCCGGCTGGGCTACCTGCTCGACCTCGCCCCGAAGGACCTGGAGAAGGTCATATACTTCGCGGCCTACATGATCACCTCGGTCGACACCGAGCAGCGCCACACGGACCTGCCCTCGCTCGAGGCGCAGATCCAGGTCGAGAAGAAGGAGCACGAGAACCGTCGCGACGTCGACGTCGACTCCCGTGCCAAGCGCCTCGAGGGCGACCTCGCCGAGCTCGAGGCGGAGGGCGCCAAGGCCGACGCACGGCGCAAGGTCCGCGAGTCCGCCGAGCGCGAGATGAACGCCATTCGCAAGCGTGCCGACCAGCAGATCGAGCGCCTCGAGCAGGTCTGGGACCGGTTCAAGAACCTCAAGGTCCAGGACCTCGAGGGCGACGAGATCCTCTACCGCGAGATGCGCGACCGCTTCGGCCTGTACTTCGACGGGGGAATGGGCGCGACGGCCATCCAGAAGCGCCTGGAGACCTTCGACCTCGACGCCGAGGCGGAGTCGCTGCGCGAGATCATCGCCACCGGCAAGGGCCAGAAGAAGACCCGGGCCCTCAAGCGGCTCAAGGTGGTCAACGCCTTCCAGACGACGACCAACAGCCCGACGGGCATGGTCCTCGACTGCGTCCCGGTCATCCCCCCGGACCTGCGCCCGATGGTGCAGCTCGACGGTGGCCGCTTCGCGACCTCGGACCTCAACGACCTCTACCGGCGCGTCATCAACCGCAACAACCGCCTCAAGCGGCTGCTCGACCTCGGTGCGCCGGAGATCATCGTCAACAACGAGAAGCGGATGCTGCAGGAGGCCGTCGACTCGCTGTTCGACAACGGCCGTCGTGGCCGTCCGGTCACCGGTCCGGGCAACCGCCCGCTGAAGTCGCTCTCGGACATGCTCAAGGGCAAGCAGGGCCGGTTCCGGCAGAACCTGCTCGGCAAGCGCGTCGACTACTCCGGCCGCTCGGTCATCGTCGTCGGCCCGCAGCTCAAGCTGCACCAGTGCGGCCTGCCCAAGCAGATGGCCCTCGAGCTGTTCAAGCCGTTCGTCATGAAGCGCCTCGTCGACCTCGACCACGCCCAGAACATCAAGTCGGCCAAGCGCATGGTCGAGCGGGCCCGTCCGGTGGTCTGGGACGTCCTCGAGGAGGTCATCACCGAGCACCCGGTGCTGCTCAACCGGGCACCGACGCTGCACCGGCTCGGCATCCAGGCCTTCGAGCCGCAGCTGGTCGAGGGCAAGGCCATCCAGATCCACCCGCTCGTCTGCTCGGCCTTCAACGCCGACTTCGACGGTGACCAGATGGCCGTCCACGTGCCGCTGAGCGCGGAGGCGCAGGCCGAGGCCCGCATCCTCATGCTCTCCAGCAGCAACATCCTCAAGCCGGCCGACGGTCGCCCGGTGACCATGCCCACCCAGGACATGATCATCGGCCTGTTCCACCTCACCTCTGACGTCCCCGAGGGGACGCAGGGCGCGGACAGTGAGGGACGCGTCTTCTCCTCCCCGGCGGAGGCCCGGATGGCGTTCGACGCCCACCAGATCGAGCTGGGGACCCGGGTACGGATCCGGCTCACCGACGTCGTGCCGCCGGTCGGTCACCCGCTGCCCGAGGGCGTCGAGCCCGGTCCCGACGGGACGGTCCCGTCGCTGCTGCTCGAGACCACGCTCGGCCGGGCCCTGTTCAACGTGACGCTGCCGCTCGACTACCCGTTCGTCGACGACGCCATCGACAAGAAGCGCCTGTCGACGATCGTCAACGACCTGGCGGAGCGCTACACCAAGGTGCAGGTCGCCGCCTCCCTCGACGCGCTCAAGGAGGCGGGGTTCCACTGGGCCACCCGCTCGGGCTCGACCGTGTCGATCTCCGACGTGGTGACGCCGCCGCGCAAGGCCGAGATCCTCGAGGAGTACGAAGCCCGGGCGGCCAAGGTCCAGAAGCTCTACGACCGCGGTGCCATGACGGACAACGAGCGTCGTGAGGACCTCATCGAGATCTGGAACGAGGCCACCAACGAGGTCGCCAAGGAGATGGTCGCGAACATCCCGCCGACCAACACCATCTTCAAGATGGTCTCCTCCGGTGCCCGCGGCAACTGGATGCAGCTGCGCCAGATCGCCGGAATGCGCGGCCTGGTCTCCAACCCCAAGGGCGAGATCATCCCGCGGCCGATCCGGTCGAACTTCCGTGAGGGCCTGTCGGTTCTCGAGTTCTTCATCTCGACCCACGGGTCCCGCAAGGGCCTGGCCGACACGGCACTGCGGACGGCCGACTCGGGCTACCTGACCCGTCGGCTGGTCGACGTGTCGCAGGACGTCATCGTCCGCGAGGACGACTGCGGCACCGACCGGGGCCTGAAGATGCCCATCGCGGCGACCGACCCGCAGGGCGACCGTGTCCTGCACGACGACGTCGAGACCTCGGTCTACGCCCGCACCCTGGCCGAGGACGTCGAGGTCGACGGCCGGTCCCTCGCCGACGCGGGCATCGACCTCGGCGACGTCGTCATCGACGCCCTGTTCATGGCCGGTGTCGACGAGGTCCGGGTCCGCTCGGTCCTCACCTGTGACAGCAAGGTCGGCACCTGCGCCAGGTGCTACGGGCGCTCGCTCGCCACCGGCAAGCTGGTCGACATCGGTGAGGCCGTCGGCATCATCGCGGCCCAGTCGATCGGTGAGCCGGGAACCCAGCTGACGATGCGGACCTTCCACACCGGTGGTGTGGCGGGGGACGACATCACCCAGGGCCTGCCGCGTGTCGTCGAGCTGTTCGAGGCGCGCACACCCAAGGGTGTCGCCCCGATCGCCGAGGCGACCGGCCGGGTCCGTGTCGAGGACACCGACAAGACCCGGCGGATCATCCTCGTCCCGGACGACGGCACGGACGAGCACGCGTACCCGGTCAGCAAGCGGGCCCGTCTGATGATCGCTGACGGTGACCGCATCGAGGTGGGCCACCAGCTCGTCGTCGGTGCCATCGACCCGAAGCAGGTGCTGCGGATCCTCGGCCCGCGGGCCGTGCAGATGCACCTCGTCGACGAGGTGCAGCACGTCTACCGGCAGCAGGGTGTCTCGATCCACGACAAGCACATCGAGGTCATCGTGCGCCAGATGCTGCGCCGGGTGACCGTCATCGAGGCGGGCGAGGCCGACATCATCCCCGGGGACCTCATCGAGCGGGGACGCTTCGAGGAGGAGAACCGCCGCGTCGTCTCCGAGGGCGGCAAGCCGGCCTCGGGCCGTCCCGAGCTGATGGGCATCACCAAGGCGTCGCTGGCGACCGAGTCCTGGCTGTCCGCGGCCTCGTTCCAGGAGACGACCCGGGTGCTCACCCAAGCCGCCATGGAGGCCCGGTCCGACCCGCTGCTCGGACTCAAGGAGAACGTCATCCTCGGCAAGCTCATCCCCGCCGGAACCGGCCTGCCCCGCTACCGCAACATCAAGGTGGAGCCGACCGAGGAGGCCAAGGCGGCGATGTACTCGATGCCGAACTACGACGCCTACGACTACTCCGTGTTCGGTGCCGGCACCGGGGAGGCCGTGCGCCTCGACGACGTCAGCCTCGGCTTCACCGACCGCGGCTGAGCCGTCCTCCCGCCTCCCCCCCCGACCGAGCGCACCAGGTGGTCGATTCCTGTCCGAATTGTCCGCCGGGAGCCACGACTTGGTGCCTTCGGTCGGGGATCGGGGGGACGGGCGGCCCCCTGTGGTTGCCGTCGGTCGGGGATCGGGGGGACGGGGCGGCCCCCTGTGGTGCCTTCGGTCGAGGATCGGGGAGGCGGGCCACCGATTTGGACGGCTGATCGGCGCACGGTATCTTGGAGGACTGTGCCCGGGCGCGTCCCGGGCACGTGGGCCAGGCCGGTGACCTGCACGATCACCGCCGGCCGACCCAAGTCCTCTCGCCGGGCAGTCCAGCACGCTCCTCCGGGTCCCCGTGGCCCCAGGTCCGCGCCGGTCAGTGCAGGGGAGAGCACCGTCGCCGACACACCCGGTCCCGGGGGTCGGCGGCGAACAGCCAAGGAGCCCGGACGGCGCACGCCGTCAGGGCATGACGACACGAACGTACGGAGAACAGCGTGCCGACGATCAACCAGCTGGTCCGCAAGGGCCGTGAGGACAAGGTCGACAAGACCAAGACTCCGGCGCTGAAGGGCTCGCCCCAGCGCCGAGGCGTGTGCACCCGGGTGTACACCACCACCCCGAAGAAGCCGAACTCCGCGCTGCGCAAGGTCGCGCGCGTGAAGCTGACGAGCGGTATCGAGGTCACGGCATACATCCCGGGTGTCGGGCACAACCTGCAGGAGCACTCGATCGTGCTCGTACGCGGTGGGCGCGTGAAGGATCTGCCGGGTGTGCGCTACAAGATCATCCGCGGCTCCCTCGACACCCAGGGTGTCCGGAACCGCAAGCAGGCCCGCTCCCGCTACGGCGCCAAGAAGGAGAAGAGCTAATGCCGCGCAAGGGGCCGGCCACCAAGCGCCCGCTCGTCATCGACCCGGTGCACAACTCACCGCTGGTCACGGCGCTGGTCAACAAGATCCTGCTGGACGGCAAGAAGTCGATAGCCGAGACCATCGTCTACGGCGCGCTCGAGGGCTGCCGCCAGAAGACCGGCAGCGACCCGGTCGTCACCCTCAAGCGGGCGCTGGACAACGTCAAGCCCGCGCTCGAGGTCAAGAGCCGCCGGGTCGGCGGGGCGACCTACCAGGTGCCGATCGAGGTCAAGCCGGGTCGCAGCACGACCCTGGCGCTGCGCTGGCTGGTCGGCTACTCGCGCCAGCGCCGGGAGAAGACGATGACCGAGCGCCTCATGAACGAGATCCTCGACGCGTCCAACGGCCTCGGCGCCGCGGTGAAGCGGCGCGAGGACACCCACAAGATGGCCGAGTCGAACAAGGCGTTCGCCCACTACCGCTGGTGACAGCAGGCCCGGCAGCCCGGGACGGACGGCGTCCTTCGCCGCCCGCCCGGCCCGCCGGGGAGCGCGTTCCGTGCCGACCGGCAAACCGGAGCGCGACCCCAGACTTCAACGAGAGATGAGAAGACCGACGTGGCACTCGACGTCCTGACGGACCTGACCAAGGTCCGCAACATCGGCATCATGGCGCACATCGACGCCGGCAAGACGACGACGACCGAGCGCATCCTCTTCTACACCGGCATCACCTACAAGATCGGTGAGGTCCACGACGGCGCGGCGACGATGGACTGGATGGAGCAGGAGCAGGAGCGCGGCATCACCATCACGTCCGCGGCGACGACGACCTTCTGGGACAACCACCAGATCAACATCATCGACACCCCCGGCCACGTCGACTTCACCGTCGAGGTGGAGCGCTCGCTGCGCGTCCTCGACGGCGCGGTTGCCGTGTTCGACGGCAAGGAGGGCGTCGAGCCGCAGTCCGAGACGGTATGGCGCCAGGCCGACAAGTACGGCGTCCCCCGCATCTGCTTCGTCAACAAGATGGACAAGGTCGGGGCGGACTTCTACTTCACCGTTCAGACGATCATCGACCGGCTCGGGGCCACCCCGCTCGTCGTGCAGCTGCCGATCGGCTCGGAGAGCGAGTTCAGCGGCGTCGTCGACCTCGTCGGGATGCGGGCGCTCACCTGGCGCGGCGAGGCCTCCCTCGGGGCCGAGTACGAGGTGGAGGACATTCCCGCGGACCTGCGGGAGAAGGCTGACCGGTACCGTCACGACCTGCTCGAGCGCGTCGCCGAGTCCGACGACACCCTCATGGAGAAGTACCTCGACGGCGGGGAGCTGACGACCGCCGAGATCAAGGGCGCCATCCGGCGCCTGACGATCGCCGGCGAGATCAACCCCATCCTGTGCGGGACGGCGTTCAAGAACAAGGGCGTCCAGCCGATGCTCGACGCCGTGGTCGACTACCTGCCGTCGCCACTGGACGTCCCCCCGATGGTCGGCCACAAGCCGGGCGACCCCGAGACCGAGATCATCCGCAAGCCCGACCGCACGGAGCCGTTCTCGGCACTGGCGTTCAAGGTCGCGTCGCACCCCTTCTTCGGCAAGCTGACCTACGTCCGGGTCTACTCGGGCGAGGTCCCCACCGGCGCGCAGCTGGTCAACTCGACCAAGGGCAAGAAGGAGCGGGTCGGCAAGCTGTTCCAGATGCACTCCAACAAGGAGAACCCGGTCGACAAGGCGTCCGCAGGCCACATCTACGCGTTCATCGGCCTCAAGGACACGACGACCGGTGACACCCTCTGCGACCCGGCCAACCAGGTGATCCTCGAGTCGATGACCTTCCCGGAGCCAGTGCTGCGGGTGGCGATCGAGCCCAAGACCAAGGGCGACCAGGAGAAGCTGGGTACCGCGATCCAGAAGCTGGCCGAGGAGGACCCGACCTTCCAGGTCCAGCACGACGAGGAGACCGGGCAGACGATCATCGCCGGCATGGGCGAGCTGCACCTCGACATCCTCGTCGACCGGATGCGTCGCGAGTTCAAGGTCGAGGCCAACGTCGGCAAGCCGCAGGTCGCCTACCGCGAGACGATCCGCCGCTCGGTGGAGAAGTACGACTACGTCCACAAGAAGCAGACGGGTGGCTCCGGCCAGTACGCGAAGGTGCAGGTGACCATCGAGCCGCTGGACCGCACCGAGGGCGAGCTCTACGTGTTCGAGAACAAGGTCTCCGGTGGTCGCATCCCACGCGAGTACATCCCGTCGGTGGACCAGGGGATCCAGGACGCCATGCAGTATGGCGTGCTGGCGGGCTACCCGCTGGTCGGGATCAAGGCCAGCCTCCTCGACGGGGCCTACCACGACGTGGACTCCTCGGAGATGGCCTTCAAGATCGCCGGGTCGATGGTGCTGAAGGAGGCTGTCCGCAAGGCCGACCCCGTCCTGCTCGAGCCGATGATGGCGGTCGAGGTACGCACCCCCGAGGACTACATGGGCGAGGTCATCGGCGACATCAACTCCCGGCGCGGCCAGATCCAGTCCATGGAGGACGTCACCGGCGCCAAGGTCGTCCGCGCGCTCGTCCCCCTGTCGGAGATGTTCGGGTACGTCGGAGACCTGAGGTCCAAGACCCAGGGCCGGGCGAACTACTCGATGCAGTTCGACTCCTACGCCGAGGTCCCCAGGGCCGTGGCCGAGGAGATCATCAAGAAAACCCGAGGCGAGTGACACGGGTAGACTCCCGTAGGCTCACCACCAGATCCCACCACACAACAGCAGCGCCACGTCCTGCCCTGGTCGTACGGCGTCACGAGAGAAGTCCTGAGGAGGACCACAGTGGCGAAGGCAAAGTTCGAGCGGACGAAGCCGCACGTCAACATCGGCACCATCGGTCACATCGACCACGGCAAGACGACGTTGACGGCAGCGATCTCCAAGGTCCTGCACGACAAGTACCCGACCCTGAACCCCCAGTTCGCCTTCGACGAGATCGACAAGGCTCCGGAGGAGAAGCAGCGCGGCATCACCATCTCGATCGCGCACATCGAGTACCAGACCGAGTCGCGTCACTACGCGCACGTGGACTGCCCGGGTCACGCCGACTACATCAAGAACATGATCACCGGCGCGGCGCAGATGGACGGTGCGATCCTCGTCGTCGCCGCGACCGACGGGCCGATGCCCCAGACGAGGGAGCACGTGCTGCTCGCCCGCCAGGTCGGCGTCCCCTACATCGTCGTGGCCCTCAACAAGGTGGACATGGTCGACGACGAGGAGATCCTCGAGCTCGTCGAGCTCGAGGTCCGGGAGCTGCTCTCGTTCTACGAGTTTCCCGGCGACGACCTCCCGGTCGTCAAGGTCTCCGCCCTCAAGGCGCTCGAGGGCGACGAGGAGTGGGGCAAGACCGTCGCCGAGCTGATGGACACGGTGGACAAGTACATCCCCGAGCCGGAGCGCGACCTGGACCGACCGTTCATGATGCCGGTCGAGGACGTCTTCACGATCACCGGCCGCGGCACGGTCGTCACGGGCCGGATCGAGCGGGGCGTGCTCAAGGTCAACCAGGAGGTCGAGATCGTCGGCATCCACCCGACCTCGGCCAAGACCACGGTCACCGCCATCGAGATGTTCCGCAAGATGCTCGACGAGGGCCGCGCGGGCGAGAACGTCGGCCTGCTGCTGCGTGGCACCAAGCGCGAGGACGTCGAGCGCGGGCAGGTCATCTGCAAGCCCGGCACCATCACGCCGCACACGCACTTCGAGGCCAACGTCTACATCCTGTCCAAGGACGAGGGCGGTCGGCACACGCCGTTCTACGACAACTACCGCCCGCAGTTCTACTTCCGCACGACGGACGTGACGGGGGTCGTCAAGCTGCCGGAGGGCACCGAGATGGTCATGCCGGGCGACAACACCGAGATGTCGGTCGAGCTGATCCAGCCGATCGCCATGGAGGACGGGCTGCTGTTCAACATTCGCGAGGGCGGCCGCACCGTCGGCGCCGGGCGGGTCACCAAGATCACCAAGTGAGCTGAGCTCGCATCCCCTGTGGGGCTCGGACCAACGTCCGGGCCCCGCAGCCGTCCCCGCCCCGCACAGGCCCACGAGGGTCACCGCTCGCCCGTCGGGGAACTGGCCCCGCGCGATGACGTGCGGGAGGTCGTTGTGCACCCCGCGAGACTCACCGTCCCTGCCCGTCCCTGTCCGGCCTTCCCTGTCGGGGCCCGTGCGGAGTGGACGGGTCAGCCGACCGAGAAGGTCCGTCCGGCCAGCGCCATGGCCCTGGTCCCCTCGGGCAGGTCCTCGGCGGCGAGGATGGCAGGGAGCAGCTGCGGCTCCCGGGTCAGGGCGCGGAAGACCAGCGACACGGTGACATCGTGCTCGGGCCGGTGCACGACCTCGACCCGGTCATCGGCGCGCAGGTGCCCCGGGGTGAGGACGCGCAGGTAGGCCCCGGGGACGGCGGCGAGGGTGAAGGTGCGCAACCACCCGCGCACCCCCATCCAGGCGCGGAACGTGGAGCACGGGATCCGGGGGTCGGTGACCTGCAGCACCACGTCAGGGCCAACCCGCCACCGCTCACCGACCAGGGCCCCGCTGACGTCGACGCCGCGGGTGGTGAGGTTCTCCCCGAAGGCACCGGCGGTCAGCGGCCGCCCCAGCTCGGACTCCCAGCGGTCGAGGTCCTCGCGGGCGTACGCGTAGACGGCCTGGTCGTCCCCGCCGTGGTGGGACCGGTTCCCGATCGAGTCGCCGACGAGGCCGCTGCCG
>JAABUR0100007476.1_pt1 | contig 12911 bp, 7 predicted proteins | sample 5560091 | NCBI WGS metagenome assembly JAABUR01 (sample SAMN10711879, study PRJNA513375) | rock metagenome | isolation source: Antarctica rocks | place: Antarctica: Victoria Land, University Valley sud
GTAAATAAATTTCATGATGAAAATCGAATTCAGAAAATCGATGTTTTTTTCAGGGTTGTTACAATGCGGGCTGTTGTTTTCAATAAACAAATTGTTGTCGAAGACTTGCTACCTGAAAGCTTAAAAAAGATTGATGAGAAATTAAAGTATGAAGACAAACAATACAAAGAGCAGGAGCGAAGAAAGTTTGTTGCCTATTACAAACATTTATTACCGACATATTCTTTATTAGCAAGAACCTATACGGGTATCTTGTCTCGGAAACAAATAATCGAAGAGCTCACCAAAATTGTTTCAAATTATGGTAATGACTTTGACTTATCTTACTATTACCATTTTGAATCTAGACACATGACAAATTTCTTGTCTGTAAAGCTTTTGGATCTTGTGTATCAATTTAAAGAGCCTGACGAATTAATAACGATTATTGAAGAAAAACTACAATCAAATAAAGTTGATAATATAAACCTTTTGCTTTCAATGGCTGAAAGGTTATCATTATCAAAAAAACTAGTTGTTCCTACGCTTAGGCTTTTAGAGTTAGCCGATGAGAGAATTATCAACGGCACCTTATCGGCATCTAATCAAATTGATTATTATACAAGAGCCGCCATTGTCGGTAGCAGGATTACTCTTGATTCTGGCAAATATTATTTCGACAAACTAATTGAGGCCTCTAAGGACATTGATCAGGAAGCTTTCGAGCAAATTAAAGCGGTAAATAAAATTGTCACCAAGACCACCAATATCAATGATCCAAAATTAGCTTTTGAGTTTTCCAGATTTGTTGAGTTCTGCTCAGTAAAGCTGGATGGCTACGACGACTTTCCATGGAATAATGCTTTTGATGCCATTGGTAAGATAGATGCCCTGTCAATTTTAGCTGTTTCCTGTCGATGGGATCATCGTATTATCCGAAAATTCTCTTGGCATTACCCTGAGTTATTGCAACCCTTAGTTGAGCAAAATATATTGTCGTATAAAACAGTTGCCGCTTTGATACCAATTACAACTGCTTACTGGGAAGATTATGTTAAGACAATACGCACACTGCTTAAACAATATTCCGTAAACACTAAAGCCGAAGAAAAGGCTATCTTTTTGACAGATCTGATTGCTGATATTAAAATTAGATATGCCTTCGTGCAAAAAAGGAGTACTGTCTCTGAAATTTTGAAAGCATTGGATGAAATTGGTTTCTCAAAAAACAAACTTGTAGTTGAGTTTAAGGCTTATTGTTTGCATCTTGATCAACTCCTTTCTATAAAGGAAGAAAAAGAAGATACCCGATTCTCATCAGAACCTTCGACTACAAGTAGTATGGACTTTAAAGAGGTCGATATTACTGACCCGAATTCTATAGAAAGTTTCTTTATAAAAAACAGAAAGCGTGTATTGAAAGAAGATGATCATTATGATTTTAATTTGTATCGTGGCTTTGATGAAATGTTCGCCATTGTCAAACCAAATCAGTACGTTGCGCATTTAAACGCACTTACTGCATTGCCTGTAAAGTTTATAGACTTTTGGGCATTTGAACATGCGCTTGAAAAACGATTAACTGAATGGAGCATATATCCAGAAATAAAAAAATGGAAAAAGGAAAATTTTGCAAAAATCGTTCGATCCAGATTTTTTAATTATGTACAGTTGGACAATTATTACATCGATGCTTCGATTTATAAGTTAGCCAAATTATGTGGTGTTGATGAATCGGAGATATCAAAAGTAATTATTAAGGAGTTACCGGATAATGTAAATGATCTTTCTGCTTCCGCTCTATTTCGCCTGCTTGAAATTACGACTCAGCAATTATTTAATTCGGAGAAAATAGAATTTCTAAATTGGTTAATTCCTCGTTGGAATGAACCAATTAAACCGGAATTTGGAGATGGCATTTTTAAGGAAACTTTTATCCCCCCTTCTGAAAAGAACTTATCCGTTGCACGGTTTCTCAGGTATCATTTAGGTCATCCGGATAAAAGATGCCGTTGGCGTGCTGCGAAAGCTGTATTAAGGGTAGTTGAATATGGAGAGCTTGAAGTTTTTGATCTTCTGTTGAAAGAGCAAAATGAACTAACCTGTAACCAATTTCAGGATTCATCAAATACTTTTTATTGGATTGCAGCCAAACAGTGGTTATGGATCGCTATTCATAAGTTATCTTTAATTAATCCTTCCGCAATTAAAAAATATGGTAAAGCTTTCCTCACAGAGTTCTCACCTTCTCTAATACAACATGCACAAATATTATATTTCGCAAAGGCGGCTTGCCAACAACTGGATGTTTTGTTTTCCGATCTTTTTACTGATTCGGAAAAAGAAGAGATAAATTTGGTACTTACGAATAATTTAACTCCTGTAAAAAACAAAAAAGAACGACATAGAAACAAGGGTTATAATAACTCACTGCGATTTGAATTCAACACACTTGATACTATTGAATATTGGTTTGAACCTCTGGGAGCCAGGTTTCAAATGACTGGAGGAGAAATAGCTGAATTGGTTGATAATGTAATATGTGACGACTGGGGAGTAAGCGGTAAAATACGAGAACAGAACCACGTTACCTCTGACGAAGATGGTATGATGAACCATTACAAACATGAAATTCCAATTATTGAAGACTTACGTACTTATTATGAATACAATGGTATGCACTGCGTTGCTGCGATGCTAATCAAAACTAAACCTTTGATTGAAGAACCTGATTACTACAATACATGGGAAGACTGGATAAATGATTTTGGCCTTGTTTGGGATAATTTGTGGCTTTGCGACCTTAAAGACCCGGTTCCTCCTGAACCATCATTCTGGATTGAAAGATCAATCAGGGATCAATGGCAATGGAATATTCAAGTTAAAGACCTTGATAATCTTATTGGTTTTTCCGACTATCTTAAAAGAGATTTTATTAATATATGTTCACATGCCACGATTCACTATGGAAAAGATTATGAATCACAATCTGTATCATCTGCCCTGGTTGACCCTCGTTATGGAATGTCTGCCCTGCGCGCTATGCAAACTATCGACAGGCATGATTATTCTATTCCTTTAGAAAAAGAGACTGAAGATGAAAATGACAATGATAACGATGACAATGATGATACACAGCAAACAGCAACAGATGCAAAAAAGCAATCCTTTCGCCTCATTCCCTGGGTTCAATCTATAGGATCGGAACATCATGGAGTTGATGAATTCGATCCGGAAGTGTATGAGTTAAGCAAGCAGCGTTATATCCTCGGTGAACGTTTCTTGAAATGGAGTAACCTTGGCTTTTCTTTAGATAAAAGATTTGCTGCGATAAACGGAGATTTCAGCAAGCCGGTATCCATTCTGGAAGCCTGGAGTAACGTACCGAGAAAACCAAACTATTCCGACTTTTATAGTAATGGTCAAAGATTATTTTTACGCTGCGATTCATTGTTACAATTTTTGTGTGATACAAATCTTGCGCTGATAATAAATGCGGAAATGTACCGAAGACCGGAAACTAAAGAATTTGATATTGGATTTTCTTACTACAATATGTTTTATTTAATTTATCCTGATGGCACAATCAAAACAATTTCAAGAGATTTTAGACTTAGGTAAAACTCTTGTAACCTTATTTTCAGAACTTGACCGAACTGATCTTACCACCAGCTGGATGGCTCATTACTTAGCTGAGATAATGCAACAGGCATCTGAAGAAACAAATACTTCAAAGAAACGTGCTTTGCAAAAAGAATGCTCTGAAATCATTCTTGATTTATGGAAAAAACGAAGACATTTTCCTGGGGGCATTGCCCCGCTTTCTGGTGTAAATCATGCTGTTGCTGTTATTAAGGCACTTAATGATGAACGATCTGATGACCTTTATTGGAGACGTTTTAGAGGTGCTGAAAGCGATTCTGTTTGGGGAAGTTATATTTATAGTCTGCGCAATGCAGTAGAAGATGCTCTTAAAATTACCTTGAGTGCTGCTGTTACTAAATCCGTATTGGACCGGGAAAAAAGATGGGGTAAACATGAGGCTTTTTTATTAGACCAGGAAAAGGAAATAATTGATTTTTTAGATACTCAACTGGATAAGGATGATTCGTTAATTAAAATAATTTACTCTTTAGAAAAAGAACCTGAAACACCTAAGGTAATTCCTAATAAAATGACAAAGGTATTTACTAAGCTTCGTGAGCTTTTAAATAAACAAATTGCTGCCTTGAATAAACTGGAAGATGAAATAATTACGCCCAAAAAAACTACCAAACGAACTGCCAGACAAGACGCAAATCTCTTTAAAGCTAAATGAATAATTCCCGCGCAAAACGGTTTAAGATTATAAGTCGACTACATCTGGAAGCAAACCCTATGATAAATAGGTATATATGGATTGCGGAAAAGCATAGAGTAGCCTACAAACACCCAGCGTACGCCTTACGGCAGGTTTGTCGGGTATTGTTTTGTTAAACAAAACCAGTACAAATTCCTTCGATTCACATCTATAAAACGGTAATAGTTTACATAAAATAATTGATAATCAAGCTACTAATCTTGAAAGCAATTTTAAATCTTCCAAAAAAGAGTTCGAGATTTGTCGATAGGGGCTACTTTTACTATTTATAATCAATTAGTTACCTCATTTAGGGTACACTTCTGGGTACAATTTTACTTCTATCTTAGTATGAATGATTGAAAGCTATCATCCATGTTTTGACTCATATACTTTATCTATTTCTTCAAAAAAAGTAATATTCAGTATATACATTGTATTGCAGCATTTATCATTTTTTATGAGCAAAAAATCTTATACAATCGTTCCCTTAGGTGACTCTGCACTTACTATTAATTTTGGTAACGTGATTGACGTAAGCATTAATAAAGAAGTAATCAGCCTTTATCATCTAATAAAGGCAGCACCTTGGTTTGGTGTAAAAGACGTAGTTCCTGCTTATAGTACGCTTACAATTCATTATGATGTTGTTGCTGTTTTAAAATCTTATTCCGGTGTCTCAGCTTTTGATGCGATGAAAAACAAACTGGAAGGTTTGTTATTACAGAAGGGCGTTGCTGCGAAACCGGCACGAAGCATAAAAATACCTGTATGTTATACAGAAAAGTATGCTTTAGACCTGCAGGAAATAACTATGCTGACAAACCTTTCATTTGCGGAGATAGTACAAATACATATTTCGCGAAAATACAGGGTTTATATGGTTGGTTTTTTACCAGGATTTGCATACATGGGAGAAGTGGATGAGCGTATTGCTGTACCACGCAAACAGGAACCACAGGTAAAAATAGAAGAAGGTTTTGTTGGGATTGCAGGTAAACAAACAGGCATTTATCCGTTAACTTCACCGGGAGGCTGGCAAATAATCGGGCGAACACCTTTAAAGCTTTTTGATAAAGAAAAAGAAGATCCGGTATTGTTTAAAGCAGGTGATGAAGCAGAATTTTTTTCAATTACAGAAGATGAGTTTGAAAATTATTAAACCAGGAATTTCAGATACGATACAAGACGAAGGTCGTTTTGGTTTTCAAAGTTCCGGCATCAACCCTGGTGGTGTTATGGATCGTTTTTCTGCTCAATTAGCTAATTGTCTTTTAGGCAAAGAAATCAATGCTCCTGTTATTGAAATTCATTTCCCCGCATCAATCTTATTATTCGAAGAAGCAACCATTATTTGCATTACCGGTGCCGACTTTTACCCTGTAATTGATAATGCAGCTATTCATTTAAATCAACCTGTAATTGTAAATAAAAATGCCTTTCTCGAATTTAAAAAACTGAAGACAGGGACACGCTGTTACTTAGCTGTTTTACAGGAGTTCTCTTTAAAAAAATGGCTCAACAGTTATAGTACAAATTTAAAAGCACAGGCAGGAGGTTATGATGGAAGAGCTTTAAGAAGGGAGGACGTTTTGCATTATTTTAAAAATGAAGCAATAAATAAATATTTACAGGGAAAGAGTTTTGTTGTGTTGCCCTATAAAGCCGAGCCATTTACTAAAACTGTGACAGAACGCATTGAACTAATACCAGGAAATGAATGGAATTGGTTAACAGAAAAAAGTCAACAGGTTTTTCAAAGCAAATCATTTAAGATTTCTGCTGTTGCTGACAGAATGGGCTACCGGTTGACGGGAAATCCGTTAAAGATAAAAGAACAAAAACAACTGGTATCCTCAGCAGTAAGTTTTGGTACATTGCAATTATTACCGAACGGGCAGTTAATTGTTTTAATGGCTGACCACCAGACAACAGGAGGTTACCCAAGGTTAGGTCATGTTATTTCAGCACATTTACCTGCCCTGGCGCAGATGAAACCAAATGATGCTTTTACCTTTAGAATAGTTGATATTAAAACAGCAGAACAAAAACTGCTGAAGCAACATCAATATTTATTGTCTGTACAATATGCATCAGCATTTAAAATAGAAAAAATATTACAATGATAACCTGTGATCTTAATTGCGACATGGGTGAAGGCATTGGCAACGACCAAGCTATTTTTCCTTATATAACTTCAGCTAACATTGCCTGTGGATATCATGCAGGTAATGAAACTACCATGCGTGAAACAGTTTTACTTGCAAAAGAAGCAGGGGTTGCCATTGGCGCTCATCCTTCTTTTTCAGACTGGGAAAATTTTGGAAGAACCGAGATAAAAGATATTCGTCCGCAACAGGTATATGAATTGGTGACTGATCAAATAAAAATCTTACATAAGATTGTTCTTGATTGCAGTGCTGCCCTTCGCCATATAAAACCTCATGGAGCATTATACAATATGGCAGCCAGAGATGCACAATTGTCAACGGCAATTGCTCATGCAGTGTATGATTTTGATAAAACACTCATTTTATTTGGCTTAAGCGGAAGCTATCTGATAAGTGAAGCAAAAGCAATGGGAATTAAAACAGCAAGTGAAGTTTTTGCAGACCGTACCTACCAGAATGACGGAAGCCTGACACCACGTACAAAGCCAAATGCTTTAATTGAAGATGAAGAACAATCTTTAAAACAGGTTTTACAAATGATAAAATCAGGGACTGTTACAACCGCTTCGGGCAAAGAAATAGCTATAGTTGCTGAAACAGTTTGCTTACATGGAGATGGCAAAAATGCAGTTGCTTTTGCTGAGGCTATCTATAAAAAATTAAAAGCAGAAGGTGTGAAACTGTCCAAGCCATAACTGACATGATCTTAATGCCGTTGTTGGTCTCCTGACCAACAACTATCCTTCAGTAGCTAACCTTACTTATAGCTTATAAATGAAAAAAAATTCTGCAATTCTTGGCGCTGCATTTTTAATGGCTACTTCTGCAATTGGTCCGGGCTTTTTAACTCAAACAGCAAAATTTACTGCTGACCTTTCAACCAGTTTTGGCTTTGTTATTTTAATTTCTTTATTACTCGATATTGGTGCTCAGGTAAACATATGGAGAATAGTTGCAGTAAGTAACAATCGTGCGCAGGATATAGCAAACAAAGTGTTTCCGGGTTTAGGTTGGGTTTTGGCATTTTTAATTGGTTTTGGAGGACTTGTATTTAATATAGGCAACATCGGCGGATGCGGCTTAGGTCTTAATGCATTAGCCAACATGAATACGTCAACTGCAGCAATTATCAGTTGCGTTGTTGCGTTAGCGATTTTCTGGTATAAAGAAGCCGGAAACTTGATGGATAACTTTACAAAAGTGCTTGGCATTTTAATGATTTTGCTGACTGTTTACATTGCTGTTGTTTCTAAACCTCCTGTCGCTGAAGCGCTTTACCGGACTGTTTGGCCCGAAAAAATTGATACGCTCAAAATCATTACTTTAGTTGGCGGCACCGTCGGGGGATACATTTCATTTGCAGGCGCACACCGGTTGTTAGATGCTGGTATTGCAGGTAAAAGCGCATTGCCCCAGGTGACAAGAAGTTCGGTTACTGGAATACTGATTACATCAATAATGAGGTTTGTGTTATTTTTTGCTGTATTAGGCGTAGTGTGGCATGGAGCAAAGCTAAACGATGCAAATCCTGCAGGTTCTGCATTTCAGCTTGCCGCAGGTAATATCGGTTATAAGTTTTTCGGTTTTGTTATGTGGTGTGCGGCCATAACATCTGTTGTAGGCGCTTCCTATACTTGTGTTTCGTTTTTCAGAACGCTTCATCCTGCTGTTGAAAAACATCAGCGGATTATTATTTCACTGTTTATTATTGCGTCTACAGTAATTTTTATTATGTTAGGCAATCCCGTAACCTTGCTTATTGTTGCCGGCGGAATTAATGGTTTAATTTTACCTGTAGCGCTAATTGTCATTCTTATTGCTTCACGTACAACGAAAATAGTGGGAAGCTATGAACATCCTGTTTGGATGCAAATTGTTGGATGGATAATTGTGTTAGTCATGATATATATGGGTGTTGCAGGTGTACAACAAACTATTCAACGATTATTGTGAGGTTGTTTTTAAATTCTGATTAAATAGTTTTAGTAGTTTGTAGATACATTGAATTCAGGAGGAATGAAAATATCTACGTAACCATCAGAAACTCTTTATTCATCTGTAGACGTAATATTTTTTTCTAAACTCACTCCATAAAATAACATCTGATGAGTTTTTTATTATCATTTTCCACTCTTTCCTGTATAAGTCTTTTTTTCCACTCTGGAACAGGTTGATTAATAAATTCATCATCAATGCTATTAAGTAATTCAAAAGCAAGAAGGCGCTTTTCTTCGTACTTAATTGTAAAATATCTTGTTTATTGAAAGACATAAATTTTTTTATATAATATTAATAAAATTGCGGTTTAATATGTTCAATAATTAAATGTCTGTAAAAGTGAGAAACGCAATAAAAGCTTATCATTATATTATACTACTGTTGAATCACTCATAATAAATGAAGAGTTGATTTAATTATGAGCATAAATCAGCTTTTCAGCCCTGAATAATGGGTCTGTCGCCTGTAATATTTTTGCTTTCAGTTTAGGATTATAATCAGGATGCTCTTTAATAAAAGTGCGAATAACTTCAGCGGCTTCAGGGGTTTGATAAGAACTGAAAGTTGTCTGAAGCCATGCTGAAGGAAAAAAAATGTCACCTGTCATTTGTATTTCCTGTAACAGATCAAGGCTTTGCCGTAAATACTTTTTAGATGTTTGGGCACGTAAAGGATGATGGAGATAATCTAAAGCAGTTGCTACCCACGCTTCCTTTTCCCGGTTTTTTTTATCTTTTAAACCGGCGAAAAAAGTATCTCGAACTGTGCTGTCAGAAGATAAAGCAGGCATAAGAAACTGAAGGCTGTTCCTTCTGTCAATATTTTTAATCCTGGTTAATTGTTCTTGCAAAATTCCTTCTGACGGATAATCTTTTAACGCCAATGCTAATGCAAGTGAAGTATAATCTTCTTCAGTTAGTTTAACGCCTTTCGGTGCCTTTTGCGTTTTCCAGATTGTATAAAGAGTGTCTTGTGCCTGTTTGCTTAATGCTATGCTTTGATATGTTTTAAGAAGTATCTTCCTTTTGTTGGCAATCGTTTCGTTTTGCATCGTCTGCCATAAAATGTTTTCCAAAGCAGGTGCTGTAAGAACTCTTTCCGCAGGTAAGGTTAGTCGCCAGAAAATATCATTTATATGTCCCGTAATCAACTTCAAATTCAGTTCTTCAGGTTCCTTGGCTAATAAGCCTTCGTAAACTTCCATTAAATTTTTGGGGGTTACATCATTTCCGCTTAGCATGTTTTCGTAGAGGTTTATATAAGCGGAAGCACGCATTACCGGGCTTTTTAAAGCTGTAAGTTTAGAAAGCATATTATTGTCAAGCGGAAATAATCCATATCCTTGTCCTGATGAATTGAACAGTATGAATTCCGGTACCGGCTTTCCTTGTAAAGAATCTGCAACCACTTGTTGTTTATTCATCTCAACAGTTAGTTCCTCTGTATGATTAGCATATACCAATGCTATTTCAAAAAATTGCGGTAATAAATTTTCAGGTTTCTGTTCTCCTTTTTGGCTGATGGTTAGTTTTGATATAATGTTATTTTGTTGTTCAAGACGGTAACTTATTTGCGGACGCCCTGTTTCGTTTACCCACACTTTGTTCCATGTAATAAGGTTAGCAGGCGTACGTGCGTCTAAAATTGAAATAAGGTCTGGCCAGGTGGCATTGCCAAATTGGTATTTTTTCAAATATTCGCGCAAACCGTCTCTGAAGGCTTCTTTTCCCATCAACCGCTCAAGTTGCCGCATCATTATCGGAGCTTTATGATAAATGATGTTTCCGTATAGCGTACCCGCTTCCTGTAAATTAGACAATTGTTGCCGGATAGGATTTGCGCCGGCAGTACGATCAACACCATAAGCGGCGGGAAAGTGATCAATTAAAAACTTAAGCTCATAAGCAGATGCTGGCTGGTCTCCCTGTGTTATCTTATCCGCCATAAAGTTTGCAAACACTTCTTTCATCCATACATCGTCAAACCATTGCATAGTTACCAGGTCTCCAAACCACATATGTGCTGTTTCGTGTGAGATTAAATTTGCCCGCGCATTTTCCTCGTCTTTTGTAGCTCCTGAATCTAAAAACAAAGCTGATGCTTTGTATTGTATTGCTCCCACATGTTCCATTCCCCCATATTGAAAATCGGGAATAGCAACAAAATCAAATTTTTTAAAAGGGAAAGGGATTTGAGTATATTCCTGTAAAAAATGTAAAGCATCTGAATGAATGCTAAAGATTGAATCTGTACTAAGCCTTATTTTATTTGTGTCCGTTTCACGGTGATAAAAACTCATTATTCTTCCATTCCCGTTTTTTACAATGCGATAAAACCTGCCGGCAGCAAAAGAAAACAGGTATGTACTTACCGTATCTGATTTAGCATAATTATAAGTTTTGTTTGTTGCAGTTGCAGAAGAATCTTTTAAAGGAGCATTACTAAGCGCTTTCCATGCTTTAGGTATAGTAAGCGATAAAGTGAAAGTGGCTTTTAAGTCAGGTTGATCAAAACAAGGGAAAACTGTCCGTGCTCTATCTGGCACAAGCAAGGTGTATAGGAAATCTTTATTCCTGTTTAAAGAAAGATCTCCTGCTGTAAAAGCTATTGAAATCTTATTAATTCCGGGCTTTAAAAATGCAGGATCAATAATTATGTGTTCTTTTTCAAACCAAACATTAATAGTTTTCTCATTAACTAAAATGCTCATTACATGATCACGTTGTTCCTTAAAATCTATTTGAAGAGGAATTTTATTATCGTTCAGGTTGAAAGAAATACTTTCGGCAGCAGGAATTGGCAGCTCTTTATTTTCCGGAATATTTAAGTGAAGCGTATAACTTATATTACTTAAAATTTCCTTTCTGGATTTTGCAAGTTCCTCGGAAACACCAGCTTCAATTAACTGTGCGTTACACCTAAATGCATTTATGCAAATAACAAATATTATTATAAAGGCTTTAAAATCCTTAAATATCCTTTTTGTCATTTTTTCATTAAAAAGTAAATGTAATTAATAACAGTATACTTTGAGGAGGTTAAAGATGGTAAGCTAAGGGATTAGATTAGGTTTTACAGAGACAACGAATATTTTTTATTTGGCAGTTCCCAATGTGCGTACTGCGAAATAAATAATATAAAATTACACTTAAATAACAGGCTCCACAAAAACTGGTACAAATTCAAGAGTCTTTATGAAAAGTACACGAAAATGTGCCTGGAGTATTGGCATTGGAAAGCCAACCAGATTATGTAAGATTACAGACCGGTTACATTTTATCAGTGCAAAACTTAAAGACTAAAGAATTAACTGCCGATTGCATTTAGGATTTCATTTTTTTGATATTATATTTTCACTCATTTTACTTACCTGCCTTGTTGAAATTGAAACTTAAGCAGTCTTATTTTTTATACCAGCATTTTTTAAAGCAGAACTTTGCAATAACTGGCTATACCAGTACCCTGAAGATTTTACTGTTCGCTGTTGAGTGCTAAAGTCAATGTGTACCAGTCCAAATCGCGGTTGATATCCTTCAGCCCATTCGAAGTTGTCTGTGAAGCTCCAGACAAAATAACCTTTTACATTTACTCCTTCCTTTTTTGCCCTAAGCACCTGTGCAATATGCTGCTGTAAATATGTTTTCCTTCTACCATCATGCACTGCATTATTAACTACAACATCAGGAAAAGCTGCACCGTTTTCAGTGACAATAAGCTCTTTAAAATTTTTATACAGGCTGAATTTGTAGAGCATTTTATAAATACTTTCTGGATAAACTTCCCAATTCATTACTGTTGTTTCTACATTTCTTTTATTAGCCTTAATAATTTTTGCCCATAGAAAAGGGGTAAAGTATGACCAGGCAACTACCTCTCTTGTATAATTTTGAATGCCTATAAAATCCATATCGAATGCAAGTTTGCTCTCATCGCCATCTTTTATAAATGGTTCGAGCCTTTGCAGCAGTTTCAGGTCTGCAACCGGATAACCTTTCCCTGCCAGAGGCTCCGCAAACATCCGGTTTAGTAATGCATCTGCGCGTGTGGCTGCAAGCATATCTTGCTTTTGAAATCGAAAAGGCTCTATATAAGAACAGGAAAAAGCAGTACCTGCGATACTATCAGATTGCATTGACCTTACAATTCTTCCACCTTCTGCCTGGCATATTGCAGCATGGTGAGCAGCGGCTAAAAAATTAGTAAGTCCTTTACGGCCGGGAGCATGAACTCCCAAAAAATAGCCTGCTCCTGTAAAGACCATAGGTTCATTTAAAATGATCCAATGCTTTACCTTGTTGCCGAAAGCTTTAATACAAATCTGTACATAATCGCTAAACCAATCAATTATTTGCCTGTTAGTCCAGCCGCCTTTTTTTTCAAGTTCATAAGGCAAATCCCAATGGTATAAAGTTATCCAGGGCTCT
>JAABUR0100007481.1_pt1 | contig 12909 bp, 21 predicted proteins | sample 5560091 | NCBI WGS metagenome assembly JAABUR01 (sample SAMN10711879, study PRJNA513375) | rock metagenome | isolation source: Antarctica rocks | place: Antarctica: Victoria Land, University Valley sud
GCAGCGCCATGCGACGTACGGGCACCTGAAGCAGCTGGTCCTGCGCATGATCGCCGAGGACGTGCTGGCCGAGACGGAGACGCAGGCGGCCGACATGCTGAGCGCGCTGCGGTGCGGGCAGTCTCTCAGTGTCGGTATGCTGTCTTTATACCGATGTAGATCGATCTATTTTGTAGAAGGCGCGCGCCCCGCTGCGCCGCTGGGCGCGCGTCCCTCGAGCGCCGACGCCGCAGCCGGGCTGCGAGACAGAGGCTCTGGGGTCGCGGCAGTCGCAATGACAGGCAGCGAGCGGGGAACATGATGGCAGCGGGCTGTGCTGACTGGCGGGCCCCCGCAGCGCGCCTGCTGGCGGCGCGTCACAAGCCCGCGCACCAGCCACACCGTCATTAGACAGGCTCCTTCTGTCCGCGCAGCTGTTGCCTCCTGCAGCTACGCCTCTGCCTGCCTCCCGGCTCACCGGCCCGCGTGCTCGTCGCACAAGGCGTGGTGGCAGCAACGGGTATGTGCATGCAGGACGCTGTTCGACCAGCTGGACACGGACGGGTCGGGCGGCATCGACGGCGACGAGCTGGCGGCGGGCCTGGCCGCCCAGGGTTACCAGGTGCTGCCCCGGGCACCGGCTGCGGCAGCATGGGCAGCGAACCCCGCCTCCCCCAGCGCTGCCGCCTGTGTGTGCACCCCTGTAGCGCCCGCGCCCGGCTGGTGTCGGGCGTGCGTGGGAGGCAGTTCCGGGGCTACTGAGCAAGCAGCACACTCATTCGCCGCCCGCTCTGGCGCTGGGTGTGGACGGCAGAGGTTGCCCGCTCTGGCACCTTGCGCGGCCCCATGGCTACGTGCTGCATCTCAGCATGTAAGACCAACAGCACGGCGCGCCGACGTCGGGGCGTGCGCCAAACGGCAGGTGAGCCGCGGGGAGGTGGACAAGCTGCTGGACCGCGTGGACGTCAACAGCGACGGGCACGTCGAGTTCGGCGAGCTGGCCTCCGCGCTCGTCGACTGGCGGCAGGCACGGGGGCCCTGCGCGCGCCCTGCGCGCGCGGGTGCTGCGCTGTGCGTCCGGCGGGCAATGTGCGTGGCGGTGCCTGCAGGAGCGCTTGCGCAAGGCGCCCATCCTGCATGTGCTGCAGAGCCACGGACCCCGCGGCCGCTGCCAAGTTCTGAGGGGGCTTTGCTGCTGGCCGCTGCCGCAGCGTGATGAGGGCGCCGCTGCCTCTTTGCCCCCTGCTCTCTCGGCCTCAGGCACCCCTGACCCTGCGGCGCGCGTGGGCGTGCAGCTGCAGGAGGACCGCATGTGGGCGAGCTGGATGGACGTCGCGTTTGCCAAGCTGGACGCCAACGGCGACGGCTACATCTCGCTGGAGGAGCTGCTGGCGCGCCTGCCCGACGCCGTCGACGGCCCCGCCGCTGCCGTGGAGGGCGAGCGGCTGAATGCGGCGCGCCTCTCACACACCTGCTAAGGAATCGCAGGGGGCTGGGCGCAGCTGACGCATCCTGCTGCTGCGCGCGCTGGTCTACACGGCCACCCACGCTTGACCCGCAACACCCTGGCCTGACAGAGTTATGTGTGCGTTTGCTGCCGTGTTGCACGCTCCGCGCCTGCGTCGAGCAGCGGAAGCGCGCGGACCGCGCGCGCAGGCGCGGCGCATGCTCCGCGAGGCCGACAGCAACGGCGACGGCAAGGTGTCGCGCGACGAGTTCCACGCGCTGTTCACGCAGAGCACGCGCCCCGACGAGCTCGGCCAGTACGATGCGCGCTACGCGCCCCTGGAGTCGGTGGAGGCATAGGCAGGGCTATCATCAAGCGTACTCTTGTAGCAGTGCAGGCGTAGGCAGGGCGCCAGCGTTGCTCCGCGCCTGCTTCGTCTGAGCCGATGGCTTGAGAGGCGCGGTGCGTGCACATGTGCGGCGCTGACGGGCGGGTTGCGTGGGCCAGGCTAGGCAGCTGTCTACACTGCGTGCAGAGCAGGCGCGGGGTGCCAGCCTGCGTGCTGCTCCCGGCTGCAGAGCGCGTTGTTGCCAGGCAGGCCTGGGCTCCTCAACGCCGCCTGCGCAGTGACCATTGCCTGCGTGTTGAGCGTCAAGTGTGCGCACTCTGGGGCTGTGATCCCATTCATTAAGTCATGCGGCTGCTGTGTTGACAACCTGCCAGGGGTGACTCAAATGGGTATGGTCAGGCATGCAGGATGCTTGCCACGCATGTTCTGTGGGCTGTGACGCGATGTTCTGCATTTGCAATTCATCAGCTAACTCGCGATCTGGTACACAACACTCTGTGTTTTCTGGACCATGAGGATGCCTAAGTCAGGAGGCTCGGTTCGTCATTGGGGAGGGCGAAATTCCTATCAAGGATACAGCCTGCTGATACTTCTTCAGGCAGTGAACTGGTCTGGTATGTCAGGTCCTGAGACGAGGGGCGTGAACCACTGCATGTCTCTGGCAGGGTTGTTCCGGCATGCGCGGACAGTCAAGGCATGACGTGACCGTGTAGCGCTAGCTGAAAGCTGTGTCCTGCCATGCATATATATCTGGCGACAGCACTCTGCAGACTGTGAAGTGGGGCACCTTGCGGCTGGGTACTGCTTGAAATGCTCATATTGCTGACTCTGGCTTACTTCTGTCAAGTGTGTTGCTGAAACACAGGCTACAGGCCAATAAGCACAGCAATTGTACGTATGCGCCAAGAACTGATGCTACATGAAAGCAAGTGACCCGAAATGCATGAGCAGCAACGTCTTGATGCAGGGCTTTAAGCCCAAATGACACAACAAACACACTCCAATGCTCAGCACCCCACACTTTTATAGAAACAGTGCATGCTGAACACGTTATTTGCATGCAAGCAACCTCTTGGCAGACCCCAGCGCCCCGCTCACTGGTTCACCTTGGCGGTAAGCGCATCGCGGTTCTCAAGTGCCCACTCCCGGAACGTGGGGCCCTGGAAGATGGTGTCCTTCGGGTCGCGCAGCTCGTTGTACTTGGGGGACAGGCGGTAGTACCGCCACATGGCCGCCAGGTCGTCTGCGCTCCGGTGCAAATAGACGTTTAGGCGGGATGAAGGGCTGTATTTAGCTGTCCTTGTTGTGTGCATCAGCAGAATGCCATGCACGCATGACAGCCATGAGTGGTGAACACCGTTTAGACAAACGCTGCCCCAGAACACGCACAGTGGCCGAATGCGCATCAGCAGCATGCCAGCGAAATCAGGCCCACCAGGAACTTGACACTAGCAAAACCCCGTGAGGATCCTGCACTCAGAGCACTGTGCGAGGACCTTGGTACCAAGGCTAAGGCATAGGTCGCGCCTGCAGCTGGGAATGGCAAGCTCGCATACTCCTCGTCGGAGATCTGCACATACCTGCGCGCGTGCGCTGTGTGCTGAGCGCTGCTGCAAGAAGCCAGGGGCCTTGACCTGCTGCAGGGACCTACTGCACAGTGTACACGCCAAGATGCAACACCGCGCTGCGCGGCAACCATGGTGTAGCAGTTCATCGGGTGCAATCATGTACAACTGCTTGTGTTTCCCGTGCATGAAAAGACGGCAGGACTCGTCAAGTCTGGAGCTGTGGGGCGTTACATGGGTAAGAGCGATGCAGCACTAGTGTTTGTGGTACCACAGGTGGTACAAGGTGTTTCACAGTGCAAGAGGTCTGAATGGTGAAAAGGAATGCAAACATGACCACCGTCTTACGGGCGGCGGGCATGGATGCGCGCCTGACTTTTGTGCCAGTGACCTCGGTCAGGATATCAGCCACCTGCGTCCAGCTGATGGCCTTGCGCGCGACCGGAATCACCTTCCCGGCATATTTTTCTGGGTCCGCAAACACCACTGCGGCCAGCGCGCATGCCTCCAAGTCAGCGGCTGCAGCCTGCTGAAACTCAAAGATGCCGTGATGAGGAGCAGAACTGCCTGTGCATGCATGCATGGACATACACAGTAGGAACCATGTCAGCCTGCACTCCAGTACTGACGTATGTACTTGGTAGGTAACCCGCAGGAGCCAGCGTCTCTTCCAGCACACTATGGTGCTCTAGCCAGGTGCACAAACAGGCAAACTGTAACATAAGCTACAAGCAGAAGGTGCTGCGCACGTGCAGCGCTCTCCCCGATGTCGGCCACGGCATGCATCTGGAGCGGCGCGGTGCCGAGGTTGTCCGACCAGGTGCGGCTGCCGTCGGGCTGCCGCTGGTACATGAAGAGCTTGGCAAAGTTGTCGTAGAACGCGCATGTGCGCAGGCCCGTGTACGGAATGCCCGACGCCTCGAGGTATTCCTGTCAGCAGCGTATGTCAATTACGCCGGCGAAGCAAGCAATGAGAACCAGTGCGTACAGAGCTAGGTGCGGCAATGAGTCTAAATTTGCCTGCGCTGTGCAGCTTTTGCCGCGCGGCCAGAGCTGCCAGCAGCAGTGGGCAAGTGCTGCATGAATCTGTGCTGGTGTGGCAATGCAGCCCTCTCACATGCTACATGGCACAATTCGCACGGCACAAAGCAGCACCATGCATAGGCCAGCACCTGCACGATGGCCTTGGTCTGGAAGTGCGCAACGACATACCCCGGGTGCGCCTCGAGCTCCGGCAGCGTGCCCTTGGGCAGCACCTTGCCCGGATTCTCCAGCGTGCTCAGCACGATGTGCTTGACGCCTGCCTGCGCACTGTCCTCGTGGCCTTAAATCTCAAGCACCAACCTGACACACATGGCCCTGTTCAAAGCACGCTAGCCTGTCAGCTTACAGCAGCATGCAAGTCAATAGGCAACTTGTTGACGCGTTGAAGGCCTCTGGGGCACTGACCTCCTTAGCGGCGTCTACTGCATCTTTCCCGTGCTGAAGCTCAAGCTCCGGGTTGCAGTTGCAGCCATAGAAGTCTGTGAGCAGGAAAAGGCCCGTAGCGCCTTGGAACGCCTGCGTGCCACAAGAATTGCTTGCTTCTTTGGCCAGCATAGCGTGCAACACAGTGTAGCGCTTCACACAGGCGGTGGTCTCTGCGCTTGTGCTATTAGCAGGTGCAACAGCGACGCAGCGAGCGTGCAGGTACCCGCTTCAGTGACTCCTTGTCGTTCATGTCTGCTTCCACCACCTCCACGCCCTGGTCGGCCAGCGCTTTGGCTTTCTGCGCGTTGCGCGTGACAGCACGGATGCCAAACTTGCCCTGCTTCTGCAGCGCAGCCACGACGCCGCCGCCCTGCATACCGGTCGCGCCAAGGACCACAATGATGGGCGGGGACATGGTGTTCAACTACTTGTTCTGCAAGCAGGGTGAGTTGCAAGAGGACGCAGTCTGCTAGAATTGATAGTGTGCTGGTGCCCCAACGCGATCAGCGCTGCGGGCCAAGCTTACGAGCACAGCATGTGATGATGGTGTTACAAGCCTCTGTTGAGTAACAGCCTCAGTCGAGCCTGGTTCAAATAGTGAATGTGCTTGATTTACAATCAAGTAATCACCTCTTGGGCATGCTTGGTGCATACATGCCAGTGGTTTTTTCGCAAGACAGGCATTAGGCTGCGGAAGGTCGAGAGCGAGGCTTGTGAGCGATAATGGGGATAAGGGCAGACAGCTGCGCGCTTGCCGTGCGTGTTTTACATACCTGGCTATCAGAGCTGCAGACAGTGCGCGTGTTGTTTCGCAAACTCAGATTGCTCTAATCTATTTGATGCGACAACACAATGCAGGACGTCAACTGGCACTTCATGCACACATGTATTCAAAAGCTATTCTGCGCGCCAGCAGTGACATATATCATCAGCAACACCCCAGATAACATTGTTCGGTAAACTTGTTCGTCACACAACAGCCACACAAGCACACAACTCGCAGATGCTCAGCACGCTCACTCGCTGTTGTACAGCCCACGCTCTAGAGATATAGCAAAAGTGCATGGAGCAGCTCCCCGCCAGGTATGAGCGCCGCGCTCACAGGCTCAGCTTGGCAGTGAGCGCGTCGCGGTTCTCATGTGCCCATTCCCGGAACGTGGGCCCCTGGTAGATGGCGTTCTTCGGGTCGCGCAGCTCGTTGTGCTTGGGGTACACGCGGTAGTACCGCCACATGGCCGCCAGGTCGGCTGCGCTCCGGCGCGCCCCGGCTTGCGGGGCTGTGCAGGATGGCTGCCAGCAGTACTGACAGCACTCCGACTACAGCTCTCTGTCCTATGCCTAAGTCCTTATGCGCACGATAGCAAGGACTTGCACACCAGCTTTAGGATGAGGCCTGCCCTATATACTGACGTAGAACACCTACACCACGTGAGCGGCATGCCTGCGTGTTTGCAAGCACAGGGAGGAATCGGCGACATGTGTAGACTGCTGGAGACTCAGCGAATACAGGCCTGATAATCTGACCACCTGTCCCATGACGAAACACACTGGGTTTGCACCTGCAGCTGGAAACGGCAAGCTTGCGTACTCCTCGTCGGAGATCTGCACATACCTGCGCAAAAACGCCATGTCGAGCGCGGCTGCTCGGAACAGTGCTGTGAAGTTGCTGCAGGGTGCGGCTGGGCGGGGTGGTCACCAAGCAAGCCACAGGGTCCAGCCGCACGGGGCGGTGCCAACACGCTACACTTGCTCTTGATAGCTGATGCCCCGCCTTGATGGCGTGCTGATCAAATGTATTTCCTTGAATGCAATGGATGTTTAATCGTCGGCGCACTCTGTGCCATCATGGGAGCCCAGTGCGATCAGGCTTCATCCCCACGCACCAGTCAGCCTCACAGCGCCATTGGCGCAGAATGCCTCCCTGGCCGCTAGCGGCGCGCGCCTGACTTTCGTGCCAGTGACATCGGTCAGGACGTCCGCCACCTGCGGCCAGCTGATGGCCTCGCGCGCGACCGGGATCACCTTCCCTGCATACTTCTCCGGATCGGCAAAGACCACTGCGGCCAGCGCGGATGCGCGCACAGGTCAGCTGCTGTCTTCGTGGTGGTGGACAGATGCCAGCAGGAGCAAGTTGCCTTTCGGTGGACTCGGATGCACACGCAGGAGCGCACAACACCGCTCTCTAGTATCTTCGCATCCAGCCCCGCAAGAGCCACAGACGCTAATCTCAAATACTGAGTGTGGCCACAAGCAGTCGCACTAGAACAGCTGGCTCGAGCAGCCTTACAAAACGCATGGCGCACCGGCAGCGCTCTCCCCGATGTCGGCCGCGGCGTGCACATGGAGCGGTGCCGTGCCGAGGTTGTCCGACCAGGTGCGGCTGCCGTCCGGCTGCCGCTGGTACGCGAACAGCTTGGCAAAGTTGTCGTAGAAGCAGCATGTCACCAGGCCAGTCCAGGGCTTGCCAGAGGCCGCCAAGTAGTCCTGTCAGCAGCGCGCATGCAGCAATCAGCAGATACGCTGTGATCAGCCATGGCCATGATGTCTGAAACTTGTCGACGGCAAGAGCACATCCGACTTTGTCTGTGAAAAAGAACACCCTCTGCTGGAGAGTGCAAACCTCTGCTTGCGCTGCATACAGCGCTTGAACACACAACGCCATGTCCAGAGCCATGCGGCCAAAGCCGCCAGGTGAGCAGCGCGCAAGCTCTGCAGCGGCTCTGCTCGCCCGCCGCTGTCGCCAGGCACATGGTACGCAGAACGGCGGCGGGGGTGCCCTAGCGGGGGTGCCCCAGCACACTCGGTCCAGCCGGCCTGGCGTGGCTCACAGCAGTGCGGCGCGCAGCGCATCGTTTTTAAAGCCTTTGGGAGCACCTGGACGGCGGCCTTGCTCTGGAAGTGCGCGACGACGTACCCGGGGTGCGCCAAGAGCTCCGGCAGCGCGCCCGCGGGCAGCAGCTTGCTCGGGTCCTCCAGCGTGCTGAATACGACGTGCCGGACGCCCGCCTGCACGCACGGCCGCGCGGCCTCGCGCTCGAGACAGGTCGCTGCAGACCGCGTGAGCGCGCGCGCCCGCCCTGCCACGGCAGGCTCACGCTTGCGCTATTGTAGCTGGCCAGGTCGACTGCACAACACTGTCGCGCCAGGGCCGGCGCTTGAGCGGCAGCACACACCTCCCTGGCAGCGTCCACTGCATTCTTGCCCTGCTGAATCTCTGTCTCCGGGTTGAAGCCGCAGCCAGCGCAGTCTGTGAGCAGAAAGAGGCCCGTGGCGCCTTTGAAGGCCTGCGAGGCAAGTCACCTACCAGTCAAGCAGTCGCTGCTGCCAACACTTCGGCAGCGCTTGACAAGGACGGGGAGATGTGCACATGTGCCCTGGCGTATCCAGCAAAGCTCTGTGGAGGTGAGCAGGCACCTGCAATAACGACTCCTTGTCTTTCATGTCAGCCTCCACCACCTCCACGCCCTGGTCAGCCAGCGCTTTGGCCTTCTGCGCGTTGCGTGTCACAGCACGGATGCCGAACTTGCCCTGCTTCTGGAGCGCAGCCACAACGCCACCGCCCTGAGAGCCGGTGGCGCCCAGGACTGCAATGATGGGCGGAGGCATGCCGTCACCCTTCCTGCTGGAATACTATCAGATTGGCATACAAGACGCACGCGAGCGTGCGTGCAAAGTTTTACCTTTCAACTGGGACGAGGAATGCTGGATATCACAGAAAGACATCGCCGCTACCAATGTATATAACAACATGCATGTGAAGCTACAGTGTGTCATGAACATGATCCTGCCAGGCTGCTGCAGGACATGATCATGCGCATGCTTCACATTGTATGCCCTACCAGCCAATTCCACAGCCAATTGCGAGGCGGAGCGCTGGTGCCAACTGTTGGCCACCAGCTCAATATTACACTGAAGCCATTTTGACCTGAGCAGAACAATGCATGCTGGGCACATTGTGGCATCGGGCAGCAGGCTGCAGCTGACTCTGTCAAGGGCTTTCACGCACTCATGTGATACCTCAGCCGAGAGCTGTGCGTGTGCTCACACATGCCCCAGCTGCTACCAGAAAGCCGGTCGCCGTCGTGCCCGCCGACGCTGCCCCGCCTCAGGCGCGCCGCTCGGCCAGGCGGCCCAGCAGGCGCAGCGTGGCCTCCCAGAACGGCGCCACGGTCGCCACCTCCACGCGCTCCTCGGGGCTGTGCGCGCCGCGGATGGTCGGCCCGTAGCTCACCATGTCCATTCCGGGCACCTTGGCGCCCAGGATCCCGCACTCCAGGCCCGCATGGATCGCGCCCACCTGCCGCCGCCGCCGCCGTGCGTGGGCGCGCCGCATGCTTACGCGCCCCGGCCTGCCAGACACCGCACCGGGCCGTATATGAGCAAACACGCCGTCGCTGCCGCTGCAGTCAGCAGGCTGGCGCGCCGGGCGCGGCAAGCATGCCCGCGCGTTGCCGTCGAGCGGGCGCGCGCGCGCGCCCAGCCTGCCGGTTGGGCCCACGCACGAACTCCAGGCACTGCGGCCCCTCCGTCCGCCCGCACCTTGGGCGGGTGGCCGGTCAGCTGCTCCAGCACCTCACGCGTCAGCTGCAGCACCGCGCTGCCTGTGTCCGGCTGCCAGCCAGGGTAGGCCGTGTCCTGCTCCAAGCGCGCGACCGTCTGCGCGCCCACACCCGCACCAGCCGCGCGCTCAGGGCAGACCCCGCCTGCATCCTCCCCGGGACCAAGAGCGGCTCGTGCTGGGCTGAGAAGGATTGCCCCTACCGGGACCAGGGATGACCTACAGAGGTCCACAGTACCACATAGCCCACGCGGCATGTACACACCAAAGGTGCACGCTCTGCGTTGTTGCACATGGTGATGCTGTGACAACAGCACCTGTGCAATATGGCATGAGCTGCACAGCGTCAAGTCGGCGCGTCGGCATGCTCCATTGGCCTGGCACTTGGCCAAAGGCCAGACCCTGACATTACGTCGCCCCCTCAGTCAGCAGGCCCCGCGCCAGCGCCGGCCGCACCAGGGCCGCGAGCTTGGCGATGCTCACGCGCACGGCCTCCAGCGCGGGCATGAGGCTGGAGCGCGAGCTGCACGTGATGGCGCACTCGCCGCGCCCCGGCGCGCCTGCTTCCGCCGCGCAGGGCACGGCCGCCAGGTTGCTGCTTGTCTCCACCAGACCTGCGGGCGACCGCACCCACGCCAATAACGGGCGCGGTGCTTCCAGCAGCGTCGCGCTGTGCAGGTCCCATGAACATTGCCGCTCGCGGGCCGGCGGATGCTGATCACGCAGCAAACATGGCGCAGCAGGCGGCTAGAAAGGCTGCTCCAGGAGGGCCTCAACCAGGCATTGCGGCTCAGCACAAGCAAGCAGGATGCCAATTGAGCTGCGATGGCAGAGCGGACACCGCGGTCCCCACAGCCAAGGCGGCCCGCGCTCGGGTATGGGCTGCCGCATCTGACACCGCATGGCTGCTTGCGCGCCGAGGCAGCGCAAGGCGGCTGCGCCGCGCGGGAGCGAGGAGCCGCGCGGGCGGGCGGCCGGGGGGGGGGGGGAGGCGGTGCGGCAGGCACCCGGCACCGCGTGGCTGTACTTGAGCACGCCGTGCGGCAGCGTGAGCAGCAGCGCCAGCACGCGCGCCGCGTCGGCGGGCTCCAGCGCGGCGGCCGGCGGCGCCGCGGCCGCCCACGCCAGCGCCAGGTCGGCCTCCAGGCCGCCGTACTCGGACCGCAGCGCGTCCATGACACCGCGCGCGAGCCCGGCCGCCTGCTCGGCGCCCTCGGCCGGCACCTGCGCGCGCAGATGCACGCTGTCGCGCCCATTCCATGCGCCAGGCACAAGAGCGCAGAGGATGAAGGCAGCGAGCGAGCATGAGCCACGTTCGCCGACTCCAGTGCCTGCGAGGGTCTACCGGCAAGCACACTCGCGTCTGCATGGGGGGGTCCTGGCTGCCATGCAGGCACCCCATGGTGCGCTGCCTGCTCATTCTGTATGCGCATTCGCGCCGCCGCGCTGCACCTCCCAGGCAGAGTGCCCTGTGCGGCACAGTCCGCATACTTCTTCAGCACCGGTCGTGCGGCCCGCGCACCAGTGCGGGTCATGACCGCCGCGCCTGCTCGCCATTGTCGGCCGTTCGACGCAAGGCTCCCATTTGACAAAGGATTGAGGCTGTGACATGACGATGAGAGCACGCGTCGCTGGCGTGCGACACGCCAGGCGCTCACCGCGAGCGTCGCGCCGGCCTCCCGCGGGATGGCGTTCCGCTTGTCGCCGCCGCAGATGACGGCCAGGCGCGCGCCCGGCACGCCGCTCACGACCGCGTCCGCGATGCGCGCGGCAAAGACCACGGCGTTGCCGCGGCCCTCCCCGATGTTGAGCCCGGAGTGCCCGCCCATCAGGCCTGCCGGCGCGGCACGCGCGCTCTTGTTGTAAATTTCTGGCTATGCTGGAGACCGCTGCGGCCTGCTGTCTCGCCGCTCGCCATGCACGGCCATGTGCCAGCCAAGCCCTTCGCCCCATCCTAAGGGCGCATGCATAGGTGCAGGCCGACGACGCCATCAGCACCGCTCCTCATGCTGTCTAAGAGCTCTGTGCGATCCTGTGGGTACGTCGAAGGCATGGACCGGCTTGGCGGCGGCCGCCACCTGACACCGTGACCTGGAACGCCGCGGCGCCCGCCGGCACGGGCGAGAAGGCCACCGGCAGCGCCAGCTTCGAGTCCCCGCCGCCCGCGCAGCCGATGAAGATCTCCGGCCAGTCCTCTGCCCGGCGCGCGCCCACCTTTCAGCGCCGTGCGCGGCGCGACTCCGGCTGACGAGCAGCGAGCCAGGCAGGCAGCCGACGGGCGCGCCTGTGTCCAGGTTGAGCATCGTGCGCCCTGCGCGCGCGCACGAGCGGTGTTGCGCCTCGAGTCTCAGCTGCGGGCAGGCAGCACAACTCCATCAGGCATTGCTGCAGGTGCGGGGCCGGCGTGCGCGAGCAGGCACACGGTGCATCCCGCCAACCACGCCATAGGCTGCACCGTCGATGCAGCGGGCTGCCTGCGTCTGGCGGTGCCAGCGCCTGGCTCCGGGCGCATAGAGGCATGGCCACCGTGCGCGCCTCGGCGCAGAGAGCCTGAGAGCGGCGGGCAGGGGCCGCGCGCCGGTCAGCATGGAGGCGTCCAGCTGAAACGCGCCCGTCAGGCCGGTCTCTTCGTCCACCGTGAACAGGCACTCCAGCGGCGGCAGCGCCGCGCCGGCTGGCTGGTCCAGAAGCGCGAGCGCCGCCGCGACGCCGATGCCGTTGTCGGCGCCCAGGGTGGTGCCTGTCGCCTGCGCTCGTGCGCCTACGTCACTGATCCCTCGGCTGACAGACGTTGTGGATGTCGTTGCCGTGCACGCAAGCTCCATCTATCCACACCTAATCGTCGCGCGGTGACTCGTGCGCGCGCCACATGAAGCACGCCAGGTGGCTGCTAGCAGGCAGAGAGCACTCAACATGTAGCCACAGCGTGCACGTTGCTCATTCTGCCGCATTGCGCTGAACGCTCAAACGGATGGGGTGTTGCCAGTGCGACAGGTGCCCTTCCTGCGCGGCCCTGCTATCCGGATGCGGGCGCCGCACCATCAGCCAGGCGCCGTCCTGGCTGCGCCGCAGCGTAAGCGCGTCCGTGAAGAAGTCGTGCTGCACGTCGCTGTTCTTCTCCGTGACCATGTCCAGGTGCCCCTGCGGGGCGTGCAGTGCCACGAATGCCACAGGGACCCCAGGTGCACCAAGTCCGCCGCCAAGTCCGCCGCGGCCCGCAAGCAGCGGCTGTGCGCTCGGCAGGGCACCAAGCACCTGTATCACCACCGGCGGCGCAGCCTCGCCGCCGCCGCTGCCCGGGCGCAGGACGACGAGGTTGCCCACGTCATCCTGGCGCCACTTCAGCCCGCGCTGCTCAGCAAAGTCCTTGACCCACTGCAGGACCCTGCAGCAGGCGCGGCTCCTCAGGTGCCAGCCAGCCGCCTGCGTGTGCAGAGCGCACGAGCGCAGCAAAGCAGCGAGGTGCAGGAAGGGGATGCCTGTCGGCAGGGCGCACCTCTCCTCGTGCTTGCTCGGCCGCGGTATCTGCGTGAGCTCAGCA
>JAABUR0100007485.1_pt1 | contig 12904 bp, 4 predicted proteins | sample 5560091 | NCBI WGS metagenome assembly JAABUR01 (sample SAMN10711879, study PRJNA513375) | rock metagenome | isolation source: Antarctica rocks | place: Antarctica: Victoria Land, University Valley sud
ATCATGCAGGTCCTATGGGACCGCGGCCGCGCCAGCGCCCGCCAGATCACCGACGCGCTGAACGAGGCGGATCCGATCGCCCACAGTACGGTGCAGACGCTCCTCCGGCAGCTCGAGGCGAAAGGGGCGGTCGGCCACGAGGCGGAGGGAAGGACCTTCGTCTTCTCCCCGAAGCTCCAGGAAGACAGGGTCAAGCGGACGGCCACCCGCGACCTGCTCGAGCGGGCCTTCGGCGGCGACGCGGGGAGCCTCGTCGCCCACCTCTTGAAGAATGAGCGTCTCTCCCGGTCCGAGCTCGACGAGCTCCGCCGGCTGATCGATCAACGGGATCCGGGCGGGAACGAAGGGAAAGGGGCATAGCCATGTGGGAAGGTCTCGCGACGGTGACGACGTCCCTGGCGGGGTTCGGCCTGACCTGGCTGGTCCAGTCGTCGGCGCTGCTGGCCCTGGGCCTGCTGGCGGGTGGACTCCTGAAGCGGTCGGGCCCGGCAGTCCAGTCGGCCGCCTACCGGACGACCTTGGCGGCCGTCCTGATCTGCCCGGCGGCCTCGGCCCTGCTGGCGGGGGCGGGCTTCGATGGGTTCCTCCTCCGACTGCCATCCCCCCCGGTCGCGTCCGCGACGGAGCGGGGCTCGCCCGCCACCGATCCGCGACAAGGGAATGTGCCTTCGGAGACGAGAACCGAAGTCCCTTCCCGCGACGTGGTCGTGACGAACCCCGAGGCGGGGGCGGTCTCGCTCGATGAGGTGACGGTCGCGCCCACGTCGCCGATCGCATCGTCGGTCGGGCCTGAGCCCGTGCCGGGACGGCCACGCGCGGGCTTCTCCCGCCCCGAGGCCACGGCCGCGGTCATCATCCTGGGCCTCTCGGCCTGGCTGCTCGGTTCGGCCGTGATGGGTTTGCGTTTGCTGGTGGGTCAGAGGCGGATGGGCAGGTTGCGGGCCTCGGCGCTCCCGGCCGAGCCGGCCGTCGAGGCGCTCTGCCGCGACCTCGCGGGCCGGTTGGGGCTGCGGGCGCCGGCCGTCTTGCGGAGCCCGTTCCTGTTCAGCCCATGCCTCGACGGGCTCCGGCGGCCGGCCATCCTGCTCCCCGACGACGTCGAGGACAACCTCCGCGAGACCTTCGTGCACGAGCTGGCGCACCTCGCCCGCCGCGACGGGCTCTGGACCCTCCTGAGGCGGACCGCCGTCGCGGCGTTCTGGGTCCAGCCGCTGCTCTGGGCGCTGTCGAGACGGCTCGAGGTGACGGCAGAGGAGGTCTGCGACGACTATGTGGTGCAGCTCGGCGGCGACCGCGCCCGCTACGCTGGCCACCTCCTGGATCTGGCCGGTCGCGCCCTGCCGCCGGCCGCGCCGGCGGGGGTCGGGATGGTCTCGCTCCGTTCGCTGCTCGCGCGGCGGATCGCCCGGATCCTCGACCCGTCGCGCTCGCTCTCGACCCGGGCCGGCTCGATGGCCGTCCTGGCCATGCTCACATTCGGCCTCGCCGGGACGCTCCTGGCGGGCCTGCTGGTCGTCGGCGCGAAGCGCGAGGCCCGGGCCCAGGCACCCGCGAAGGCCGTCGAGGCGAAGCCCGATCCGGGCGAAGAGACGATCCGAGGGCAGGTGGTCGGGCCGGACGGCGAGCCCGTCGCCGGCGCGACGGTGATCGCCTGGCGCTCCCGCATGACCCCCGACGGGATCGGAGACCCCGGCGATGCTCCCAGGAAGTATGAGTTCTCCCGGAAGGCCACCGACGGCGATGGTCGGTTCGCCCTGGCCGTCGCGGGGAGCAAGACGGACGAGCCGATCGACCCCTCGGGCCCGGAATCCGGGCAGTCCGTCTCGGTCATCGCGATGGCGCCGGGCTTCGGCCTGGGTTATCTCTTGAAGGATCGGCCGATCCGCCTCACACGAGGCGACCTCCCGGTGACCGGCCGTCTGGTCGACCTCGAAGGCCGCCCCGCCGCCGGGGTCAAGGTCCGACTCCTTCAACTCCGCGTCCCCGGTCCCGATGCCCGGCGCCAGGTCGATGGGAAGGGCAGGCCTGTCAAGTCCACGCGATCGCAGGACCTCGGGATCGACGGCGAGCCCATCTTGCCGAGCGGAGTCGTGACCGGGGCCGACGGGAGATTTCGGATCGACGGATTGGGGCGGGACACGTTGGCGTCGCTCGAGCTCTCGGGCCCGGACGTCGCATTGAAACGGGTCCAGGTCGTCACCCGGTTGATGAACCGAGTCGCAGGCCCCGCCACGGACTCCCGGGGCGTGGTGGAGCACGGGTTGTACGGGGCCGACTGCACAATCCCCGTCGAGCCGACCCGTCCGATCGAGGGGATCGTCCGCGACGCCCGAACGGACGAGCCGATCCCGGGCGCCGTCGTGACGGCGGCGGCCCTCTCCGGCTCCACGCTGATGATCGACGGTCTCATCTCGACCGAGACCGATGCGCGGGGCCATTACCGGCTCGTCGGGCTCCCGAAGGAGGGGGCGAAGGGGCACGAGCTGGCGGTCTACCCGCCACTCGACCGCCCGTATTTCATCACCAGGCACCTCGAGGTCCCCGCCCGGCCGGGGATTGACCCAGTGACGTTCGACATCCCGCTGAGGCGCGCGATCTGGATCACGGGCAAGGTCACCGACGTGGCCACGGGCAAGCCCGTGCGGGCGGCGGTCGACTACTTCCCGCTCCTCTCGAACGCGAAGGCCGAGGAATACCCGAACTTCAACCCGAACATCTCCGCCTCGATCCAGATCAAGACTCGGAATCAGACCGATGGCGAGGGGAAGTTCCGGATCGCCGGCCTGCCCGGCGGCGGCGTGGTCACGGCGCACACCGATGACCGTTCGTATCGGGTCGGCGTGGGGGCGGAGTCGATCCAGGGACGGGCGGACCACGACCAATTGCTGACCTATGATCGCATCTACCCGAAGCTCTACCAGGGCTTGAAGGAGGTCGACGTCCCCGGAGGGGTCGACACGTTCGCGTGCGACCTGGGGCTCGACCCCGGCGGGGCGGTCCGCCTCCGCCTCGTGGATTCCACCGGGGCGCCGGTGACGGGGGCCACCATCTGGGGACGTTACCCGGGGGACGCCGACAACGGCGATCGCGATCTCCACGACGAGAGCGTCGCGAAGGTCGGCGGGCTCGTCCCGGGCGAACCGCGGACGGTCCTGATCCAGCACCACGATCGGAAGATCGGCGCCCTGCTGACGATCCCGGCGGACGGGCCGAGGGACGGCCCCGAGATCACCGTGACCCTCCGCCCGACTGCCACCCTCACGGGCCGTCTCGTCGACGCGAAGGGCAACCCGGCGCGCGGTGGAGTCCGGATCAACCTGAAGCGGGCCGGGGAGGAGTTCTTCCAGTACCTCCCCGTCGCCACCGGGGAGCTCGATGCCGACGGCCGCTTCCGCTGCGAACTCATCCCCCCCGGCGGCCCCTACCGCGTCGAGGCCGTCAACCGCCTCATCCACAGCTACGGGAAGCCGATGGAGCCGGATGCCTTCAAGGACTTCGTGCTGGCCGAAGGATTGCAGGTCGAGCCCGACCAGGCCGTCGACGTCGGGAGCTTCGACGTCAACTCCATCAAGCGAGTGGGAGACGCCCCCGCAGCGAAGGCGGCGCGCCCCGACGTGCCGATCACCGGGCGGGTCGTCGACCTGGAAGGGAGGCCGGTCGCGGGCGTCTCGGTGAGAGTCGGGGGCGTGCGGGTCCCGAAGGGGGACGACCTGACGCCCTGGCTCGACGGGGTCGGGAGGGGCGAGCCGCCCTGGGTCGCCTACCGGCACATCAATTCCGAACGGAAGGCCCCCGAGGCCGCCTCCCGAGAGGCGACGACCGACGTGGACGGTCGGTTCCGCCTTTCGGGCTTCGGGCCCGACCGGGTCGTCGAGCTGAAGTTGCAGGGCGGGACGATCGCCTACGCGGAGATCGACGTCGCGACGAGGAGGATGGAGCCGATCGCGGCCCGCGGCTTCCGCAACCAGCATGGCCCGGGGAGCCTCTCGATCTACGGGGCCGACTTCTCCTTCACCGCAGCACCGGGCCGGCCAGTCGAGGGTGTCGTCAAGGACGCCAGGACGGGCCAGCCCCTCGTGGGGGCGGAGGTGCGGAGCTACCGGCTCGCCGGGTCGGACTACGTCGGCACGATGACCCTGAGGACCAAGACCGACGAGAAGGGCCGGTTCCGCCTGTCCGGCATGCCGAAGGGTCAGGGGAACCAGCTGATCGTCGTCCCCGGCGAGGAGCAGCCGTATCTCCTCCAGGAGGTCGATGTGCCCGACCCGCCGGGAGTGGGTTTGGTGTCGGTCGAGGTGGCCCTGCCCCGGGGGCTCTGGATCGAGGGGACGCTTACCGAGCAGGCGACCGGGAAGCCGGTGCCCGGCGCCTGGCTGCATTACATGCCATTCCTGGAGAACACGTTCGCCCAGGCACACCCGGCCTTCGACGAGGACGGCAATAGCGACAACTCCGACATCCAGGACCATTATAAGACGAGGGCCGACGGCACCTTCCGGCTCGTCGGGCTGCCCGGCCGGGCGATCGTCGGTGCGCTCGTCCACGACAAGGCGTATCTCCAGGGAGTCGGCTCCGATGCGATCGCGGGCCTGAACAAGTCGGGGCATTTCGAGACCTACCGGAGCCCGATCAATCCCGGCAGGCTCTGGCCCACCGTCATGAAGAAGATCAACCCGTCCGCCGATGAGGAGCTGGTCCGCCTGGACCTCCAGGTCACGACCGGCCCCTCGGTCCGCCTGAGTGTCGTCGACGCCGACGGCAAGCCCGTGATCGGGGTCTCGACTCGCGGCCTCAAGGGCCTGAGCTCTTACGAGCGAGAGGCCATGGCGTCGTCCGAGGGCGAGGTGGCGAACCTCATGCCCGGCGAGGAGCGGACGGTCCTGCTCCGGCACGAGGGCCGGAAGATCGGCAAGGTCGTGCGGGTTCGGCAGGGCGACGACGCGAACGGGCCGATCGTGGCGAGGCTCGAGCCCCTGGCGGCGATGACCGGCCGAGTCGCCGACGTCGACGGCAACCCCGTGCCGGGCGCGACCGTCCGGCCCGACCTGCTCCCCTCGGGAGACTTCTCACTGAGTCTGCCGCAGGTCGCGACGGACGAGCAGGGGCGCTTCCTCGTCCCCGACGTGCCGGTCGGCTGCGATTATGCCATGGCCGTCGAGACTCTCGGGGCGATCCGGGCGAGGCAATTCACCTTCCTCAAGAGGGCGACAGTCCGGCCGGGCGAAACCACGGACGTGGGGGAGATTCGGTTCAAGAGCGATTGAGTCGCGTCGGGAGACGGCGTCGGCCCGACGGTGAAGTTTGGCGGGCATGTTCGACATCCACCCCCCGCCCCTATCGAGGTAACACGAGCCAGATGGGAGAACCGCGGTCATGGACACGTCGACATGGGCCCCATACCGGCCCGACGCGTCGGCGCCCTGGAATCTCGCCCGGGCCTGGACACTCCGCCGCAGAGCCGGGTTCGCCGCGACCTGGCGAGAACTCGAGCGCGACGTCGCCGACGGCCCCGGCCCGGCACTCGAGCGGGTGCTCTCCGGCGAATGCCGCATCGACGGCATCCCCTCCGGTTTCGTCCGGACGGCCGAACTGCTCGGCGACGCGGCGGCAGGAGCGTCGGACGTGCGACGACTCCAGGCCTGGTGGCACTACCGGGCGCTCTTCACGCCCGACCCGCTGCTCGAGCGGCTGACACTGATGTGGCACGACCACTTCGCGACGAGCCAGGTCAAGGTGGACGACGTCGCGGCCATGCACCGGCAGAACCAGACCTTCCGGCGGCTCGCCCGGGGCCCCTTCGGTGAGCTGGTCCGGGAGATGCTCCGCGACCCGGCCCTGCTCGTCTACCTCGACGCTCCGATGAACCGCAAGGGGAGGCCGAACGAGAACCTCGCCCGCGAGCTGATGGAGCTGTTCACCCTCGGCGCGGGCCGGTTCTCCGAGGCCGACGTGAAGGGGGCCGCGCGGGCGTTGACGGGACGCTCGGTCATTCGAGGGACCTTCCTGCTGCGGCCCGACGACCACGACGACGGCGAGAAGACGATCCTCGGCAAGTCCGCCCGCTTCGACGGTGATTCGCTCGCCGACCACCTGCTCGCCCAGACCGCCGCCTCGGACCGGCTCGCGTGGCGGCTCTGTGCGACCTTCCTGGGCGAAGGGGTCGCCGACGCGGCAGCCCTGGCCGAACTCGCCCACCGCCTCGGGAGCGATAGGCTGCACGTCGGACGGGGGGTGGAGACGGTCCTCCGCTCGACGCTCTTCTTCTCCGCCGGGAATCTCCAAGCGCGGATATCCGACCCCGTCGGGTTCGTCGTCGGCACGGTCCGGGCCCTGGAGCGGTTCGACCCGCCGCCGAGCACGCTCCTGCTGGCCGAGTGGACGGGGAGGCTCGGTCAGGAGCTCTTCTCTCCGCCGAACGTCGGGGGATGGCCGGGCGGGCGGGGCTGGCTCTCGGGCCGAGGGGTCGTGGCGCGGGCGAACTTCGCCGCGGCGCTTTCCGTGGGCCGGTTGAACGCCGACGCGACGCCCCCCCCACTCGCCGAGCTCGCCGCCCGCGAGGCACGGGCCGGCGAGCCTTTGGAAGCCATTCGGTTCTTCGGCGAGCTCCTCACGGGTCGCCGCCCCGACGCGGCCGGAGCCCTCTGGCAGGCCGCCGCGGAAGCCGGTCCCGGACCCGATCGCCACAACCGCGCGGTCGCATTGCTGCTGGCCCGGCCCGAGGCGCAGTTGGTTTAGAGTTCGCACCGAGTTCCATCCCCGATCCCAGGGAGTCGAGACCATGCTCACGCGACGCGCCTTGCTGAGGGGTTCCGCGTTCCTCTCGCTCGCCCCGGTCGTCCCGGCCTTCCTCACGCGGACGGCACACGCCGCGGTGCCCGAGCGGGATGGCCGCGTGCTGGTCGTCCTCCAGCTCGATGGGGGGAACGACGGGATCAATACCGTCGTCCCGTTCGGCGACGAGGCGTATGCGAAGCACCGCCGCGAGCTCCGAATCCCGACCGATACGCTCTGTAAGATCGGCGATGGGATCGGCCTGCACCCGGCGATGCGGGCGGCGGCCGACCTCTTCGAGGGCGGGCGGCTGGCGATCGTGCAGGGGGTCGGCTACCCGAACCCCGACCGCTCACATTTCGAGAGCATGAGGATCTGGCAGACCGCCAAGCCGGACCGTCCCGGCGGCGACGCCCTCGGCTGGCTCGGTCGGGCTCTCGACGCCGCCCCACGCGGCGACGGGCCGGCCGCCGTCCACGTCGGCGGCGAGAACCTGCCCCGCGCCTTGTTCGCCCGCCGCGCCACGTCGACGTCGTTCGCCGACGCCTCGGACCTCGCCCTGGCCCTCCCCGCACCCCCGGACGCCGCCTCCCCCGGAGGCGAGGACCTCGCCGCGTTCGTCCATCGAACCGTGACGAACGCTTACGCGACCGCCGCCGAGCTCGAGGCCGCCACGGTGCGGGGCGCCGACGCGTCGGCCCCTTACCCCGACACGGGCCTGGCGAAGCGGCTCGGCCTGGTCGCCCGGTCGATCAAGGCGGGGTCGTGCGCGCGGGTCTACTACGCGATCCAATCGGGGTACGACTCGCACGCGGTCCAGTTGCCCACTCATTCGCGGCTCTTGCGCGAGTTCGCCGGCGCCGTGCGGGCGTTCCTCGACGACCTCGCCGCCGCGAAGCTGGCCGACCGGGTCGTCTTGATGGCCTTCAGCGAGTTCGGCCGCCGTCCCGAGGAGAACGGATCGCTCGGCACCGACCACGGCACGGCCGGGCCCGTCTTCCTGGTCGGACCGAACGTGAAGGCCGGGCTCGTCGGCAAGACGCCCTTGCTTGGCGACCTGCGCGACGGCGACCTCGAATGGTCGACCGACTTCCGGAGTGTCTACGCGGCGCTCCTCGGCCACTGGTTCGACCTCCCCCCGGACGGGATTCTTGGCGGGCACTTCGATGCGCTGCCGGTGCTCAAGGCATAGCAAGACATATCTCGGTCGGGACCGTCGGGCACCAGGCAGGTGGTCCGCTCTCGGAGTGGAGGTACTCATCCTCGGCCTTCGGACCCCGCGGATGGTCTGACATGGTGATGGCCTGACTAGCGTGAACCGCTTCATGTGCCCCTCCACCTCGGGATCACCTCCTTGACCGTCGCGACAGCGACCCGGCACCGCTGAGCGCGGTAAGTGCTGCGCGATCGTTGGCGGGCCCTGCAATCAGGCTCAGGCTCAGGATCAGCTATGGCCGGCCGATCGTCGGCCTCCGACAGATGGCGAGCGAGGCATCGCACTGGACCGGGTGACGCCGGAGGCTCATTCATCGCCGCCGACCTGGAAATAGGCTTCGCTCGACGTGCCCTCGCCGATGCCGGAATCGGCGGCGAAGGTCACCCGGAGGCGATACCTGCCGAGCTTCCTCAGGTCGAACCAGTCGTTGAGGTCCAACCGCATGGCCTCGAAGGCTTCGAGAGGAGCCAGCGGGCGTAACCCCTCGCCCGGGTCGAAGTGGGCATCCCGCTTCGGCTCGATCACGTCGTTGGGGTGGACCTGGTTCAGGCCCGACCTCGGGCCTCGGGACGTCGAACGCCAGAGCGATAGGTCGACCCCCTTCCGCAGCGCCAGCTTGCCGTCGAGGCCGGGTCGGACGAGCTCCGTCGGGCTCGAGCGGGCGACCCCGAGCCGGTTCCGGATGTGCATCGCCACCAGGATCGGTCGGCCCGGCTCGTACCCGGTCTTACGAAGCTCTACCATTTCGGTCCGGGCGTCCAGGCCCCCCTTGAGGTTCCACCAGGGGCCGAATTGGCCGGCGAACTCGATCTCGGAGGCCGGGGCCCGGTCGACGACGTGGTGGCCGACGAAGCCGTAGAAGCGTTCCCACCCGTCCCCCTTGCGGACCTCCTCGGCCTGCCAGACGTAGCCGTCGGTGTTATAGACGCGGCGGGTGACGCCGTTCTGGTCGGTCTGATCGACCGGGCTGTCCTTCCGCGTGACCCATTTCGCCTGCTGCGGGAACCCGGGGATGCTCGCCTGCCTCGCCTCCCCCTGCCCTTCGAGCGAGAAGATCGCGCGGGCCGAGGCGACGTCCTCGGGGGTCGCCGGCCTCCCGAGGATCGGGAACTTCAGGTGGGCCTTGGGGCCGGGGAAGTCGTGCATGCCGGGAGGCGCCTCGGCCGTGAACGAGGCGCCGAACCGCTTCAAGTAGGCCGCGCACGCGGCCACGCCCTCGTCGCGGCGGGCTTCGGGCCAGAAGAGAGAGAACGGGGGGCAGCCTTCGAGGCCCGAGAGATTCGAGGCGAGGTAATCGCAGCGCCGGAAGGGGTACTCCACGCCCACGGCGACCCCTTCCAGGTCGAGGTCAGAAGAGCTGAAGGTGGTCGTCGGGACGTCCTTGATCTTGCGCCGGATGGACCTCTTCTCTCCCCTCTCGACGGTCCCGAGCGGGGTCTTGTCCGCCAGGCCGGCGAGCACGCCTTCGCGGAAGCCGGCGACGACGATGAGCGGCGATGCGAAGAGGTTCTCGAAGTGCGGCGCCTGCTGCCCTCGGGCTTCGGGGAGGACCGGCACCCAGGGAGACTTCGGGTCGTTGAAGAGCCACCGTCCGGCCGAGGCCAATGCCGCGTGATCGGGATGAGACAGGAGCGGCTGCAACGACTGGAGGGTCCCGTATTCCAGCATCTTCGGGGTGGTCGTCCGGAGCCAGGCGGCATACTCGTCGAGCGCCTCGAGGTCGCCGAGCCTGACCCGGATCCGGGTGAATGCGGCCAGGGACGTCGCGAGGCCCTGATCGGCGTCCTGCTGGTCTTTTTGATCTCGCCAGCGGTCCGACCGGGCTCGGCACCCCTTCATCAGGTCCTCGAGGAGGGGCAGCGACGCCCTTTCCTCCCAGGAGGCCAGGAGGGAACCCATCTGGCAGGCGCCGGCGAATCCCCGGTCGCGCGACGTCTGGGGGTCGCCCGTCCGCTCGATCTGCCCGGCCCGGCGAAGCATCAGGGCGGTGACGCTCGGGTCCCGCCCGACCCGCAACGGTTCCCCCTTCATCGGACGAGTGCCGGGCTTGGGGAAGGGCATCCCTTCCTCGACGTCCGGAGAGACGATCGCCCCGGCCGCCTCCAGCCATCGAGTCGACCCGGCCGAGTCGTCGAGCAAGGTCCGATACCACCGCTCGACCAGCGGGATCGAGCGCGTCTTTTCCCAGAACTGGCGAATCTTTCCCGCGAGGGCCTTGCGCGCGGCGGGGTCGACCGTCCTCCACCCGTAAGGGCGCTCGTTCTGGAACTCTCCGGTCTTGAGGATGCCGATCAAGGCGTCGAAGGCGGCCTCGTGGACCGGGTGGACGAAGTGACCGATTGAGTCGCCCCGACTGTTGCTGACCGAGCGCGTGAGCCGGTCGTCGGACTCCAGGACCACCAGGAGCGGCGCGACCGCCGGGTCCCCCTCGGCGATCAGGTCCTTCACCAGCGGCGAGCTGCCGGGGTGTGCCGAGCCTGGCACCGACATCTGCTGCTCGTCGATCTGGTCGAGGTCGCGGATCAGGGCCGCGATCCGGGCGGTGGGGTCGCCGCCCTTCTTGGGGATCGGCCCGCGAGGGGGCACCTCCGCCCTCCGCTCCTGGTCGCGGAGCAAGTCGTCGAGCTGGCCGAGGAAGTAGAACCGGGGGGCGGGCCCGGTGGCGCTCCGGTCCTGTTGCTCCCCCCGCGGGAAGCCCATCGCGTCGGCCCTGGCGGTGGTCAGGTCGCGGAACCTCGCCAGCCTCCGGGCGGAGTCGAGGGCGATCACGTCGTCGCCCCTCATGTGGGCCCCGACCAGCCGCTCGAAGGCGGAGCCCGCCCAGCCGACGGCCAGGGTCAGGTAGCTGATCCTGTAATCCGTCAGGTCGCGGGCCCGGGGCTCGGGCGTCCAGGTCGTCCCGGCGGCGAAGAGGGACTCGGCCAGGTCGGCGCGACCGAGTCGGAGCAGCAGGCAGAGCTTGATCGGCGAGTGGTCCGAGACCCCCGCGGCGCCGTAGTAGTCCTGCCCCCCCCTGGGGAAGCCCCAGGAAACGCCCTGGTGAGACCGATTCGGGCCCCCGGGCTCTCGCATTCGCTTCAGGTTGGCGGCCAGGTCCTTGATGTCGCCGTCGAGGTCGGCCGGGTCGCCGACGGTCAGGGCGGGATAGACCAGGCCATCCCAGCAGACGACGAATCGGCCGGGCGTGTCGGCCCGTTCGGGCAGGACGAAGCCACGGGCCTTCACGATGGAACCGTTGCTGATCTCGACCAGGCGGTACTCGCACCCCCGGGGGTCGGCCACACCTCCTTCGAAGAGGAGGCCCGTCGCGGTGACGAGGAACTTCGGCAGCTTCGTCGCCGGCGCGATCCAGGGACGGCCCTGGCTCGGGGGCTCGGGGATGGTCTTCCCCTCGAACCTGGGGGCCGGGCGGTACTGCTGGGCCCCGAGCAGGCCGACCACGATCGAGGCCAGCAGCGCCAGCCCCGTGCAACGAAGGAGCCACCTCCGGGCGGGGCCTCCCACATTCGCCGACGATCCGATGCTCATCGAAGCTCCTCCGTGCTCGGTCCGACCGACCTTCATGTGATGGTGTCCGCCCACGATCAGTCGCCCAGATGGTAAGGCGAGGTGAACGATCCGACTCGACCGGCTTCTCTCGGCCTGGCCTCGACGGGGACGCCGAGGATCTGGGCGGCGGCCAGGCGGAGCTGAGACTCGATGCTGGCGGCCGTCCAGGTGTCGCTCTTAGGCGGCGGCTTCCGGGCCGCGTCGGGCAACGCCCGGAGCAACGGGGCGATCGCCCGGGGGTCGTAGGCGGTCAGGCTCTTGAAGATCGTCGGGATGACGTTGTCGTAGGACTCGACCGAATCGACGAGCAGGTCGGGCAGTCGCTCGAGTCCCGCCGCGGCGATCGCGTCGGCGATCGCCCGGTCGTAGCGGGCGACCCGCATCGCCAGGGCGAACGTCCCCACGAGCTCCTGGGCCTTCGGCTCCTGGACCGAGGGGGGGCGCGAGGCCGCGACCAGCCAGGTCCGTTCGGCGAGCCGTCCCGGGTCGAGCCGCTCGACGATCGGCAGCAGTTCCGCCATCAGGTTGGCGACGGAGTCCTGCCCCTGCCCCGGGCGGCCGTCGACCGCGACCTTGCGGAGGCCGGCGAAAGCCTCGTCCAGCAGCCCTCGGGCCTGGATCGGGTCCGTCTCGGCCAGCGCGTCGGCGATCGCGCCGAGCCCGAACGGGACGAGCGCGGAATTGCCCGCCAAGCCGGGGCTCGACCTGTCGTCGATGGTCCCGAGCAGGCGCCGGGCCCGGGCCAGGTCGGCCTTCGCCATCTTGCGGGCAGCCTTCAGGACGACCCCCGGCCGTTCGTAGAATTGCGCGGAAGGCGGGGGGATCAGCCGCTCGGCCTCGGCGGGGTCGATGCCCGCGAGCCGGACGGCGGCCTGCCCCTTGTGGCGGTCGAGCGTCGAGGCGTCGGTCGGCGAGACGTTCGTCCATCCTCGACGCTCGAAGATCGCGGTGGCGGCCGGGAGGTCGATGACGGCCAGGGCGTCGGCGAACTCCTCGACCCCGAAGAACCAGTTGTTCTTCGTCCAGGCGGCCACGATCCCCCGTCCTTCGAGCAGGATCGGCCGGGCCCGCTCGATCGAGCCGAGCTCGAGCCAGCGGTCGGCGACCTGGCCGAGGAGCCTGAGCTTCACCTCAGCGCTTACAGCCCGGCGGGCGTCCGCGAGGGCACGCTCGAGGAAGTCCTCGCGGCGGGCTCGATCGCGGGCCGGGCGGTAGGCCTCCAGGGCGAGCCAGCCGGCGGCCCGAGAGCCGGGGTCGAGGTCGTCCCCGATGGTGGCGATCGCCGAGGCCGGGTCATCCTCGAACTGGCCGAGCGCGACCTGGATCGATGTACTGGACGGGTCGGCGATCGCCCGGTTCTCGATCATC